>Ga0208266_100312_pt1 | contig 18112 bp, 15 predicted proteins | sample LakWasMet67_HOW9_2_FD_183897 | JGI IMG/M metagenome (GOLD analysis project Ga0208266, IMG submission 183897) | Freshwater sediment methanotrophic microbial communities from Lake Washington under simulated oxygen tension - Sediment Metagenome... | ecosystem: Environmental > Aquatic > Freshwater >...
GCAGCCCAGGGCTTGCCCGGCAGCAGGGTCATCAGCGCCGGCACCGTGAACAGCAGGTACGGTGTGCCCCAGTGCAGTTGCAGGTCGGCGCCACCGAGCAGGCCGACCAGCGCCATGAACCCCAGCGGCACCACGCCCCAGCTCAGCAGAAATGCCCGTGTCGTGCGCGCCGGCCCGGCGGTGGCCGGCGGCTCGGCCGGTACCGGCACTTGACGCTTGCGCCAGCCATGCACCGCAAAGACCAGCAGCAGCCAGGCCGGCAGGGCGCGGTTGCCCAGTTGGTCGACCAACCAGCGCGCCCCCCCCAGCCAGCGCTGCCCGGGCGCCAGCTCCACACCCAGCGAGGTCTGCATCGCGTAGCCGATGGGGCCGAAGTCATGGCCGACCAGCCAGCGCAGGTGCGGCAGGAAGACCAGCAGCGCCACCAGCACCGCCGCCAACAGGCCTCGCCGGTGCACCGTGTCGCGCCAGGCCCGCTGCTGCAGCCAGAACACCAGCACGGCCAGACCGGTCACCACCATCTGGTACTTGGCCAGCAGGCCCAGTCCCATCACCACGCCCAGCGCCAGCCACCAACGTTGGCGCCGAGTGGCAAAGGCGCGCTCGGTCAGCGCCGCCGCACCCACCACCAGCGGCAGCAGCGCCACGTTGTGGTTGCAGTAGTACAGGCGGTAGTTGTAGAACGTGATGCACAGCACCGCCAACAGCGCCAGGCTGGCCACAGCCGGGCCGCGCAGGCGCACCAGCAGGCGCCAGAACAGGGCCATGCCAGTGACGGTGCACAGGGCCCCCAGGCCGTAGCTGGTCCAGGCGTTGAGTCCGAACAGGCGCACCGCCACCGCCATCAGCCAGGTCGGCAGCGGCGGGTGCTTGTAGTAGCCCCATTCCAGCGAGCGCACCCAGGTCAGCTGCTCGATGTTGTCCACCGGCGGCACCCGGCTGGTCCAGTTCAGGAAGGCCAGCCAGACCAGGGCATAGATCAGCAGGCCGATGGCCACGGCCCGGCCTGAAGGCGGCCGCCGGGCGGCCGTGTGCAGCCAGGCCGGCACCGGAAAGGGCGGCGCCAGGCCCGGGACAGCGGTCAGGGGATGGTCGGTCATGCGGGCTCGGCGCGGCGGAACACCAGCACCTGGTTGCTGCCACCGAAGGCAAAGGAATTGGACAGCGCCAGCTGCAGCCCGGTGTCGCGCCGGCCCCGGCCCACCACATGGTCCAGGCCGGCGCAGGCCGGATCGAGTTGCGACAGGTGGGCGGTGGGCGGCAGGTGGCCGGTGTGCACGGCCAGCGTGGTGACCAGGGCTTCCAGTGCACCGGCCGCGCCCATCAGGTGGCCGTGCAGGGATTTGGTGGCGCTCACCGCCACGGCGCCGGCGCGTGCGCCGAACAGCCGCCGCAGCGCGTCGATCTCCACCGGGTCGCCCTCGGCGGTGGCGGTGCCGTGGGCGTTGACATAGGCCACCTCGTCGGGCGATGCGCCGGCGTCCTGCAGCGCCGCCTGCAGCGCGCGCAGCTGGCCACCGGCGTCGGGTGCGCTCAGGTGCTGGTGGTCGCAGCTGCTGCCGGCACCGGCCAGCTCAGCATAAATGCGGGCGCCGCGCGCCAGCGCATGCTCCCGCGCCTCCAGCACCAGCGCCGCCGCCCCCTCGCCCAGCACCAGGCCACGACGGTCGGCATCGAAGGGCCGGCAGACGCCGGCGGCCGATCCGCTGTCATCGGCTTCGGCCAGCACCTGCATCGACTGCCAGGCCTTCACCGTGCCGTAGGGCAGGGCCGCCTCGCCACCGCCGGCCAGCGCCACCGTGCACTCGCCCCAGCGCACGCGCCGCATCGCCTCGCCGATGGCCACCGCCGACGACGCGCAGGCCACCGAGTAGGTGAAGCAGGCGCCGCCCAGACCGAGCAGCAGCGCCAGCTGGCTGGCCGCCGCATTGTTCATGCCCATCACCACCGACAGCGGCGAGATGCGCGGCCGGCCCTTGAGGAACAGGTCGCGGTAGCCACGCTCCAGGGTCTGGATGCCACCGGCGCCGGTGCCCCACATCACGCAGGCGCGCTCACGCTCGGTGGCGGTCAGCGCGCCCTCGGCCGCCAGGCCCGCGTCGGCCCAGGCCGAGCGGGCGGCCAGTGCCGACAGCTGCGACACGCGGTCCATCGTGGCGGCGCGTGGGCGGCCCAGTTCGGCGGCGGCGTCGAAACCCTCGCACACCGCACTGGCCAACGTGGTGGCGTGCGGCGGCTCACCCACCGTGTGCAGGCCGATCGCGCTGCGGCCAGCCAGCAGGGCCTCGAAACCGGCCGCCACGTCGCGGCCATGCGGCGCCACCTGGCCCAGGCCGGTGACGACGACGCGGTGGGGCAGGTTCATGCCTGCCCCTCGTCCCATGCGGTCATGGAACGATCCCCCATGGGGATGGCGGGCCGGCTTGGGGGCGGCCCGGCGCTCGGCCCGCTCGCGAGGGTTGACACCGGGTGGCTCATGCCGCCGCCCGCGCGCTGATCTGCGCCAGGTAGGGCTCGATCAGGCCCAGCACGTCGGCCACCGTCTGCGGCCGCACGGCGGGCTCGGGCAGGGTCACGCCGAGGCGGTCCTCCAGCTCGAACAGCATTTCGGCCAGGGTGAGCGAGTCGACCTGCAGGTCGGTGAGTGCGGCCTCGGGCACGATCTGCTCGGGCGCGGCGTCGGTGAAATGGCCAAGGACCTGATGCAGCAGGTGGAGCGCGGTGGTGGTGTCGGTGGGGTTCATGGTGGGTTTGCGCGCTGACTCAGCCCGGTCAGGCTGATCAAGTGGCCCAGGCCGCGTGGCGCCGGTCCCTCGGACTCGGCGGCGGCCACACGGCCGAGGAAATCGGTCATCGCCGCCAGCACCTGGGCCTTCTCGCGGTCGATGCTGAGCATGTGGTAGCTGTCGCCGTAGAGCACACATTCGACCCGGCGCGAGCGGACTCGCCGCGCCACCTCGAAGGCACTGCGCGGCGAGGCGGCGTCGTCGTCGCGGGCGTGCAGCAGCAGGGTCGGTGCGCTGATGTCGGGCAGGCGCCGCCGCAGGTCGGCGATCAACCGGCGTGCGGCCAGCAGGTCGCGCACCCGCAACACGGCGGCGCCGGCGTCGGAGTTGCCCGCGTCGCGCATCTGGCCGGCGATCCAGGCCTGCAAACGCTCGTCCTTGACGCCGTAGGGCGCGCTCTCGCGCACGCCGATGCGGCCGGCGCCGGGCACCCAGGCGGCCAGCGGCAGCAGCCGCCGGGTCCAGGGCGTGGCCCAGCCGTCGTAGTGCAGCGTGGTCGACAGCGCCAGCACCGCCGACACCTGGCTGCTGCGCAGTGCGGCCACACGCAGCGCCAGCACGGCGCCGATGCACAGGCCGCCGACGGCCACGCTGTCGCAGCGCTCGCGCAAAGCGTCGAACGCCGACAGCGCCTGCTCGGCCCACTGCGTGTGGTCGCCCAGCACCTGGCCGCTGCCGCCGAAGCTGTAGCCCGGGATCACCGGCACCTGCACGCTGTAGCCGGCGCGGTGCAGGCCGCGCGCCAGGAACTGCAGCTCCTGCGGCCCGCTGGACAGGCCATGCAGCAGCAGCACACCGTGGCGGCCGCCGCGCAGTTGCAGCGGCCGCTGCAGCGGGGTGGCGCCGGTCATGGTTCGGTCACTCCCGCCAGGGCATCAGGGCGGCCGGGCTTGGCGCCGGGCCGTTTGGCAGCGGGGTCCTTGCGTGCGGCCCAGGCGTACAACGTAGGCAGCACCAGCAGGGTCAGCAGGGTGGCCGAGACCAGGCCGCCGATCACCACCACCGCCAGCGGGCGCTGGGTCTCGGCACCGATGGCATGGCTCAACGCCATCGGCAGCAGGCCCAGCATGGCCAGCATGGCCGTCATCAGCACCGTGCGCAGCCGTGTCAGGCTGCCCTGCACCACCGCCTCGGTCAAGCCCATGCCGGCCTCGCGCAACTGGTTGTAGTAGGTGACCATGACCACGCCGTTGAGCACCGCCTGGCCGAACAGTGCGATAAAGCCGATGGCCGCCGACACCGACAGCGGGATGCCGGTGAGCGCCAGCGCGACGATGCCGCCGATCATCGCGAACGGGATGTTGGCGATGATCAGCAAGGCGCTGCGGAAGCTCTTGAAGGCGTCGAACAGCAGCAGGAAGATCACCAGGATGGACAGCGGCACCACCCAGGACAGGCGCTTCATCGCCCGCTGCTGGTTCTCGAACTCGCCCGACCAGATCACCTCGTAGCCCGGCGGCAGCTTCAGCTCGCGCGCGGCGGCGGCCTGCAGGTCGGCCACCACCGAGCCCATGTCGCGGTCACGGATGAAGATGCCCACCGCGGCCACACGCTGGCCGTTTTCGCGCGCGATGTTCATGGCGCCGCTGGTCTGGCTGATGTGCGCCAGCTGGCCCAGCGGCACCTGGGCCCCCGAGGGCGTGGGCACCAGCAGGGCGGGCAGGCGGTCCAGGCTGCGCTGGGCCGCCGCCAGCCGCACCACCACCGAGAAGTGGCGCTCACCCTCCCACAGCTCGGAGCTGGCCTTGCCGGCCACCGCGGTCTCGATCACGTCCTGGATGTCGCCGACGTTCAGGCCGTAACGCGCCGCCGCGTCGCGGTCGATGTCGATCTTGAGCTGGGGCAGTTGGCCATCGCGGTCGATGAAGGCCCGCATCACGCCGGCGGTGCCACGCGCCAGGCCCACCACCGTGTTGGCCAGCCGGTTCAGCTCACTCAGGTCATCGCCCTTGACCTTGACCACGATCTGGCCGTCGATCTGCGAGATGCTTTCCAGCACGTTGTCGCGGATCGGCTGCGAAAACGACACCTCCACCCCGGGCAGGGCCGACACCGCCTCGTCCATGGCGGCGATGATCTTCGGCTTGCTCATGCCTGGCCGCCAGGCGCTGTCGGGCTTGAGCTCGACGAAGGCCTCGAAGCCGTTGAAGATCTTCGGGTCGGTGCCGTCGTCGGGCCGGCCGACCTTGCTGATCACCGTCACCACCTCGGGCACGGTGTGCAGGCGGGCACGGATGCGCGCGGCGGTCTGCTTGGCCTCCTCCGGCGACACCGAAGGCGGCAGCGTGGCGTTGACCCAGATCGTGCCCTCGTCCAGCTCGGGCAGAAACTCCGAACCCAGCGTGCTGGCCACGCCCACCGCGGCCAGCAGGGCGGCGGCGGCGATGGCCATCACCGCCTTGGGCCGGTGGATGGCCCACTCCAGCGCCGGCGTGTAGATGCGCTTGCAGGTCCGCACCAGCGCGTTGTCCTCGTGCGGCACGTTCTTGCGCAGCAGCATCAGACACAGCAGCGGCACCAGCGACAGCGCCATCACCAGCGAGCCCACCAGGGCCGAGGTCACGCTCCAGGCCATCGGGCTGAAGATGCGGCCCTCGTGGCGCTGCAGCGTGAAGATGGGCAGGTGCGCGGCGATGATGATGACCATCGAGAACAGCGTCGGCCGGCCCACCTCCACCGTGGCCCGCATCACCGCTTTCATGCGGTGCGCCGGGCTCTTCATCTGGGTGGCGTTGAGCTCGCCCAGCCGTCGGAAGATGTTCTCCACCACGATCACCGCGCCGTCGACGATGATGCCGAAGTCCATCGCCCCCAGGCTCAGCAGATTGGCCGGGATGCCGACGAAGGTCAGCCCCAGGAAGGTGGCCAGCAGCGAGAGTGGGATCACCGCCGCCACGATGGCCGCCGCGCGCAGGTTCTGCAGGAACACGAACAGCACGAACATCACCAGCAGCGCGCCCTCGGTGAGGTTGGCAAACACCGTGTGCAGGGTCTTGCCGATCAGCCAGCTGCGGTCGTAGTACGGCACGATCTTCATGCCCTTGGGCAGGCCGCTGGCATTGAGCAGGTCGATCTTGGCCTGCACGCCGGCCAGCACCTTGGACGGGTTCTCGCCCTTGCGCATCACCACGATGCCGTTGACGATGTCATCGGCCTCGTCCTGGCCCACCAGGCCCTGCGGCGGGTACTGGCCGACCTTGACCTGGGCCACGTCGCGCACCAGCACCGGCGTGCCGCCGACCTCGGCGATGACCACCCGCTCGATGTCGGCCGAGCTGCGGAAGCTGCCCAGCGAGCGCACCAGGAACTGCTGGCGGCCCTGCGTCATCGCGCCACCGCCGGCATTGGCATTGGCGCGCTGCAACGCGGCGTACAGCTGGCCCAGCGTGACCTTGTGGTCGCGCAGCCGGTCCAGGTCGGGGTTGACCTCGTACTGCTTGATCGCCCCGCCCATGGTCACCAGGTCGGCCACGCCGCCGACCTGGCGCAGCGCCTTCTCGACCACCCAGTCCTGCACCTCGCGCAGCTCGCGCGGGGTGTAGCCGTCGCCACGCAGGCGAAAGCGCATGATCTCGCCGATGGCGGTGGACGGCGGCGGCACCTCGGTGTCCACGCCGGCCGGCAGGTCCACCGAGCGCAGCCGCTCCAGGATCTGCTGGCGCGCCAGCTGGTCACCCGGCTTGTCGTCGAAGGTGACCATCGCAAACATCAGGCCGTACTGCGTGTGGGTGAACAGCCGCACGGTGTTAGGGATGCCGGTCAGCGCGATCTCGATCGGGATGGTGACCTGCTTTTCCACCTCCTCGGCCGCCCGGCCGGGGTACAGCGCGATGACGTTGACCTGGGTGTCGGACACGTCCGGGAAAGCCTCCACCGGCAGGTTCTGGAAGGCCAGTGAACCGGCGCCGATGAACAGCGCCAAGCCCAGCCAGATGAACAGCGGCTGGCGCAGCGCGAACTGGACGAACTTGTTCATCATTTGGCCGCGTCCAGCAGCTGGTTCAGGTACAGCGCACCGCCCACCACCACCTGCTCACCGGCCGCCAGGCCGGACACCACCTGCCAGGCATTCGGCCCGGCGGCACGCACCTGCAGCGCACGGCGCTCGAAGCGGCCCGGGCCCTTGTGCACAAAGGCCGAGGCGCGCTCACCGCGCAGGAACACCGCATCCGCCGGCACCATGGGCAGGCCACCGCTGGCCGCCGCCACCTCGGCGGTGACGAACATCTCGGCCTTCAGCCGGCCGTCGGGGTTGGGCACGCGGGCGCGCACCTTGACCGTGCGCGAGGCGGCGTCCACCGCCGCGCCGACGCTCAGCACGGTGGCGTCGAAGCGCTGGTCCGGCCAGGCCGCGCTGGCCAGCTTGATCGCCTGGCCGGGCTTGAGCAGGGCCAGCTGGGTCTCGTCGACGTCGATCTGCGCCCACAGCGTGGCCGGCTCGCTGATGGTGAACAGCGCATTGCCCTGCACGTCGGCGCGCACCTCGGCGCCGGGGTTGCTGCTGCGGTCGACCACCAGGCCGGCGATCGGCGCACCGAGCGTCAGCGACTGGTTGACCGCGCCGGCGGCCACGCCGTACTGCGACAGCCGGGCGCGGGCGCGGCTGGCCTCGGCGCTGCTGCGGGCCAGGTCGGCCTCGGCCTGTTCCAGGTCCTTGCGGGCGATCACGCCGGCCTCGGCCAGGTCGTGCGCGCGGGCCACGGCACTGCGGCCCAGGGCCTGGTCGGCCTCGGCCTTGTGCAGGTCGGCCTGGGCCTGGCCGATGTCGGCCGAACTGATCAACGCCAGCGCCTGGCCACGCTGCACCCGCTGGCCCACCGTCACCAGCAGGCGCTCGATGCGGCCGGCGTACGGGGCATAAACGCGGCTGGTGTGGTCCTCGTCCCAGGCCAGCCGGCCGGGCAGCGCCACTGGGTGGTCGGCCGCCGCGGCCACCGGGGCCATGCGCAGCGAGGGTGGGTCCTGGTTGTCGGGGAAGCTGATGGTGTTGGCGGCGATGGTGGGGCGCGCCTCCGGAGCCTGTGGCTCGGGCTTGCTGCAGGCAGCCAGTGCACCGCTCAGCAGCACGGCCAGCAGCAGGGAGGTCAGCGCCGTGGCGGGCTGCGGCGGGATGGCCGGACGGATCGGGGCAGGCGTGTTCATGGCGTCGTGGTCAGGGTTCTTCAAGGCATCAGGGCCGACAGCGGCGTGGCGGCGGCTTGCCAGTCGGCCAGCGCCTTGGCCAGTTCGGCGTCGGCGCTGACCCGCTCGACGCGCACCGCGCGCAGGCTGCGGCGGGCGTCCAGCAGTTCCAGCGCGCTGCTGGCGCCACGCCGGTAGGCCAGTTCGGCGCCGGCGGCCACCTTCTCGGCGGCCGGCTCCAGCTGGTCGACCACCAGGCGGCGGCGCTGCTGCGCGGCGCGGGCCTGGGCCTGGGCACGCGCCAGCTCGCTGCTGGCGACGCCCAGGGTGCGCTGCAGCGCCTCCCGCGCGGTGGCCAGGTCGGCTTCGGCGCGGGCCAGCTCGCCGTCGTTGGCGTGGTGCACGAACAGCGGCACGCTGACGCTGAGCGACACGGTGTTGCCGGTGCCGCTGCTGTTGGCCGGGCTGGTGGGCCAGCGGTCGAACTGCAGACCGACACTGACATCGCGGGTGCGCGCCGCGGCCGCCAGGTCACGCGCCTGCTCGGCGGCGGCCACGCGGGCGCGGGCGGCGGCCACATCGGGGCGCTGCTCGGCGGCATCGCTGGCCGGCAACGGCCAGGCCGCCAGGTCCACCGCCACCGCCTGCAGCTGGGGCGCGACGCTGGCGGCGCCGATCAGCAGCGCCAGCTGCTGCTGCAAGTCGGCGACATCGGCCTCGGCCTGGTGCAGGTCAGCCTGCACGCGGGCATCGTCCAGGCGCAGCCGGGTGGCGTCCAGCGCCGGCGCATCACCGGCACGCACACGCTGGTCGATGATCCGCAGCGACTCGGTGCTGAGCTGGGCTGCAGCCGTCAGCTGGCTGCGGCGGCCCTGAGCAGCCCACAGGTCCTGGTGGGCATGGGCCACCGCCGACAACGCACGGCGCCGGGCTTCGGCCAGGTCGGCCTCGGCGGCGCTGCGGGCGGCCTCGGCGGCGCCGCGGCGCAGCGCCGGCTTGCCACCGCGCTCGATCAGCTGGTCCAGCCGCAGTGAATGGTCGAAGGTCTTGTTCCACAGCGAGCCACTGCCCAGCGCACGACCGACCGACCCCGCACCCAGCGTCAGCTGCGGGTTGGGTGCCTGCCCGGCGACCTGCACATCGGCCACCGCACCGCCCAGGGCGCCGCGCGCCGCGCGCACGTCCGGGTGGCAGGCGGCCACGCGTGCCAGGGCCTGGGCCAGCGTCAGCGCGGCAGCGTCGGTGGCCGGCAGATCGGGACAGGCCAGCGCGGGCCGGGCAAAGGCCACGGCGAGCGCAGCGGCAACACAGAAGGATCGGAGCATCATGGGCCGGCAAGAACGGACAATGGCCGCCGGGCGCGGCGGGAACGCCGGCACAGCGCCCCGCCGGCACCCGCCACGGCCGAAGGCTTCGCAGCCTAGGCGGCCAAGCTTGCAAAAACCTATCGATAACCCCAGGACCTGCCGATGCACCTGCTGCTGGTCGAAGACGATCCGACCATCGCCCACGAGCTGAGCCTGCGCTGGCAGCAGCATGGCTGGGCCCTGCAATGGGCCGCCACGCTGGCCGCGGCGCGCGCCGCGCTGGCCCAGCCCGGCCTGCTCGACCTGGTGGTGCTGGACCTCGGCCTGCCCGACGGCGACGGCCTGGACCTGCTGGGCGAACTGCGCCGCGGCGACGCCCGCACGCCGGTGCTGGTGCTGACCGCCCGCGACCAGGTGGCCGACCGGGTGCAGGGCCTGCGCCGGGGTGCCGACGACTACCTGGTCAAGCCCTTTGCGGCGGAGGAACTGGACGCGCGGGTCGAAGGCCTGCTGCGCCGCACCGCCACCGCCCAGGGCCAGCGGCTGGACTTTGGCGACCTGCGCTGGCTGGGCGACGAGGGCCGTGCCTGCCTGGGCGACCGGACGCTGGAGCTGTCACCGCGCGAGTTCGAGGTGCTGGGCCTGCTGGTGCGGCGCGCGCCGCGGCTGTGCCCGAAGCGGGTGCTGGTCGACGCGCTGGCCGAGCGCAATCTGGAGATCAACGACAGCGCCGCCGAGGTCTACATCTCGCGGCTGCGGCGCCGCCTGGCCGGTGGCAATGTGGGCATCCGCACGGTGCGGGGCTTCGGTTACCAGCTGACCCTGGACGACGGCACGGCCGCGCCGGCACCCGCCCCGGACGCCGCGCCATGACCGCCGCCAGCCCGCCGCCCGCCGCCGCGACCAGTGCGGCCAGCCCGCCGGGCGCGGCCCCCACGCTGTGGCGCGACCTGCTGCTGCGCCTGCTGCCGCCGCTGCTGCTGATCGTGGCCGCCACCGGCGGCCTGGGCGTCTACGCCGCACAGACCCTGGTCGAGCGCACCTTCGACCGCTGGCTGATCGACGCCGCGCGCTCGCTGGCGCACCAGGTGCATGTGGTCGACGGCCAGGTCATGGTCGACCTGGGTGGCGACGGCGAGGCCATCCTGGCCTACGACGTGGTCGACAACACCTACTTCAGCGTGCGCCAGGGCACGCGCCACGTGGCCGGCCACCGGGGTATCCCGACCAGCGGCACGTCCGGCTCGCGCTACGACGACGGCGAGGTCTTCAGCGCCGTGTTTGCCGGCCGCCCGGTGCGGGTGGCCGAGGTGCGCATCGGCAGCGGCGCGGCGCAGGCCCAGGTGCGGGTGGCCGAGACGCTGTTCAAGCGCAGCGGCGTGCGCGCCGAGTTGCAGCTGATCCTGCTGCCGATGGGCGCCCTGCTGGTCGCCGCGGCGCTGGCCATCGTGCTGGCACTGCGCTGGACGATCCGGCCGCTGGAGACCATCGCGGCGCGCTGGAACGAACGCTCGCACCGCTCGCTGCAGACCATCGAGCTGCGGGGCGTGCCACGCGAACTGCTGCCGTTTGCCGGCGCGCTGAACGACCTGCTCACCCGCATCCACCAGCTGCTGCTGCGCGAGCGGCGCTTTGCGGCCAATGCCGCCCACCAGATCCGCACGCCGCTGGCCGGCCTGCAGCTGGGCCTGGCGCGCGCCGCCGCCGCGCCCGACCTGGCCAGCGTGCGCCAGGTCATCGGCGAACTGCAGGGCAGCACCCAGCGCACGGCGCGGCTGCTGCAGCAGCTGATGGCGCTGGGCCGGCTGGACCCGGAGATGGCCTTCGACCTGGACCGCCAGCCGGTTGACCTGGTGGCGCTGGCCCACGACGTGGGGGCGCTGTACCTGGACGCGGCACTGACCCGCCAGATCGACCTGGAGCTGCTGGCGCCCGATCGGCCGGTGATGGTGATGGTGCAGGCCGAGCTGGTCAGCGAAGCCCTGGGCAATCTGGTGGACAACGCCTTGCGTTATGCCGGCGCCGGCAGCCGGGTGGAGATCAGCGTGGGTGACGGGCCACCCAGCCTGCAGGTGGCCGACAGCGGCCCCGGCCTGCCGGTGGACGAGCGCGACGCGGTGCTCGAACGTTTTGTGCGCGGCCGCGCCGCCAGCGGCGACGGCAGCGGACTGGGCCTGGCCATCGTGCGCGAGATCGCCGAGCTGCACGGCGCCCGGCTGCAGCTGGCCGACAGCGCGCTGGGCGGGCTGTCGGTGCGGCTGGTGTTCGAGGCCGAGCCGGCGGCCTGAAGTGCGACGGGCCGCCGGGCTGCCGGGCCCGGCGCTCAGCGCGACTCGATCACGTCCGCCCCCTTGGGCGGCACGAACTGGAAGGCCTGCGCGTCCAGCTTGGCATTGGCCTCGACCGCGCTGAACTGCAGCAGCGAGCGCTGACCGAAGGCGTCGATGATCTCCAGCGCTGCCAGCACCCGGTCGCGGAAGCCGATGCGCAGCAGGGTCACCGTACCGTCCTTGGCACGCGGCTTGGCCTGCACCCAGTCCAGGCCGTCGCGTGACGGCTGGGCACTCAATTCGAAGTCCTTCTCCAGCGAGCCACCGGCCAGCAGCGCCGCCGGCGTGCCGCCCAGCGCCTGGTCGAGCGCACGCACGCTGACCTGGTTGAGGTCGACATCGTGCAGCCAGACTTTGCTGCCGTCGCTGACGATCAGCTGCTCGAAGGGCTTGCTGTAGGCGAAACGGAAGCGGTTGGGCCGCAGGAACTCGAAGCGGCCGGACGAGGTCTTCTTCTTCGCGCCATCGGGCGAGGTGACCGTCTGGGTGAAGCTGGCACGGCCGGACTTCACGTCGTGCACGAAGTCGCGCAGTGTGTCCACCGCGTCGGCACGCGCGGCCAGCGAGGCGGCGGCCAGCACGGCCGCCAGGCACAGGTGTTTGAAGGGGGCCACCGTCACTCCTCGCGCCGGGGCACCAGCAGATCCCGGTTGCCGCTGGGCGACAGTGCCGAGACCAGGCCCGACTTCTCCATCTGCTCCAGCAGCCGCGCGGCGCGGTTGTAGCCGATGCGCAGGTGGCGCTGCACCAGCGAGATCGAGGCCTTCTTGTTCTGCAGCACGATGGCCACCGCCTGGTCGTACATCGGGTCGGCCTCGGCATCGCCGTCGCCGCCACCACCGGCGCCGCCCTCACCCTCACCATCCAGCGTGCCACCTTCCAGGATGCCCTCGATGTAGTTGGGCGCGCCCTGGCTCTTCAGGTATTCGACGACGCGGTGCACCTCCTCGTCGCTGACAAAGGCCCCGTGCACCCGCACCGGCAGGCCGCCGCCGGGCGTCAGGTAAAGCATGTCGCCCTGGCCCAGCAGCGCCTCGGCGCCCATCTGGTCGAGGATGGTGCGGCTGTCGATCTTGCTGCTGACCTGGAAGCTCAGCCGGGTCGGGATGTTGGCCTTGATCAAGCCGGTGATCACGTCCACGCTGGGCCGCTGCGTGGCCAGGATCAGGTGGATGCCGGCGGCACGCGCCTTCTGCGCCAGGCGGGCGATCAACTCCTCGATCTTCTTGCCCACCACCATCATCAGGTCGGCCAGCTCGTCGATGACGATCACCACGTAGGGCAGGCGGTCCAGCGGCTCGGGCGCTTCGGGCGTCAGGCTGAAGGGGTTGGGGATCAGCTCCTCGCGCGCCTTGGCCTCGTCGAGCTTCTTGTTGTAGCCGGCCAGGTTGCGCACACCCAGCTTGCTCATCAGCTTGTAGCGCCGCTCCATCTCGCCGACACACCAGTTCAGCGCGTTGGCGGCCTGCTTCATGTCGGTGACCACCGGGCACAGCAGGTGCGGGATGCCCTCGTAGACGCTCATCTCCAGCATCTTGGGGTCGATCAGGATCAGCCGCACGTCACGCGCCTCGGCCTTGTACAGCAGGCTCAGGATCATCGCGTTGATGCCCACCGACTTGCCCGAGCCGGTGGTGCCGGCCACCAGGCAGTGCGGCATCTTGGCCAGGTCGGCCACCATCGGCGCGCCGACGATGTCCTTGCCCAGGCCCATGGTCAGCTGCGAGGCCGCGTCGTGGTAGATCTGCGAGCCCAGGATCTCGGCCAGGCGGATCATCTGCCGCTTGGCATTCGGCAGCTCCAGCGCCATGGTGGTGCGACCGGGAATGGTCTCGACCACGCGGATGCTGACCAGCGACAACGAGCGCGCCAGGTCCTTGGCCAGGTTGACCACCTGCGAGCCCTTGACACCGGTGGCCGGCTCGATCTCGTAGCGCGTGATCACCGGGCCGGGGCTGGCCGCCACCACGCGCACCTCGACGCCGAAGTCGCGCAGCTTCTTCTCGATCATGCGCGAGGTCATCTCCAGCGACTCGGGCGTGACCGAATCCACCCGCACCGCCGGCGCCGCATCCAGCAGGTCGACCTGCGGCAGCTTGGTGTCGCTGAGCTCGGTGAACAGCGGCTTCTGCCGCTCCTTGGCCACGCGCGTGCTCTTGGGCACCTCGACCATCGGCGTCTCGATGACGATGGGGGCGTGGTCCTCGACCTCGACCCGGTCCTCCTCGACCACCTGCTCACGCTCGCGCGTCAGCACCTCGGCGATGCGCAGGTCTTCCTTGACCTCGCGGGCCACGGCCTGGCGCTGCCACAGGCCTTCGATGGCCTGGCCCAGCCGGTCGGCCACCCGGGCCCAGGAGAAGCGCAGCGCGGCCGACAGGCCGAGCACCAGGCCGGCGATCCACAACACGCCCGAGCCGGCGAAGCCCAGCCACTTCATCGACAGCCCGCCGACCACCGCGCCCAGCACGCCGCCGGCCTGGCCGCCGGGCAGCACACCGTCCAGCCGGTACAGCCGGGTCCATTCCAGGCCGCAGCTGGCCGCCATCAGCAGGGCCAAGCCGGCCCAGTACAGCCAGCGCGGCGCGGATTCGGCATCACCCGGCAGCGGCCCACGCAAGGCATGCGCCAGCGTGGCCAGCCAGTCGCGGGCGCCGGCCAGCATCAACCACCACACCGAGTAGCCAAACAGGAACAGTGCCAGGTCGGACGCCCAGGCGCCCAGCAGGCCGGCCTTGTTGGCGACGGCGGCGCCGGTGCCCGAGGTCGAAAAACCGGGGTCGCTGGCCTGGTGGGTGGCCAGCGCCAGCAGCATCAGCAGCCACAGCAGGCCGCCGCCCAGCAGCATCAGCTGCTGGCGCCAGCGAGGCATGTCGGCCGCTGCCGGCGAGCGCTGCGCCGCCAGTGTGCCGGCGCCGTCGCCACGCAAAGATCCAAGCGGATAGGTCATGCGCCGGATTGTGGCGCATCGAGGCCGGGCGCCCGGGCGGGCGCCGGCCGGTCACTCGGGCTGGGGCGCGCGTTCCTTGATCACCACCGAGCCGTTTTCCTGGGTCTCGATGACACCACGCTCTTCCAGGTCCTTCATCACCCGGCTGACCATCTCGCGCGAAGCGCCGACGACCTTGGCCATGTCCTGGCGCGAGACCTTGTTGCGGATGATCTTGACGCCGTCGATCTCTTCGGACATCTCCAGCAGCGTGCGGGCGACGCGGCCATAGACGTCCAGCAGCGCCAGCGACTCGATCTGCCGGTCGGCATGGCGCAGGCGGCGCACCAGGCCACGCAGGATGGCGTAGGACAGCGAGGAATGCTCGGGCAGGCAGCGCGCAAAATCGGCGCGGCCCAGGATCAGCATGTCGGTCTGGATCTCGCAGCGCACCGTGGCCGAATGGGCCTCGTTGTCGATCAGGCTCATCTCGCCGACATAGTCGCCCGACTCCAGCACCGCCAGGATGACCTCGCGGCCACGGGAATCCGAGGTCAGCACGCGCGCCCGGCCGTTGAGCAGGATGAACAGCGCATTGCTCTTGCGGCCCTGCTCGACCACCAGCTCGCCGCGGCGGAAGCGGCGCTTGACCACGCTGTCGGCAATCGCCTGCGCCTGGTCATTGGTGAGCATCGAAAACAGCGGGACGCGCCGGATCAGATCCAGATTGGTCAACATCGACATGGTGAATTCCCTTCCTCTGCAGTCAGTGTGTTCTTGTTCAGCCGCTGCCAAATGCGCAAAGTGCATGGGCTATCGGCTGCAATTCCGTGCAGATTGCCTATTGTGCCGATTGACAGGCTTGCCTCTGTGGCCATGGGGCCCCATGTGACAATTCCGCATTGACACGGCTGCGTACCCACCCGTCACGGCAGGCATGCCGCCCTCCTCTCCTCACACCGCCTACACCATGAGCCCCACTGCCCAACACGCCCAGGTGCTGATCCTCGGTTCCGGCCCGGCCGGCTACACCGCCGCCATCTACGCCGCACGCGCCAACCTCAAGCCGATGCTGGTCACCGGCATGGCCCAGGGCGGCCAACTGATGACCACCACCGAGGTCGACAACTGGCCGGCCGACGTGATGGGCGTACAGGGGCCCGAACTGATGCAGCGCTTCCAGCAGCACGCCGAGCGCTTCAATACGCAGATCGTGTTCGACCACATCAACGAGGTGGACCTGTCCAAGCGCCCGTTCACCCTCAAGGGCGACAGCGGCAGCTACACCTGCGACACCCTGGTGATCGCCACCGGCGCTTCGGCCAAGTACCTGGGCCTGCCGTCGGAAGAGGCCTTCATGGGCCGCGGCGTCAGCGGCTGCGCCACCTGCGACGGCTTTTTCTACCGCGGTGACGAGGTGGCGGTGATCGGCGGCGGCAACACCGCCGTCGAGGAGGCGCTGTACCTGTCGAACATCGCCAGCAAGGTGCACCTGGTGCACCGGCGCGACAAGTTCCGCGCCGAGGCCATCCTGATCGACAAGCTGCACGAGAAGGTGGCTGCCGGCAAGCTGCAACTGCACCTGTTCCAGACCCTGGACGAGGTGCTGGGCGACCAGAGCGGTGTCACCGGCGTGCGGCTCAAGCATGTGGACACCGGCAGCACCGAGGACCTGGCGCTCAAGGGCTGCTTCATCGCCATCGGCCACCAGCCCAACACCGACATCTTCAAGGGCCAGCTGGAGATGAAGGACGGCTACATCGTCACCCGCACCGGCCTGAACGGCTTTGCCACGATGACCAGCGTGCCTGGCGTGTTTGCCGCCGGCGACGTGCAGGACCATGTCTACCGCCAGGCCATCACCTCGGCCGGCACCGGCTGCATGGCGGCCCTGGATGCACAGCGCTTTCTGGAGCAGCAGGGCTGACCGCTTCGGCGAGGTCGGTTTTCTGGCTATAATCAGCGTCTTTGCCGAAAGCAGATCAGGGGTTGCCCGCAACCCCCATGTCGCTGACGGTCGAAACATCGGGCCCTATCGAGAGAACCAGGGCCTGCAAAGGGCATCCATCAAGGGGTGCGCGGCAACACGGTTTGCCGGCAAACCCCCTGCGCTGGTTGCCGTGCCTGCAACAGTCAAGAGTCTGGAGAAGCGTCATGGCACGCGTCTGTCAAGTCACGGGCAAGGGCCCGATGGTGGGTCATCATGTGTCCCACGCCAACAACAAGACCAAGCGTCGCTGGTTGCCCAACCTGCAATACCGCCGCTTCTGGGTCGAGAGCGAGAACCGTTGGGTGCGCCTGCGCATCACCAACGCCGCCCTGCGCCTGATCGACAAGGTCGGCATCGACCAGGTCGTGGCCGATCTGCGCGCCAAGAACGCGCTCTGATCCGCTGAAGTCAACCGTTAACCGGAGCACACCATGGCAGCCAAAGGCGGACGCGAAAAGATCAAGCTGGAATCCACCGCAGGAACCGGCTTCTTCTACACCACCAACAAGAACAAGAAGACCACGCCCGAAAAGCTCGAATTCATGAAATTCGACCCGAAGGCGCGCAAGCACGTCCTGTTCAAGGAAATCAAGCTGAAGTGATCCCGCGGGATCGCGCCAGCGCAAAGAACCCGCCTCTTCGGCGGGTTTTTTTTCGTCCGGCGTCGGCCTGGCGCGCACCGGCCGGCCAGGGCCTGGCATCGGCGACACTGTCGGCATGAGCCTTCCCCACCCCACTGCGCGCCGTTGGCTGCAGATTGCCCTGGCCGCTGCCGGACTGACCCTGGCCACCGCGGGCCTGGCCAACGACCGGCCTTTCGAATCGGCCCGCACCGCGGTGGCGGAAGACGATGAGCAGACCTGGAGCTTCGAGTCCTGGGCTCGGCGCATCGGCGGCCTGCGCAGTTTTTCGGTCGAACCGGAATACGTCTTCGACAGCGCCAATTCGCTGCAACTGGAACTGACACGCAGCCTGGACCGTGCCGGCGACGATACCGGCCATGAGGCCGAGATCGAGTTCAAGCACCTGTTCAACGTGCTCGCGCGCGACGGCTGGGGCCTGGGCGCCAGCGTGGCACTGGGCGTCGAACGCCTGCGTGGCACCGAGCGCAATACCAAGGCCCTGACGCTGCGTCTGCCGCTGTCGCTGGACCCCGGTCAGCTCATGGGCGGTGACCGCGGCGGCCCGCTGGTGCATATCAACGCCGGCGTCTTCAAGACCCAGCGCACGCGCCGGGTCTGGGCCCCGGCGGTGGCAGTGGAACAGCAGGTGTTCAAGCGCAGCCTGCTGTTTGCCGAACTGGCGCGCCAGGGCGACGACAAACTGGGGCAGATCGGCCTGCGGCATTGGCTGCGGCGCGAGAGACTGGCCATGGACATCGCCTGGCAGCAGCGCCGCACAGGCGCCGAGCGCAGCAGCGGCTGGGTGGCCGGCATCGGCTGGTACGACCTTTAGCCGCCCTGAACCGCACGCCACCATGACAAAGGGCCCCGAAGGGCCCTTTGTTTGTACATCGGCGGGCGAACCCTGCCGTCAGGCGTGCGCGGCGCGCAGCTTGCGGGAGAAATCCTCCAGCGCCACGATGCCGCTGCTTTCGGCCTTCTTGCACCAGAGCTGCAGGTCGGTCACCAGTTGCTCGGCCGACACAT
>Ga0208266_100314_pt1 | contig 17898 bp, 14 predicted proteins | sample LakWasMet67_HOW9_2_FD_183897 | JGI IMG/M metagenome (GOLD analysis project Ga0208266, IMG submission 183897) | Freshwater sediment methanotrophic microbial communities from Lake Washington under simulated oxygen tension - Sediment Metagenome... | ecosystem: Environmental > Aquatic > Freshwater >...
GCCGGGGCGGGGCGCTGGGCGGCGCCTGGCGCACGGCATGTCTGCGTGAATTGGCCTGACCACTTGACCGCGAGTGTCCCATCCCCACAGGCCGGTGGTCCCTCAGGGCAAACCCGGGCCCTGCCCACGCACCTGGGCCAACGGGGCGCGGGCCGGCACTACCAGCGGCAGCCCTTGTCACGCAGGGCGTCGGCCGCCAGCGGCACCACCGCGGCCAGGCCGAGCTGGCCATAGGCCTTGCGGCAATCGGCCTTGGCGGCCTTGGCAATGTCCTCGGCCAGCTTGTCCTTGGCCTCGGGCGGGTGCGGCACCATCGGCAGCAGCCCGCGGCTGCCCTGGGACGAGATCACCCCACCCCGCGGCCGCATCAGTTCCAGGTTGAGCCGCGGCGCGCTGGCCGGCAGTGAGGGTGCGGTGGCGACGTCATGGCCGACCCGGGCGCCGGCATCGGGGCTGCCGCCACCGGCCACACTGCGGGCCGCAGCCGCCGCCTCCGGGCCCGGGGTGGCCGGGCGCGACGGTGCGGCGCCCGCGGTACCGGGGACGGTCTGGACCGCCTGGGCCGGGGCAGGCGCCGTGGCTGGGGCGGCCAGGGCCTGCGCCGTCGGCGCGGGCGCAGCGGCCGGGGACGGTGCGGTGGCCCGGGACGCTGGCGCGGCCACATCGAAGCTCGGCAGAGGCAGCCGCTCGCTGGCCGTCGCCGGTGCCGGCAGGGCCGCCGGCGCCGCGATCGGCTCGGGTCGGGCAGGCAGCGGCACCTCACGCGCCACCGGTGGGGCTGGCAGCGGCATGGCCGGTGGCGGAACTGACGGAACTGGCGGTGCCGGCCTCGGGACGGGCACGGGCACAGGCACAGGCACAGGCGTTGGTGCTGGTGCTGGTGCTGGTGCTGGTGCTGGTGCTGGTGCCGGGGCCGGGGCAGCCGCCCGCAGGGTCGGCAGCGGCAACGGCGCCGGCTGGGCATCGGGCGCGGCCAGCGCCGCGGGCGCCGCAATTGGCGCGGGCCGGGCGGGCAAGGGCACCTCGCGTGGGGCCGCGGGCGCCGCCGCCGGGGCAGGCAACGGCGCGGTGGCCGGCAGGGCCGGGGAAGGTGACGGCGCCGGCAAGGGCATGGCCACGGGCTCCGGCGGCACGACCGGGGCCGGTGGCGCGGCAACGGGCACGGCCACAGTGGCGGGCACCGGCGTGGCCACCTGCGCGGGCGCCGGGGTGGGCGGTGCTGCGGCTGCGGGCGGCTCGGCGGGCCGGACCAGGGCGGGCAGGACCTCGGCAGCGGCCGGTGGGGCAGGCACGGCGGCCGCCGGCGGTGCGGGCGCGACGGCCGGCGGTGGGGTGGCCTCGGTCGGCGTCGCCCCCACCGCCGGCGCGGGCTGCGCCTGCCAGGCACCCAGCCGGGCGGCACCCGGCTCGGCATGGGCCTCGGGCTGATCCCGCGCCGCGCGCACCGCACCACCCCAGCGGCGTGGTGTGGCCGCCCCTTCGGGGCCGCTGTAGGCGTCGGCCGCCACCGTGGCGTCGGGCTGGCCCGCGGGGTCGCTGCCGACCAGGCGGATGTTCAGCGCGCCCCAGACACCCTCGCCCCGGCGTGCGCTGCCGCCCTCGGTATTGCCGAACACCACCACCACCAGCAGGTGGATCAGCAGCGCCAGCGTCAGGCATTGCGCCAGCGACGGCCGCGGCCCGGCCGGCCCGCGCGGCAGCGCCGGGCCGGCCGGGGCCAGCGTCAACCCGGGCAGGTTCACGGCAGGGAGAGCTCAGTGGCGGCGGCGCGCATCGGGTGCCGATGCTGCCAGAGTCGATGCGCCGCCAGCCGGCGGCGCGGGTGTCAGCCGCGGCCGACGAACGGCATTTTGGTCGCCATCACCGTCATGAACAGCACATTGGCGTCCAGCGGCAGGCGGGCCATGGTCATGAAGCTGTCGACCACCGACTGCAGCGCCATGCGCGCCTCGGGCTTGATGCTGCCGTCGGCCTGGGGCACGCCCTTGGCCATGCGCTCGGTCATGTCGCTGGCGACGTTGCCGATGTCGATCTGGCCCACCGCGATGTCGAAGGCCCGGCCGTCCAGCGCGGCGGCGCGGGTCAGGCCGCTGATGGCGTGTTTGGTGGCGGTGTAGGCAATCGAGCCCGGCCGCGGTGCATGCGCCGAGATCGAGCCGTTGTTGATGATGCGCCCGCCCATCGGCGACTGCGCCCGCATCAGCTTGAAGGCCTGCGACAGGCAGAAAAAGGCACCGTTGAGGTTGGTGTCGACGGCACGGCGCCAGGTGGCGGCGTCCAGCTCGTCGGGCGTCTGCACCGGCAGCGAGACGCCGGCGTTGTTGAACAGCAGGTCGAGCCGGCCGAAACGCTGGGTGATGGTGTTGAACAGCGCGGCCACCGAGGCCTCGTCGCCGACGTCGCTGGGCACCGCGATGGCGCGCTCGCCGATGTCGCCCCAGGGGTCGCCGGCGGCCGCGATGGCAGCGGCCAGCGCCTCCGCCCGGCGCCCGGTGTAGACCACCCGCCAGCCGTCGGCCACCAGGGCGCGGGCACAGCCCAGGCCGATGCCGGAGCCGGCGCCGGTGACCAGGGCGATGCGGTTGTGCGGGGTGGAGGCAGTCATGGGCGGTGTCTCAATGGTGTGATGATTGCCGCAGTCTGCCACAGCCCATGGCGCCGGCCGCCGCGGGCACCATGCGCCACCCACTGCGCATGACACCGACCAAACCAAGCGAACGCCGCAGATCCGGCTCCTCCGGTCCGCCCGCGTTGCCCCCTTGAGGGGGCGGCCGAAGGCCGTAGGGGGTGGGTCAGATCACCCGGCGCCGCCGTCCACCCGCGGCCGGCCGAACCAGGGGGCGTGGCGCAGCGCCCAGCTGCCCACGGCCGCCAACCAGAACTGCACGGCCAGCAGTGTCAGCGGCGTGCCGGCCTGCGGCCACAGCGCGGCCGCCACCCGCGCCACCACCGCCAGCTGCAGCGCCCAGAACATCAGCCAGGTCCAGTTGTCGGCGTGCAGCGGCCGGCCCGAATGGCCACGCGCCACCCGGGTGGCCATGGCCAGCAGCAGGCTGCCCAGAAAGCCCATCGTGAAGGCATGCAGCGGCGCCAGGCCCAGGGACAGCGGCCCACCAGGCTGGCCGGCCGTCAGGCCCATCAGCAGGTGCGACACACCACCCAGCGTGAAGGCCACGCCCAGCCAGGCAAAGCCGATGTGCAGCATGGCCAGCAGGCGGACCTGCAGGCTGTCCTTCAGGCCCCAGCGCAGCGACAGCCACAGCAGCAGCGCACCGCCGGGCAGCTCCACCAGCGCCCGCAGCAGGGCTGGCGCCGCCGGCAGCGCGCCGCCGTTCAGTGCCTCGGCCGCGGCAAACGGCGCCTGCAACACCACCAGTGCGGCCAGCAGGCCCAGCAGGGCCCGCGGCCGCCAGGCGGACACCGTCGACAGCGCGCCCTGGGTGAAAAAGGGGATCATGCGGTGCGCCACCGCCACAAATACCAGCGCCAGCCCGCCCCACAGCGCGGCATGCACCGCGGCGCGGGTGGCCGCCTCCTGGCCCAGCACCAGCAACACGGCCGCAGCCCATTGCGCCACCACGGCCACGGCGCAGCCGGCCAGCACCAGGCGGGCGTGGTCCTTGTCGCCGACGGTCGACTCCAGCACCATCAGCCCGAACAGGCCGGTGACCAGTGCAAAGCCCACCGCCGCCGCGGCCACGCCCAGCCCGGCCAGCGGCGCCGACAGGTGGAAGCCCAGCAGGGCCAGCGCCCAGCCACCCAGCATCACCACCACCGGCAGCACCAGCAGACGGCCCGGCACCTCACCCAGGCCCAGCCAGCGTGGCCCGGCGGTGAAGATGAAACCAGCCATGAACAGCGGCAGGAAACCGAACGCCATCAGCAGCGCGTGGGCCACGCCCGGGCTCACCGCCCAGGGCAGGGCCAGGCCGGCGGCACGGGCCAGCAGCATCAGACCCCACCACAGCGCGGTGGCGGCCAGCATCACGCTGCCGCCCCAGAAGGCCAGCCGGTGCGGCGCCACCAGCAGGCGGCGCCACTGCCAGGCGCGGGCACGGCCGCTGTGGCGGCCACCGAAGGTGCCGGACGGCAGGCCCGCCGGCTGGGGTTGCATGGGGGTCATCACCCGACTCCGCAAAACAGTAAGACAGGAAGAACAGCGTCAGACCAGGGCCGGCTCGGCCTGGTGGGCCGGCAGGGCCGGCAGCACCAGACCACGCGTCAGCAGGCGTTCCATCAGTTCACGCACGCTGCGGATCTGGCTGCCGAAGGGCAGCGCGCCGACGCCGCGGAAGAACAGGCCCTTTTTCAGGTCGCCACGCAGCGCCGCGGCCAGCTGGTTGTCGATGCAGAACTGGCCCCAGTCCTTGAAGCCATCGCGCAGGCCGCATTGCGCCAGGCAGTCGAAGGCCTTGGTGCAGCGCGTCTTGGCATGGGCCACGGCCTGCAGCCGGGGCTCGATCTTCAGGTAGGCCTTGAGCCAGGGCGTGGCCACCGCACGCGCCGGCAGGCCGGCGACGCTGGTGAACTCGACCAGGTCCTCGTCGCGGGCCTCGGCCAGCACCTGCTTGAAGCCCAGGCTGGCGTCACATTCGTCGGTGACGGCAAACGGCGTGCCCAGCTGCACCGCGGCACCACCCAGGGCCTGGATGCGGGCGATGTCCTCGCAACTGCGGATGCCGCCGGCGGCGATCAGCGGGATCTCCTTCTCGATGCCGGCCTTGCGCAGGAACTCCAGCGATTCGGGGATCACGCGCTCGAAGTCGAAGCGTGGGTCGTTCAGGTCGGCGATGCGTGCCGCACCCAGGTGGCCGGCGGCCAGCCGCGGGTGCTCGATGACGATGGCGTCGGGCAGGCGCTTCTTGCGCTCCCACTTCTTGACGATCAGCGCGACGCCGCGCGAATCGGACAGGATGGGCACCAGCAAGGCCTTGGGGTGGTCCTGCGCCAGGTCGGGCAGGTCCAGCGGCAGGCCGGCACCGACCACCACCGCGTCCACCCCCGCCTCCAGCGAGCGCCGCACATAGGCCGCGTAGTCGCTGACCGCACGCATGATGTTCATCGCGATCAGGCCGCGGCCACCGGCCAGGCGCCGGGCGGCGCGGATCTCGCGTTCCACCGCCTCCAGGTTGGCGGCGTCGATCCGGGCCTTGGTGTCGGCGTCCTGCCCCACGCGCGAGGCCAGGCCGGCGGTGCACGCCATCAGGTCGGGGTGGTGGCGGCGCAGGTCCACCGCGCTCAGCGTGCCCAGGCCCCCCTGGGCCGCCACCGCGCCGGCCAGCCGGTGCGCCGACACCCCCACGCCCATGCCGCCCTGCACGATGGGCAGCAGGCGGCGGCCGGCCAGCGTCAGCGCCTTCAGGCCGCTGGCGGCCAGGGCCGGCAGCAGGTGGGCGGGGATGGCAGCGTGGGAAGCGGGCAGGCCCGCGGCGTCGGCAGTTGCAGTCGGCATGGTGTGCCAGCCGCGCAGCGGCCGTCGGGCAGAAAATCAGGCCGCAGGCTAAACGCCGGCGCCGGGAGGTGAATTGATGAAGATCAGGGTAAGTGCGGATCCGGCCTGACCGCCCGGTTACCGCGGGGCCATCGGCTACCCTGCCGGCCATGGCCCATCCGCATGACGCCTTCATCTCCTACAGCCATGCCGCCGACCGGCCGCTGGCCGAGCGCTTCGAGCAGGGCCTGGAGCAGTTGGCCAAACCGCTGCTGAAGCTGCGGACGATGGACGTCTTCCGCGACGAGACCAGCCTCAGCGCCAGCCCGGGGGTGTGGCCGGCGATCGAGGCCCACCTGGCGGCGTCCCGCTGGCTGGTGCTGTTTGCCTGCCCCGAGTCGGCGGCTTCACCCTGGTGCACGCGTGAGGTGCTGTGGTGGCTGGACCACCGGCCGCACGACCACCTGCTGGTGGTGCTGACCGGTGGCACCCTGGCCTGGGACAGCGCCGCCCACGATGTCGACTGGCCACGCACCAGCGCCCTGCCCGCCGCCCTGGCCGGCCGCCTGGCCGACGAACCGCTGTACGTGGACCTGGCCTGGGCGCGGGGTGTCGACGGGCTGTCGCTCAAGCACCCGCGCTTCCGCGAGGCGGTGGTCAGCATCGCCGCGCCGGTGCGCGGCATCGAGCGTGACGCGCTGGACGGCGCCGACATCCGCCAGCATGCCCGCAACCGGCTGCTGGTGCGCGCCGGCGCGGCCGCCGTCAGCGTGGCGGCGGTGGTGGCCGCCTGGCAGGCCGTGGTGGCGCGGCAGGAACGCGCGGTGGCGGTGCAGGAGCGGGCGGTGGCGGTCACGCAGCGCGCCGAGGCCGTGGCGCAGAAGGCGCTGGCCGACCAGCAGCGCGCCCGCGCCGAACAGGCCCTGGCCGCCACCCAGCGTGAGCTGCTGCGCGCACAGTCGGCCGAGCTGCGTGGCCTGCTGCAGCGGGTTGACGCCCTGCGGGCCGCCCGGCCGACGGCCGCCGCCGCGGCGCGGCTGCAGCAGGAGCAGGCCACGCTGGCCGCCCGCCTGGCCGCCACCACCGGCCAGCACCAGCGCCTGCTGGCCGCCGAGATCGGCTTCCGCGGCGACTTCGAGTTCCTGCAGCGCTGGGAGGGCAACGTCGGCGGCGTCAGCCTGATCGGCGACGAGGCCATGATCGACCCGCAGATCGACCTGGCCCGGGCCCAACCTGCGCTGGTCCGCCAGCGCTTCGAGTTCGTGCTGACGCCGGACGAGCTGGACGGGGTGCTGGCCCTGGTGGGCCAGCGGGGTGAGGCGGCGCGCGCGGCCTGGCGCGCCCACCCGGTGCTGTGCCGCATTCGCCTGCAGCCCAGCGACGTGGCACGGCTGGTGCCCGAGGTGGCCGGCGAGTTCTGGCTGCAGCTGCTGCGCCGCTACCCGGCCCTGCAGCACGCCAACGTCAGCCCGGCGCTGCACACCGCGCTGCTGTCGCTGGCCTTCAACGCGGGCATCAACAAGCGCTGGTTCGACCCGGTGCTGGCGGCACTGGCCCAGGGCGACCCGGCCCGGCTGGCCGATGCCGTCGAACACGCGCTGGACCAGAGCCCGGCCATCAGCCGTTTCCCGATGCTCCAGCGCCGGCGCATCGCCGAGGCCAATCTGCTGCGCGCCGAGGCCGGGCTGGCCATCACCCACCCGGTGACGGTGCCGCCGCCCACGCCGCTGGCCCGGCCACGCGGCCAGGGCTGCTGAGCCGGCGCGCGCCACCCCAAGGCGGCTGGGCGCCCCCTCCGGGGCAGGCGCGAGGCGCCTTGGGGGAGGCGGGCGTTCAGGCGCCGTCGGCCCGCGCCATCAGCACACGCAGCGCGCCGAAGGCCAGCAACAGGCCGGCCACCACCGCCAGGATGCCGGCCACCTGCAGCCCGGTGGGCACCTCACCCAGCACCGGGATGGCCAGCAGCGAGGCCGCACCCGGCACCAGCGCGCCGAAAAACGCCGCCCGCCCCGGCCCCAGCAGCGCCGCGGCCCGGCTGTAGGCCAGCACCGCCACCAGGCCGGCGCCCAGGCCCTGGGCCAGCACCTGTGCCACCAGCATGGCCGGGCCGGCGGCGGCCAGGCGCCGCAGGTCGGCCAGCAGCAGAAAACCGGGCGCGAACATGAGGAAGGCCAGCACCACCACCACCGCCGTCACGCGCAGCGGATCGACCGTCCAGCGCCGCGACAAGGCCCCGAACAGGCCCCAGCAGCAGCCCGCCGCGGCGAACAGGGCGTCGCCCAACAGCGTGGACCCACCGCCGCCGTGCAGCAGGCTGTCGCCGCCCATGCAGGCCAGGCCCAGCACCACGAAGCCGGCACCCAGCGCCGATTCCCGCGTCAGGCGCTGGTGCGCCAGCCAGGCCGACAGGCCCAGGCCGGCCAGCATCTGGCAGGCCGGCGCGATCACCGCACCATGGGCCAGTGGCGCCCGCGAAAAACCGGTCATGAACAGCAGGCTGAAGCCCGGCCCGGCCAGCAGCGCCAGCACACCGCCACGCCGCCAGCCGATGCCGGCCAGGTCACGCCAGCCCCAGCGCCACAGCAGCGGCGCCATCAGCAGGGCGCCGGGCGCAAAACGCAGCAGCGTCAGGTCGCCCGGGCTCAGCCCGGCCTTGACGGCCAGCCGCGCCAGCACCGAGTAGCTGGCCCAGATCGCCGCGGCCAGCAGGCCCCAGAGCAGGCCCGCCAGCGGCAAGGGGGCGGGGGTGGTGGCGCGGGTCGGGGGCATGGCCCAGCCTATCAGCGCCCAAGCCCCGCCAGGCCTGCAACGCTGGCAAAGCAGGCTGCGAAAGCGCCCGGGGCCGGCGCTGGTGGTGGGGCCGGGCAGCGGCTAGCATGCGGCTCCCTGGACAGCAGACACCACAAAGGCCCCCCATGAGCAGCCCGCAGCGCATCGCGATCATCCCCGGCGACGGCATCGGCAAGGAAGTGATGCCCGAGGGCCGGCGCGTGCTGGACGCCGCCGCCCGCCGCTTCGGCCTGGCGCTGGAGTGCACGCCCATCGCCTGGGCCAGCTGCGACTACTTTGCCGAAACCGGCCAGATGATGCCGGACGACTGGAAGGCGCAACTCGCCGGCATGGACGCCATCCTGTTCGGCGCCGTGGGCTGGCCGGCCACCGTGCCCGACCATGTGTCGCTGTGGGGCAGCCTGCTGAAGTTCCGGCGTGAATTCGACCAGTACATCAACCTGCGCCCGGCGCGGCTGATGCCGGGGGTGCCCTGCCCGCTGGTGAATCCCGACGGCACCCCGCGCCAGCCCGGCGACATCGACATGCTGATCGTGCGCGAGAACACCGAGGGTGAGTACAGCAGCGTGGGCGGCGTGATGTTCGGCGGCACCGAGCGCGAGTTCGTGCTGCAGGAAAGTGTGTTCACCCGCCACGGCAGCGAGCGCCTGCTGAACTACGCCTTCGAGCTGGCCCGCACCCGCGCGCGCAAGCATGTGACGGTGGCCACCAAGAGCAACGGCATCGCCATCAGCATGCCCTGGTGGGACGAGCGCGCCGCCGAGGCCGCCGCCCGCTACCCCGACATCACGTGGGACAAGCAGCACATCGACATCCTGGCCGCACGCTTCGTGCTGCAGCCGCAGCGCTTCGACGTGGTGGCGGCCACCAACCTGTTCGGCGACATCCTCAGCGACCTGGGCCCGGCCTGCACCGGCACCATCGGCATCGCGCCCAGCGCCAACCTGAATCCGGAGCGCAAGTTCCCCAGCCTGTTCGAGCCGGTGCACGGCTCGGCGCCCGACATCTACGGCCGCAACATCGCCAACCCGGTGGCGATGGTGTGGAGCGCGGCGATGATGCTGGACTTCCTGGGCCACCGTGACGCGCACGACGCCATGCTGCGCGCCATCGAGACGGTGCTGCGCGACGGCCCACGCACACCCGACCTGGGCGGCACGGCCAGCACCACGCAGATGGGCGAGGCCATCGCCGCGCTGGTGGCCGGCGGCTGCTGAGCACGGCGATGGAGCCGGTCGACGCCGTGGTCATCGGCGCCGGCGTGGTCGGCCTGGCGGTGGCGCGGGCGCTGGCGATGGCCGGCCGCGAGGTGGTTGTGCTGGAAGCCGAAAACGCCTTCGGCACCATCACCAGCGCCCGCAACAGCGAGGTCGTCCACGCCGGCCTGTACTACCCCACCGGCTCGCTGCGGGCGCAGCTGTGTGTGCGTGGCAAGGGCCTGCTCTACGACTTCTGCACCAGCCATGGCGTGGCGCACCGGCGCTGCGGCAAGCTGATCGTCGCCACCACGGCGGACGAGTTGCCGGCGCTGGACCGGCTGCAGGCCACCGCATTGGCCAACGGCGTGCCCGACCTGCAGCGCCTGACGGCCGCCGAGGCGCAGGCGCTGGAGCCGGCCCTGCACTGCGTGGGCGCGCTGCTGTCGCCGTCCACCGGCATCGTCGACAGCCACGGCCTGATGCTGGCCCTGCTGGGTGATGCCGAGGCCGCCGGCGCGGCACTGGCGCTGTGCTCGCCGGTGCGGGGTGGGCGGATCACGCCCCAGGGCATCGAACTGGACGTCGGCGGCGAGGCACCGATGGCGCTGCGTGCGGCCACCGTGGTCAACAGCGCCGGCCTGCAGGCGCCGGCCCTGGCCCGTGCCCTGGCCGGCCTGCCCGCACAGCATGTGCCGCAGGACCACCTGGCCAAGGGCTGCTACTTCAGCCTGCCCGGCCGGGCACCGTTTTCGCGCCTGGTCTACCCGGCGCCGGGCCAGAGCAGCCACCTGGGTGTGCACCTGACGCTGGACCTGGGTGGCCAGGCCCGCTTCGGCCCCAGCTTCGAGTGGGTGGACCACATCGACTACACGGTGGAGGCCGCCGGCGCCGACGCCTTCTACGACCAGGTGCGGCGCTACTGGCCGGCCCTGCCCGACGGCGCGCTGCAGCCGGGCTATGCCGGGCTGCGGCCCAAGATCAGCGGCCCGGGCGAGCCGGCCGCCGACTTCCGCATCGACGGCCCGGCGGTGCATGGTGTGCCGGGGCTGGTCAACCTGTTCGGCATCGAGTCACCCGGCCTGACCTCGTGCCTGGCCATCGCCGACGTGGTGCAGCAGGCGCTGGGGCCACCGCCGGCCTGATTTCAAGCCCCCTGGTTTTTTGAACGATCGCCTCAAAGCGGGCGAAGCATGGGCGCCAGCCGGGTTCCCAGAATGCAGGGCATGCGCCGCCCCGTGCGACGCCATCACCCCACACCGAGGATTCCCCATGAGCCAGATCGTCATCGTCTTCCACAGCGGCTACGGCCACACCGCCAAGATCGCCGAGGCCGTGGCCTCGACCAGCGGCGCCCGGCTGCTGGCCATCGACGCCGAGGGCAACCTGCCCGACGGCGGCTGGGAAGCGCTGGCCGCCGCCAAGCTGATCGTCTTCGGCTCGCCCACCTACATGGGCAGCGTGAGCTGGCAGTTCAAGAAGTTTGCCGACGCGTCCAGCAAGGCCTGGTTCGGCCAGGCCTGGAAGGACAAGCTGTTTGCCGGCTTCACCAACTCGGCCTCGATGAACGGCGACAAGCACAGCACGCTGCACTACTTCATGACGCTGGCCATGCAGCACAGCGGCCTGTGGGTCGGCACCGGCATGATGCCCAGCAACAGCAAGGCCGCCACCCGCAACGACATCAACTACGTGGCCTCGTCGGCCGGCCTGATGACGACCACGCCGTCGGACGCGTCCACCGACGAGATGGTGGCCGGCGACATCGCCACCGCCAAGGCCTTCGGCGAGCGCCTGGCCGCCACCGTGGCCAAGGTCGCCTGAGGCTGACCCGGCCGTGCACCGGCCCTAGACTTCGTCGGCCGGCCGCGGCGCCGGCGCTGTCTGGTGCAGCGTGCGCGACGGGTCGGGCCGCCGGCCGGTCAGGGCCCGGCGCAGGCCGGCCTCGAACACCCGGGCGTCCAGCGGCTTGACCCAGTACTCGTAGGCGCCCAGGCTCATCGCCTTGATGATGTCCATCGACAGGCTGTCGCCGGTCAGGATGGTCACGCGCAGGCCCTGGTTGGCGATCTGCTCGTTGAGCCGGCGCACCACCTCCAGCCCGCCGATGTCGGGCAGGTGCATGTCCAGCAGCACGAAGTCCGGGCGCTCGGCCTTGGCCAGGCGCACGCCGTCCAGCCCGGTGGCGGCGTGGATCAGGCGCACGCCCGGGTGGGCCTGCAACAGGCCCTCCACCGCGGCGACGTTGACCATCACGTCCTCGATGTAGAGCAGCGTACCCTGCAACGCCGCGGCGGCGGTGTCGTCGGCAGGCAAGGCATCAACCATGGTGCGCACCCGGTGAAGGCACGGCCACGCCGGGGTACTGGGCCGCTCAGGCACAAGCATAGCCGCTTGGCCCCGGCAACCACGTGACAGGGTGTCTCAGCCGCCGCCGTGGCGCCGCTGCAGCTCGTCGAACGACACCAGTTCGCCGGCCAGCGCGCTGGCCGCCACTGTGGGCGGGCTGGCCAGCCAGACCTGGCCCGGCCCCGAGCGGCCAGGGAAGTTGCGGTTGATGGCGCTGATGGTGACCTGGGCCGCGTCGGTGGACGCCCCCGGTCCGCAGTTGGCACAGGCGCCGCAGGCCGGCTGCAGCAGTTCGGCGCCCACCGCGTCAAAAGCGGCCAGGTAGCCCTGGGCCACGCAATAGTCACGCACCGCGGCGGTGCCGAACTGCAGGTACAGCTTGACGCCCGGCGCCACCGTCAGCCCACGCGCCGCGGCCCAGGCCAGCACCACGTGGTACTGGTCGAAATCGGCACGCTTGCCGGCGGTGCAGGAACCGCCGTAGGCGATGTGCACCACCACCGGTGCGTCCAGCTCGGCCACGGCCAGGCCGTTGCCCGGGTCGCCGGGGCGGGCTAGCATCGGGCTCAAGCGGTCGGCGTCAACCTCGATCACGGCCTCGTAGGCCGCGCCCGGGTCACTGCGCATCCAGGGCGCGATCGTGATGTCGACACCGCGGCGCTCGCGCACGAAGCGCACGGTTTCGTCGTCGGGCTCGACCAGGCCGGTGAAGCCGCCCAGCTCGGCCACCATATTGCACAGCGTGGCACGCTCGTCGGTGTCCAGCGCACGCACCGCCTCGCCGCCGAACTCGAACACCCGGCCGACCCCGGCACCGGCGCGGATGTCGGGCCGCGCCAGCAGGTGCAGCACCAGGTCCTTGGCGGTGACCCCGGCCGGCAGCCGGCCGTGCACCTGCACCCGCAGCTGCGGCGGCCGGGTGAAGCGCAGCGCGCCGGTGACAAAGGCATTGGCCATGTCGGTGGTGCCGACCCCGAAGGCCACGCAGCCCAGCGCCCCCGAATGTGGCGTGTGCGAGTCGGTGCCGACCAGCAGCTGGCCGGGCAGCGCAACCTGCTCGGCCATCAGCGCATGCGAGATGCCCTCGGACCCGGTGTTGCCGGCGTCGCCGGCGTCCAAGGCCTGCAGGTAGCCATGGTCCTTCAGCCCGAAGCGCGCGACAAAGGCGCGGTGGCCACGCGACAGGCCCTGCACATCGGCCACCAGGCCCTGCGCCAGATGCACCGGGCTGCGGTGCACATAGCTCAGGTGGTCCTCAAAGCAGACGATGCTGGCCGGCTCGTGCAGCGCCAGCGCGTCACCGTATTCGGCGTCCAGCAGGTGGGCGGCCATCGCCGTGTAGTACTCGTGGATGAAGCGCCGGTCGGCACGCACAAAGCCGCCCTCGCCCACCTGCCGCGGCACCGGCAGGCCCGGGCCGGCCAGTGCATGGCGGTCGATGATCTTGTCGAACAGGGTGCGCGGGCCGGCCGGCGCTGCGTCGGCCGGCCCGGCCGCCCGCAGCGCCTGGTGGCGGCCGAAGCGCAGCAGGCCGCCGGCGCGCAGGATGTGCTGGGCCAGCGCATCGCGGCCGGCCAGCAGTTCGTCCAGCGTGACGGCCTCACCCCGCTGCAGGCGCGGCACCAGGGACAGGTCGGTGCTGGTCAGCAGGCCGGCGTTGTCGGCGTTCTGGCGGTAGATGCGTTCGAAGCTCTCGGCGACGACCAGGCGCACGCCGGCGGCCAGTTCGGCCACCACGCTGTGCTCGCGCGAGCTGCCCTTGCCATAGCGCGCGCCGGCCACCACCACCTCGATGCCGGCGCGCCGCACCGCATCCACGACGATCGGCCGCTGGCCGCCGGCACTGAAGCCGGTGTAGGGGTGGCGGCCCAGCGTGGTGTCGAAATGCACCATCGCCGGCAGCGGGATGATCTCGTCGGTGGAGACCTCGTCACGCAGCGGGCGGGCCGCCGCCAGCGTCAGCGGCCGGCCGGCCAGGCTGTCCTGCACGACGGTGGGCCGGGTGGCCAGGAACAGCAGGCGCGGGTTGAAGCGCAAGGGGGTGGTGGCACTCACGGCGTGTGGCTTACTGCGGCTCCAGCCCGGCCTTCTTGACCAGGCGGGTGTATTTGTCCAGCTCGCTGCGGAAGAACTTCTGCGCCGCCTCGGTGCTGCCGACGTTGATCACATTGCCCTGCTTGGCCATCGCCTCCTTGACCTCGGGCGCGGCAAAGGCCTGCACCACCGCGTCGTGGATGCGTTTGACCTCGGCCGGCGGCAGGCCCTTGGGGCCGACCACCGCGAACCAGCCTTCGACCAGGTAGTCGGGCAGGCCCTGCTCGGCGCCGGTGGCGATCTCGGGCGCGGCGGCCAGGCGCTGCGGCGACCCCACCGCGATGGCGCGCAGTGCGCCGCTCTTGAGGTGTGCCTGCACCGACGGCAGCGCGGCGGTGGCCATCTCCACCTGGCCGCCGATCAGGTCGGTCAGCATCGGGCCCACCCCCTTGTAGGGGATGTGGTTGGCCTTGGCGCCGGCCTGGTCGACGAACATTTCCGCCGCCAGGTGCAGGATGGTGCCGTTGCCGGAGGAGCCATAGTTGAGCTGGCCGTTCTTGGCCTTGAGCAGGGCCACCAGCTCCTTGGCGTCCTTGGCCGGCACCTTGGGGTTGACCACCACCACGATGGGCGTGGCGCCGACGATGGCGATGGGCGTGATGTCGCTGATCGGGTCGAAAGGCAGCTGCTTGAGCACGCTGGGGTAGATCACCACGTTGTTGCTGACCACGCCCAGCGTGAAGCCGTCGGGCGCCGAGCGCACCAGGGCCGACACACCCACCACGCCGCCGGCACCGGGCTGGTTGTCCACCACCACCGGGTGGCCCAGCGCCTTGGCCAGCGCGCCCTGGGCCGAGCGGGTGATGGTGTCCACCCCCGACGCGGTGGCGTTGGGCAGGATGAACCGGACGGGGCGGTCGGCCTGGGCCAGGGCGCCGGCCGCCAGGCCGAGCAGGCCCGCCAGGGCGAGCGTGGTCAGCAGGGCGCGGCGTCGGGTGTGGAACGGCGTCATGGTGTGTCTCCAGGTCGTTGTCGTCGGGGTCGTCAGCGCGGCCGCGCGGTGGATCACGCCACCGCGCCGCAGGCGCGCAGCGCGGCGATGCGGGCGTCGTCACAGCCCAGGCCACGCAGCGCCTCGGTGGTGTGCTCGGCCAAACGTGGCGGCTGCAGCCGCACCTGCGGCGTGGCGCCCGGCGCCTGGGCCACCAGGCCGAGGCGGGCGCCGTCCAGCGTCACCGGCAGCAGCGTGGTCTTGACGGTCTGGCCGGCACGCTCGCCGTCGGGCAGGGTGACGTCGGCCAAGCCACCCGAGGCCAGCAGGTGCTGGTCGTCGAACAGGTCCTCGGGCTTGCGGATCGGCGCATAAGGCAGGCCGGCGGCCTCCATCAGCGCCGCCAGCTCGGCCGCACTGCGCGACGCCAGGTGCGCACGCAGCCGCGGCAGCAGGCTGTCGCGCGCCTGCACCCGCAGGTTGTTGCTGGCGTACTCGGGCCGGTGCTTCAGGTCGGCCAGGCCCAGCACGTCGCAGAACACCGCCCACTGCGCATCGCTGACGGCGGCCAGGAAAATCTGCTCATCGTCCTTGACGGTGAACACGTCGTAGATGGCCCAGGCACTGATGCGCGACGGCATGGGCGCGGCCGGCTGGCCGGTCACCGCGTACTGCAGCATGTGCTGGCCGACCAGGAAGACGTTGTTCTCGAACAGCGCACTCTGCACCTCCATGCCGCGGCCGCTGATGCCCCGCTGGATCAGCGCGCCCAGCACGCCGATGGCGCCGAACAGCCCGCCCATGATGTCGTTCACGCTGGTGCCGGCGCGCAGCGGATCACCCGGCCGGCCGGTCATGTAGGCCAGGCCGCCCATCATCTGCACCACCTCGTCCAGCGCGGTGCGGTGCTCGTAGGGGCCGGGCAGAAAGCCCTTGTGGCTGGCGTAGATCAGGCGCGGGTTGGCGGCGCTGAGGCTGGGGTAGTCCAGGCCGTACTTGGCCATGGTGCCGGGCTTGAAGTTCTCGGCCACCACGTCGGCGCTGGCAGCCAGCTGGCGCGCCACCGCCGCGCCCTCGGGGTGGTGCAGGTCGATGGCGATGCTCTTCTTGTTGCGGTTGAACATCGGGAAGAAGCCGGCGCCGGCGCCCAGCAGGTGGCGGGTGCGGTCGCCGTCGATGGGCTCGACCTTGATCACCTCGGCCCCCAGGTCGGCCAGCACCATGCCGCAGGTCGGGCCCATCACCATGTGGGTGAACTCCACCACCCGCAGCCCCGCCAGCGGCTGCGGGGCTGTGCGCCCCTCGTCCGACGGGTAGGTCGGCCGATCCCCCGGGAGGATGGCGGGCCGGCTTGGGAGCGGCCCGGCGCTCAGCCCGCTGGCCGGCATGGACGCGGGTTGCTTCATGGCGCCACCGCCTGCAACACCATCGTCTTCGGCAGGCCGGCGCGCCAGATGCTGCCGTGCAGCGCCTCACCGTCCAGCCACAACGCCACCTGGGCGCGCAGGGCCAGCAGCGCGTCGAAGTCGATGCCGGTGGCCACACCCATGCTGGCGAACAGGTACGCGGCATCCTCCAGCGCCACATTGCCGCTGGCGCCGGGCGCATGCGGGCAGCCGCCGATGCCCGCCAGGCAGGCGTCGAAGCGGTGGATGCCGAGCTGGTAGGCGGCCATCACATTGGCCAGGCCCAGGCCGCGGGTGTCATGGAAATGGGCGCAGGCCAGTTGGTCGCCGGCGATGCGCAGGATGCGCTCGAACAGCCGGCTGACGCTCAGCGGGTCGGCATAACCCACGGTGTCGGCCAGGCTCACGCTGTCGGCGCCGGCGTCCAGCACCGCCTGCACCAGGCGCTGCACCTCGGCCGGCGCCACCGCGCCCTGGAGGGTGCAGCCGAAGGCGGTGCTGATGCCCACCTCCACCCGGCAGGCCGAGCCGCTGGCATTGCGCAGGTCGACGATGCGGGCGACCTCGGCCACAACCTCGTCGGGCGTCTTGCGCAGGTTGGCCAGGCTGTGTGCATGGCTGGCCGACAGCGGCAGCAGCATCGCGTCGGCCTGCACGGCGATGGCGCGCTCGGCCCCCTTCAGGTTGGGCACCAGCACCGAGGTCACCAGGCCCGGCAAGGTCTTGGCAAAGGCCACCAACTCGGCGGTATCGGCCAGCTGCGGCAGCAGCCGGGCCGGCACGAAGCTGCCGACCTCCAGCTCACGCTGGCCAGCGGCATGGGCGGCGGCGATCCACGCCAGCTTGTGCGCCGTGGGCAGGGTGCGCGGGATGATCTGCAGGCCATCGCGCAGGCCGACTTCGCGCAGGGTGACAGTGGAGGGCAAGGCGGGGTTCATGGCTCGGCACTCTAGCCATTCCCGATGGCCTGCAAAGCGGTATTTTGGAACCGGTATCGTTCCCATCCGTCACGTCACAATCCCCCATGCCCCGCGAGTTCGACCCGTTGACCCTGCGCCTGTTCATCGCCGTCTGCGAGGAGGGCAACATCGCCCGCGCCGCGGCCCGCGAGTCGCTGGTGCCGTCGGCGGTGAGCAAGCGCATCAGCGCGGTGGAGGCGCAGATCGGCCTGCCGCTGCTGCGGCGTGGCCGGCGCGGCATCGCCCCCACCGCCGCCGGCGAGGCCCTGCTGCGCCAGGCGCGCGACCTGCTGGGCCTGATGGCGCGCATGCAGGCCGAGCTCAGCGAGTTCGGTACCGGCGTGCAGGGCAGCGTGCGGGTGCTGGCCAGCGTGTCGGTGCTGGCCGAGCAGTTGCCGGACGACCTGGCCAGCTTTCTGGCGCAGCACCAGGCGGTGCGCATCAGCATCGACGAGCGGCTGAGCCACGAGATCGTGCGCAGCGTGCGTGAAGGCGCGGCCGACCTGGGTGTGCTGTGGCAGCCCACGGCCGAGCGGCCCGGCGACCCGCCCGATGTCAACGGCCTGCAGACCTGGCCCTACCGCAGCGACCACCTGTGCGTGGTGGTGCCCGCCAGCCACCCGCTGGCCGGCCAGCCGACCCTGCGTTTTGCCCAGACCCTGGACCATGCCGCCATCGGCGTGGCCCCGGGCGGGCTGATGGACACGCTGCTGCGCCGCCAGACGGCCCTGGCCGGGCGCAC
>Ga0208266_100315_pt1 | contig 17897 bp, 19 predicted proteins | sample LakWasMet67_HOW9_2_FD_183897 | JGI IMG/M metagenome (GOLD analysis project Ga0208266, IMG submission 183897) | Freshwater sediment methanotrophic microbial communities from Lake Washington under simulated oxygen tension - Sediment Metagenome... | ecosystem: Environmental > Aquatic > Freshwater >...
GGGTAGGCGCCAGTAATCGTGGCTATTGGGGAGGCTATGGCGGCTCGAGTTTTAGTAGTGCGCCCAACGCTAATGGCGAGGTGCAAACAAAAAATTTGAACGACAGCCGTTTATTGTTTACGCTGAGTCGCGCGCTTTAATTGTTTGACCAAGGGGGGTGGGCCCCTTGTTGGCTTGCAAGTTATTGCGCCACGGTTTTTGAAAACAGGTTAATGATGATGACGCCGCCCACAATCAGCGTCATGCCCCCAATGGCGGGGCCATCGAGTGTTTGGCCATACACCACTAGGTCTACAATCGCCAACAAGACAACCACCATGCCAGCCCACACGGCATATGCGACGCCAATCGGCAGGCCTTTTAGCACCAGAGACCAGAAATAAAATGAGATCGCATAGCCAATCACCACGACGGCGGAAGGCGTGAGCTTGGTGAACTCATCACTCAGCTTGAGGGCTGAGGTTGCAATCACCTCAGTGATGATGGCGGCAAATAAAAAGAGCCAGTATTTAAGCATGGGGTGATTTTTCTGAATATTTTTTCGAAAACGCTGATTTTTTCCAGCTGGCGGATTTTTTCCAACTGAAAGTGCCACAGGTAATGAGATACAAAATGGCAGAGAAAATATTCAGCACAGGCACCATGCTTCTAAACGTCAGAAAAAAAGCTTTGCGCAATGCGTGCTGGGGGGTGGGGAACGCACAATTTTTGAATTCAATGAGACCGCCGATGGCCGAAATCACCAATGGCACCAGATAGAACGCAGAAAATACGTTGAAGTCCATCCTTTTTCCTTTGCTAAACAATGACATTATAAGCCATCGTGACGATACGGTTATGTTGTCACAGTGTGTCAGTGCATTTTTTTGTACGATAATTCCTACAATAGTTTCAGTCTGCGTGCGATAGGGTGGCGACAAACCCTGAGGCATGATTCAGCCTCGGTATGAGATTAAATCCTAAAGCAGGGAGGCACTTGACATGAAAACAACCAAACCAGCGAATGCCGCGACCAGCGTCTTGTCTTTAATCGCCATCACGGCAGGGGCAGTGTCGGCGGCACTCGTCATCATGATGATCGGTTTTTTTATGACCGTGATATCGGTCGGGGCTACCCCGCAAAACAATATGCATGCCCACAACTATTTTTCAGGCACTGCCGCCGCCCCTGGCGTAATGCTGGCAAATGCAGAAACACCCCAAGCCAGATCGGCAGAGCAGCAAAGACCTATAAATGAAAAAGGCGATTTTATGGATGCATTGCTGCGTGAGGCGCGCATGGATGCGTCGAACGTGTCTGCTGACGGCCGCGTGCGACCGTTGACAAAAGCGAGACGTATTGTGGCTAACCCGATGGCGATGCCTTTTTTACCGGCTAAAACAAAAGTATTCAGCGCTTAATTAGCGAGTATATTGGCAGACTTAGGCGTTTTTTGTGATTCTGTACATCGGTAAATCATTGAAGCAGCTTGGAAATCTTGAATATTGTACGTTTTTAAGGCATTGTTCGACATTGAGTGAAATATTGGTCTCTACACACCAGCATCTGATTTATGAGAAATAGGCTTGATTTAGGCGGCGCATCCGCTCACAGCACCCCGGGGTCGGTCGCGTCGAACCTTGCATTCAAAACGCCACTGGCTGAACGTGGCGCGGTTGATATCGGCAAGGTCAATGTGGTGTTGATTGGCCTAATCGTGGTGATTTTCTGTGGCCTCTTGTTAAAAGAAGAAGGCAATTCTGGTTTTTCAAACCAAGTCATGCAACTGCAGACCCAGGTGGTCTCCGAGGCCGGCCCTGAACAAACGTCTTCGCCTGCGACGCAAGACACCGCTGCTGTCGAGGCAACGCCAGAACCAATCACCCCCGCCAAACCCGAGCAGACACTCAGCAGCAAAAAACGGAAAAAGGTCAAAGAGGAGCAACAGATTGTTGAGTTAGAGCCGGCTGCATCGCCGGTGGTAGAAACCCATACCAGCGCAGCGTTGCCGATCGCGGAGCCGGTGCCGGTGCCGCAAAAAGAGCCCCAAAGAAAAATGCTTGTCTTCAATCTGTGGAGCGTGTCCGAGCTTAGGCTCAGGCGTGCTTATACCACTTTTATGAACGATAGTACTATTCCGGCGCACGCGTTAGAGGTGCGTAAAAAGGATTATCTCAACTTTGTGAATCGACGTACTAAAAAGTGTGGTGAGCTCGACAACAAGTTTGCAGGCAACATCAATACGGTTGAAAAATTGACCTTCAGCAAAGCGGAAATGGATGTTCTGGAGTGCCACACCGCAGAGAATAATGCGGAGTTGGATACTTTACAGGCCGCTTATGGGTCACAATAAACCGTGATTGCCGAATCACTTTTAGCGATCTAAGGTAGACAGCAAAACTTCAGGGCTTTCCCCTGAAGTTTTTTTATTTGTCCTCCACGAAAATGCCTTGCAAGCGTTGGTTTTGCCAGCCAGCATTCAATTGTTAGAAGTAAGTGCCCAGCCCGTGTTTTATCTTGGCATGGTTGGGCGTCAGATCGCGGTACAGTGAGTCTTGGATGGTTGTTTTATCCCTGACAAAGGCGGCGATATCATGAAGATAAACTTACCCGTGACCCAACAAGAAATCCTGTTAAAGCAGGGCGTCTCGATTGTTTCTAAAACAGATTTGAAGGGTGCGATTACGTATATTAATCGCGATTTTATTGAGGTGAGCGGCTTTTCTGAGTCGGAATTAGTCGGGCACAACCACAATATGATTCGTCACCCGGATATGCCTGCAGCAGCCTTTGAAGATTTATGGCGCACGGTGAAAGCGGGTAAGCCGTGGAACGGGATGGTGAAAAACCGTTGCAAGAATGGTGACCATTACTGGGTAGAAGCGAATGTCGCGCCGATCCGCGAAGGCGCTTCGGTGGTGGGTTATATGTCTGTACGCTCTATCGCTAGCCGTGAGCAAATTGCACTGGCCGAGAAACAATATCAAGAGATGCGGGACGGCAAATTGCCCACTATCAGCTGGGTGCAGCGCGTCACCGAACGTGTACGCGATACCTCGATCACCTATAAATTGTTGGCAGCTGTATTAAGCCCTTTGCTGGTGATGACAGCCATCGATGGGTATGCTGCGCAATCACTAAATTGGCTGAGTATCGGTGTAGGGCTAGCCACTGCTGCGGCCGCAACGGTATTGTTTTCAGCGAAGTTGAAGCGTGCATTGCTTGCAATGAGTGACGCCATCAATGGCTTGGCAGGCGGGCAACTCGATGTGCCGGTGGATACTCGGGGCGATGACGAATTTGGCCGCTTGATGAAAATGATCAAATCCATGCAAATCAAAATCGGATTTGATTTAAACGACAGCCGAAAATTGGCAGAACAGTCTAACCGTGTGCAGACCGCATTGGATCAAAGCGGTGTGGCTTTGATGTTTGCCGATAGCCTACACAATCTTGAATATATGAACGGCGCGGCGAAACGCTTATGGGGTGAAATGGCTGCGGCCATTGGTGAGGTATTCCCCGGATACGCCGTTGACCGGATGATAGGCAGCAGCATTGGGAAATACCTCGCGCACTCGGATCAGTCGGCCTTGTTTGCGCAGAAGTTGTCGCAACCGACCGCTGCTGAAGTGCATATGTATGGCAAAACCATGCACGTGCTGATTGTGCCGGTGTTTAATGGCCAAGGGGAGTATTTGGGCCGCATGTCGCAATGGACAGATCGCACGGCAGAGTCGTTAGGCGAGCAAGAGGTGTTTCGTCTGGTGCAAGAGGCCGCCCAAGGTAACCTGTCGCAACGGGTCGATACGCAACAGCTCCCCGAAGGGTTTGTGAAACAAATTGGCGTTGGCATCAATCAGATTTTAGAGGCGCTCATTAATCCACTGAATGTCGCAGCTAAATATGTAGAACAGATTTCTAAAGGCCATATTCCGCAAAAAATCACGGAGGAATACCATGGCGATTTCAACACCATCAAGCGCAATTTAAATCAATGCATTGATGCGGTGAATGCATTAACTGCAGATGTGAACCAGTTGTCGCAAGCAGCCATTGAAGGCCGGTTGTCTACCCGTGCTGATGCATCTAATCATCAAGGCGATTTTAAAAATATTGTCGCCGGGTTTAATGCGACTTTGGATTCAGTGATCGGGCCGTTAAATGTGGCAGCACAATGTGTGGCAGATATTTCTAATGGGCAAATCCCTGCCAAGATTCATGCACCTTATCAAGGCGATTTCAACGCCATCAAAAACAATTTGAATACCTGTATCGATGCCGTCAATCTGCTGGTGGAAGACGTGAATTTGCTGGCAGACGCTGCACGCGAAGGGCGCATCACCGTGCGCGCCAACACGGCCAATCATGCAGGGGATTTCCGTCAAATTGTGGAAGGTGTGAACAACACCCTAGATTTGATTGTGGCCCCGATTGTTGCGGTAACGCAAGCGATTGAAACCATCACCACTGCTGCGAATGAGATTTCGAGCGGCAACGCCGATTTGTCGGCGCGCACAGAAAGTCAGGCGTCGAGTCTTGAGCAAACAGCCGCCAGCATGGAAGAGTTGGCATCCACCGTCAAGCAGAATGCGGAAAATGCGGTACAGGCGAATAAGTTAGCGCTCACTGCCTCTGAAATTGCGATCAAAGGGGGCAAGGTGGTCAATGAGGTGGTTTCTACCATGGGCGAGATCAATGATAGTGCTAAAAAGATCGAAGATATTATTTCGGTCATTGATGGCATCGCTTTCCAAACCAATATCCTTGCGCTTAACGCGGCGGTGGAAGCCGCACGTGCGGGAGAACAAGGCCGTGGTTTTGCGGTGGTGGCAGGCGAGGTGCGTAGCCTGGCGCAACGTTCAGCCAGCGCTGCCAAAGAAATTAAAGCGCTCATTACGGACTCTGTTGCGAAGACTTCAGAAGGCACCAAGTTGGTCGAAAACGCAGGGATTACGATGGATGAAGTGGTCAGTTCTGTGCAGCGTGTGGCGGATATCATTAATGAGATCTCAGCCGCCTCAACCGAGCAAACGGCGGGGATTGATCAAGTCAATCAGGCGGTGACCAGTATGGACGATACGACCCAGCAGAACGCGGCCTTGGTTGAACAGGCGGCGGCAGCGGCGGAATCTTTGGTGGATCAAGCCAATCAATTGGCGGATGTGATTAGTCAATTCAAGTTAGCGCCACAAAAGCCTAGTCGCGGCGAATTCAATTCAGCTGGACCACGCAAAAATGGCACCCATGGATAATGGCTTGTTGACCCGCATGCGCCAAAATGGGCGCGCTTAGCTCGCTAAGCTGGCTGGCCGTGCTCTGTAAAAGCCCTGCGAGTATTGGCAGCCCATTTCTTTCAACAGGGTTTCCTGATCTTGGGTTTCTACGCCCTCAGCAATTAGCTTGATGTGAAGCTGGTTACCCATGAAAATAATCGTTTTACATAAGGCCTGATCATTGAGGTTTTCGGTGATCCCTTTGATAAACGATTTATCAATTTTGACGTAATCAATTTTGAATTTGTTTAGGTAGGCCAAAGAAGAGTAACCGGTTCCAAAGTCGTCAATCGCCAGTTTGATTCCCTGTGTATGCAAGATATTCAGGATGTCGATCACTTGACTGGAGGGCTCCAGCAATAACCCCTCGGTGATTTCAAAGCAAAAATGGTTGCCGGTAATACCCAGCGCCGTCAATTGTGCGATGAACTGGTGAATAGGCGCAGGTTGTGAGAATTGTAGGGGTGAAATATTAATGCAGATTTCCACCTGACCAAATTGTTGGCGGATCTCGGCGAAATCGCGAAGGACTTGCTGGAACACCCACTCGCCTAATTCAATAATAAAACCATTCTCTTCGGCCACGTGGATAAATGTATCCGGGGAGATCTCGCCGAGGGCTGGGTGGTGCCAGCGGAGTAGCGCTTCCACTTTTTCACACGATAAATCGCTTAAATTAAAAATCGGTTGATACTGCAAGCGTAACTGATGCTTTTCAATGGCAGACCGCAGTGCATTACTTAACTGGGTTTTTTTGCTAAATACATCGTGAATGCGTTCATCAAACAACATGAATTTATTTTTACCGGTGCGTTTGGCCTGATAAAGCGCCTGATCTGCAAACATAATGAGATCCTCGGCGCGCTGACTATGCTCTGGAAACAAAGCCACACCGATACTGATCGACACCATAAACGATTTCTGCTGGATGATAAATGGGGCTGCCATGGCCGCGAGTAGCTGTGTGCTGAGTGCACTTAGGTGCACTGCATTGGCGGTCTGTTGAATGACGATCAAGAACTCGTCGCCGCCAAATCTTGTGGTTAAATTGGGTGGCGCAACCACCGATTGAATCCGCGCGGCCACTTGTATCAACACCTCATCGCCGACCGCATGGCCTGCGGTGTCATTAATCTCTTTAAAATTATCTAGGTCGATAATCATCACCCCAACGGCCTGTGACTGTTGCACCGCCAGCTGCAAGGCCTGATCAAGCTGGCTTTTGAGCTGAAACCGATTCGGTAGTTTGGTCAAAAAATCATGGTTCGCCTGAAACCAAATCGCTTGCTGTGCCGCGACCGCTTGTTTTTTATTGGTCTGATACAGTTTGAACAACTGGATCAGCAATAAAACACTAAAAAACGATAGCGCAGACAGTAGATATTTTTTCAGCGGATTTTCCGGGCTGCGACCCCAATTTTCAAGAATCTCCGGTGGATTAGTGCCTATCTGCAGGGTCGCTTTGTGAAGAATGCTCCGTAAAATGGGGTCAGCCTCACTGGCGGCCATAAAGGTTTTGCTGGTGATGGGGGTGACGCCACTTTTGCGTATCGAGGTGATTTTGTGAAAATCGAGATGGTAGTCCAGCACCAATTCGTTACCGATATACGCATCCACCATGCCCGAGTCTAAGTATTCAAAAGCTTCATCAGCAATATCAACCAGCTTGATTTTGATACCGGGGACCAGCGCTTTCAGTTTTTCAGGCAAGACGCCATTTCTAAACACAGCCACTGTTTTGCCTGATAGCTGATCGAGGGTGATTTCGGACGTGTATAGCTCATGGTGAGAGGCCACATAGATCGCGTTAACGGTATCCAAATAAGGCACTGCCAACGGACTAAACCCTGCTGGAATGTTTTTACTGCGGATGCCAGTGATCAGCGAAGCCTCATTGGTCGTCATGTTATCGTGGTAGTCGACAATGTTGAATTGCAAGCCCGTGGCTTTGCTCACCATCTCCAGATATTGGATTGAAACGCCTTTGTGCTTTTGATTTTCTAGTTGAAACTCAATCGGCATCCAGCCATTTTTGACCGCCACACGCACTGGCTGATGCTGCTTAATCCAGTTGATTTCTTGCGCTGAAAGCGATAGCTGTGACGAATTGTTGACGGCATCCAAACGATTAACGACTGTTTCCTGCGCATAGACTGGAATACCAAGACACATCCAGAGCAGATGCGTACAAAGAAATAATAAGCCCGGCTTGATCATATGGGTGCTAAAGATAATGAATGACGCAATGCCATGGGCGATTTTCCGGGGGTGTTCATTGTTTGGACATTTTCACTGAAGCGTGATGTTAAAACATCAACGGAGCAAACAGTAGATTCTTTAACGACTGTCGAGTTTGCTGGGTCAGCTTAGTATTTATCCTGTCAGCGTTTTTTTCGAATCGCTGAAGCAGTTTATACTAGCTTGTGAGACCGGTATAACGCTGGCGAGTGGCAAGAAAAAACCTTTTTTTCAAAAAATTGCGTGAAATCACCACAATATGCTCAAGATGCCACTAAAATTGACGTCATCTTTAAGAACTTTAATTGATTATAATATTATTAAAATCTGCGATATTGATTATCGTGGACATGTTTTTTATCTATTTGTTTCATCATCGCGAGTTGCATCGTGTTGAAATGGGGTGTGTTGAATGAAGATTGTAAGTGTGTTGCTCGCCATGTTGTTGGGATTGTCTGGGTGTTCGGTCAATATGGTGAAGCTGGGGGTGTATAAAAATAAAGCACAACTCATCGGTCCAGACGGCACGGTGTATGTAGGGAGTATTTTAATCAACGATATCAGTAACGATGGGGATATTGATTTTGAAGCCTCTCCTTATGGCCCGCTGCCACCAGTGCCGTGCCGCCCGTTGTCAGAGCCCCTGCCGCAGATCCACAAGCCGCAGCAGATGCGGTGCTGCGCAGAGCGTATTCGGGCAAGAGCTTTTTACTTGCCAACAGCAAGGCAGTACTTAATTGCGATTTTAAAGTTAATATTGAAGGAGATGGCATCCTTGGCAGCGTCTTTGTGATTGGGGATGGTCTCTGTGTGGATGATCAGAAACGCAGTATTCCAATCCAATTTTTTAAATCCTAATCACGCGAGTTTTTAAATCTCATTGGCCTATTTTTAATTATAGTCCTGCGCAATCATGGGCGGTATGCAGCGCCTGTGCATGGCAAACTACTTAAGCCCGCCAATTTCATCGCGGGCTTTATTGTTTTTGCATTGATTGCGTTCAGCGATGCATACCTCATTTGGATTGCGTATCGATGGCTTCGTCGGACGTTTCCTACACAAAATTCAGTGATATTGGCATGGTAGCGTTGTGTGCTTGCCTGCATGATCAAGCCTCATCTGTTCATTCCCTAACGAGATCGCCAGGCTTGCTGGCAACATTCATTTTTGGAGACCATGCTATGTTGAGGACGATACTGCTAGTGATTTTAATATTGGCGCTGGTGGGTGCGTTGCCGACTTGGCCTTACAGCACTGGTTGGGGCTACTATCCAAGTGGTGGTGTGGGTTTGATCGTGTTAATACTTTTGGTCTTGGCACTCACAGGTAGGCTGTAGCGTTGGGATGCCGTCAATGGCTTTTGCCGCAAACTTAATTAAGAGGACAATATCATGTTATTTGCTCAACGTTGTTTAAGTGCTTTTTTGGTCGCATCTTTGTTGTTTACGGGCTCTATTCAGGCAGTGCAGGCCGCCATGATCGGCACAGTGCAAGTGGCAACCGCTACGACCTCCGCCAAAGCTGAGCAAGACAAGGCGAAAATTATTGAGATGCTTTCACGTGAAGAAGTGCAAACGCAGTTGGTGAAGCGAGGCATAGATCCACAAGAGGCTAAGTCTAGAGTGGCTGCGCTCTCCCATGATGAAGCGAATCAGTTGGCTACACAACTTGATAAAGCGCCGGCCGGTGGTGGTTTTATCGGTGCCGTTCTGCTGGTGTTTTTGGTGTTGTTGTTGACAGATATCTTGGGCTTTACAAAAATATTCCCATTTACGCGCTCAGTGCGTTAATGGATCGCTACGTTGGGTAAGCGGATACTCAGTGTGCAAGCCAGTGTGCGCCATGTGTGCCTGCTGGCTTTGTTTTGCCTGCTGACTGCCTGTGCGGCCAGTGGAGTGCGCGAGCTCACGCAGCAGACCCGTTTGCCAAGACACGCTGAGCTTTCAGACACCCCATTCTTTCCGCAATCAGAATATCAGTGCGGGCCGGCGGCGTTGGCGACCGCGTTGGCTGCAGTGCACATTGCCGTCACGCCCGATCAATTGACGCCAGAAGTTTATATGCCTAGCCGCCAAGGCAGTTTGCAGATTGAGATGCTGGCCGCGGCCAGACGGCATGGGGCAGTCGTGGTGCTGATTCCATCGCAATTAAACGCTGTGATGCAGGAAGTCGCTGCGGGGAATGTGGTGGTGGTGATGCAAAACCTTGGTTTTTCATGGGTGCCCGCTTGGCATTATGCGGTGGTGGTTGGCTATGATCTGGACCGTGAACGCATCTGGCTACGGTCAGGCACGTATCCGCGCTTTGAAATGTCTTTAAGCGCTTTTGAGCGGACATGGGCACGCAGTGATCATTGGGCATTCGTCGCCTTGTCTGCCGATAAGTTGTCAGCCAGTGCGGATGCGGATGCGGTTGCCAAGGCCTTAGTGCGCTATGAAAAAACCGCTTCGATGGTTGAGCGCCTGACCGCCTATCAGACTGCCGTTGCCCGTTGGCCCGCGCATGAGGTGTTGTTAATGGGCTTGGGCAACGCGGCTTATGCGAACCAAGATCTGCCGCTGGCAGCGAACGCCTTCACGCGCATGATCGCGGTCTATCCCAACTCAGCGGCTGCGCACAATAATCTGGCGAATGTCTTGATGGCACAGCAACAGCTGACACAGGCCGAGTCGGTTGCTGCGCAAGGCTTGTTACTCACCGGCGAAAATGCGCAGTTGCGAATGCAACTGACGCAGACGTTGCAAGAGATTCGACAGTCAAAAAAATAAACGGATGTTTATCCTAAATAGCGACGCATTCAATAATGCATTGCGGCGCCATGGGATTATTGCGGTCGTTCGCGTTGAATGATGCTGAGTTGCCCATCTGACTCCAACTGCATTGCTCTAACTTGTGACAGATGCTCAATCCCTTCTTCACGCAGTTTGGACAAAATGTCCTCTTTGGTTATAAATTCTTTTCGCATGGCGCGTGTCTGCAACACACCATTGCGCACCAGCACCAATGGTGGGGGCTCGATCAGGCCTCTGATCCAAGTATTTTTAAAACTGAGCCAGTCGATCAATACATTCCACACCACGAGTACGCTGATCAGCGCCAATCCGTCAGGAATCGACTTGGCATCGCCACTCATTGCATTTTGCGAGGCATCGGCCACAATCATCACAAACAAAAAATCACCAATGCCTACATCGCCCATGTCACGTCGCAGAATCAGCCTGAAGATGAGAAACAGGAACCAATAAACAATGGAGCCTCGGACGATGATTTCCCAAATGGAAACGCTGAACTGAAATGTGGTCAGACTCATAGGTAAACCTTATGGATGCGTGTGAACTGGTGAGTCTACCCAAACAAGGGGCGATTGTGTCGAACCGTATGCTCACCTGCGTTATTGTTTCCTACAATCATTTCAGCCTGAGTATCATGGTTGCGCCTCGGGTTTACAGGCATCATCAAGTCTTATTCAACTTGGCATCCATTCACGACATTGCTGACTTGGCTGCATGACAGGAGCGCACGATGTTTAGCACCATACTGATGGTTATTCTCGTTCTTGCATTGATTGGCGCCTTACCGACCTGGTCGCACAGCGCGAGTTGGGGGTATTTTCCCAGCGGTGGCTTAGGGTTGCTACTGGTGGTATTGCTGTTGTTGACCTTCTCTGGGTGACCAGCCACGCCCCGTGCCCCGTCAATCGATGGTTTTGATGCCCTACTTTAGGCGATATGCGCGGCGGAACTGCCGATAATGTCAGGCTGAACATCTGGCCCGGGTGGGGTCATGGGTTCATCAGGCGTATCTGGCTCAGGGTGAATCGGCCCGGGGAGATCCCCCGGCACCTCTATCGGCACCCCGGGCGGTTGAATATCGGGTTGCTGCGCAACAAAGATTCCCACAGCGATGGTCTGATCAGACATTTCAATCCCCTATTGTTGGTTAAGTATCTTTTATCATAGCTGCACGCATGACCCGTGCTTGTCAGTGATGCCCTGATTTAACTGTCAGAATGTCCTGCTAGGGCTGAAGAGATGATGACTGTCCGACGATTCTGACAACAACTTCAGCCATCAGCGTCTCGCAGGTGGTCTGTGGTTGCGGCATCATCCTGTGACGTAGGCCTTTCATCTTGCGCGACCCGCAAGGTGAATCCGTGAGTGAGTAAATGCAGGAGGTGCGTATGCTGACTATGCTGCTGATGGTGATCGTCGCGCTAGCTTTAGCGCATGCTGTGCGCATAGGCTGTTATCGTGTGCGCTGGGGCATAGACCCAGCACGGGCATTGACCCTGCTTTTTGCCGTTCTCATCATGATGGCGTTTGCCATCGGGTTTATCGATTTTTAATCCTCTTTGCGGGCCAGATGGGCGTCACGATGATCATGATCGCGTGAATGATTGGATAATTACGGTATAAAACCCTTGTTCTTTCTCAAAAAGCCTGACTTTAGCTTCACTTACAATACCGAATAAGTTTTTTGTGAAGTTCACCGTGCGTCTCACATTAAGTCAAACCTTTAAAAGCCAAATGATTGCTGTATTCGCAGCAACCTTGGCTTTTTTGTTTTGGCACTTTCTGTTGGACTATCAACGGCAGAAAGCGGAGAGTGACGCTTACCTTGAAGCGGCGTCTTACGGTAACTTGTTGCGTGCCGAATTGGATCGTGAATTAAATGCCCTCTTATTCATTTCAAACGGATTTTCCAGTTATATCAAGGTCTATCGTGATGACCTGCAACCGGACAAAATGCAAGCCATGCTGGCGGACCTGTTTGCGCATACCCACCATGTGAGAAATCTTGCGGTGGCGGTGGATTACAAGCTCGCTTATGTCTACCCAGAAGCAGGCAACGAAAAGATTATCGGTGTGGATTACCGGCAAGTGCCTACGCAGTGGCCCAAGGTAAAGTTGGCGGTTGACTCTCGCGAAGGTGTGCTGGATGGCCCGCTTGCGTTGATGCAGGGTGGTAGTGGCATGATTTATCGTTTTCCTATTTTTGTCGATGGGCATTACTGGGGGCTGATGTCGACCGTGATTGATACCCCGCATTTTTTAAAGGATGCATTCAAAGATTTGCACCAACCTCAATTCACCTTTGCGATCAGAACCGCCGAGCAAAAAAGCGTGTTTTATGGCGATCCTACGCTGTTTGATCACAAACACATTTTTCTACAGCGAACCAAAGTGCCCAATGGTAGTTGGGAGTGGGCGATCGAGAACAAACAGATCGCCGAGTTGCCTGGTAAACGAATCGGAGTGGTGTTGAGTCTTTTGTTCAGCTTTTTAATGGGCACCATGGCCTACTTTTTTGCGCAGGAGCGTTACTATTTGTCCGAAGGGGCTTTGATGGATAGCCTCACCGGCTTACCTAATCGACGTTTATTAGATAGTCGCTTAAATTACGCACACTCGGAAGCTAGACGAGAAGGCAAAAAATTTGGCGTGATGGCACTGGATATCGATCATTTCAAATCGATCAATGATCAGCATGGGCATGATGTTGGCGATGAGGTCATTAAAGCAGTCGCGACCAAGCTGAAATCCTGTATTCGCGACTCGGACACGGTTAGCCGCTTAGGCGGAGATGAGTTTGTGATCGTGTTGAAAGATCAATCTTCGCCGGAAGGCTTGATCTCGATTGCAACCATGCTGCTGGGGATGTTTAATGCGCCGATGCAGATGCATGGCCAAGACGTCACTGTGCACCTCAGTATTGGCCTGACCATGTACGACCCATCCTCCGAGATCACGCTCAAGCAACTTCTCAAACAAGCAGATTTAGCGCTTTATCAGGCCAAGCAATCTGGCAGAAACACTTACAGCCTCTGGCAGTAAGCCACGGCTCTCTGGCAGCGGTTGACCGTCATCCATGCCATGCAATGGGTCGATCAATGGTCATCGCTCAGCATGTTCGAGCTGCGTGCACACCCGCTGGGGCGCAGTGCGCAAATGCACTATCTACTCAATAATACGATGTTTTACCAGGCCTCCGAGCGCATCACGGTTGGGTTAGAGCTCAATCAGGAGGTGAGTCGTGGCGGGGCTTGGCGTTATCGGCTCACCCCCCAATTGCATTATGCTGCCAGCCAGCACTATACCGTGCAAATGGGCACGGCTTGGTCTACCTTGGATCATCCAGATCGTTCGCAACGGCTTTGGAGTGTGCGCCTGATTCGGCTGTTTTAATGACAGCGCTGGATGAACACCTTAAAATAGATTGTGAGACTTGGGCGGGTGATCCGCTTGCAAGACGCATTTTCAACAGCGCAGCGCGCGATATGGATAGGGGGATAGGATGAGTCGTTTGTTTGGGGAAACACACCGTAGAGTGCAAGATCAACAAGGCACGAGAAAGCTCGCGGATCGAATTGAGGAAATCGCCTGTAAGACCGAAATCGACGAGGATGCAAAAGGGTTTATTGAGTCGCTGGACATGTTTTTTCTGTCTACCGTCGACCATCACGGCAGACCGACCGTGTCTTACAAAGGCGGCTTTACCGGATTTGTCCGTGTGGTCGACGATAAGACGCTGATTTTTCCGATCTATAACGGCAATGGTATGCAGTTGTCGGTGGGCAATATGGTCGAGAACGCGGATATAGGCATGCTGTTCATCTCGTTTGAGCGCCCACACCGGATTCGATTACAAGGGGTCAGTGAGGTGTCCAACGAGCCTGCATTGCTGGCGTTGTATCAAGAGGCCGAGTTTGTGGTGAAAGTGACTTTGTCCGAGTTATGGCAGAATTGCCCACGCTACATTCATCGCTATACGCGTGACAGTCAGTCTCGATATGTGCCGGTTGCCGAATGCCAGACCCCGCTTGCAGAGTGGAAGCGCCTAGAATTTGTGCAGGATGTGATTTCAGCCGAGGATGCAGAAAAAGCGCAGGCGGCTGGTTTTATTCAAGTTGAAGATTGGGTCGCTAAAATTAAAGCGGGGGCGCCCGATGTTTAAGTGCGTCTAACGCCCGCCGTTGATCTGCGTCCGCTTTGGCGGACGTTTTTTTGTCTGCGCGCCAAGATGACTGTGTAAATCTGTGGATAAAATGGTTTTTTCTAAAAGTATTTTTATAAAAAAATCATTTATAAAAAGACAATTGGCGTAAATATTTGTATTATTTACGCCATGCTCTTGTTAAGTCACTTTTGATGCACGCACTGTTTATCCCATGATTGCCCATGCATAGATTCCCTCTTTTTTCTGCCCAAAGCGGGCTGCGACGTGTGATCAGCCTATTGTGTCTGCTCGCTGGTGGCATACTGCTTTTAGCAGAGTCGCCATTGCGTGCGGCAGAGGTCAAGACGATCACAGTCATCAGTGACGATAATTATCCCCCCTATCTGTTTAAAGACGCCAACGGTAACACCGTGGGCATCGTGGCGGACTACTGGGCATTATGGGAGCAAAAAACCGGTATCAAGGTGACCTTGCTGTCGACTGCTTGGGAGCAAGCACAGCAACAGCTGCTGAGCGGTCATGCAGATGTCATCGAAATGATTTTTAAGAATGCAGAGCGCGGGCAGAAATATGCGTTTAGCGATGCGTATGCCACCGTGCCAGTGGGGATTTATGCCCATGAGAGCATCGGCGGGTTAAGTGCGCCGAGTATGCTGCAAGGGTTTACTGTGGCGGTTCAAAAAGGCGATGGATGTATTTTTAAATTAAAAGAGGCCGGCGTAAAGTCATTTCGCCTCTACGACAATTATGAGGCGTTGATAGAGGCGACTTTGAACGGGGAGGTAAAAATCGTATGTATGGATGATTATCCCGCCAGTTATTATTTATACCGTTTGGGGGTGGATGACCAGATATTGCGCGCATTCACGCTATATCAAGGCAAATTTCATCGCGCGGTGCGTAAGGATGCCCTCGATACCTTAAATCTAGTCGAGCAAGGGATGGCTGCGATCACGCCGGCTGAACGGCAGGCCATCGACACCAAATGGAAAGGCAGCCACCTCAATCGCGGCATGAGTACCAGGCAGTGGATGTGGCTGACTGCGATTACGGTGGCGATCACAGCCAGTCTGCTCTTGCTGATTTTGACGTTACGATTGGCAGTGAAACGCAAAACCTTTGAAATTGAGAGTAAACGCAAAGAGCTAGAGCTAGAGCGCCTGCGATTGACCGAAATCATTGATGCGACGCGCGCTGGCACTTGGGAGTGGAACATTCAAACTGGCGAGTGTCAGTTTAACCAGCGCTGGGCAGAAATCTTAGGCTACAACCTTGAGGCGCTGGCGCCTGTCGATCTGGCAACGGCTAAGCGCCTGACCCACCCCGACGATTGGCTGACCTCGATGGCCTTGGTTGAACGTCATCTCAAGGGGGAGATAGACTACTATGAGTGTGATATTCGTATGCAGCACCGCGATGGCCACTGGGTATGGATCGCCGATCGCGGGCGCCTCATTTCAACCACGGCTGGCGGCGAACCATGCATGATGCGCGGCACCCATATCGATATCACGGAAAAAAAACAGGCCGATGCGGTGATCTGGCAACAAGCCAATTTTGACAGTCTGACGCAATTACCCAATCGGCACTATTTTCATCAACAAATGAAAAAGGTTGTCGCCGAGGCAGCGGCAAGTCAACAGCGAGTGACCCTATTGCTGCTGGATCTGGATCGTTTTAAAGAGGTCAACGATAGCCTTGGCCACCGACACGGCGATGAGTTGCTGATTGAGGTCGGTCAGCGCATCCGCCAATGTTTGGCCCCCGAGGTCACCGTTGCCCGGTTGGGTGCAGACGAGTTTGCCATTATCCTGCCGGAAGGCCTACACGGTGATCTGCAAAGCCTATGCAATCAGCTGATGCAAGCTATTTCGAAAGCGTATATTTTGGGCGGCGAACGGGTATTTGTCACCGTCAGTATCGGCATTAGTCAGTACCCAGATGACGCCGTACACGCCGAAGAAATGATGCAACATGCCGAGCAGGCCATGTTCGATGCCAAAAGCCATGGGCGCAATAGCCTGCGTTTCTTTTCATTGGCCATCAGAGAGGCGCTGTCACAACGTGTGAGTCTTGCACGAGATTTACGCACAGCCGTTGAGAACGGCGAATTGCGCGACTATTACCAGCCGATCGTCAATTTACAGACCGGCCACATTGTTAAAGCAGAGGCGCTGATGCGTTGGCAGCATCCTACTCGAGGCTTGATTAGTCCGGCCTTGTTTATCCCGGTGGCTGAAGAGACCGGTGACATTATGGCCATGGGGCACTGGATTTTTCAACAGGCGGCACAACATGCGTTGCAATGGCAAGCATGGATGGGCGATGAATTTGCAATTAGCGTCAACAAGTCTCCGGTGCAATTTGTTGAGCAGTTGACGACACAATATGACTGCTTAGAGGCTTTGCGTCATATCGGGTTAGACGGCAAACGTATCGTGGTTGAGATCACTGAAGGATTGTTGCTGAATCCGGATCCAGTGGTTGAACAGCGCTTGCTGCAATTCAGGGATATGGGCATTCAGGTGGCCATCGATGATTTTGGCACCGGTTATTCTTCATTGTCTTACCTGAACAAATTCGATATTGATTACTTGAAGATTGATCAATCCTTTACGCGGAATCTCAATGCGGGCAACCAGAGTTATGTATTATGCGAGGCCATCATCGTCATGGCGCATAAACTAGGCCTCAAAGTGATCGCGGAGGGCGTCGAAACCGCGTTGCAGCGCGATTTGTTGCTCGATATTCATTGCGATTACGCACAGGGGTTTTTCTATTCCCCACCGGTGCCGGCAGACGTCTTTGCGCAAATGCTAGTGCAACAATCAAGACAAACGGTCATTTCACCCAGAAAGCGAGTGCTAAAAGCCTAAGGGTGGCCTGAATGGGCTATACCGAAGACCTAAGTAAAAGTGTTATAAACCGCTTAGTATTTAATTAAATACAATTTATGATGATGGAAATTCAACATACTCAAGGGTGTACATATATGCGTGTCATGATCAAAGGGTTCATCGTTGCAGCACTGGCAGTTCAAAGCGTGGCCGCCTCAGCGGACGTGCTGGACTTTGGCGTCGCTGGCAAATTTAATGTATTTGTATTCAATGACTTCATCAGTAGCAATAGCGATGTGGAGGGTGCGGTAGCGGCAGGCGGCAACTTTACCGCCACCAGTTACTCGGTGAATGAACTCAATCAACCGGTCGCAGGTAATGCGCTGGTGGTTGGCAACAATCTCAGCTTCACCAACGGCAGTGTGAAAAACGGCAATATTGACGTCGGCGGCACGCGCAATACGTCCAGCTTTGGTTTTACCGGGGCGTATACCAATAGCCAGCCGATCAATTTCAGCAACGAACGCACTTATCTGTCTAGCCTGTCTAGCAACCTCAATCTGCTCGGCAACACCGGTACGGCGACTTACCAATATAGTGGCCTGCAAC
>Ga0208266_100318_pt1 | contig 17756 bp, 14 predicted proteins | sample LakWasMet67_HOW9_2_FD_183897 | JGI IMG/M metagenome (GOLD analysis project Ga0208266, IMG submission 183897) | Freshwater sediment methanotrophic microbial communities from Lake Washington under simulated oxygen tension - Sediment Metagenome... | ecosystem: Environmental > Aquatic > Freshwater >...
ATATATATTGCCATTCGGTAGGGCTTAGGTCTGTTGTATATTTTTTCTTCACAAATCAAATTTACAACTTCTTTGGCTCTACCTTTTTTTATGCAATTAATTCAAACAGTTTCTATATTTTCTTACTTTATTTTGCTTTCTGTGTTTGAAGTACTCACTAAATATTTCTATGTTTATTTAAAATCTAGCATATGCTTAGGTTTATGGTAATAAAGTTAAAATTTATTTATATATTTTACTTAGAACCCATCTAAATTATAAAACAAAAAGCCCCTGTTTCACGTGGATAAAACAAGGGGCGAGAATATGTATGATGTCAAAAGTTATAGATGCGTAGTTTTAAAGTTCTTTCATCCATTCCTGAGCTATTTCTCTGAAAGCCATCGTGGCAGGTTTACCGATTCGATAGCATTGTTTCCAGATTCTTGATTTTTCTCGATAACCCTCACTTTCAAAGTCTTCTCTGCCATTGGCTTGTTTTACTACTTTAGCACTGAAATCTACATCTGCCGATTCATCTAAAAACTGTTGTAGCTGAGATTTGATATTGGCTTTGTAATCTTTCTTTTCAGCGGCTTCAGCCGTTATTCTTTCATTTTCATCTTTATTGCCATCAATTTCTGATTGTACAGATTGTTCGGCCATTATTCTGGCATATTGTTTATTAAATTCAGCAGGGTTTGATTTTAACAAAGGCTTTATCTTTACTATTGCCTCAGCATTATTCATTCCTCTTTTATATACATTTTGCAGGCTTTTAATTATTTTTACTTCTTCTGCCGAAGCACTGCTTAAATCTTTTGCGTTCATATCTGACAATGCTTTTTTATTCCCTTCAGCCGAGGCTTCCTGCATAGCAAATAATTGATTAGTAAACTCAGGCATTTTAGACATTGATTGTATCGACTCCAGATTACTATTGTAGTCAGTTTCATACTTTTCTTTCATTTCAGCAGAATTCCTGTCAGTATTTCTGAGGTCTTGTACTAAGCTTTTTTCATAATCCGTCCTGAAACCGGTGCTCATTATTAATGTCTTCACCAGTTTTCCCAATCCTTTGGCAGCACTTGCCTGCTCAGTAGCCGGAATACCCATACAAGCCTTTTTAATAGCTGGAGAGTAATAAAACTTAAAACCCGGAAACTCTTTAAAGGTAGCCATTGAGGTTAACTGGCTTTTAAATTCTTCCTGATTAGTTCCGAATCGGCTTAAATCATCAACTGTGAAATGAAGCGAAAGGCCTCCAATCAACAGGGTAAATAATAGGGTTAGTTTTTTCATGTTTTCTATTTTTATAATTTTAATGCCTTTGCTAAAGCTTTTACAGCATCAGTATTCGGCTGATTGGCTCCGTTTACATCAACTATCAATTTATCGCCTACCTGCATACCTACCATAGCTATGTGAGTTTTTTTTATATAGGTTACTTTTCCTTTGGCGCTACCGACCGTAATGTTTTCTATTGTATAATCATTTTTCCCAGTCCCTACATCATCACCATCCCCAGCAATTGAGAGGACAGGATTTCCTTTCGGGTATTCTGTCAGCGCAATTTCTATGGTCAATTTGCCATTGCTATATTTTTGTGAACAGGTATTCATAGGTGGCATTCCGGCAACATTCATTGATGAGCAATCGGGTTTCCCTATTGGTTTATAAGCCACAGTTTCAGGCGGGAATTTAGCAGCTAATTGTGCTTTTGTGTGGGTATGTATACAGGCTATCAATAAGCCCATAAAAAACAATTTTTTCATGGATATTTGGGGTGGTTATTTACACTTAGTCACTTCCGTGCCGGCACTTGTCATTAATTTAAAACATTCTAGCTTTACTTCCATTTTTACGCCGTCTTTGGTAGTTCCGGAAATAGTCGCAATGGTAGAATTAGCTGTTTCTGATAATTTTAAAGTCCCATTCACTTTTTCTGTAACGGTCATTGAGCCACTGCCCAGTTCATATTTAGGGCCTATCAATCGTTTGCCAAAGGCTACTTTTACATAGAAAATATCAGTTCCTGCTATTGCTTTAGCTCTATCTGGTGCAATGAGTTGTAAACTCGTTACACTCGGACCGTCTTTAATTGAATACTGATTACCAAAAGCGATACCTTTTGAGATATTACAGCTACAGGTGGTTTCGGCAGATGTGACATCATACGTTCCGGCATTTTTGCCTCCGGTCAATTTTAAATGGATTTTGGTATTTTGTGCCTGAACCGTAAATACACTTGCGATTGAAACGAGTAATAGAAGTAATTTTTTCATGCGCTTTTTGGAGCTGGGGTTATCATTCACCTATTATTCAAAAGAAACCTGTCTAAGTTTTTTTAGTCATAGCAATAGCAGGGGAAAAAACGCAGCATTTCTCCCAAGCCATTAAATATCTTTATTTAACTGTGATTAATTGTTCTTTAAGCGCATCTTCCCATCGGTCAAGACAATCTCGTCTTTTTTGTCTTGTTTTTTGTAGCCGTTTCCTTCGGGATCAATGTTTGAGTCAAATCCGGTGGCTTGTGTAATAACTTTACTTTCCATCTTGTCTTTGATTCGACCTAGTCCGCCAAATACTGTAGCCGATGCTTTTTCTTTCCAGTAAGTGCCTGTCAGTTTGCTGCTGAATGTAATATCTATGAAGCCATCGCCATTGTTCTTTACTTCCAGAGTCTCATCATTGTTCTGAGATTCGCCCATATGGTATTCCATCCGAGGTGTTTTTGTTTCTTCTACATATCTGATGGCCGCAATACCCTTATATTTACCTAAATCTTGCGCTTTTTTGATGTTTTCTTTGGTGTCAGGATTATCTGCATTCACAATCAGATAGGTACCCGACTCTACGGCGGAGCGGCCGTAGAAATCACCTAACCAGATTCTGACCATTTTATCCGGTTTAGTAGAATTGCCTGTAAAATAACCATAATTGCCTATTTTAATCTGGCGGGGTTGAGTTTTATATTCAGTGCCATTAATCATGACACTCATGGTGTTATCGTTAGACATCTGGGCAAAGCTACTTGCCGTTACAAAAAGCAGAATGATGAATGCATAAGAGGTTTTCATGTCTTTACTTATTAAGTTTATTAGATAATGATGGGCGACTATACCCGAAAATCATGCTAATAACGCTATTCTTGATGGAGCTTATAAATCTTTAATGATTATTGGTCTATAAAATTTACTGAAAGGTCGAAAGTATTTATTTTCGGTTGTGGAGCATTTAATAGATGCTTTACTTGATTTAACCAAGGGCATGTTTGAATCAATAATTGGATTGTAATAATCTACCTATACATTTGAAAAACCAGGGTTTACCCATCAGATTTTTTATTATATTTGACTATTCTATTTCACCTATTCTTCTAAGACGCATCTATGAAAAAATTGCTCTTCGCTTTGCTTGCCTGTTGGCAGGTAAATGCTTTTGCCCAAACTCCCGAAGAAAAGTATACAGAAGATGCTGCTTCTGTTGAACAAGCAGGCGTCCCTAAGGGAGAGATACTAAAATTTGAATTTACTGATTCAAAGATTTTTCCGGGTACATGGCGGGAATATTGGGTCTATGTTCCGGCACAATATACACCTGATAAACCTGCTTGTGTATATGTAAACCAGGACGGTATTCAATGGAAAGCACCCACTGTATTTGATAACCTGATTCATAAAAAAGAAATGCCTGTGACTATTGGCGTTTTTGTTATGCACGGACGAGTAAAAGCGGCTAATAGTGAAACAGCGCTTGACCGCTTTAACCGCAGTTATGAATATGATGGTTTAGGGGATAATTATGCGAGATTTATTTTAGACGAAATTCTGCCTGAGGTGGAAAAGAAGAAAACCAGCGATGGTCGTGCCATTCGTTTGTCCAAAAATGGAAATGATAGAGCCATTGGGGGCTCAAGCAGTGGAGCGGTTTGTGCTTTCACTGCCGCATGGGAGCGTCCTGATGCCTTTTCGAGAGTATTTAGTACCATTGGAACCTATGTAGGATTGAGAGGAGCTAATGAATATCCTACACTTATTCGTAAATATGAGCCAAAGCCTCTTCGTGTTTATCTGCAGGATGGTACTAATGACTTGAACATTTATGCAGGAGATTGGTGGAAATCGAATGAATTGATGGAAAGAGCGTTGATTTTCTCTGGCTATGAAGTAAACCATGTATGGGGTGAGGGAGGACATAATGGTAAACATGGAACGGCTGTTTTTCCTGATGCTATGCGATGGCTTTGGAAGGATTATCCTAAACCTATAACAGGAGGCAAAACCAAGAACCCATTTTTAAGTGATATTCTGCTTGATAATGAAGGTTGGGAATTAGTAGGTGAGGGTTATACATTTACAGAGGGTACAGCAGCCAATGCAGCAGGAGAAGTATTCTATCAGGATATTCCTAACTCAAAAACCTATAAAGTAGGTTTGGATGGTAAATTAACAACCCTAGATATTGATGCCAAAAAATCAAGCGGTACGGCTTTTAGTCCTGACGGCAAACGTTATGTAGTGGCAGGTGGAGCGAAGCAAATAATCAGCTATGATGCCACAGGTAAGGAAACTATAGTTGCTGATAACCAGACAGGTAATGATATTGCAGTAGCCAAAAATGGCAATGTATATATTACTGCCCCAAATGGTGTGAGCAACCCAAGTAAATTGTATTTAATAAGACCAAATGGCGAGAAAGTAGAAGTAGATGAGGGATTGAAATTTGCCAATGGTTTAACACTCTCGCCTGATCAGACACAATTATATGTAACAGAATCGGCTTCTCATTGGGTTTGGGTATATCAGATTCAACCTGATGGCAGATTATCTCATAAACAAAAATATGGTTGGCTACACGTACGCGATACGGATGAAAATGCGTGGTCTGACGGATTAAAATGCGACAGAGACGGAAGAGTGTATGTTACTACCTTGAGCGGAATTCAAGTACTAGACCAGACGGGACGGGTAAATGCGATTCTGCCAGTCCCTAAAACCAAAGGGCAGGTATCCAACCTATGTTTTGGTGGACCAAATTTTGATGTGATGTATATTACCTGTGTGGATAAAGTGTATCGCCGGAAAGTGAAAGTAAAGGGTGCTAATACCTTTGATACGCCTAATAAGCCAGCTGCGCCTAGGCTTTAAATAAATTCAGGCTTGCGTGCCACGGCTCTACTCGTCCAAGAAAGGGGGTGGCACGCATAGCTGCTCATTGAACTTTCAAAGGGCAATTATCAAAACTTTATACATGTTGGTTTTCTTTCGAGTTGGGCAGTCAAGGCCAAAAATATGCGTGCCACACCCTTTCTCGGACGAGTATAGGTGTGACATGCGGTCTTGTGGTCAAATAATAGTTGAATTACATTTTTGAGAACTCTACTCTGCGATTATTGGCTTTTCCTTCAAAGGTATTATTATCGCCAATAGACTTAGTTTCTCCGTACCCCTTAGTAGACAATCGTGTCGCCTCTATCCCTAAAGAAACCAGTTGATTTTTTACGGCTTCGGCTCTGGCTTGTGAAAGTTTCATATTGCTTGCATCGTCTCCGTCTGAATCAGTATGCCCGCCTATTTCGAATTTTAAAGCAGGGTTGTCTTTCAGGATTTTTGTAATGGCATTAATTTCTCCCATTGATTCAGGTTTGATAGTAGCCTTGTTCACATCGAAACGGATACCATGAGAGATATATTTACCGTCAGTAAATGCCTTACCAATCATATTCATATCTCCACCTGATGCCAATTTGAAGTTCTTAAACATCATGTTCTTGCCATCGCTTGCATCGCCTGCTATACTGATAGATACGGCTTTAAAATTGCAATCAGGAACAACCAATACGCGATACTGGTCGCAATAGACTTTCATCTGATTGTTTTTGTAGGCAATGGCATAGTGATGCCATTTGTTAAAATACTGCTCTGACCTGATGCTTTCAGGAAAATCTCCATTCAGTTTACCGTCAGGGCCTTCAAAGGATACATACATATTATTGGTGGATATTCTAGCGGGAACATCCTCACCATTTTTAAATAATAGAGATACGCCAGAATTACTATCGTAGGCTTCATCCAACCAGGTATCAAATTCAATAGTAAATTCAGCTGGTAAGTAATTAGGCGTTTTCATACGTGGTGACAAGACCGTATAGTATTTTGTGATAAAAAAAGCCTTTTCATCACCTGATTTATTGACTACCCCCTGACCGCCATTCAGTTTCCAATGAATGCCGAATTCGCCATCCTGAGAATCTGATAGGTCATCAGAGAAAATAATCTTACTTCCTGCCACAAAATCATAATTCTGATAGGCTTTTATGTCTTGTGCAAAACTGCAAAAAGGTAATAGAGCGATTATAATTAATAGTTTTTTCATGGATATATTTTTAATTAGCTTTCAAAACTGTGAACTTACCATAGATAGTGCCAGATATAATCTGTTTATCTACTCCGGTGTATACTTTGGTTGAGAAATACCCTTGGATCATTTTTCCATCATCTTTTGTAATAGTTACTCCTCCGGTACAAGGTAGGGGCTGGTCATGATCCCCTTTAGCATCTTTGCTACACCCGAATCCTTTTTGTTCGCTAGGTATAGCGAAACCTAAGCCTACTTTTTCATCTGCAAGGGTGAATGTTCCTTTCCCTCTGCCTATATACGCAATGCCAAGTATACCCATATTTGGAATTACCTGTAAGCTTCCGTCCATTGCTTCTAAGCTTAATTGAGAAAAACGAATAGCTGTTAAGTTTTGAGCCGGGTCATAAATAGCAGAGGCATTGCTCGTAAGTGCGTTGAGGTCGTATCCACTAGCTTGTTGTGCTTTAGCCATTTCCTGTTGGGCTTTTGCCAGATTAGCTTGTACGTCTGGAGGAAGCCTAACATTGGCAGGAGCATTGGGTAGTTTTATACCACCGGAGAGTTTATTCACAAACTTAGCATTGATAATGCCCATAGCAGGTACATTCAGCACAACAGATGTTTCGTTCTCACTAAAGTATAAGGTTTTTAGTAGCTGTACTTTAGGAAGGTTTGGGCTTAATGGTTCGCAATCAACGGAAATAACCATGATTCTTTTTTCAGGAGCTTTGCCTGGGGCTGAGTAACTGGCTGCAATAGATTCTGTAATTAAGTTTCCTCCACCCTCCACCACCCGCCAGTTAGTAATTTTATAAGGATTAACCTCTCCCTCGGGCAGGATTATATCGGTTCCCATACCTACAGGTTGCCCATCACTATTGGTTTCGGGAGGAATCACTACTCTTATAGAGAGTACACAAGATTCGTTGGCTTCTAATAAATCTTTGTCTGCGTATAAGAAGAGTTTAGCGCCTTTTTCTGCAATAGCTTTATCTAATTCTTGTTTACCAGTTGGCTTTTGAGCTATTATAGATATGCTATAAAAAAGACAGACTACAAAAAAAATATTTTTCATGAGATAATAGGAGATTTGGAGCTTCTAAAATCATGAAAAGGGATTGATTGCAAGGGCAATATTTAATAAGTGAAAGAGTTTACTTAATAATCGGGAGAGAGTATTTTTCTGATGAAACTGTATTCAGTGTACTATAAAAATATTGGGCGAAAGGTTATAGATATAGGGAGAGAATTAGTCTCCCTACATTTGAATATTTTAAGCCTCTGTTACCTTTTCTTTCATCAATAACATTCCACCTACAACGAAAGAGTAAACACTGATGGCAACAGTTCCCCATGCAGCAGTTGTTTCTACCTTTGCCAGAATAGCCATTGTGTGAATAATGATTAGGAATATACCTGAAAAACAAGGAATCATCAGCAATAAACGTCTTCCAGAAGAAAGTTTGGCATCTTTTGCATTCCAGAAAACAAAAGCTAATGTAATCAGTAGAGAACCATAGCCTTTTCCTAAAAGGTCTGATGCCTCGGTTCTCCATGAGGTATTGGTAAGATACACTTCTCCAAGATAGGCAGGCATAAATACAAGAGTAAATCCGAAGCCTAAACAAATAATAGTTTGAACAATAAAGTAAATTTTTGCAGTCATTGGGTAGGGGGTTTAAGGTAGTACACACTAAAGGTGACATAATAAATTGGATTTTCGATGTAATTTTTATTATGCGGTAGGTGTTTTTTTACAAAGTAAATAAATGTAAACTTATAAGGCCTACTTAGTGCTTGTGAAGAAGTGCCTTTAGACTAAATATACTTTTTATTTGTATTGCGCCTAAAAACAAAATGTTCAGTATAGTGCCTATCAGATATTCTTCAGCATTTCAAGAAACTCTTCTTTTTTGCGCTTGCTCACATCTACGGTTTGTCCATTTGTAAGCACTAGTAAATTATCTGATTTAATGAATTTCTTTACATGATTCAGATTGACCATAAAGCTATGGTGTGTTCTGAAAAAATGGTGTTCGGTCAATATATCCTCATATTCACGGAGGTTTTTTGAGGAGACAATTTTACCATCGTTCGCAGTAAAAATAGTTGTATAAGGCCCGTCAGCTTCCAGGCAGATTATTTCGGAGATATTGAGTAAAGTAATGCCATCTAGGGCATTAATGATTAGTTTGTTGGGTAATTCTTTAGGTGTTTTCCAGATTTTCAATAGAAGCGATAGTTGGTCGTTTAGTTTATTTTTTTCGTGTTTCTGCTTTAGGCGGGCTATACTTTTTTGTAAATCTTCAGGTATTACTGGCTTTAGCAGGTAATCAAAAGCGGTATATTTATACGCTTTTACGGCAAACTCATTATAGGCTGTTACGAAAATAATGTCGAAATTGATTTCGTTGATGCTATCGAGCAATTGGAAGCCATTCAGGTCGGGCATCTGAATATCCAGAAAAACAAGATCAGGTGTGTTTTTCTGAATCATTTCAATGCCTTCCTGAGCGTTAGCTGCCAAATCAAGCACCTGCACTTCAGGACAATAGCGATGAAGTAACTCTTTGAGTAAGTTTCTGCTTTTTTGTTCGTCGTCAATTATGATGGCTTTCATAGGTTAGTGCGTTTATATCGGAATCTTTATCTCTACTCTGGTTCCTAAAGGTTTCTGTGCCGAATCGTATAAATCAATAATCGAAAAGTCTGCCTTTATCTGATTGAGTTCAGTAATAATCTTCATACGCTCATCTAAAATGCTGAGTGCCTTAGAAGTATGTTCCGGTTTTATCTGGTTTTTCCGATTTTCGGCGGCCTCTCTGCCAATTCCATTGTCTTCTATCTGAAAGTACAAGAATGTTTCGTCTGAGCTAATGTTTATCTTCAATACTTTCAAGCCTTTTCTCTTTAATAAACCATGCCAGATAGCATTTTCTAAGAAAGGCTGAATCATCATCGGAGGGATAGTCAACAAACTACTCTCTTCATGAGTCTGGACATTTATTTCAGTATGAAATACTTCTGAAAAGCGTAACTTCTCTAAATCTAAATAAAGTCGGATAGTCTCTAGTTCTTTATCAAGTGGAATACGCCTTTTATCAGAATTTTCTAAAACCATTCGCATGAGTTTAGAAAACTGCGCCAGGTAGGTAACGGCCGCATCGGTTTGTCCTGTAATGACACATTCCTGAATAGCATTCAAAGAATTAAACATAAAGTGCGGATTCATCTGTACCCGTAAGGCACGCATGCGTAATTCGGCAATTTGCTCGCTGATGATACTCTTTTGTGCTTCTTCTTTACGTACTTGCCTGATTCTAAATACGAAGAAAGCATAACCAACCCCCATTATTAATATGGCTAATAAAGCTGAAAACCACCAGGTTCGCCAGAATGGGGGAGAAATAATGATTTTGATTTTTGCCCCTTCTTCATTCCAGATGCCATCATTATTAGCAGCTTTTACGTGGAATACATAGGTCCCTTCGCGTAGGTTGGAATAAGCTGCCAATTGTTGATTGCCTACGTATTTCCAGTTTTTTTCTAAGCCTTCAAGTCGATAGGCATATTGGTTTTGGGTTGCATTGTTATAGTTAATGGCAATGAAATTGCAAGAAAATTCATTTTCGTAATAAGGTAAATGTAACTCGGCGATTTGTTCTAAAGGTTTGTCAAAATGTTTCTCCTCATTTAAGATTTTCAGATTAGTTAGCAACACTTCAGGAGCTGTATTGTTGAGTTTTATACTTTTCGGGTTAATCTTATCGATTCGTTCGTAATGACCTATATAAAGAATACCATCTTTATCTTTTTCGAAATCTCCCGTTAGTACATTACCAGTAAGCCCATCTAATTCGGTAAAATTGAAGAATTTTTGTTTTTGTATGTCAAACTTAGATAGGCCGTTGGCAGTGCTAATCCATATATTCCCCTCGTCGTCTTCCTGAATATTCGTACATTCATTATTTGCTAAACCATCATCGGTTGTCCAATGTCTGAAACTCTGTGTTTTTTCATCAAATAGATTCAATCCATTATCTGTTCCTACCCATAGTCTACCTTTTTTATCCAGAAAGATTGATGTTAGTCTTTCACCTGATAAGCTTTTAGGGTTATTTACTTCGTGTCTGAAGTTCTTAAATGTCTGCGTTGTTTCCTCGAATCGGCTGAGACACTGGTTTTGTAATATCCATACATTCCCTTTTTTATCTTCTATTAGTTCCCAAACCAGATTATCACCTAAGCCGTTAGGTTTCTTCGCATCGTAGGTAAAATGAATAAATGATTCGGTAGCAGGTTCATATAAATCAAGCCCCCAATCGTATAGACCTACCCATAGCCGACCTTTGCTATCTTTCAATATGGTGTTAATACGTCTATGTGCCAGTGAATTTGGGTTTTTCTCGTCATGCTGATAGACCTTGAATTGTTTTTTGTTAAAATCGCAATGCACCAAACCATTCATAGTACCAATCCAATACTTGTCTTTATCTTTAATGATGGCGTTGATGGCATGATTACCCTGTTTATTTAATTGAGGAGGGAAATTCTGATAGGTTTGTAAAATGTTAAATTTTTTATCTGTAATAGTTAGTGCATTCATGCCCCAACCGCCAATTATATTAGTCTTATCATCAAAGAAAAACTCGCTTATTAATGCTTTGTTTGGAATCGTTATCTTACTGAATAATTGCTTAGACGGGAAAACCCGACTTACACCCCCATCAGTATAGACCCAAACTGTCCCTTGTCTATCCTGAAAAACACCCATGCTAGATATACCAGTTAAACTAAACGGATTGTTGCTTTCATGCTCATAATGTTTCGCCTCAGATAAAGTTTTGAGATTACTTAGTTCTTTGACAGGGATAATGAACAAGCCTATATTGGTGCTCATCCATAATTGCTGATTGATTTCTTTCAGTGCAAATACATTGTATTTTTCATCGGGGGTTTTAGCATTTAAAGGAATCTTTTTATAGTCCCCTGTTTTAGGGTCAAACTTACACAAGCCGATGTCCCAAGCTGCAATCCACCAGTTTTTCTGGCTATCTTTCAGTACAGAATTGGTAAATCTAATTGTTTTTTCTATGTGAATAAATTCATCGTTATCAGGATTGAACTTAACGATACCAGTCCAGGTAGCTAACCAGAAACTACCTGTGTCATCTTCAAAGCAATAAAACGGATGGGTAACTTTATTAAAACGAGTTCTAAAACTTTTAGAAGCTCGGTCAAGCAGATGAAGGCCATCGTTATTCATGACCCATAGTCTGTTCTTTGAGTCTTTAAAGATATTGCAATCCCAATTATCGGACAGACTTTTTGGGTTTTTAGGGTCATGCACTAAGTTTTCAAAGACCTCAGAAAAAGGATTAAAATGGCCGATTCCACCCTGCGTGCCTATCCAGAATGTACCGTCAGTATCTTCTACAATCGAATTCAGGCGATTATCAGGTAAAGAGTTGCCTTTCTGTGATTTTCGATAGATTTTTATATTAATACCATCATAACGATTGAGTCCGTCTTTTGTGCCAATCCAGATAAGTCCTCGTCGATCCTGGTATACAAAAGCAATATCTTTAGAAGAAAGTCCGTCTTTCAATGTGAGGTTATCGAACCTGAGATTCTGGTAGGGGAAAGCATTTCCATCTTTATCGGTTTGTGCGATAAGGTTAAGGGAATAAAGCAATAAAAGTATATGTAGAAGTTTTGCCAAGCAGATGCCAGATTTTTGATTTATCAAAGATGCTAAATCGGGCATATACTCGCAAGTTGCTTTAATAAATGGGCAGAATTAATTTATTGATGGTGATTAATGAAAACAAAAAAGCTGTGTTCAGGAAACACAGCTTTTGAGAATAGATATATTATTAATTAAGCCAATTGAATCCTCTTACCTGTTTGTGCCGCTTCGTAGATAGCTGTCAGGTATTTCATATCTTTTAACCCTTCTTCTCCTGAAATATGGCTTGGGAACATTTTAGTTTCCAGAAATTCACGCGCAATGGCTTCTAACATATTGGCTTGGTGATGCACAATAGGCAGATTCAGTTCCCCTTTGCTCGTACGACCCTTGATTGGGCCATAGCTATAAGCGGGGCTTAGCTGAACAAAGCCTTTTTCATAGGTAATGTATAATTGCTCAATATTGGTTTTATAAGAGGTAAAGCCATTGACAGTAACGGCATCAGGGAAATCAAATTGCCATGAAAGAGATTCTTCTACATCTTTAAACCGCGAAGGGTCTGTAATAGGGCCGAATTGCGCTGTAACTGCTAATGGTTCTTTACCTGTTACGTAACGGGCACCTTGTACGCAATAAACACCTACGTCCATCAATGGTCCACCACCAGCCATTGCTTTTTTTAAGCGCCACTGAGTTGGGTCGCCAATGGTAAAGCCAAAGTTTGAATTAATGAATTTAACCTCACCAAAAACTTTCTCACGACTCATTCGAATGATTTCTTTGGTGAAAGGCTCAAAGTGCATACGATAACCCACACCTAACTGCACTCCGGCATCTTTGCAGGCTTTTATCATGTCCTCGCATTCTTTTACCGAATTAGCCATTGGTTTTTCACACATCACATGCTTGCCCGCTTTTGCTGCCCGAATCACAAATTCAGGGTGCATAGAGTTAGGTAATACTACATATACAATATCAATATCTTTATTATCAGCAATCTGATCGAATGTCTGATAGTTATATACGTTCTTTTTTGGAATATTATATTTCTTCATCCATTCTTCTGCCTTAGATGGCGTGCCTGTTACGATACCAGCCAGATAGCAATTAGGGGTTTGTTCTAAACCAACAGCTAACTGGTTTTTGGCATAACTCCCTAAACCCACCAAGGCAATACCCAATTTCTTCCCTTCATATTTAGGTTTAGGTTCGGGAATGCTTACCAAAGAGGGAACCGTAAACGCTGCGGCAGTGGTGCCGAGCCCGACACCTAAGTTTTGTAAAAACGAACGACGAGATTGATTTTCGGACATTAGATTATCGTTTTAAATAGTTTATTTATCGACATGGTAGGTTACAAAAGCCAGTTGCTTACTATCAGGCGACCAGCTTGGTACGTTGATAGTGCCCTGCCCGCCAAAGAATACTTCGGTTAAATCTTTGATTTTCCTGGTTTTCAAGTCCATAAGGCGGAGTTTTACATCTTTGCCAAATGGGTGAGAGGCTTTCTGGTCTTCTATATAAGTAATAAAAACAATTGATTTACCATCGGGTGAGGGATGAGCAAACCAGTTACTATATTCATCATTAGTGAGTTGTTCCTGTTCGCTTCCATCGGGTTTCATGCGATAAATGTGCATCTTTCCGGTGCGATGTGAGTTGAAATAGATGTATTTGCCATCAGGAGAATACTCAGGGCCATCGTCAAGGCTTTGGGCATCTGTCAATCTCTTTTCTTCGCCTCCATTTACCGGGATGCTGTATACATCAAATTCTCCGTTTCTTGAAGCGCAATATACTAAGGTTTGTCCATCGGGCGAAATACCATGCCAGTAGGAAGGGGCTTTTTCTGTTATGAGTTTTGGGATGCCGCCTTGGATAGGTAAGGTGAAAATGCGGGAAGTACCACCTTTATTACCTCGCATAGTACTATCGTTGTGGCTGATAACTATCATTTTACCATCGAAACTAATACCGTGGTCGTTATTGCATTTGTTAGCGAAGTCGGTATTGATAGTTCCCAGTTTTTCGCCAGTAGTAGAGATTTTTTCTAATAATCCTTTGGCGTTGATAATGAAGTATTTGCCGTCTCTCGACCAGTTGGGAGCTTCAAAATGACGTTTTTCTTTGAGGATAACCGTTCGTTTGCCTGATTTTATATTGATGGTCTGCAGTGTGCTTTCCACGTTCTGGGGTGTCTGGGCAAACACGGCAATAGGGAAGATAAAGAGTAAGATTTTCATAGAATTGAATACATTAGGCTTATAGTTGAATAGAAACCAAATGTATTCAATTTTTACGCAATTTACTATAGTTATAGCACGGAATTCTCTGGTTTACCGCCTAATTTATAAGGATAATCGGTAGTATAATGCAGACCCCGGCTTTCTTTGCGTTTCATGGCACAGCGAATTACTAATTCGGCACATTGTACCAGATTCCGCAATTCGCAAAGCTTTACCGAAAGCTTGGTTTTTTTGTAAAATTCTTCTGTTTCGTCTTTCACCAGTTTCAGGCGACGTAAAGCGCGTTCTAAACGAAAATCAGAGCGAACAATACCTACGTAGTCAGACATCATGCGTTGAACCTCACGCAAATTGTGCGTAACAAGGATTTCTTCGTTCGATTGTTCTGTACCAAATTCATTCCAATCAGGTACATTTTCCTGGAATCTGATTTTATCTACGTCTTCCATTGCCTGATGAGCAATACGGTGTCCGAAAACGGCGGCTTCAAGCAATGAATTAGACGCTAAACGATTCGCTCCGTGTAGTCCGGTAGATGAGCATTCACCACAAGCAAACAAGCGGTGGATAGTTGAATGTCCAAATTCGTCTACTAAGACACCTCCACATAGATAGTGTGCTGCCGGAACAACCGGAATCATGTCTTTAGTAATATCAAGCCCGATGCTCAAGCATTTTTCATAAATGTTTGGGAAGTGCTGTAATATTAATTCTTTCGGTTTGAACGAAATATCCAGATATACATGGTCTTCACCCGATTTTTTCATTTCAGCATCAATGGAACGAGCTACTATGTCACGCGGAGCCAGCGAGCCACGAGGGTCATAGCTTTGCATAAACTCTTCGCCCTTTTTGTTTTTTAACACCCCGCCTTCACCTCGCACAGCCTCGGTAATCAGGAAACTTGGGTATTCGCCCGGATTATATAAAGAAGTTGGGTGAAACTGTATCATTTCCATATCTCTTACCCTGCCTTTTGCTCTGTAGACCATTGCAATGCCGTCTCCGGTAGCAATGACAGGGTTGGTTGTAGCGGAGTATATATTACCTGCTCCACCTGTCGCCATCAAAGTAACCTTTGAAAGAATAGTTTCTACCTGATGGGTATGTACATTCAAGGCATACACCCCAAAACAGGTAATATCGTTGGTCTCACGGGTAACCTCAATACCTAAATGGTGCTGAGTAATGATTTCAACAGCATAATAATGCGTCAGAATCTCAATATTCGGATTTTTGCTTACCTGTTCAAGTAAAGCCCGTTCAATCTCTTTGCCCGTAATATCTTTATAGTGTAGTATTCGTTTTTCTGAGTGTCCACCCTCACGTGTCAGGTCATATTCTGAGCCATGTTTATCGAAGTTCGTTCCGTAATCTATCAATTCCTGAATGCGGTCGGGGCCTTCGGTTACCACTATCTCTACAGTTTTGCGGTCGCAAAGCCCATCTCCGGCAATAAGCGTATCGCTGATATGTTTTTCAAAAGAGTCGGTTTCAGGGTCGAAAACTGCAGCTATACCACCTTGCGCATATTTAGTATTGGTTTCGTCGGCGTTTACTTTCGTCAGAATCAATACCTTTCCTTTGGCTGCCGCTTTGAGTGCGAAACTCAAACCTGCAATACCGGAACCTATCACTAAAAAATCTACTTTTTGCATGAGATAAAATTTGAATACTTTTCAATAAAAGTATTGAAAGCGGTCTTTAAATTATTCAAATATGAATGAAGTTGTTTCGGGTTATTTCTTTCTTTTAAAAATGTGTTGTTTTGGCTACATCTTCATCAAATAATTTCAACCATAGCGATGCTATGGTCTCACTATTTGATTTGTCTCGCTCAAAACACCCCAATTTTTAAATAGCAATTAAAACCCTAAACAACTTCAAGATTAGTTATTCAGTTTTACAAAACCCCCATCAATCAGGTAATCGCAGCCTGTAATGAACCCTGCCTCATCAGAACATAAATAAACAGCCAATGAGCCGATTTCCTCTGGTTTTGCCATACGGCCAATCGGTTGCGTTTTAGAGAGCTTATCAAACATTTCTTTTTCTTTACCAGGATACGTCTTTTTCAGGAATCCATCAACAAAAGGCGTATGTACACGGGCAGGAGAAATGCTATTGCAACGGATATTGTGTTTAAGATAATCTTTTGCTACCTGTAAAGTCATAGTAAAAATAGCGCCTTTGCTCATTGAATAGGCAAATCTATCGGGTATACCTACCGTAGCTGCAATAGAAGCGATATTCAGAATTACCCCACCGCCTTTGGCTCTGAAATGAGGGATAACTGCTTGCAGACAATTATAAGTACCTTTCACATTCACATTAAATACCTTGTCGAAGTCTTCTTCAGAGGTAGTTTCAACTGTACCAATATGGGCAATACCTGCATTATTCACCAGAATATCAATGGTGTTTTCTTTGGCTATTTTGTCAATGGCTTTTTTTACCTCTTTTTGCTTCGATACATCTACCTGATGGAAATAGGCTTCGCCTCCATTGGCATTAATCAGGTCGGCTTCGCGCTCTGCCTGGTCAATGTTCAGTTCAAATATATGTACTGCTGCTCCTTGTTTAGCAAAAAGTCTGGAAATCGAAAGGCCTATGCCGCTTGCACCTCCGGTTACTATGGCTACTTTATTATCAAGACGAAACATTTTACGGAAAATTAATAGATTAAATTTGCTGACTACTACTTTAAATTTTCGTCAAAATTAGCAGTCAATTCTGTAAGTAAAAATATTTCTAAATACATTTGTCAAAATGATAGCTTTTACTCTATATACATCCCTCTAACCGTACAAAACTGAATATTAGTTAAATGAGAAATGTAATGCAACTATTTTTGTATTCACAAGCGGTTATACTTTCACTTTTTATTACTCCGTGCGGTGGGCAAACTAATGAAAAACAAGAAACTTTAATAGGAATAAAAGAAGAGCCAATAAAACAGACTAAACTTGATTTTTCATCGATTACGGGAAATTTTGATAAGGTGTATGGCAATGTGCATAGTGGATTTCAGGATAAAGCAGGAAATATCTGGTTTAGTACTACAGGTGCAGGAGCGATTCGATATGACGGAAAGTTTTTTACCCATTTTACTACAAAAGATAAGCGCAACAATAATACAGTCATACCTTTATTGGAAGATAAACACCAAAATATCTGGTTTGCGACTGGTGACGGCATTTATCGCCATGATGGAAAAAATTTCATTAATGTTCCGCTTAATGGTGTTGATAAAGGCAATGGGCAAGTATTTACACTCAACGCTCCTTTAAAACCAAATTCAGTTTCAATTTCAGTTATTTCGGCAATGGAGGATAGTAAAGGTAATATTTGGTTTGGGACAGAGACTAGTGGCGTATATCGTTTCGACGGGAAAAATATTAATCCTATTTTATCAACAAAAGGGATAGCCAATAATGCTAACCTCAGACTAAATACAATTATAGATATTATAGAAG
>Ga0208266_100324_pt1 | contig 17417 bp, 13 predicted proteins | sample LakWasMet67_HOW9_2_FD_183897 | JGI IMG/M metagenome (GOLD analysis project Ga0208266, IMG submission 183897) | Freshwater sediment methanotrophic microbial communities from Lake Washington under simulated oxygen tension - Sediment Metagenome... | ecosystem: Environmental > Aquatic > Freshwater >...
CCGCCCCAGCGTCAAGGGTGGCTACTTTCCGGTGCCCCCGGTCGACAGCGGCCAGGACCTGCGCTCGGAGATGTGCCTGATCCTCGAAAGCCTGGGCATCCCGGTCGAGGTGCACCACCACGAAGTGGCCAACGCCGGCCAGATGGAGATCGGTACCCGTTTCTCCACGCTGATCCAGCGCGCCGACTGGGTGCAGCTGCAGAAGTACGTGATCCACAACGTGGCCCACGCCTACGGCAAGACCGCCACCTTCATGCCCAAGCCCATCGTCGGCGACAACGGCAGCGGCATGCACGTGCACCAGTCGGTCTGGAAGGACGGCAAGAACCTGTTCGCCGGCGACGGCTACGCCGGCCTGAGCGACTTCGCGCTGTACTACATCGGCGGCATCATCAAGCACGCCCGTGCGCTGAACGCCATCACCAACCCGGGTACGAACTCGTACAAGCGCCTGGTGCCCGGCTTTGAAGCCCCGGTGAAGCTGGCCTACTCGGCCAAGAACCGCTCGGCCTCGATCCGCATCCCCTACGTGGCCAACCCCAAGGGCCGCCGTGTGGAAGCGCGCTTCCCCGATCCCCTGATGAACCCGTACCTGGGTTTTGCCGCGCTGCTGATGGCCGGCCTGGACGGCGTGGAAAACAAGATCCACCCGGGCGAAGCCGCCACCAAGGACCTGTACCACCTGCCGCCGGAAGAAGACGCGAAGATCCCGACCGTCTGCGCCAGCCTCGAACAGGCGCTGGAGTACCTGGACAAGGGCCGTGCCTTCCTGACCAAGGGCGGTGTCTTCACCGACAGCTACCTCGATGCCTACATCGAGCTGAAGATGCAGGAAGTCACCCGCTTCCGCATGGCCACGCACCCGGTCGAATTCGACATGTACTACACGCTGTGATGGCCGCCGGTGGCCCGCGTGCCACCGTGGTCTTTCAGCCAACAAAGGGCGGCGCAAGCCGCCCTTTTTCATGCGCGGCACTGGGCGACAATGTGGTCGCCAGGCGCCTCCGGTGGGGCGCCGATAGCCGAGATCCGATGAAGCGTTGCACCCGCATTCCGTCCAGGGCCTGGCGCCTGGGCCTGGCCGTCGTGGCGGGCCTGGCCGGCCTGATGCCCACCAGCACGCCGGCCCAGGGCGGCACCGTCTACCGCTGTCCCGGCCCGCCGGTGCTCTACACCGACGCGCTCAGCCCCGAAGAAGCCCGTGACCGCGGCTGCCGCACGATCGAAGGCGCGCCGATCACGGTGATCCAGGGGCCGCGGCCGCGGCCGGCCGCCGCCAGTGCCAGCAATGGCGGGGCTGCCTCGGCCGCATCCCGGCCTGGTGACAGCAAGGTTGACCCGATCGCCCAGCGCCAGCGCGACAGCGACGCCCGGCGCATCCTCGAAGCCGAGCTCCGGCGCGAGGAGGAGAAGCTGGCCGCGCTCAAGCGCGACTACAACAACGGCGAACCCGAGCGGCGTGGCGAGGAGCGCAACTTCCAGACCTACCTGGACCGCGTCGCGCAGATCAAGGCCAGCATGGCCCGCAGCGAGAGCGACATCGCGTCGATCAAGCGCGAGCTCGCCAAACTGCCACCGTGAAGGTCCGCGCCATGACAGCCCGCTCCGAATCCCGTGCCGACCTGGCCCGCTACGACGGTTTCGACCTGCTGGCCACCATGGTGGCGGTGGTGCGGCCGGATGGCGCCCTGCTGTTCGTCAACGCCATGTTCGAGAACGTGGCCGGCCTGTCGCGCCGCACGCTGATGCGCAGCAGCCTGTTCGACTGGTTCGTCGACAGCGGCCAGCTGCGCGAGACGCTGACCTCGGTGGTGCGCAACGAGATCGCCACCGGCCGCTTCGACGGCGTGATGCGGCGCGCGCCGGTGGCGGCCCACGAGCAGCTGCCGGTGCATGTCATCGTCACCCAGATCGACTCTGGCAGCGACCGCGTGCTGGTGGAGATGCTGGAGATCGAGCAGCAGACGCGCCAGGACAAGGAAGAGCGTGCGCTGGGCCAGGTGCAGGCCAACAAGGAGCTGATCCGCAACCTGGCGCACGAGATCAAGAACCCGCTGGGGGGCATCCGCGGCGCGGCCCAGCTGCTGGAGATGGAGATCGAGGGCCGGGAACTGACCGAGTACACGCAGGTCATCATCCACGAGGCCGACCGCCTGCAGGCCCTGGTGGACCGGCTGCTGGCACCGCACCGCAAGCCGCATGTGGTCAGCGACGTCAACATCCACGAGGTCTGCGAGCGCGTGCGCTCGTTGATCCTGGCCGAGTTCCCGCGTGGGCTGGCGGTGCAGCGGGACTACGACATCTCGATCCCCGACTTCCGCGGCGACCGCGAGCAGCTGATCCAGGCCGTGCTCAACATCGCCCACAACGCCGCCCAGGCCCTGGCCGAACGCATTGCCGCTGGCGATGCGCGGCTGGTTCTGCGCACCCGCGTGGCGCGGCAGGTCACCATTGGCAAGCGGCGTTTCCGACTGGCACTGGAATTGCATATCGAGGACAACGGACCGGGCGTACCCGAGGACATCCGCGATCGCATCTTCTACCCGCTGGTATCGGGGCGTGATGGTGGATCCGGCCTCGGGCTGACGCTGGCACAGACCTTCGTGCAGCAACACCAGGGCACGATCGAATGTGACAGCATCCCGGGCCGGACGGTTTTTCGCATCGTGATCCCGCTGCCCTGACCCGGCAGCCGACCTTCAGGAAACAGGCCGCCGCCGCATGAAACCCATCTGGATCGTAGACGACGACCAATCCATCCGCTTCGTGCTCGAGAAGGCACTGGCACGCGAGCAGTTCGCCACGCGCAGCTTCTCCAACCCGCGCGACGTGCTCGCGGCACTCGACGACGACGAGCCGCAGGTGCTGGTCAGCGATATCCGCATGCCCGGCGGTTCGGGCATCGACCTGCTGGCCAAGGTCAAGCAGCGGCTGCCCGGCCTGCCGGTGATCATCATGACGGCCTATTCCGACCTGGACAGCGCCGTCTCGGCGTTCCAGGGCGGGGCCTTCGAGTACCTGCCCAAGCCCTTCGACCTGCCCAAGGCGGTGGAGCTGATCCGCCGTGCCGTCGAGGAAAGCCTGCGCGAGGAGGTGCGCGACCTGGGCAATGCCGAGATGCCCGAGATGCTGGGCCAGGCGCCGGCGATGCAGGACGTGTTCCGCGCCATCGGCCGGCTCAGCCAGAGCAACGTGACGGTGCTGATCACCGGCGAATCCGGCTCCGGCAAGGAACTGGTGGCGCGGGCGCTGCACAAGCACAGCCCGCGCGGCGACGCTGGCACCAACGGCCCCTTCATCGCCATCAACACCGCGGCCATCCCGAAGGACCTGCTGGAAAGCGAGCTGTTCGGCCATGAGCGTGGCGCCTTCACCGGCGCGCAGACCATGCGCCGCGGCCGCTTCGAGCAGGCCGATGGTGGCACGCTGTTCCTGGACGAGATCGGCGACATGCCCTTCGACCTGCAGACCCGCCTGCTGCGGGTGCTCAGCGACGGCCAGTTCTACCGCGTCGGCGGCCACCAGCCGCTGAAGGCCAATGTGCGGGTCATCGCCGCCACCCACCAGAACCTGGAGCAGCGGGTGCGCGAAGGCGTGTTCCGCGAGGACCTGTTCCACCGCCTCAACGTCATCCGCCTGCGCCTGCCGGCGCTGCGCGAGCGGCGCGAGGACGTGCCGGCGCTGACCCGCTTCTTCCTGGCCAAGAGCGCCAAGGAGCTGGGCGTCGAGGCCAAGCGCATCACCGACGCGTCGCTGGAGCGGCTGATGGGCTTCGACTTCCCCGGCAATGTGCGGCAGCTGGAGAACATCTGCCATTGGCTGACCGTGATGGCGCCGGCCCAGGTGATCGAACCCAAGGACCTGCCACCCGAGTTGATGGGGGGTGAGATCACGCGCGCGCCGCTCAGCCCGGCAGCGCCGACCCAGCCGATGCCCGGCACCGAGCCGGCCGCGCCCGGGTTGCCGGCATTCAGTGGCGGCAGCCTGGCCGCTCCGCTGCCGGCCCCGGCGCCGATGGCGCTGGCCGGTGTGCCCAGCGGCTGGCTGCTGGATCTGCAGCGCGAGGCCCGGCGTCTGCTGGAATCGGGTGACCCGGAGGTCTGGGACACGCTGACCCGCCAGTTCGAGGGCCAACTGATCCACACCGCGCTGGAGATCACCCGTGGCCGCCGCATCGAGGCCGCGCACAAGCTGGGCATCGGCCGCAACACCATCACCCGCAAGATCCAGGAGCTGGGCTTGGACGACTGAACCCCCGGCGGCGCGGCGGCCGCCCGCCGCGCCCCGGCCGGGGTGTCAGCGTCGCATCCGGGGCGCGGCGGCTGCAGGGTCGACGGGGGCCCGCCAAGAGGTGGCCGGGTCGGCATCATCGAAGGCCGACAGCGGCAACTCGCTGACCTCCATGCCGGGCAGGCTGCTCATGCCTGACGGGTGGGACGACAGGGTCTCCAGCGTCGCACAGGTGGCGCGGCTGTCGGCCCCGTGGTGCCAATGCTCGGGCGGGCGCACCGGCGCCACGACGCAGTGGTCGGCGATGGCTTCGATCAAGCGCAGGCGCAGCACCCGCAGCTGCAGGGCTTCGCGGGGCGGTTCGTCGTCGTGCTGCAGCAGTGCCAGCTGCTGCAGGCCACGCTGCAGCACCGTCACCGGCAGCCCTTGCAGCGCGGCCGATCCACGCTTGGCCAGCGACCGTTCGATGTACCAGAGGTGCGGCACCACCTGCCGCAGCGCCGCATGGCTGCGCAGGCGCTGGCGCAAGGTGCGGTGCGCCTCGCGCAGCGCCTGGCCGCGGCCGGGCGGCAGCTGGGTGGTGGCCTCGGCCGCGTCAGCCGCCGACGGCGGCAGCCGGCCGGGCCCGCTGTCCGACCGCAGGCCGCCGGCACGCTGGGTCCAGCGCTGCAGCCGCGCGAGCCAGCCTTCCTCGGCCGGCGCGGCCGGCCTGTCACCGGGCCTGCCTGCGCTGTCTGCCTCCTGCGTCATGCTCCCTCCGATCGTGTGGCACCGGTGCCACCAGTCCTGTCCCGCGGGGAGTTGTGACCCCATCATCCACCGTGAGCGGACACGATGATGCCACAGGCCGGCGGCGCGCCCGGTGCGGATCAGCCGGTCAGTTCGACCAGCACCGGCGCGTGGTCGCTGGGGCGCTCGTTCTTGCGCGGCAGCTTGTCCACCGTGCAGGCCGCCACCAGCGGCTGCAAGGGCGTGCTGACCAGGATGTGGTCGATGCGCAGGCCCTGGTTCTTGCGAAAGGCCAGGTTGCGGTAGTCCCACCAGCTCCAGATGCGTGGCGGCTGCTCGAACAGGCGGAAGGCGTCAACCAGGCCGAGGCTGAGCAGGGCACGGAAGTGGGCACGCTCCTCGTCGGTGCAATGGATCTGGCCGGCCCAGGCCACCGGGTCGTGCACGTCGCGGTCCTCGGGGGCGATGTTGTAGTCGCCCATCAGCACCAGCCGCGGGTGGCGGGTCAGCTCGTCCTGCACCCAGGACCGCAGCGCCTGCAGCCAGGCCATCTTGTAGGCGAACTTGTCGCTGCCCGGGGCCTGGCCGTTCGGGAAATAGGCACCGATCACGCGCAGGCCGGACACCGTGGCAGCGATCACCCGCGCCTGCTCGTCGGCAAAGCCGGGGATGTTGCGCACCACGTCGGTGGGCGCGTCGCGTGACAGCAGGGCCACGCCGTTGTAGGTCTTCTGGCCGAACCACACGCTGTGCCAGCCGGCCGCGGTGATCTCGGCCTGCGGGAACTTGTCGTCGGTGAGCTTGGTCTCCTGCAGCACCAGCACCTCGGGTTGCTGCACGGCCAGCCAGTCCAGCATTTGGGGCAGGCGCACGGCCAGCGAGTTGACGTTCCAGGTGGCGAGTTTCAAAGCAATCCTAAGTTACTGTTTTTATTTAACTTTATTTCTTGAAGTCTGGTCGGTACCCCCACGCATACCCCCACATTTTTCCGCTGCGAACCCAGGCGATGGCGCTGGGCGGCAATCTGTTGTCGCCATCCTACAAGCGGTCGTCAGCACGCGTTCTTGGATGTGCGGGCAGAGCGTCATGCGGCCCCCAGTGCCGCCGCGTTCACCTTGAGCGCAAGCGCCTGGCAACGCTGCAGCAGGACGTCGAAGGGTTCGGCGTCGTCCAAGAGCAGGCCGTCCTCGACCATGCGCTGGTAGTCCTCGGCCAGCGTCTTCCGCGCGTCGCCGCTCGGTGCAAGATCCAGTGCGCCGGTGACCGCTGCGCGGTAGTCGATGGGCGCACCGTCTGGCATCGATTCGGCGAAGAAGATGCTCTTGTGCTCTGCCACTGCGAGCGCCAGCGCGCGGTCCCTCGCGGCGCTGTCGGCGAAGCCGGCAGCGTCGAGCCGCGTCAGGTCGTGCCAGTGGCGCGCGTAGCGATCACCGCCTATGGCAACGCGGTACCGATATGGTCGCGATAGGGGACAGCGTCGTAGCCGACGCGGGTTGAGGGCGATTCAGCAGGTGCTAGGCGCAACGCGCATCGGCGACAACGGAGGGCATGCGCTCGGCGAGCTCGTAAGTCGCGTCGCGGTCCGGCGCCGCGGATGCGGCTCCAGTGCAACGGTCGGCTTGGACTGCAGTGGTGGAAGCCCATCAGCCTCAAAACTCGCACCAGACTGGCACCGGCCAAGCTCAGAAAGCAAAGAAGTCAGCAGGCACTAACATGCTGACCTTTGCGTTTCTTGGCTCCCCGACCTGGGCTCGAACCAGGGGCCGACGGATAAACAGCGCTTGCTGCGGCTTGCCGAGACTTTCGCGGAATCGGGTTCCTCGGCGGCGGGCCAGTGCGTAGTCGGTCCACGTAGTCAGCCCATGTCTGGAGCAAGTTTCGGCGTTCGGCCTGATAAGCGTGTCGGTTGTAGGCGGCACGCACGCGATTGCCAGGCACGTGGGCCAAGCAATGTTCGATGACGTCGATGCTCGCGCCGGCCGCGTTGAAGTGGGTGCTGAACGTCGCGCGCATGCCGTGCGGTGTGCCGTCACCACTGAAGCCCAGCCGCTCCATCAGCGCATTGAGACTTCGGTCAGCCATCGGCCGATCGGGGTCGAGTCGATTGGGGAACAAGTAGACGCTGCCCTCGGGAACGAGCGTCCGCAGCTCCTGCAGTAGCTTCACGCACTGACGGGAAAGCGGCACCCAGTGGGCGCGGCCGGCCTTCATCCGGTCAGCGGGGATTTCCCACTCCGCTGCATTCAGGTCGATCTCGTTCCACTTGCCGCCGGTGACTTCGGCCTTGCGACAGGCCGTCAACACGACGAGCAGCATTGCGATCCGGGTCTGCTCGTGGATCGTGTCGATGGCATCCAGCTTGCGCAGGAACTCACCGAGCAAGTCGGGCGACAGGGCAGGGTGGTTCTCCTGGTTGCGCTTGCGGAGCACGCGAACCGGCGGCACGGGGTTGTCGGCGATCAGTCCAGAGTCGATGGCGTACTCGAAGATGCCCCACAGGTAGTTGCGCAGGTTTCGTGCGACCTCTGGCGCTCGTGCCTCTACCTCTTTCAGCGCAGTGGTCAGTTCGAGGCGCGTGATCTTGGAGATCGGCCGGTCTTTGAAGCGGGGCGTCAGGTCCTTCTCGATCTCCCGGTTGCGCTGCAGGACCGTGGCTGGCCGAAGATCCGCACCCGTCGCGGCATTCCAGTCGGCACATACCGCGCCGAAGCTGCCCATTACACGGTGCAGTTCTGCCTGGGCCCGGCTCTCGCGTTCATCGCGCCGCGCTTGGACGGGGTGAACGCCCTTCGCGACTAGCTTGCGCGACTCTGCGTGCGCGTGCCGCGCGTCGGCGAGCGTGACCTCGGGGAACGCCCCAAGCGCCTGCAGACCTTCGACGCCGTCCAGCCTGAACTTGTAGCGCCAGAGCTTCGAGCCGTTGAGCTGGACGAGGACGAACAGGCCACCCGCGTCGGCCAGCTTGTAGGCACGTTCCGCCGGCTTGGCAGACTTGATCTGAAGGGTCGTCAGCACTGGGGGTATCGGTCGATCCGTACCCCCAACCATACCCCCAGCCGATCGGGATCTCAAGAAATCGGCCGGAACGGCTTGAGACAAGGTGTGTCGCTAAGTCGTTGTCGCGTATAGGGTATTCAGGACAACCTGGGACATCCTGAAATCGCCCGGGACCCCCATGCACAGTTCAGGTGGCGAGTTTCAAGGGGCGCTCGTGCAGGTTGGGGTTGGGGCAGCGGTCAAGGATCGTAGCGCTCAGGCGTGGCCAACCACCGCGTGCGGCACATAGGGGGCCTCCAGCGCCGCGATGTCTTCGGGCGACAGCTTCACCGCCAAGGCGGCCACCGCGTCGTCCAGCTGCGACAGCCGGGTGGCGCCGATGATGGGGGCGGTGACCGGGTTCTTCTGCAGCACCCAGGCCAGCGCCACCTGCGCGCGCGGCAGGCCCAGCCGGGCCGCCACCACGCCCAGGGCCTCGACCACACGACGGTCGGCGTCGCCGGTGCGGTCGTACAGCGTGCGGCCGAACGCGTCGGTTTCCGAGCGTGCGCTCACCGTGTCCCAGTCGCGCGTCAGGCGGCCGCGCGCCAGCGGGCTCCAGGGCATCACGGCGATGCCTTCGGCCCGGCACAGCGGCAGCATCTCGCGCTCCTCCTCGCGGTAAAGCAGGTTGACGTAGTTCTGCATCGACACGAAGCGGGTCCAGCCATGGCGCTCGGCCACATGCAGGGCGCGGGCGAACTGCCAGGCGAACATCGACGAGGCGCCGATGTAGCGCGCCTTGCCGGCCTTCACCACGTCGTGCAGCGCCTCCAGGGTCTCCTCGATCGGCGTCCGGTAGTCCCAGCGGTGGATCTGGTAGAGGTCCACATGGTCGGTGCCCAGGCGCTTCAGGCTGGCGTCGATCTCGGCCAGGATGGCCTTGCGCGACAGCCCGGCGCCGTTTGGCCCGGGGCGCATGCGGCCATGCACCTTGGTGGCGATCACCACCGCATCACGTGGGGCGAAGTCCAGCAGGGCGCGGCCGACGATTTCTTCGCTGCTGCCGTCCGAATAGACGTTGGCGGTGTCGAAGAAGTTGATGCCCAGGTCCAGCGCGCGGCGCAGGAACGGCCGGCTGGCGGCCTCGTCCAGCGTCCAGGCGTGGCTGCCGCGGCCCGGGTCGCCGTAGCTCATGCAGCCCAGGCACAGCCGCGAGACTTCGAGGCCGGTGCGGCCGAGCTGGGTGGTGTGCATGGTGGGCCTTTCCGTGACGGGCCCCCATCCTAAGCCGGCTGGCCGGCCCTACAGATCCTGCAAGGCGGCCTGCAGCAGGCGCTGGAAGCGCTCCGGGTCGGCCAAGGCGTCGGCGTTGAGCATGGCCAGCTTGACCAGGAACAGCTCGGTCTTGTCGGGGCCGGCCTGGTCGATGGCGCCGGCCAGGGCGTCGTAGACGGTTTCCAGGCCGGCGATGTCCAGGGCGGTCGGGTGGTGGGGTTGAGGGCGGCTCATGGTGGTGGGGCTCACTGGGGCAGCGCGGTGTTCAGGGCGGCTTGCAGCCGGGTGGCGTCCAGCGTCAACCAGCGGGCGCAGACATGCTGGTCCGGCCGCAGCAGGTAGGCGGCGCCGGTGGCGGGCACACCGTAGCGCCGGCGGCAATGGCCGTCGGCATCGGCCAGCACCTGGTCGGCGCCGGCCACCGGCCCACGGGCGCCGATGGCGGTGATGCGCAGCGGCACACCACGCGCCCGGTTGTCGGCCACCACCTGCAGCAGCGGCTGCGGCAGGGCGGGGGCGTCGCTGAAGACCAGCAGGTCGAAACCGCCACCCAGGTGGTCGAGCAGGAAGTCGTTGGCGGCCAGGCGCACATTGCGCGGCGGGGCCCCATGGGCCGGGCCGGCCATGAACAGGGCGTTGTCGTCACCCGGGCTGTTCAGGCGCGAGGCGCTGTACTCGTGCGGCCGCGAGGTGCGCCAGTGGTAGAGCGGGCGCACAAAGGGCTGGCTCAGCGACAGCGACAGCACCGCGTCACGCAGCAGCCGGAAGCCGCGGCTGGGCGGGGCCATGAAGCGGGTGCTCTTGCCCGCCTCGTCGATGATCTCGCGCGCCGCGCCGACCCGTTCGGCGCTGTGGTTGGCCAGCAGCGCCTCGCCGGCCAGGCCCTTGAGCACGAACGCCAGGTGCCAGGCCAGCGACTGCGCATCCTGGAACGCGGTGTTGGCGCCGCGCACGCCGAAGATCGGCAGCATGTGGGCCGCGTCGCCGGTGAAGATGACCCGGCCGTGCACGAAGTCGGGCAGGGTCAGGGTGCGGGCCGAGTAGACCGAGCACCAGTCCATCACCCAGGGTGCCCCGGCATGGCCGATCATCGCCAGCTGGGCGTCGATGCGCTGTTTCAGCGACTCGGGCCGCAGTGCGTCCTCGGGCGTCTCGCCGGCGGGCAACTGGTAGTCCACGCGCCAGATGCCATGCGGCTCGCGGTGCATCAGGATGGTGTTGCCGCGGTTCCAGTCGGGATCGAAATAGGCCAGGCGCTCGGTGGGCAGGGGCAGGTCGATGCGGATGTCGGCGATGACAAAAAAGCCCTCGTAGGACGCCCCTTCCATCTGCAGCCCCAGCGCGCTGCGGATGCCCGAGCGGGCGCCGTCGGCGGCCACCAGCCAGGCGGTGTCCAGCTGGTAGGGGCCGGCCGGCGTGTCCACCGTCAGGCACGCACTGCCGGGCTGCTGCGCCACCTGCACCAGCTTGTTGCCCCAGCGCAGCTCGATCAGCGGGCTGGCCTGGCAAGCCTCGATCAGGTACTGCTCCAGGTACTGCTGCTGGATGTTGATCATCGGAAAGAAGCGGTCGTCCGGCTCGTGTGGCGCCTCCATGCGGAACACCCGCTGGCCCCGGTAGTAGGAGTTGCCGAAGCGCCAGGGCAGGCCGTTGGCGCTGATGCGCTCGGCCACGCCCACCTGCTGCAGGATCTCCATCGACCGGCGCGTGAAGACGATGGCGCGGCTGCCTTGCGAGACCTGCAATTCCGACTCCAGCACCAGGCTGGGCACGCCCAGGCGGGCCAGCTCCAGCGCGGTGACCAGGCCGGCCGGCCCGGCGCCGGCGATCACCACCTGCTGGCGCGTCGGCGCCGGGTGCTCGGTCGGCAGCCAGGGCTGGAACACCTGGTAGTGGTAGTAGATCGACGGGCGGGCTTCGGTGCTGGGCTGGTGCATGGGCAGGGTTCGGGTTGGGCTGCGGCGCGCGGGTGGGGGTCAGCGGGGGCGGTTGTGGGCGATCAGGCGGTCGAGCAGGGCGCTGAGGGTGGCCTGCTCGGCCTCGTCCAGGCAGCCGACCATCTGCTGGTTGCGCTGGGTGATCAGCGCCATGGTGCGCTGCCACGCCACGCGCCCGCTGTCGCTGAGCGTGAGGACCACGCCGCGGCCGTCGGCAGCGCTGTCCTGCTTGTGCACCAGGCCCTGGTCGACCAGGGCCTGCGCCGCGCGGCTGGCCTGACCCTTGTTCAGATTGGCCTGGCGCGCCAGGTCCATCACCGACAGCGGCTCGAAGCTGCCGATGGTGGCCAGGCAGCGGCCGTCGCTCAGGCTCAGGCCGGCCTGGCGCAGGTAGGCCGGCTGGCTGGCCTGGTCGGTCAGCTTGTGCAGCAGGTGCAAGCGGTAGCTGAGGCTGCGGTCCAGCGGCGGGCCGTCGTGTGTGGCGGCGGCAGGGGGGCGGGCGGGTGGCGAGGCGGGCATGGGTTGAGGTGCATCGGTCCAGGGCCCAGTGTAAAAATAGATGGGTGCGCGCGCAACTATTTTTGAAGCTTGATCGGAATTCCCGCGCACAACACCACGGCCGGCCCGGGTGCGGCGCCGACGCCGGCACGCTGGCCGCCACCGGCCGGCTACAGTGACCGCATTCCCCGCAAACCCTGTGAAAGCAGGGGACGCAAAGCCTCCGGCCTACAGCGCATCGCGCCACGGTAGCGGGGTTGCCGGTGCACCACGCTGCACTGGCCTCGACACCCCGAGGCAGCCATGAATTTCCCCCGCCGATTTTCCCCGCTGGCCCTGGCGCTGCTGTGCTGCGCACTGAGCCTGGGCGCGCAGGCGCGCCAGCAGATCGACCAGGACGCCACCGCCACGGCCTGGCATGCACCGGCCGCGGTCACCGACCGCTTGATCGTCAAGTACCGCATTGGCAGCGGCGCGTTTCCCACCGCCGGCGGCCAGGTGGCGGCCCAGGTGGCCGGCAACCGCCACGGCGTGCGCATCAGCGCGCTGCGCCAGATGGGCAGCGGCGCCCAGGTCTACCGGCTCAGCCGCTTCATGAGCCATGGTGATGTCGAGACCCTGGCCGCCGCGCTGCGTGCCGGCGACCCGAACGTCGAGTTCGCCGAGCCCGACCGGCTGCTGCAGCCGATGCGGGTGCCCAACGATGCCCTGCTGGCCCAGCAGTGGAGCCTGACCGATGCCACCGCCGGCATCCGCGCACCCGCCGCCTGGGACCGGGCCACCGGCGCCGGCATCACCATCGCCGTGGTCGACACCGGCGTGCGGCCGCATGCCGACCTGGCCGCCAACCTGCTGCCCGGCTATGACTTCATCACCGACACCCTGGTGGCCGGCGACGGCAATGGCCGCGACGCCGATGCCGCCGACCCCGGCGACGCCGTGGCCGCCGGCTACTGCGGCGCCGGCTCGGCCGCCAGCAACAGCTCCTGGCATGGCACCCATGTGGCCGGCATCGCCGCGGCGGTGGCCGGCAATGGCAGCGGCGTGGCCGGGGTGGCCTTCGGTGCACGCATCCTGCCGCTGCGGGTGCTGGGCAAATGCGGTGGCTACACCTCCGACATCGCCGATGCCATCACCTGGGGCGTGGGCGGCACGGTCAGCGGCCTGCCGGCCAATGCCCATCCGGCGCGGGTGGTGAACCTGTCGCTGGGGGGCACCGGCAGCTGCAGCCAGGCCATGCAGAACGCCATCAACACCGCGCGCGCCAAAGCTGCGGTGGTGGTGGTGGCCGCAGGCAACAGCCATGCCGATGCATCCACCGCGTCGCCGGCCAACTGCAGCGGCGTGGTGGTGGTGGCGGCCACCGGCAAGAGCGGCGGCAAGGCGTCCTACTCCAACACCGGCGCCAGCGTCACGCTGGCGGCGCCGGGCGGTGACAGCGGCGCCGGCATCCTGTCCACGCTGAACGCCGGCACCAGCACGCCGGGCGCCGACAGCTACGCCAGCTACATGGGCACGTCGATGGCCACGCCGGTGGTCAGCGGCATCGCCGCGCTGATGCTGTCGGTCAACCAGGCGCTGACCCCTGACCAGGTAGCGGCGCTGCTGAAGTCCAGCGCCCGGGCCTTCCCGGCAGCCTGCGCCAAATGTGGTGCCGGCCTGGCCGATGCGAATGCGGCGGTGGCCCTGGCCGCCGGCACCGCCGGCGCCGTGGTCAGCCCACCGCCGCCCGCGCCGGTGACCGGCCCGCTGGCCGTGGCCGAGGTCGAATCCAACAACACGCTGGCCACCGCCCAGCTGCTGGCCAGCTGGCCGGCCGTGGTGTCGGGCACGCTGGCCAGCACCACCGACCTGGACCACTTCAGGCTGACGATCGCCGCCGGCAAGACGCTGACGGCCACGCTCAGCGCCGCGTCCAGTTCGGGCTTCGGCCTGGCGGTCTACACCGCCAGCGGCAAGGCGCTGCTGGTGATGCCCGGCGTGCTGGGCGCGCAGCAGCAGCTCAGCATCCGCAACAACGGCGGTAGCGCTGCGGTGCTGGTGCTGCGGGTGTCGCGCACCGCAGGCGCCATCGGCGCCTACCAGCTGGGCCTGGCGAACTGACGCCGGCGCGCCGGCGCCGGCTCAGCGGGACCAGCCGTCGCCGTCGCCACCGACGATGCGCCGCACGGTGCGGATCACCCGCCGCCGCACCGCCAGCGGCTCACCGCGGCGCAGCTGGGCATAGATCTGCAGCCGGCGCGCGATGCGGCCGTTGACGGTGTCGTCGCGCGGCCGGTCCGGGTCGCCCGCGGGCAGGTCGGTCAGGGCCGCCAGGGCATCGTCCACCGTCTGCACCGCCAGCAGGCGGAAGCGGCCGGCGCGGACGGCGTCGATGATGTCCTCGCGCAGCATCAGGTGGGCCACATTGGCCTGCGGCAGCACCACGCCCTGCAGGCCGTCCAGGCCACGCACGGCGCAGAGGTCAAAAAAGCCCTCGATCTTCTCGTTGATGCCACCGATGGCCTGCACCTCGCCGAACTGGTTGACCGAACCGGTCACCGCCAGGTTCTGCAGCACCGGCACGTCGGCGATCGACGACAGCAAGGCCACCAGCTCGGCCAGCGACGCGCTGTCGCCCTCGACCACGCCATAGGTCTGCTCGAACACCAGGCTGCCGATGATCGAATGCGGCTGCAGCCGCGAATAGCGGGCTGCCAGGAAGGACGACAGGATCATCACCCCCTTGGCCTGCAGCGGGCCACTGAGGCTGCTGTCGCGCTGCACGTCGATGACCTCGCCGTGGCCCAGCCGGGTGGTGGCGGTGATGCGCATCGGCGCACCGAAGCGCTGTCCGGCGTACTCGAACACGCTCAGCGCGTTGACCTGGCCGACGCGCTGGCCTTGGGTGGTGACCAGCACGATGTCGCGCCGCGCGGCGTCACGCAGGCGCTCGTCGATGCGGCCGGCCCGGTGGCGCCGGGCCACGATGGCGGCGGCCACGTCGTCGCCGTCGATGCGGTCGCGCCGCGCGCCGCGCGCCAGCTGGTCGGCCTCGTGCAGCAGGTCCAGCAGCTGGCGCACCTGGGCGCTGATGCGGCTGCCGTCCTCGGCCAGCCGGGCGCCGTGGTCGATGGTGCGCGCCAGGGCGGCCGCCGTGGGTGCCAGCAGCCCACGCTGGCGCATCTGCGTGGCCAGCGAGCGGGCCAGCGCGGCCTCGTTGCCGGGCTGGCGCGGCATGTCGTTGTCGACATCGGCCACCACCCGGAACAGCGCGTCGAACTCCTCGTCGTAGGCCTGCAGCAGGGCGCAGACCTGGCGGTCGCCGACCAGCACCACCTGCAGCTTCAGCGGGATGGGCTCGGGCTCCAGTTGCACCGTGGCGATCATGCCGACCAGATCGGCCATCGACTCAATGCGGATCTCGCCACGCAGCAGCGCCCGCTTCAGCGTCTGCCAGGCGAAGGGCTGGGTCAGCAGCTTGTAGGCGTCGATCAGCAGGTAGCCGCCGTTGGCCTGGTGCAGCAGGCCCCCCTTGATCAACCGGAAATCGGTGACCAGCATGCCGAAGCGGGCGCCGTGGTCGATGCGGCCGACCAGGTTCTGGTGCGACGGCAGGTCGGCCTCGACCATCGGCGCCTCGCGGCCGGCGCTGGCATCCAGCACCAGGTTGACCTCGTAGCGCGCCAGGGCCTCGGCCATCTCGCCGCCGGCCTCGTCCTCGCGCGGCCGGAAGTCCTCGGCATGCTCGATCACGTCGGCGCTGACCGCGTCCAGGTAGGCCACCACCCGGGGCAGGTCGGCGTAACGCGCCTGCAGGTCCTCGATGGCATGGTCCACCGCCAGCCGGGTCATGCTGCGGCCCAGTTCACGCACCCGGTCAGCATGCTCCTTGCGCAGCCGCATCGACGAGCGCAGCACCTTCAGCAGGTGCTCCTGCACCGCCAGCATGGCCTGCTTCAGCGTCTCGCGCTCGGCCTCGGGCAGGGCCTCGAACGCCTCGCTGGGCATCACCTCGCCATCCTTCTGCGGCGTCACGGTGATCCCCACCGGCGTGCGCACCAGGGTCAGGCCCCGTTGCCGGGCCTCGTCGGCCACCTCGTTGAAGGCCTGGTCGGCACGTGACTTCAGGTCGCTGTTGATGCGTTCGACCTCGGTCGCGTATTCCTCCGACGCGAACATGCCGGGGATCATCGTGCGCAGGTCGCGCACCAGGGCCTGCATGTCGCTGCGCAGCCCGGCACCCCGCCCGGCCGGCAGCGCCAGTGCCAGCGGCCGGTGGGGCTGGGCGAAGTTGTTGACATAGACCCAGTCGGGGCGGTTCACGCCGTCGGCCGACACGCGCGCGGCGATGGCCTGGCGCACCAGGGTGCGGCGGCCGGAGCCGGCCGGGCCCATCACGAACAGGTGGTGGCCGGCCTGCTGCATGGCCACGCCAAAGGCCAGCGCCGCGGCGGCCCGCGGCTGGCCGACGATGGCCGCGGCCGTCGGCGCGGCGTCGGCCTCACCCAGGTCCAGCGACGCGGGGTCGCAGCGGGTGATCAGTTCATGCGGTGCAAGCGTGCGTGCTGCCATGCGTCTGCGGCCCCGGGTTGTGTGTGTTCGGATGCGGCGCCAGCCACACGATACGGCCCAGTGTGCCGGCCGGCTTGCGGCGGCGCAAGGCGGGTCGTTCCGGGCACCGGCGGCCGGCTCAGCGCAGGCGCCAGCGTGCGGGCAGGGCGCCCGATCGGCCCAGCCGCCGTGCGGCGTCAACCAGCACGGTCAGCGTCACGGCAGACGCCAGCGCCAGCACCAGCAGGCCGGGCGCCGGCAGGCTGAAGTGGAACAGCGCCCGCAGCGGCGGCACCACCAGGGCGGCGGCCAGCAGGACCAGGGTGGCCAGCACGATGCGGCGCAACACCGGGTTGGGCCGCCGCAGTGTGGCCCACAGCGAGGTCGAGAACGAGCGGTTGACCACGATCAGGCCGAGATTGGCGCAGACCAGGGCGACGAAGGTGGTGGCCCGGGCCTCGGCCTCGGGCACCTGCTGCTGCAGCAGGTGCCCCAACAAGCCGGCCATGGCCACCAGCACCAAGCCGCCCTGCAGCAGGCTCCAGGTGATCAACCCGGCCGAAAACAGCGGCGCCCGGCTGTCGCGCGGCGGGCGCTGCATGACATCGGGCTCCTCGGCCTCGGCCTCGAAGGCGATCGAGCAGACCGGGTCGATCAGCAGTTCCAGAAAGGCGATGTGCACCGGCAGGAACAGCAGCGGCCAGCCCAGCAACAGCGGCAGCAACGACAGGCCGGCGATGGGCACATGCACCGCCAGCACGAAGGCCATGGCCTTGCGCAGGTTGTCGAAGATGCGCCGGCCCAGCCGCACCGCACCGACGATGGCGCTGAAGTCATCGTCCAGCAGCACCAGGGCCGAGGCCTCGCGGGCCACGTCGGTGCCACGCCCGCCCATCGCGATGCCGATGTGGGCTGCCTTCAGCGAGGGCGCGTCGTTGACCCCGTCGCCGGTCATGGCCACCACCTCGCCGCGGGCCTTCAGCGCCTCGACGATGCGCAGCTTCTGCTCGGGCAGCACACGGGCGAAGACGGTGGTGTGGTCCAGCCGGGCGGCCAGGGCGGCATCGTCCAGCCTGGCCAGCTCGGCGCCGGTGGTCACGGTGCCGCCAGCATCCAGCCCGGCCTGGCGGGCGATGGCCCGGGCGGTGGCCGGGTGGTCGCCGGTGATCATCAGCACCCGGATGCCGGCGGCGCGGCATTCGGCGATCGCCGCCGGCACCGACGGGCGCAGCGGGT
>Ga0208266_100325_pt1 | contig 17382 bp, 1 predicted proteins | sample LakWasMet67_HOW9_2_FD_183897 | JGI IMG/M metagenome (GOLD analysis project Ga0208266, IMG submission 183897) | Freshwater sediment methanotrophic microbial communities from Lake Washington under simulated oxygen tension - Sediment Metagenome... | ecosystem: Environmental > Aquatic > Freshwater >...
GGCTGACGCCAGCGCCACCGGCGTGAGCATCGCCGGGTTGGCGATCAACATCATCGACGTCAATGCCAGCATCGGTGGTGCAACGCGGGCCAGCGTGGGCGACGGCGCGGTGCTGCATGCCCGGTCGCTGCTGCTCGACGCCGCTGGTGTGACCCGGATTTCCGCCCGCGAAACCAGCGTGGGCGTCGGCCTGGTGTCGGGCGCACAGGCGGACACGCAGATCACCGATACCCATGCGGTGTCGGCCGTGGTGGGCCAGTCAGCAGTGGTCGGCACGACCGGCGACGTCACGCTCGACGCAACCGGTACCAGCGAAGGCAACGTGAACGTGGTGCTCGGCACCGGCGGCCTCGGTGCCGGCGTCGGCTCGTCGGCACAGGCGCGGCTGTCACCGCAGGTGACGGCGTCGATCGGCAATGGCAGCACGGTCAGCGCAGGCGGCGACGTCAAGGTCGATGCCGAATCGCACCGTGCTGCGGCCAACCTGTCGACCAAGGGCGCGGCCGTCGGCGGCGTGGCGGTCGGCACGATCACCAACCACGGCTACATCACGCCCACGGTGCACGCGACAATCAACGACGCCGCCACCGTGACCGCCAGCGGCAGTGTCGACGTGCGTGCCGACATCCTGGCGCAGACCGACACCGGCAGCGTCACGCTCGACGACTTCTTCCAGCCGGCCACTGACGTCAACCCGTCGGCTGACACCATCCGCTTCGCGTCGCATGGCCTCGCGACCGGCGACGTGGTGACTTACGACCCGAACGGCAATGCCGCGGTGCAGACCGCCGGCGGCGCGCTGCAGAGCAATCGCAACTACCGCGTCATCGTCGTCGATGGCGACCGCGTGCAACTCGGTGCGACCTTCGGCGCCGGTGCGGCCGATACCGGGGCGCTGTTCAATGCGGGCGTGGGCGTGGGCGTGGACGGCGCGCGCGACGTGATCCGCTTCGCCGCGCCGCATGACTTCGCCACCGGCGACGCCGTGCGCTACGACCCGGGCACGACTTCCGGCATCGGCCTGTCGGCGGCCGGAACGTACTTCGTGCGCGTGCTGGACGACTACACGATCAAGCTGTTTACCAGCCAGGCTGCAGCGACTGCGGCGCCGGTGGCGTTCGACCCGACGGCCTCACCCGACGTCGTCACCGCCGACAACGTGATCCACCTCGGCGGGTTCGCCAATGGCCAGGCCGTGAGCTACGTGGCGCCGGCGCCGACGGCCTTCAGCAGCGTCCAGGTTGACACCAACGGCGACCGGGAGGCCACCAGCAACATCACCGCCGGCAGCCCGGCGCTGACCACCGTCAACAACGACAGCCTCTATCTGGCCCACTTCGATACCAACGGCAACTACACCGGCGGCTCGGGCTACACCACCGGCAACAAAGTCACCTACCTGACGAACGGCGCGGCGATCGGCGGCCTGGCCAACGGGGGAACCTATTACACGCTGGATGTCGATGCGAACAAGGTCCAGCTGCTACCGAGCTATGCGTCGCTCGGCAGCGTCACCTTCAATCAGGTTGCCAACGCGGCCGACACCATCGTACGCAACGATGGCGGCAACTGGGCCAGCGACGGGTTCGCTGCGGGCCAGCAGATTGTCGTCACAGGGACGGCGAACAACAACAGGACGCTGACCATTCTGAGTGTCAACGGCAGCACGCTGAACTTTGCCGGTGACGTCGTGGCCAACGAATCGAATCACGCCGCGACCCTGCGCGGCACGGCGCTGGTGCTCACGCCGGACAAGTCCACCACCGGGCAGGCGGTGCAGCACGATCTGGTGCGCCAGTTACTGGGCACGCTGCAGGCCGGCGTGACCTACTACGTCGTTAACAGCGACGGCAGCACGTTCCAACTCGCCAACACGCCGGGCGGCGCCGCGCTGGATGTGAGCGACATCGGGCGCAGTGGCACGCACGCCTTCGGCGGCGCCGGTGTCGACCTCTCGGGCAGCAGCGGCACGCAGTCGCTGCGCATCGACCTGGTAGGGCCGCTGCCCGGCGGCAGCGACAGGCTGCTTGGCCCTGGCGGCACCTCGTTGCGGCTGCTGTCGCCACCCGCAGGCGACGGCATTTCGCACGCCAGTGTGGACTTCGGCTCGGGCGGTGGCCTGGCCATCAACCTGCCGACAGCACGGCTGACCATCACCAACCTGGCCGAGGCCAGGATCGGGTCGGCACAAGTCGACGCCGGCGGGGACCTCACGCTGGCCACGCACTCGGTCAGCCGGGGCTCGGCCTACGTGTCGGCCGTCGGGGGCGGCGGCATCTCCGCGATGAAGGACGCCGACAGCGTCGACGTGACGAACACGAGCCAGGTCCTGCTTGACGGCGGTGCCGTGCTGACCTCGCGTGGCCATGTCTCGCTGCTGTCCGATTCGTCGATCGATACGCATGTCTACGCCAATGCCGAGGGGGGTGGGGTGGGCGCCGGTTCAAACGCGAGCGCGACGACGACCGTCGACAGCAACAGCGCCAACGGCCATGGCACGCTGACCTCGATCGGCAACGGCGCGCAGATCGACGCCGACACGCTGTCGCTGAACGCGCAGGTCTCGCACCTGTCGACCTACGCCCACAGCCACGCGCTGGCTGGCGGCTTCGTCGCGGTCGCGATCTCCGACGCAAACATCCAGACCGATTCGACGGTCACGACCGTCATCGGCGCCGACGCGCGCATCCGGAGCAGGCGCGGCGTGGACATCGGCGCGTTCACACGCGATGCGCATGCCGATCAGCACACCCAGGCGATACCGATCGCCTTCATTCCGATCCCGATCAACACCGGCCGCAACACCACGAACCTCAGCGATCTGGTGCGGGCGATGGACGGCGCGCGCATCCAGACCGCGCCACGCGCCAACAGCGATACCCCGCTGCGCCGCATCAACGGCAGCGACACAGACGCCACCGGGTCCGGCGTCAACGGTACCTACGGCCAATTGGCCCTGCTGGTGCAGTCCGACAACCTCGGCGTCTCGGATGTGTCGGCTGCGTCGCGGAAGATCCAGTGGGATGCCGACGTCGAGGTTTCCGCCGGTCCCAGCCCGGAAGTGCTGATCGATGCCAACGGCAACGTCGTGAAGGCGATCGGCGCGACGGTGACGTTCAACGCCAACGGCGACGCCGTGGTCGGTGACATCGCCGGCGCCGGCGGTGGCCAGGCGCTGTTCATTGCCAACCAGATCCTCAACGACCAGCCCGATCCGAGCGCCACCGACTTCCGGGCACTGTTCCAGTTTGCCGACACCTATGCCGGCGTGACGATCACCAACCTGTCGACGCGCCGCCTGCAGATCAACAACATCAACCTGTATGGCGGTACCGATCCTTTCGTCGACCTGCAGGCGATCGGCAGCAATCCGGCGGCCAGCCTGACCTTCGATCTGCGGCGAACCGTGGCGCCCTCGGTGGTGCTGATCCAGAACCTGAGCGCGCAGGCCGGCTTCGCACCGGACGTCGTGCTCAACGGCACGATCGAGAACCCGATCGGCCAGACCATCGTTACGGCAAAGACCGGTGACATCGTGGCGGCCACCACGCGCGACCAGTTCATCGGCGGTCGCACGACGTTGGTTCGGACGCGCGACCTGACGCTGGACGCGCAACAGGGGACGATCGGCTATGACGCGCAGAATCCGGCGTCGTCAAACCACCTGTCGGTGGACATCGTGCAGGGCCCGCTGGTCTCGTTCGACTCGGCGCACCGGATCGAGACGGGCGATGTGGTCGTCTACCATGCCAGCCCGGCGGGCGCGGCGCTGGGTGGCCTGGTCGACGGCGGCACCTACTATGTGATCCGCCTGGATGACCTGCGCCTGCGGCTCGCGGCGTCACCGGCCGATGCCGTCAACGGCGCCGCGATTGTGATCGATCCGGCGAACATCGACCTCGGCACGCACACCATCACGCATGGCGCGACGACGCTGGCCATCACCAGTGGCATACGCCTAGTGGCGCGGGCCGGTGCCGACGACTTCATCGACCTGAAGGGGCGTCTGCGTGACCCGGCCGCCGCGCTCGGCGGCGCCACGCACCCGAACCCGGCGGTCTTCGACATCGACCTGATCCGCGCCGGCATGCTCGGCAACGGCAGCGCCGATGTCGTGTTGCGCGCGGGCGTTTTCGAGGCCAGCGTCGGCAACGCCGGTGGTGTCCTGGTGCGCGCCACGGTCGACTTCGCGAACGTCAGCGCCCAGGTCCCGACCCCGTTCTACAACCAGTTCCGGCCCGACGATCCGTCCGGTGCGACCCACGGCGCCACCGCTGACGTTGGCTTTTTCGGCAGCGGCGCGGTCGGCATCAAGGCAACCTACAACTTCGTCAACCCGAACGGACAGACCGCTGGCCTCGTGGCCGACGGCAGCCCGACCACCGGCAACATCATCGTCAATGCCGCCGATCCGACGCCGGCCGCGGCGCAGATCAACGTCACCGGCATCACCGAGATCCTCGGCAGCGGCCACATCGACGTGCTGACCAACGGCTTCGTCACGCTGGTCGAGCAGACCGGCGACCTGCGTGTGGGCAGCATCACGTCCACCGCCGACACCGTGACGTTGACCGCACCGTTGTCCATTGTCGACGCGCTGGCCGACACCGACGCCGACGTCACCGGCGTCAACATCGTGCTGAAAGCGGTGGCCGGCCTGATCGGTTCAACCGACAACTTCCTGGAGACCAACCTGCTCGATGCGGTGAATGGCATCACCCAGTTGGGCACGCTGACAGCCGAGGCCTTGCAGGGCATCTACGTTGAGGAGACCGCCGGCGACCTGCGCGTCAACACGGTGTTCTCGCACACCGCCGACGTCACCCTTGCGTCGCGTGCCGGCGCCATCGTCGACGGCAACCCGCTGCAGGCGCCCGACCGCGACGGCCGAGCAGCCGACCGGCCGAACGTGATGGCCGTGAACATCGACCTGCGCGCCAGCGGCGGCAGCGTCGGCACCCAGGTCGACGACCTGGACATCGACAGCGGCTCGCAGGATGGCGCGCATGTCTTCGGCCGTCTGTACGCGATCGCCGACCAGAGCCTTTTCGTCACCGAATCGAGCTACGAGCTGAACGTGCTCGGCGCCAAGGCGCTGGCGGGCGACCTGCGCCTCACGCTGCCGGACACCAGCCTGACGCCAGTGTTCGCCAACAACGACCCATGGCAGACCACTACCGCTGGCCACGCCGAGGACTTGGTGCTGCTGGACGCCAACGCGGCGCCGGTGCACCTGGCCGAAGGACAGACGGGCTTGATCTCCGGCGCTGACATCTCGGCCGCGCTGTCACTGGTGCTGTGGGTCGGCGACAACGTCGCTACGGCGGCGACGAGCCTCATCATTGCCGGCGGTTCGGTCACGATCCGTGGCGACGAGCGGCGCAACGGCGACACAGTTGCCGCAGGCGATGCCGATGCCGGTTTCGGCACGCACATGGTGCTGCGCGGCACGATCGGCAAGATCGGCGCACCGGCCGACGTCACGCTGGCCAACAACTCGGCACGCGGCTTCACGCAGGTCTACGGCAATGCCGATGCCGACGTCGTCACCTTCGACCACACGCGGCTCGACGCCAATACACGCGTCTACGGCAGCTCGGCGGCCACCGCTGGTGCGTTGCAGGCGCCGACGGCCCACGACGGCGAGGACCTGTTCGTTGTCGACCACCTGCAATCGATGCACGTGGACCGCAACGGACTCGGCGATACGCTGGTGCTCGACGGCCAGTCGGATACCGACCGCTACGAGGTGCGCACCGCCGGCAGTCAGGCCGCGGCCCCGCAGAACTATGTCATCGACGTCCTTGACACCGGTGCGCGCGAGAACGGCGCCGACGAACTCACGGTGCGGGGCTTCGACAGCGCGCTCAATGGCAGCGGCCAGCCGACGGACGACATCTTCCTGCTGCGCGGCATGAATGCGGTGCCGAACGAGGTGTCGACGACACCGGCGTTCGTCGCGGTGCTGCACGGCACGCTGGCCCAGGCGATGGCCGGCACTGGCCCGAGCCCGGTCGAGCGCATCAACTACGACCAGCAGATCAACGGCCGATTGACGGTCGACGGGCTGGGTGGCAACGACTATTTTGCGGTCGACGACAACAGCGCGATCACGACGCTGGACGGCGGCGCGGGCGACGACAATTTCCAGATCGGCCAGATCTTCGGCAGCCAGCGCAACCTGGCGGCGAACCTGGCCGGCACGGATGTGTTCGGCACCGTCGCCACGACACGCGGCTACCTGAGCCGCGGCACCAGCGCACCGCTGTTGGCCGAGGGCGGCAGCGGCAATGACGTGTTCCAGGTCTACAGCAACCAGGCCGCGCTGCGGCTGGAGGGCAACGACGGCGACGACCTGTTCATCGTTCGTGCATTCGCACTGGCGCTGACCGACCCCGATGGCACGATCAAGACTGACCCCGCTACCGGTGTCGCGCTGGTGGCGACGCTGGGCGGCAGTTCGTCCGCGGCCACCAGCACGCTGGTCGGCGGCAGCGGCAACGACTTCATCGAATACAACATGAACGCGCCGGTGTCGGTCGACGGCGGCGCCGGCTTCGACAAGGTGCTGGTGCTGGGCACCGAGTTCGGCGACAGCTTCGTGGTCACCGACCAGGGCGTGTTCGGTGCCGGGGTCAGCATCACCTACAGCAACATCGAGGTGCTGGAGGTCGACGGCCTCGAGGGCGACGACCACTTCACGGTGCAGAGCACACCCGCGGGCGTTGCCACGCGCATCGTCGGCGGTCTGGGCAACGACATCTTCAACGTCGCCAGCGACGTCACCGACCTCATCGCGACGCAGGACCTGGAGGGCCAGAGCGCGATTGTCAACCACCAGGTGTCGTCGATCGCCGACCCCGGCTACGACGGTCTGGTGGCCAACGGCATCAACCTCAATGTCGCCGGGCTGAACGGCGCGTCGAACGGCGGTGGCCTGAGCGGCAATGTCGTTGTCACTGAAACTCAGGGCTCGACCCTGGTGCGCGAAACCACCACCGGTGACTGGGGCACGGTCGATAGCTACGGCGTGCACCTGGCCGTGGCGCCGACCGCCGGCACCCGGGTCTACGTCACAGTCAGCGCCGCGCGCTCGTCGCAGGAGGAGCAGGACAGTGCCGGCCAGGGTGACTCGGTCCTGGTCTCCACCAACCCGGCCAGCTTCGACCGCGGGGTGACGATCGACGGCGCGGCGCAGAACGTGCGCAACCGCGAGGTCGTGCTCGTGTTCGACTCGACGAACTGGACTGCCGACCAGATCGTCTACGTGGCGGCGGCCAACGACAACCAGGCCGAAGGCACGCGCACGGTCACGGTCAGCCACAGTGTGCAGGCGGCGGTGATCACCGCCGCAGCCGCTGCCGACTCGGCCGGACAGGCCGCGCAGGCCGCGACGCTGATCGCCTACGATGGTGTCAAGGTGCGCAACGTGCTTGTGACGGTGATCGACAACGACACCGCGGGCATCCTGCTCACCGAACTGCGACGCGATGCGTTCGACAACGGCACGACCGTGCTTGAGGGCAATGCCACGCAGGGCATCACCGACCGCTACACGGTGGCGCTGACCCGCGCACCGACCGCGCCGGTGACGGTCCAGCTGAGCTACGACCACCGCCAGTTGCAACTGTCCCAGGACACGATCACCTTCACCGCCGCGAACTGGGACCAGCCGGTGGTGATCACGGTCACGGCCGTCGACGATTCGCTGCGCGAGGATCCGAAGCTTTCGATGATTTCCCATACCGTGTCGGGCAGCGCCGACCCGGCTTATTTCAGTGCCGGACTGAGCCAGGTCCAGGCCAGCCTCGCGGTCAAGGTGCTGGACAACGACGTGCCAAGCGTGCTGGTGCAGCAGAGCAACGGCAACACGGTGGTCAGCAACGGTGTCACCGACACCTACAGCGTACGCCTGACCAGCGCGCCGCTGGGGGACGTCACGATCACGCCGGTCAACGACGGCCTGACCACCGAGTCGTCGGCGCCGCTGACCTTCACCACCACGAACTGGTGGATCCCGCAGGTGGTGACGGTCACCGCCGTGGCACAGCCGCTGGCCAGCGCACTGCACCCGCTCACCAAACAGTTCGCGGTGCAGCCGCACCTGCTGTCGGACATCCAGGGACCGCTGCAGATCGAAGGCGGCGTGGGTGGTGACATTCATCCGCTGGTCAACGCCGTGGTCCTGCCGGGCGAAGCCAATGCGCCGGCGTTCGAGATCGCGACGCAGCCGCCGGAAGGCCAGGCCATCGACATCCTCAACGTGTTCGACGATTCAAGCCAGGAGGACAAGCGTGGTCTGCTGACGGGCACGCAGCTGACCGGCTTCGACCTGGCCGGGCCGCTGCACTTCGACCGGGTGGCTTTCGGCGAGAACGCCGACTTCGCGGCGGGCATCAGCTACGGCACCCGGGGTGCAACGCCGGCGGCCGACAGCACCCACATCGAGGTCTTCAACCTGATGATGGGCTCGGGCAACGACTGGCTCGACATCACCAGCACGCTGCAAACATCGGCCGCTCACGGCGGACTGACGATGATCCAGGGCGGCGGCAACCTGGCCGTGCAGGCGCCGGTCGGCGGGGTCTACACCGGCACCATCGCCGGCGACACCATCGTCGCCAGCGGTGCCAGCGGCGGGCCGACCTCGCCGCTGGTGATCTACGGAGACACCTCGCAGGACGCGTCCTGGTACGCCGGGCGGCCGTATGCGGCCGACGTCGCCGACACGCTGCTGCTCGGTCCGAACCCGCTGCAGGCGGGTGTCTTCTTCCGCCTGCCACGCGCCAACCCGTTCGATCGCAGCGGCGACGACCGCATCGACGTCAGCGCGATAACGCCGTCGACCGGAACCTACGGCGCCGATGCGCTGGGCGTGGTGGCCTACGGCGGCGGCGGCGACGACACGATCATCGGCAGCACGCTCGGCGACGTGCTGGCTGGCGGCTCGGGCAACGACTTGATCACCGGCAACGCTGGCGACGACCGCCTCTACGGCGATTCCGGCGTCAATGTCGACATCGTCACACGCGTGTTGTCGGTGCCCACCACCGACGCCGCGCGACCGACCAACGACAACCCGCTGTCCAACCGCGACGGTGTTGTCGCCGGCCAGGACCGCATCGACGCCGGCAGCGGCGCCGACATCGTGTTCGGCGACCACGGCATCGTGCAACAGCAGTTGCCCGATCCGTTCAAGATCCTCAGCGTCGGCCAGGTCACCGATATCCGCACCGACCAGCCGGGCAACGGTGCGGGCGACACCATCACCGGCGGCACAGGCCGCGACCGCCTGCTGGGCGGCGGCGGCGCCGACACCATCACCGCCGGCGACGACGGCAGCACGGTCTTTGGCGACCAGGGCCACCTGGCCTACAACATGCCCGATTTCCTGGGTGTCGACGACGGCAGCCTGGGCACGCTGGACCTGGTGGAGAGCGTCGACACCGCCGCCTTCTACGGTGGCGACGACACCATCACCACCGGCGCAGGCGACGACATCGTGATCGGCGGCCAGGGCGCGGATGGTGTCGATGCCGGCAGCGGCGCAAACATCGTGTTTGGCGACCATGGCCTGCTGCGCCGCGCTGGCGCTGGCGTGAACACCCCGGTGGGCGAGGCCAAGGCCGACGACAACTACCAGATCCCGGTGCTGGGTATGGTGAGCTCCATCGACCCGACCGCGGCCAACGGTGGCGTTGACACCATCAACACCGGCATCGGCCGCGACATGATCTTCGGTGGCCAGGGCGGCGACGTCATCAACGCCTTCGTCGCCGCGGGCGGCACGGCCGCCGCCGACGGCAACGACTTCGTATTCGGAGATTTCGGCCTGGTCGACTACGTCACCGAAGAGGTCACGCTGCGCAGCGTCGCCGACCCGGTGAACACCGGCGACATCGACCGCATCTGGTCGATCTACACCGACCAGGGCGGCAATGACACCGTCACGACCGGCAACCGCAACGACATCGTCATCGGCGGCACCGGCAACGATACGCTGGTCGCCGGCCAGGGCCAGAACATCGTGCTCGGCGACAACGGCAAGCTCACCGCCGCGCCATTCGACATCACGGCCGCGGCCGCGGTGTGGTCGGTACACGTGTTCGCGCTGTGCGACATCGAGACCATCGGCTTCACCGCAGCCGACAGCGGCAGCGACACGATCTACGGCAGCGACGACAACGACTTCCTGTTCGGCGGCGGCGGCGGCGACGCCATCTACGCCGGCGCGGGCAATGACCTCGTCTTCGGCGACCAGGGCAAGGTCGAGTGCGTGAACACGACCACCGTGCCACTTGACCCGAAGAACCTGCCGCCGATCTGCGACGACCTGGGTGGCCTTATCGCCTTCACCGCCATCAGCACCGACACCACTGGTGCACCGATCACCACGTCGGGTGGCGCCGGCAACGACCTGATCTACGGCGGCGACGGCCATGACGTCATCCTCGGCGAGCAGGGTGACGACGTGATCTACGGCGGCAATGGCGACGACGTGCTGATCGGCGGCAGCAACGTCGCCGGGGCTTACGACGGCAACGACATCATCGACGGTGGCGCCGGCAACGACGCCATCGCCGGCGACAACGCCGACATCTGCTACCGGCCCGACCTGACCGACCCGCGCATGCGCGCGCTGGTGGGCTCGGTGATCTATGGCAGCACGCCCGGCGTCAACGACGGCGTCGCGCTGGTCAGCTCGGTGTGGCAGCAGGACCCGGCCGGCAGCACCGCGCACCAGTACGAGATCACGCTGCTCGACCACAGCGACGCGCTGGCGCTGCAGGGCGACCCGGCGAAGCGCTTCTGGGGCAACGACTACATCGCTGGCGGCGCGGGCAGCGACGAGATCTTCGGCCAGCTCGGCAACGACGTGATCCAGGGTGACGGCACGGTTGGCGTCGCGGCACTCGCCGTCGGCGAGACCGACGCGCAGCTCGCGGCACGCATCACCACGGCCCAGCTGAGTCTGGGCCTGGCCGCGGGCGGCAGCTACAGCCTCGGCGCCAATGCCGGCTTCACGACCTTCAACGCCAATCGCGGCGCACTGCCGACCTCGATGGCGACTTTCGGCTTCAATGCCAACCCGCAGCTCGACCTCAACGTGCGCGCCAGCTTCGAAGGCAGCGGCGATGGTGACGACTACATCGAAGGCAACGGCGGCAACGACGTGGTCTTCGGCGGTCTGGGCCAGGACGACCTCGTCGGCGACAGTTCTGACCTGTTCGGTCTGGCCAGCCCCACCCTGCGGCCGGCCGGTTCGGACCTCATCTTCGGTGGTGCGGGCACCGAGATCGGCCGCAACGACGTGGGCAACGCCACGACCGGCGTTGCGGCAATCGACGTGCACGCCCGCGATACCGATGTGATCGCCGGCGACAACGCAGACATCTTCCGCCTCGTCGGCACCAACGGCAGCAGTACCGGCCGCTTCCTGACCTTCAACTACGACGCCAGCACCTCGCTCGACCCGCGTGGCTCGCTGCGCATCATTCCGCGCGCGGTGCAGTTCCTCGACTACACCCAGGGCGGGCCGGACTTCAACCCGACCGCTGCAGCGAGTAACCGCGGTGCTGCCGACGAGGTGCATGGCGAATCGGGTGACGACGAGCTGTACGGCATGCGCGGCAACGACGTGCTGTTCGGTGAAGCGCAGGACGACAACCTGATCGGCGGCTACGGCAACGACTGGCTTTCGGGCGGCACTGGCCAGGACGGCCTGATCGGCGACGACGGGCGGATCTACACCAGCCGCAACAGCCAAAGCCCGGACCCGACCAACGCCGGCTACCTGGTGAGCCTGGGCGAGCCGCTGTACGGCATCGTGCCGCTGCTGGCCTCCGACGCCGACCTGAAGTACAGCAATGGCAACGCACTGAACGAGGCCATCTCGACACCGGGCAGCATGCAGGTCGACACCATTTTCGTCAGCGGCCTGTTGCTCAAGAGCGTGAACCTGACGCCCTTCAGTGTCGATCCGGCCTGGAACGGCAGCGCTGACCCAGCGACCGACGAGACCGCCTACAAGGGCACCAACGACGACATCCTCTACGGTGGCCTGGGCAGCGACTGGATGCACGGCGGCTCGGGTGACGACGCGATGTCCGGCGCCGAGGCGCTGACGCGGGCCTACACGCAGACCCAGGACGCCAGCCTGATGCTGACCGGTGCCGTCGAGTCTGACTACGCGCACCCCTACAACCCGGGCGACGCTCTGCGCTTCAACCCGATCGACCCGAACGCGATGCACCCGAAGATCGCGGGACGCACCGGCGAGTTTGCGCTGTACGACGAGAACGACCCACTGCGCGCCATCCTGCTCAATGCCGACGGCACACTGAGCAAGACCGGCAGCGGGCTGGCCTGGTTCCTCAACTTCGACCCGACCGAGGGCGTATTGCGCGCGGGCGGCTCCACGCCCGGCAATCCGCAGCAGTCGGTGACCTACCCGGCGGTGAACGATGACGGCGCCGACGCGATCTTCGGCGACAACGGCAACGACTGGGTTGTCGGCGGCACGGGCCGCGACCACCTGTACGGCGGCTGGGGCAACGATCTGCTCAATGCCGACGACGATGCGCGCACCGCCGGTGGCCTGAACAACGTGTCCGACACGGCGCCCACCTACGAGGACCGCGCCTACGGTGGCGCGGGCAAGGACGTGCTGATCGCCAACACCGGCGGCGACCGGTTGATCGACTGGGTGGGCGAGTACAACAGCTACCTGGTGCCGTTCTCCGAGTTCGGCATGGCCACGGTCAGCCGGACGATGCAGCCGCAGTTGCACTATTTCCTGTATGCCGACGCGCTGGGCGATGGCATCGACGGCACGCGGTATACCGACCTGCACAACGGTGCCCCGGCGCCGGGCGCGAAGAACAATGACCCGAACCCCGGCCGCAACGGCGAGCCCGCAGGCGAACTGGGCCTGGTTCTGCAGCAGGACACGGCCTGGCATGGCCAGACCGGCGCGCCGACCGACCCGCAGGCCGGCAACATCCCGGGCACGCAGCGCGACGTGCTGCGCAGCGCCAACTTCACCGGCAACGGCGGAGCCACCGGCATGCTGGTCGACAGCGGCAGCTGGGCCATTGCCAGCACGGCCTACCAGAACAGCTCTACCGCTGCCGCGGGCGACAACGTCAGCTTGTTCGACCTCAACACCTGGCTGCCAAGCTACTACCAGGTCTCGGTCAGCGCCAAGGTGCAGAGCGGCGCCAGCCTCAGCAACGCCTATATCGTCTTCGACTACCAGTCGGCGATGAACTTCAAGTACGCCGGGCTGGACGTCACCCACGGCACCATCGTGGTCGGCCAGCGTTCCGCGTCGGGCTGGTCCGACCTGGCGACGCTCGCCGTCAAGGGCCTGAAGGTGAACGCCCAGCAACCCTTCCTGCTCGCCGTCAACGGCGCTGCGGCGACGCTGACCTGGGCCGGATTGAGCGTGTCCTACACCTTCGCCGCCGCGCTGAACACCGGCATGGTCGGCGTGGGCACCAACAACTCGCTGGCGGCCTACAGCTTATACGCGGTGCAGAAGCTGCCGGTGAGCTACACCTACTCGGTGTTGGAGGACCTGTCCGACGGCGTCGCCGACAAGTACAGCGCGCTGTCTGGCACCTGGACCGCCACCAGTGGCAGCACCGGCCGCCTCACCGCGCAGGCGACGGCGGCGGACGCCGCCGTCTCGATCCGGCCGTTCAGCGTCGCGCCGCTGTCGTACGTCGAATACTCGGCGACGGTGAACGCTGGCGCCGCCGGTGTGATGGCCGGCCTGAGCTTCGCGGCGACGTCCAGCGGCAACTTCCTGTTCGCCGGCATCGTCGCGGGCACCAACCAGGTCGTCATCGGCCACCGCAGCCAGGGCGTGTGGGCCATCGACGCGACGGCCAGCACCACCATCGTCGCCGGCACCGACTACACGCTGCTGGTGGCCCTGACGGCCGACACGACCAATACGGTCAATGTGGTCCTCAATGGCAAGAGCGTCGCGAGCTACAGCTACAACTACCTGGTGCACGATGGCAACGTCGGCCTGTTCGTGCGCAACGGCAAGGCCTCGTTTGACAACCTCCTGCTGCGTGGCGACGACATCACCTATGCCGGCGGTGGTGCGCCGCTCGTGGCGGCCGCGGCATCGGTTCAGGCCCTGATGCCGGCGCAGGCGATTGACGCCGCTGTACTGTCGGCGGCGCTGGCCGAATCCGAGCGGCGCTGGGTCGCGAGCGGGGCGGTGAGTGCCGCCGCGATTCGCGACCTCGGCGCCATTGAGGTTCGGGTGGCCGACCTCGATGGTCAGACACTGGGTCTGGCCAACGTGGCGCAGGCGGCAATCGTCATCGATGCCGACGCGGCTGGCTGGGGCTGGTTCGAGGACCTGACACCGGCCGACGATGCCGAGTTCATGACCACGGCCCATGGCCTGGTCGCACGGTCAGGCCCGGCGGCCGAACGCATGGACTTGCTGTCCGTGATCACGCACGAGCTGGGCCACCTGATCGGGCTCGAGCACGCGGCCGATGGTGTGATGGTGGAACGCCTCCAGCCTAGCCAGCGCCTGATGGCCATGGGCGCTACGGCCATCGCCGAGCCACAGGTGGCGCCGCCGGCCTTGCCGTCGAACGCCACGCTGGCACTGATCGACTGGGCTTTGCCGCCCTCGTCACCACGCACCACGCGTGGTGGCGATGAGGGCGTCTACGCGCCGGTTGTGCCGTCGCCGGCCACACGAAGCTGGCAGTCGCGCTTCGTCAACGACCTGGGCATCACGGGTGACCGTGCCGACCCCAATGCGTCGTTGCGCCTGCACCTGCCGAAGGCGGCGCGCACTGCGGTGGTGACCTCCACGCGCTGAACTGCGGCGGCCAGCACCCGCGCCGCCTCCCGTCGAGGGGCGGCACGGGTGCAGGTTTGGCCGACCGTGCTGGCGCATTACGCTGCGGGGCATTCTTGTGATCCGGTCGGTTCACGACCTGCGTTCCACGCTGGCCCCTGAGCGGGTGAGCGGCGGGCTTGCCCTCAGTTCCGGCGCCATCGGAACCTGACAACATGGGCGCTTGCCCGACCGGGCGGTCCCTTTTGGAGGAATGCGCTTGAGCAAGCAGCTGTTGATCTACAAATCGGCCGTGCCGATGAGCCCGGCGCGACACGGCAAGGTGTCGCTCGCGCCAGTGAACGACTATGCTTTTGCCTCTGGAATCAACGCCGTGCCACTGATGGCGGTGGAGTTCTTGCGGGCCGCCGAGGAGTACGCCATCGTTTTCACCGCCTCTGGTGACGATACGCTGCCGGCCGTGGTGCTGGGCGTGCGTGACCAGCAAAACCTGTATCTGTCGGCTCAGAAGCAGTGGCAGGCGAAGTATGTGCCGGCCTTTGTGCGGCGCTATCCCTTCGTCTTTTCACGCGACGACGAAGGCCGGCGGCTCACGCTGTGCATTGACGAGTCCCATCCGGGCGTCAACCGCGAGGGCCGTGGAGAACGCCTGTTCGGTGACGACGGCCAGGCCACGCCCTATGTCGAGCGCGTGCTCAAGTTCCTGCAGGAGTATCAGGTCCAGTACCAGCGCACGCTCGACTTCGGTCGTCGCGTGCGCGAGTTCGGCCTGCTCGAGCCGATGCAGGCGCAGGTCGTCACGCCGCAAGGCGAGAAACTCTCCCTGGCCGGCTTCCAGGGCGTGAGTCGCGAGAAGCTGCGCGCGCTCGACGGCGAGAAGCTGGCGACGCTGGCACGGACCGACGAACTGGAGCTGCTGTACCTGCAACTGCACTCGATGCGCCACTTTGTCCAGGTGAAGGACCGCTTTGTCAGTTCGCTCGCCGAGAGCGAGGGCACGTTGCAGCCAGCAGCCGCCGGCTAGGGCGAAAGGCGGACGGCGAGGCGTCCACGAGCGCATCCGCGGCGCTGGCCGGCGTTCACCGGGCGCGCGCCAGCAGTGCTGTGTCGCACGGCAGCATCAGGGTGCGCACCAGCGCGCCCTGGGTTTGATCTTCGCCTCGCTTTCAGAAAATCCAAGGGTTGCGGCGATTGGCCAGGCGATTCCTATCGGACGTCTCTTTGCCATAGCTCCTTGCAGCGACTTCTGCGATGCCTGGTCTTATTTCAGGCCCTGCCCCCACGAACGAGGGGGTGCGATGGTCAGGTCACCGTTGACTCCGCAGGCCGGTGGGATTGAACTCCAGGGTTGACTGGTCATCGCTCGAGATGAGCTTCGAGCGCGTCAGGCCGGTCCGCATACTCCCAGGAGCGCCCCATGAACGGCCAGCCGCAAAACAGTCGCAAGTCCTTTGCCCCGTCCAACCTGTCCCGGCTGCTGAGCAAAGTGTTTGGGAACTGGGGCCGCGCGCAGCCGGTGCCGGTTTCGGACGAGGTGCGCCGTGGGTCGCGCCAGGCCGAGCCGCGTCGTTTCGGGCTAGAAGCGATCGAGCCACGCATGCTGTTGTCCGCGTCGCCGATCGACTACACGGCCGCGCTGACGACCTCGCTGACGCTGTCGGCCCTGGACGCCACCCATGTGCAACTCGATGGCGCTGGTTATTCGTCCGGATCGGTCGACCTGTCGGGCAGCGGCGGTGAACTGAAGATCTTCCGCGCCGATGCGGCGGCGGCCATTGCGGCCGACACCCTGCACCTGAACCTGGCCAGCCTGCAGCAGCTGAACTCTGACCTGCACATCACTTTCGCCGGCGGCTTGCAGTCGTTGCTGTTCCAGGACCAGGTTCAACTGGACAACACCGGCATCTTCGGCCACGACTTCCGGCTGGACAGCGACTCGGCCATCACCGTCGATTCGAGCGCCTCGCTGACGGCGTCGGGCCATGACATCACGCTGGCCTCGGCCGAGAAGAACGCGGTGCTGGGCATCGGCACCAAGAACTTCCTGGCCGATGCCACCCATGCCACGGTGTCCGTGTACGGGGCGCTCAGTGGCAGTTCCGTCTCGTTGACTGCCGATTCGACAATCGACGTCAAGACCGACAGCACTTCCCTGGGATCGATCGCCAAGCTGGCGATCCTGGTCGGCAAGTCGACTGCCGCTGTCGAGATCCTGGGCACCAGCCAGGTCACGGCCACCACCAAGCTGGAACTGGCGGCCACCTCCAATGTGCGCATCGTGGCCGACATGCAGGCCTCGTCATCCAAGAACGGCGCGTCGGACAACAGCAGCGACGCGGCCGTTGCCTCGGTCACGCTGATCAGCAACACCCACGCCCGGATCGCCGACTCGGCGGTCATCGACGCCACCGGCGCCGCACTGTCCATCTCGGCAACCACCCGAAACACCGCCATCGGCATCGGTGATGGCAGCGCGCCTGGCAGTGCCGGCGCCAAGGGCGCGACGGTGGGTGTGACCGTCATCACCGGCAGCACCGACGCCGCGA
>Ga0208266_100329_pt1 | contig 17176 bp, 14 predicted proteins | sample LakWasMet67_HOW9_2_FD_183897 | JGI IMG/M metagenome (GOLD analysis project Ga0208266, IMG submission 183897) | Freshwater sediment methanotrophic microbial communities from Lake Washington under simulated oxygen tension - Sediment Metagenome... | ecosystem: Environmental > Aquatic > Freshwater >...
CGATGTGCGACTTCTCGCTGATGGACGCCATCGAATGCGGCATCGTCAAGTTGCCGCGCGTGCCGGTGGCGGACAACATCACCGGCGCCGACGCGCCGAAGTTCCGCAACCTGTGGGAGCACATCGGTAAGCGCATGCCGAAGAAGGGCGTGCGCACCGCCGGCAAGCTGGACCCGCTGGCCTTGCCGACCGAGCTGTACACCGCGCTGGAGGCCCTGTACGGCCACTACGCCAAGATCTTCGACAGCTGGCACGCCCAGGGCATCGAGGTGCCTCCGGTGTTCATCGTGGTGTGCAACAACACGGCGACATCGAAGCTGGTCTATGACTACGTCTCGGGCTTCGAGCGCGCCAATGAGACCGGCGGCACCACCCTTGAGAACGGTCGCCTCAAGCTTTTCCGAAACTACGACGACAACGGTCAGAAGCTGGCGCGACCACGCACGCTGCTGATCGACAGCGAGCAACTGGAATCGGGCGAGGCGCTGGACCCCGGCTTCCGCGACATCGAGGCCGACACGATCGAGCGCTTTCGCCGTGAAATCATGGAGCGCACCGGCGACCGCGCCGCGGCCGACAAGCTCACCGATGCCGACCTGCTGCGCGAGGTGATGAATACCGTAGGCAAGCTTGGCAGGCTGGGCGAGGGCATTCGCTGCGTCGTCAGCGTGTCCATGCTCACCGAAGGCTGGGACGCCAACACGGTGACCCACGTTCTGGGCGTGAGGGCTTTCGGTACGCAGCTGCTGTGCGAGCAGGTGGTGGGTCGCGCGCTGCGCCGCCAGAGCTACACGTTGAACGCCGAAGACAAGTTCGACGTGGAATACGCCGACGTGCTGGGCATACCCTTCGACTTCGCGGCCAAGCCTGTCGTCGTGCCGCCCAAGCCGCCGGTGAAGACCACGCGCGTACAGGCCATCAGCCCCGAGCGCGATGCGTTGGAGATCCGCTTCCCGCGAGTCGATGGCTATCGGGTGGAACTGCCAGCCGAGCGCCTGAAGGCGACCTTCAGTGCGAACTCCGGGCTCACCCTCACGCCCGACCTGGTGGGCCCGTCCACGACACAGAACCTGGGCATCGTGGGGGAGGGCGTGAACCTGACCGTGCAACACCTGGAAGACACGCGCGACAACTCGATCGCCTTCCACCTGGCCAAGCACCTGCTGTATCGCAAGTACCGCGATCCGGGCCAAGACCCGAAGCTACACCTGTTCGGCCAGCTCAAGGGCATCGCACAGGAATGGGTGCGGGACCATCTCAAGTGCAGCGGTGGCACCTGGAAGGCGCAGGTGATGCATCAGGAAATCACCGACATGGCCTGCGAGCGCATCCATTCAGCCATCAGCGCCACGCTGGCCGGAACGAACGCCGTGCGCGTCGTGCTCGACCCCTTCAATCCCACCGGCAGCACACGGCAGGTGAACTTCACCACTGCCAAGCAGACTCTGTGGGCTACGCAGGGCCCACCGCCCAAGAGCCACGTGAACTGGGTGGTGTACGACAGCGACTGGGAAGCCGAGTTCTGCCGCGTGGCCGAAGCGCACTCGCATGTGCTGGCCTACGCCAAGAACCACAGCATGGGTTTCGAAGTGCCCTACCGCCTGGGTGGTACGCAGCGGCACTACCGGCCTGACTTCATCGTGCGTATCGATGATGGTCAGGTGGACCCATTGAACCTCGTGGTCGAGATCAAGGGGTTCCGCGGCGAGGACGCCGTGGTCAAGGCCGAGACGATGAACACGCAATGGGTGCCAGGCGTGAACGCGCTGGGGACTTACGGTCGCTGGGCCTTCGCCGAGTTCCGATCGGCACACGACCTCGAAGCTGACTTCGCGAAACTCATCCAGGGCCTTCTCGCGCCCGCCACCGTCTGACGGACTCGCTATGGCCACCAAGAAATCCGGAATCACCTTCGTTGGCGTGGACGCGCTCAAACACAGCGACGACAAGCGCAAGAACATCCCCACTGCGGAGTACCAGAGCCTGATGGCCGACGAGGCCAGGAAGCCCGTGCAGGTCAGCTACCCGCGCGGCACGTCGAACACCGATGGCCTGCAGGACGAGAAGGCTCGGCGCAACCGCGACCTCGATCCCCAACTGGTTTGGCGCGGCAAGGACGATCAAGACTGGACTGACTTGGTGGTGAATGCGCCGCCGCTGTATATCCAGGAGAAGGTGCACCCCAAGGTGCTGATCGACGATCTGCAGCAGCAAAGCCGGGCGCGGCGCGAAGGTGCAGCCGGAGGCACGGTGGACATGTTCGGCGACTTCAACGGCATCCCAGCCGGCGCTGACAAGACCGACTTCTACGCCCACGACCAGAACTGGACCAACCGCATGATCCTGGGCGACAGCCTGCAGGTGATGGCGAGCCTGGCTGAGCGCGAAGGCCTGCGCGGCAAGGTGCAGTGCGTGTATCTGGACCCGCCGTACGGCATCAAGTTCAACTCGAACTTCCAGTGGAGCACGACCAGCCGTGACGTGAAGGACGGCAACCGCGACCACATCAGCCGCGAGCCCGAGCAGGTGAAGGCGTTCCGCGACACCTGGCGCGACGGCATCAACTCCTATCTGACCTATTTGCGCGACCGGCTGACCGTGGCGCGTGATCTGCTGACCGAAAGTGGATCTGTATTTGTGCAGATCGGGGACGAGAACGTCCACCGCGTTCGCGCATTGATGGATGAAGTGTTCGGCGCGGAGAACATCGTCAGCACAATTGTCTTCGTAAAGACATCGAGTTCGACGGGCGACTTCCTCGGCCCGACTTTTGACACTTTGCTCTGGTACGCAAGGAACAAAAGCGCGGTCAAATTCCGTAAGTTCCTGATGAAGAAAGCACCAGGGCAGCGCGGCGGCACGGGCTACAAGAGTGTGCAAGAGGCGAATCTAATGCGACGCTCGCTGCTGAAAGCGGAGATTGAAGCGCCGGAGCAGCTGCCCGAAGGGGCTCGCATTTACTTCAGGGACAACCTCACGAGCCAGAGCGTTGGGCGTGAAAAGGGAGAGGGTGCCGCATCTTGGTTTGGCGTCAACTTTGAAGGTAAAACGTTTCGCCCATCAATGACGGTTCGTTGGAAGACAAATGAAGAAGGCTTCGCACGCTTAATTAAATCAAACCGTGTCGAGGCATCGTCTGGTGAGAACCTCGGCTACATCCGCTTTCTCGACGACTATCCAGTCTTCGAGTTGACCGACGTGTGGTTGGACACGCTTGGGCAGAATCAATTTGCTGGCCCCAAGACTTACGTGGTTCAAACGGCGCTTTCAGCCATCGAACGGTGCCTCATCATGTCCACCGACCCTGGCGACTTGGTGATAGATCCAACTTGCGGCTCTGGCTCAACCGCCTATGTTGCGGAGCAGATGGGCCGCCGTTGGATCACCATCGACACCTCACGCGTGGCCTTGGCGCTGGCCCGCGCCCGCATCATGGGCGCGCGATACCCGTACTACCTGCTGGCCGATTCGCCTGAAGGCCAACGGAAGGAAGCCGAGATCACTCGTGGCGTGCCGAGCAGCCAGCCCACGCGCGGCAACATCCGTCAGGGCTTCGTGTACGAGCGCGTGCCGCACGTAACGCTCAAGAGCATCGCCAACAACACCGAGATTGACGTGATCTGGGACGAGTGGCAGAAGAAGCTGGAACCGGTACGGGAGTTATTGAACGCCGCGCTGAAGACGGACTGGCAGGAGTGGCAGATCCCGCGCGAGGCCGATGCGAAGTGGATGCCCAAGGCCAAGGAGTTGCATGCCCAGTGGTGGAAGGGCCGTATCGAGCGGCAGCGCGAAATGGACGCCTCCATCGCTGCCAAGGCCGAGAGCGAGTACCTCTACGACAAGCCCTTCGAGGACAAGAAGCGCGTGCGCGTGGCCGGCCCGTTCACGGTAGACAGCCTGAGCCCGCATCGCACGCTGGCCATGGACATCGACGACGGCCTGATCGATGGGGTGCGCGCTCCGAAGGCCGAGTACGAGGCCAAGGCCGACTTCGCCGCCGTGATGCTGGAAAACCTGAAGGCGGCCGGCGTCCACCCGCGCGGGCCGACCTGTGCATCGAGCTGGCCGGCGAGATTGGCGACGAAGACACCAGCCTGATCGACCGGGCCGAAGAGCGCGCCGATCGCTTCGACGACTACCGCGACAAGCGAACCGACGAGGCCGAGCGTGCCACTGCCCATGCGCGCCGGGTTGCCGATGGCATCCCCTTCGGTCAGCCAATCCTGGTGGGCCACCACTCCGAGCGCCACGCGCGCAAGGACGCGGAGCGCATCCAGAACGGCATGCGCAAGGCAGTCCAGGCCTTCGATACGGCCGACTACTGGAAGCGCCGAGCCGTGGCTGCGATCCAGCATGCCAAGTACAAGGAGCGGCCTGACGTGCGGGCCCGCCGCATCAAGACGATCGAGGCCGACAAGCGCAAGCAGGAGCGCACCCGTTCCCAGTCGCTGGCATTCCTTTCGCAGTGGGAAACCGAGCCGATGACGATGGATCTGGCGACCGCCATCGCAAATCAGGACTACTGCTCGCGCTGCTACCCGCTCGCCGAGTACCCCCGCGACCCGCCGGCATCGCAGTACGAGGGCCACACGAGCCTGTGGTCTGCGCTCACCGATGGCATCGTCAACGTAGACCAGGCCCGCGGCATTGCCCGCGAGATGCACGCCCGAGTGGTTGCCTTCTCTGCCCGTTGGATCGAACACTACGAAAACCGCCTGGCTTACGAGCGCGCCATGCTGGCCGACGCCGGCGGCACGATCGCCGACAAGACCGGGCTGGAGAAGGGTGGGGCGGTGCGCTGCTGGGTCGGGCGCGGTACGTGGGTCTACATCCAGAAGGTCAACAAGATCAGCGTCACTCTGCTGGACAACTGGGGCAACGGCGGGGCCAACTTCACGCGTACCGTGCCGTTCGACAAGCTGGCCGGCGTGATGACAGCCGACCAGGTCGAGCAACAGCGGGCTGCGGGCCTGCTGGTGGAACTGGCCAACAAGACCGGCTTCACGTTGCTGGTGGCACCGACCGGCGAGGTAAAGGCCACCGAGTCGCCCGAGCAGGCGGCAACCAAGGTGCCGGAGGCAGGGCCCGACGAGTTGCGCACCGACATCGAGGCGATGCGGGCGACGGTCAAGGCCGGGGTGCAGGTGGTCAGCGCGCCGCAGCTTTTCCCGACGCCGCCCGGACTGGCTGCGCGCATGGTTGACCTGGCCGGCTTGGCGGTCGGCATGCGAGTGCTGGAGCCGAGCGCCGGCACAGGCCGACTGCTGGAGGCCTTGCCCGGGATCGTTCCCTTCGGCCAGGTGCGCCAGACCGCGCTGCAGGTGGTTGCCGTGGAGGTGAACGCAGCACTTGCGGCGCGCCTGGCTTGCTCTGGCCTGGCAGGCACCGTGCGATGCGCTGACTTCCTGCAGTGCAGTGCCGACGCCGGTGATCTAGGCTTGTTCGATGCGGTGCTGATGAACCCGCCTTTCGCGCAGGGCGCCGACATCGAGCACATCACCCACGCCCTGAAGATGCTGAAGCCGGGCGGCCGCCTGGTGGCCCTGTGCGCGAACGGCCCGCGTCAGAACGCCAGCCTTCGGCCGATGGTCGAGGCGCGGGGCGGTGAGTGGGAGGACCTGCCGGCCGACACCTTCAAGGATGAGGGCACCGGCGTGCGGGTGGCGCTCATTGCGATGCAGGTTTGAGGGACGACTGCAGGCTCAGGCAGACCTGCGCCTGGGCGCAGGCGATCCGCTCTCTTCAGGGCGCTGCCCCAAGGGCGCGGGCCCCAACCCCGGCCGCCGTTCCCCTGACGGGCGGCGGAGATCGGCTCCAGCCGACTTTCACTGAATGTAGAAGCGGCAGCGGCAAGGTTGTGCCGCTTGCCGTGCCCAGAAGGCATCCGGCGGCTGCAAGGTATGCTGTCAAGAAGAGACGGTTAGATTCACCGCCTCGCGCAGACCATGTGCGTCAGGGAGACGGCCCGAATGGACAGCAAGATCGCAGCAGCACGCTGCCATGAAATTCAGCTCACTATCCGAGACAAGGAAGTCCCGCGTTTCGAGGGAATCCCCGAAATCGGCATGGCTGTGCAGCTTGCGCTGCATATCCGTGGGCTTCCCCTATTGGATTATGAGAAGGTGAAGCTAGTTGCGTCCACAATGCTTGGAATTCCGAGACTGTCTGTAGATAGAATCGTCCACTTGCTCGCGGAAATTGATTTCGTACAGATTAACCAAACGGGCTCTCGAATCACCTCGATACTGCCAGTCATTCCCTATTTTGAGGACTTGTACGCGGGGATTGGCGAGTACGCGAAGACTGAGGCGAAATTCGACGAATTTGAGCAGCTAACTTTGCAAATCGTCGATAGCCTAGCTAACTCGCCGCACAACGCCGATGCGCTCGCCAACACGATGGGCGCGACAGGAAGTGAGCGCAAGGCGTTTGACTCCAGCATCGAGATTGGAGAGAAGGCAAGCTTCCTCGTATCGCGGCGGGCACGCTCCAAGACGATTCTTCTGAACCCCACTTACTTTTCTGAGAATGCAGACGTTTTTGCCGATCATGTAGCAAATCGTGGTGCAAAAAGTGTTGCGCGCACACTTGAACTGGTGAAGGCTGCTCAGGGCTGGCCGCTTTCTCTGATTATCTCAACTGGTGAAATTGGAGGTAAGAAGATCGCGCCGGATGAGATCGTTCTTCTGCAGCGGTTGGCGGAAGATGGCATTGTTAAGCCCCCGACTGTAGTAACGAGCCACGCTGGAGAGAATCAATTCATCTTCACTCCGACACCCAAGTCGATGAACATTTCGCCTCTTCGTAGAGATCTCTACGAAAAGGCACTCGCGATCGTGTCCTCCGTTCGGCAAGGCCAACTGCTGCCCAACAAGTTCAAAATTCGTTCACCTGGTGCAGTGCTCTACAAGCTCAAGACCGAGCTGCAGCTAAAGCCTACGTCCGACTACTCGGAGCAATATCAGAATCTAGTTCATATGCGTATAGCTCGTTTGGCTGTTCTCGCGAATGGCTATCGGCAGCTGCAAATAATTGACACGCCTGAGAATAGGGAAGCATTGAATATCGCTTACGACATCGTAAAGGGCGCTTCCGATGTCGCTCAAGTTGACAATGAGGCAATTACTGCGATGACCGGGACTCAAGAGTACATCGAGTCAATCGTCAGTTCTAAGCAATTGCGAGAAAGAAGCACCGTGAAATTGGCTGACGAACAGAAGTTCGAAATTGAGCAACTGATTTTGGAGGGCTTCTAATTGCTAAAGGATCGCGCTCAAAAGGCAAGTGCGCTTCGCCTAGCTGTCCGCAAGCGTTGGCTGCCGCAAATGGAAGTCGATGTCGAGCCGTCTCAGCGGATCGACAGGACGAAGTATTTACTCACTGATATTGACGTGTTGGCAATCGCGTCTTCTCCGATGGGTCCCCACTCAAAGTTCGTTTTTGATTGCAAGAGTGGCGCACGTGAGTCGGCAATTGGGCGCGCCTTTTGGCTGCACGGTGTAATGGCGCGAAGCCGATCATCTCGTGGTTTTGTTATTCTTAGTGATCGAGTGGCGATCAGCCGTGATCATCGGATAAGTGCTTCTGACCTCGGAGTGACCTTACTGCGTGAGTCGGAAATGGAGCCCTTTGCGGTCGGGCTAGATTCAAGCATCGCGCCTATTGACTCCTGTGCCGCGAACCTTGAGGCGTGGGAGGAATTTCTTGAAATTAAAGGGAAATACCCTGGATTTACCGATTACCTCGATTTTAGTCGTTCCACATATTGGATGACGAAAAGCTCGGGCGAGCAGTGTCGAAAGCTCGTTGGAAAACTGCGTCGGATTCGTGCTGAAATTGATCCTGGAAAGCGGGAGCATCTAGCCGTTTTTGGCGATGCCCTTTGCCTATTTCTGCACGCGGTGTCGGAATTGGCTGTTGACCTCTTTTTGTTGCTTCTTCGACCGGCTTCACGAGAGGAGTATTCCGACGCGCTCCTGGCTATCCTCTACGGCGGTTATGACAATCTAGAGGCGGCTCAGAAAATTCGGCGTATCGCGCTCGGAGCGGAGGAGGAAGAACCTGTCAGTATTTTTCCAGACATGCAACGATTTGAGCATTTGATTAGAGAGGTTCTACAGGCGCCGCTGCAGGCATTACCTGCCGCACTTATGGCCCGCGAACTAGCCTTCCGTAATCTTACGGGTGCGCCCGAGACTTTAACTTCTCGCGAAATTGCCTCGGAATATTCGTATGTTTCAAAGTTTGTAGTCTTGGCTGCTTCGTACCTCGTGAAGGCGCTGCGACTTCCACCCGAGTTCGCTGAGATCTATGGTTCGCAGGTGACAGCGATCCAGACCGCTAAGTTGGGAAGCACCTCCATTCCATCTCAGGGATGAGCTCGTATCCGTGCCGCTCCGGAGCCACTAGCAATGCGCGTAAGTAAGGAGGAATTTGGGCGCAGTGTCATCCGGACGTTGATTGGGTCGTGAAGTGGTCGTGAAGGGATACATCCGACCGCGCTCAGTGACTCGGCCTGTGGTGTGTTTTTGGATATCACAAGCGGGGCGTCGCACTACTGTCACTGGTATGCGGCTGCTTTCATCCGGTATTGACCTTCGCCTGCCTTCTAACGAGTACGGGCGGGTTATTGCACGGGGCGGGCGTTCGCGGCCAAATCTGGAAATAGCCCAGCCTGCGATGACCAAGATTGCACGACAGCGATTGTCGACAATGACTCCCGTCGGCCTCACGCTAGCTGTAGCTTTTTCGCGGTAGCGAAAACCGGGATGCCCATTCCAGGCGCGCGCCGTCGCGCTTGGTCCCTGCGGGACTGCCGGCGTGCCGTCACCTTCCAGGCCACCCTAGCCGAACGCTGGTCAGATCGGCGCTTCGCTTGTCGCAAGACCCAGTGCGATGGTGTGGTGGGGGGTGTAGGTTGCTGTGTCGACCCACCGTATCACGTCGTTCTCGCCGTCAAGGTCTGCGTGAGCGCGGGGCGCTCCCTTGCGCCCTTCGGTCGTCTTCGAACCCTGACCGCTGCGCTGCGACGTGAGGGATTCGGTCTCGGGCAATCCCGCCCGATCAAGACCGGAGTTCCTCATGTCGCAGTCCTCTTTCTCCTTCGCAGTCTCTTCCACGGAAGCCCGGCTCACGAACGCGCTGCTGGTCCGTGACGTCGATGGCCAGTACCGCGTGGCCAGTGCCGACGAAGTTCTGTCGCAGGCCTGGGGCGTGCTGGCAGATCGCGTGAAGCCCGGCGTGACGCTGTCGTCGCCGCAGGACGTGAAGGACTACCTGCGCCTGGCGATCGGCATGCTGGAACACGAAGTCTTCTGCGTCGTCTTCCTGGACGCGCAGCATCGCGTCATCGAGCTGCAGCAAATGTTCCGCGGCACAGTGACGCAGACCTCGGTCTATCCCCGCGAAGTCGTCAAGGCGAGCCTGGCGCTGAACGCGGCGGCCGTCATCCTGGCGCACAACCATCCGTCGGGCGCAGCTGAGCCGAGCCGTGCCGACGAGTACCTGACGCAGACGCTGAAGACCGCGCTGCAGCTTGTCGACGTGCGTGTGCTCGATCACCTGGTGGTCACGGCGAACGTCGTGGTCAGTTTTGCAGAGCGTGGTCTGCTCTGACTCGTTCGCATCGGGGCGGCCGCGGTGTCGCCCCTTTTTCTCTCGCCTGCGGCACGGGCGGTGGGCCACCTCCTACCAGGTCAACCCAGACCTGAAGTGCGCCGCTGCGCGGCGGTAGATCGCTCACCCTGCAGGTTCGCGCGTTTTGCCGGTGCTGTGGAAAGCCGGTCGTTGCGCCCGATGGCTCGCATAGCGCGGTGGTCGATCTGCTCTTGTCGGTCCGTCCCTTGATCGACGCATAGCGCCAGCCATTCATACCCCAAGGGTGAAGGCTGCGCCCACGTCCTCACCCGGTCTCTGCGCTGCGCTTCGAGCTGCGGCTTGCGGGCGCGCCCTTGTGTCCTGCCTGGCTGTCGCTGTTCATGCGTCGGGACGGCTCCGAAGAGCAGATTTTTCAACCACCGCAAAGGACACAGCCATGAGCGCAACGACCATCCACAGCACCGACACCACCACTGCAGTTTCCAAAGACGCGCGGTTCCTCGCCCCCGGGACTCACCAAAGAGCAGACGCCAAGGGCAAGGGGAAAGGGCAGGGCGCATTGCCTGCGAAGGGCCCGACCAAGACCACCAAGGCCCGGGCCACCGAGCCGGCATCGAGCGCTGAAGACGAAGCCCTTGCGGCGGGCGACCTGGTGCTGATCCCGCTGTCGCGCCTCGTGCCGTCCGCCTTCAACGTGCGCAAGTCCGGCGGTGAGGATGTCGGCGAACTGGCGGCACTCATCAAGGCCCAGGGCCTGCTGCAAAACCTCGTCGTTCATCCTGATGAAACCAAGCGCGGCAAGTCGACCGGTGACTATGGCGTCGCGGCGGGTGGCCGTCGCCTGCGTGCGCTGGGGCTGCTGGCCAAGGCCGGTGACATCCCGCTCGAAAAGGACATTCTTTGCCGGCTGATCACGCGCGATGCCGCCATCGCCGCGAGCATGGCCGAGAACAGTGGCCGGGCCGCGATGAGTGTGGCCGATACCGTCACGGCCTTCGCCGAGATGATCGCCGCAGGGGCGGGCGTGGAAGACGTGGCGGTGTGCTTCGGCATCACGCCGCTGACGGTGCAACGCCGCCTGAAGCTGGCGAAGGTTTCGCCGGTGCTGTTCGAGTTGTTCCGGCAGGACAAGATCAACCTTGACCAGTTGATGGCGCTGGCGATCACCGACGACCACGCCGCGCAGGAACGGGTCTGGAACTCGACGCCGTCCTACAACCGCAACCCCAGCGGCCTGCGTCGCCTGTTGCTCGGGCGCGAAATTGACGCGGCCACGGATCCCCTGGCCAAGTTCGTCGGCATCCCGGCCTACGAGGCAGCGGGCGGTGTCGTGGTGCGCGACCTGTTCGAGGATGTCGGCAGCGGCTACATCACCGACGCCGAACTGCTGCAGCGTTTGGCTGTCGAGCGGCTGACCGAGCGGGCACAGGCATTCAAGGGCGAAGGCTGGGCCTGGACCGAGGCGCGGACCTCGTTCGATCACTCGGAGCGCCAAGGCTTCGGCGTGGCGACGATGAAGCAGCGCGCGCCGACGCCGGAGCAACAGGCCGCGCGCGATGCGCTGCTGACCGCCAAGGAAGAAGCCAACAAGGGCCTTGAAGACCTCTACGACGCCGAAGACAGCGACGACGATCCCGGCTTCGACTCCGCCAAGGCGAGCGCGCTGGAAGCCGAAGTCGAGGCCATCGACGCCAAGCTGGAAAAGCTGCGCCATGACCTGAGCGAGTGGAGCGCCGACATCCTGGCTTTCGCCGGTGTCGTGGTGGCGCTCGACCGCAATGGCGAGGTGATCGTGCATCGCGGCATGGTGAAGCCGGAAGACCGCAAGCAGGCAGCGAAGGCCGCAGCGGCAGCGATTGGCGCAACCGGAGCGAATGGGGCGACGGGCGACACAGGGGAGGGCGCCGAGCAACAAGCCAGCGCGAACCCCGAGAGCCTCGTGCGCAAGCTGACCTCCCACAAGACGAAGGCGCTTCAAGTGCTGATGTCCGACAACACCCACGTTGCCCTGGCCGCACTCGCGCACACGCTGGTGCAGCAGCTGGTGATCGGCTACGCGGGCGGCATGCACCGCACCGTGTCGGCGCTGAACCTGCGCGCCAACGACTGCGACAGCGCACTCAAGGGCGTGGCCGACGACATCGAGGCTTCGCGCGCATGGGGCGAACTGGCGAGCCGTCTGGACAACTGGCGCGAACGCCTGCCTGGCGATGCGGATCGGCTGCTGCCCTGGCTGATTGGCCAGCCGCTGGACACGCTGCTCGAACTGCTGGCGCTTTGCTCGGCGCTGTCCGTCAGCGCCATGAGCGGGCGCGAGGCCGACACCACCGGCGACGCCCTGGCCGCTGCGGTGGGGCTGGATATGGCCGACTGGTGGACGCCGACCGCTGGCAGCTATCTGGCCCAGGTGCCGAAGGCGCGGATCGTCGAGGCCGTCACCGAGGCGGTTTCCATCGAGAAGGCCGCGCCGCTGGCCAAGCTCAAGAAGGGCGAAGCGGTCGCCGCTGCCGAAGCGCTGCTGCAAGGCACCCGCTGGCTTCCCTCACCGCTGCGCGCACGAGGGCCGGCCACGGCCTGACGAATCAATCCCGGCCGCTGTCCGCACGCCAGCGGATAACGGCTGGGTCTACAGAACACAACTGAAGGACGACCATGAAGATCGGTGAATTTCGCGCGGCGGTGGACTCCCTGAACTGGAACCGTCGCGACCTGTCCGGCGCGACGCGCCAGGAGATCGTGGCGATGGACGTGCGGACGCGGCTTGAGCGTCACATCGTCATCGTCTCCGGCCTGCTGCCGCTCGTGCACGCACGGTTTGCAGACGACTTGGCGCATGCGACCTCGGCCATCGAATCGGCGCAGGCCACCATCGTTCGATGGGAGGGCTACCGGGCCGAGGCCTGAACCACCTGGATGGGCGCTCTCTTCGGGGCGCTGCCCCGAGGGCGCTGGCCAGAGCCCCGGTGGGCGGCATCGTGGGCGCTGCGCGCCGGTGTCGAGGAGGGTCGCTCAAGCAGGGACGACTCGCGCCTGGTCGCCCTCTCGCTGCACTCGGGTTGCCCAGGCGCGAGACACCCCTTCGGCGCTGGCCTTAACCCCGAAGCGCAAGCCCAGCGCGTTGCGCTCGGCCTCAAACCTGCGCTGCGCTGGTTGAAGTGCGCCGCGGTGCGGCGATGGATCGCTCAGCTGGGAAGCTTCGCGCGTGTCGTTGATGGGGTGGTGAGCCGGCCTGTGCGTTCGGCGGCTCGGGGTGGCTGATCGGCCTGTCGTTCCGCCTCTTTCCGACGCATAGCGGCATCCAGTCCGGCCCCAAGGGTGAAGGCTGGCGCCCACGGTCCTCACCCGGTCTCTGCGCTGCGCTTCGAGCTGCGGCTTGTGGCCGTGCCCTTGTGCCCTGCCTGGCTTCCGCTGTTCATGCGTCGAGGCGAAACCGACGGGCAGATTTTCGACCACCACACGAGGCTACCAGCATGAACGCACAGTCCAACCACCCCAGCCGTCCTTCCACAACCCGCACCACCGATCCGCAGTTCCTCGGCCCCGAGGCTGGCCAACAGGCAGATGGGAAGGAAGGGGGGAGCGCGCGGGACGTTCAGGCGCACGAGCTGGGCGACATGCGGACGATCCTGCACGTCGCGCTGACCCAACCCGGCGTGATGAATCAGGCCTACCGGGCGTTTCACAACTACAGCATCGGCAACCAGCTGCTGGCCGCGCTGCAACTGCTGGACAAGGGCCTGCCGCTGGCGCCCATCGCCAGTTTCAACGCCTGGCGCGAGAAGGGCCGCTTCGTGAAGAAGGGCGAGAAGGCCATCAGCCTGTTCATGCCCATCAGCGTGAAGCGCCGCGCCGACAAGGACGCACCGGCCGACGCTGCCGAAGCGGGTGAGGGTGGCACGTTCAGCATGTTCATGCTGCGCCCGAATTGGTTTTCACTGAATCAGACCGAAGGCGACGCGTTCACCGCCGAGACCATCACGCCGGCCTGGGATGCCGCCACCGCCATGGCTGCGCTCGACATCGTCGAAGAACCCTTCGAGCACCTGCAGGGCAACCACCTGGGCTACGCCCGCGCGCGATCCATCGGCCTCAACCCGCTGAATCCGCTGAAGCACAAGACCCGGTTTCATGAGATGGCGCATGTGGTGCTCGGTCACACCGCCGTCGCCGACATGCACGACGACGAGGCCCTGACGCGCCAGATCGAGGAGGCTGAAGCCGAGGGCGTGGCCTACCTGCTGTGTGCGTTGCTGGACCTTCCCGGCCAGGCCGAGAGCCGCTTCTACATCCAGGGCTGGCTGCAGGGTGGAACGCTGCCCGAGAAGAGCGCGAAGCGGATCTTCGGCGCCGCCGACCGGATCATGAAGGCCGGTCAGCCGGTGCAGCACTGATCCACCACCAGACCACGACGCACCAGGAGCAACCCCCGATGGCATCCCAAGACCTCACCCCCGAAGCGCTGGAGGGCTTCTCTGCCCAGCTCGACGGCAAGCCCGCGCACCAGGCCTGCCCGCACTACACCAGCAGCCCCGCCGGCATGGCCTGGCTGGTCGGTGCGTGGCTGCAGAAGTCCGGGCGGCCGGCGCCGCGCGATGTCCGCATGTCGCGCGGCTACACGGTTCGCGTCGGCGACATGCGCGTCTCGGTCGCTGACGCCGCGGCCTTGGTTCGTGTTCAGTGAAGGAGAACCCGCGATGAGTGACCACGCCTATCGATTGCTTCTGATGAAACGCGCGCTCGCCCGCAGCGACGCCGAACTGTTCGGCCATCGGCCTCGGTATCTCGAAGTGGCCAGGCGCCTCGCGGCGCTCTTGCTTTCCACGGAACTGCCATGAAGGTCTCAAGGCGATGGATCGAGTGGGCGCATGGACCGGGCGCCGAGGATGGCCAGCCGCTGGCGACGAGCTTGTGCGACCTGGCCAGCGCGCCCGGTGCGGGCTCGATTGAGGTTGCCGACCCAGCGCTGATCGCCGAGCTGGTCGACGTGGCCGGGCTTTACGTCAATCCGTGTAGTGGCGATGCACTGCATGACATGGGGCCGTGGTGGATGGGTCAGCCGCGCCGGATAATTTCCGAAGGAAGGGCTTCGCTTCGGTCAGCCGACAGCGCGGCGAAGTTGCCGACGGTAGATGGCCAACCAGAATGACAACAACAGGGCGCTTCATGCTTCGCACTTCTGCACCAGGTGGCCGCCGCGGCACAGGCTACAAAGTCTCCCGGCAACCGGGGCGTACCCGTTGAAGGGCGCCACCTTGAATCGTCGGAACGCACTGCGCGCCGGCCTGTCCTTGATGCTGCTGCTCTGCGTCGGTCAGGCCATTGCCCGAGAAGACGCGCCAGGCGCCGCAGGACCGCCGGCGCCGAGCAGCTACCGGGGGCCAGCGATGGTGACGGGGGTGGCGGATGGCGACACGCTGTACGCACATGTCGACGGTCATTCGATCCGGATTCGGCTCGCCCAGATCGATGCCCCAGAGAAGGCACAGGCCTTCGGCCGCCGATCAGAGCAGTCCCTGCGCGAACTGGTGGGCAAGAAGCAGGTGGAGCTGACTTGGAAGTCGCTCGACCGGTATGGCCGGCCCATCGCGCAGGTTGCCGTCGATGGCCTCGATGTGAACGCCGAACAGGTCAAGCGAGGTTTCGCGTGGGTGTTCCGGCGCTACTCGAACGACTCCGCCTTGATAGCGCTGGAGGCGCATGCGAAGTCTGCGGGCGCTGGGTTGTGGGCCGATCCTCACCCCATCGCGCCGTGGGAGTGGAGAGCCGCCCGGCGCGAGGGAACGGACTGACTACAGCAGCCGCTCCAACCCCCAGAGCGCTGCAAGGTGCGCCGGGTAGTAGACGTAGAAGCCGAGCCGGCCGCGTGGCACATTGATCTTGACCTGGCTGGCTGCAAAGATGAGCGGCAACGCGGCAAGCGCCCACAGATTGCGATTGATGACGTACAGCGAGGCGAGGGCGCCGATCCACAGGGCCAGCCTCAACCAGCTGGGCCGGCGACAGTAGGCCCAGGCCATCAGGCAGACCGCGAGCCCTGGCCACCAGAACTCGACCAGCGCGCCGCCGACGATGAAGACCGCAGCGGCCGCCACCAGCCGCGCCGGTCCGCCGACCTCGATCAGCCAGGCGCAAAGTGTGGCGACCAGAAGCGTCGCCATGATGTTGAAGGGCCACCAGCCCCAACCCAGCCCACCGAGCGCGATGAATGGAATGGTGGCGATGGTCCCGAAGATCGCCAACCGGCGCGCTGTGCGCGAGTAGCTGCCGCTGGCCAGCGCACCAGGCCGGGCCAGGTTGTAGCCCAATACGAAACCGAACAGCGGCAAAGCCAGTCGCCCCACCGCGAACAACTCTGGCACCGATGCGTGCAGCAGATGCTTGTTGACGTGATCGAGCGTCATCAGCAGCAACGCGAGCCACTTCAGCGCTTCCAGCGAGCCGCTGCTCAACTCCAGCCTCGGGGCCGTGCTCACTGGCGCATGGATCGGCGCATTGATGCATTCGCTCGCGCCCAACAACCTCGCCCCCACCTTCGCACCGGTACTCATGCCGAGATCCCCTCATGACAAGCAAAGAGCCGTCGAACGCCACCACCGGTTCCCGATGGCATATAGAGCTTGCGCGGCAGTCCGGGGGACTGCCGCGTGCCCCGGTAGGAGCCGGCCCGGTAGGGCTGCAACCCGCCCAAGCGGGATGCACTCCGTAGCCCGGGGCACTCATGCCAGAGCGCGCGGTCGTGGCGTGCAGGGCTCGTGGTGCTGTTCATCGCATCCAAAGCACTGCGCTTCCGATGCCTAGCGCGACGCCGAGAGTGAGTGCAGCAAGCACCGGCGCTAGCCTGGTGCGAACAAGGCGGCCGTGCAGTTCGACCTGACGGGCAATGTCTCTCACTGCCGGTGCCAGCTGTTCGGCGAACGCCAGGGTCGCCGCGTCTTTCATCGCCTTGCGATGTTCGGCCAGCGCTTGCGTCGTCGCAGCCGAAGCGCGGCGCTCGATGTAGTCGGCCAGGGCCTTCTTCGTCGCTTCGGTGAGCTGCGCCACTTCGGCCGAGTACACCGTGCCGGCCGCAGTGAGGCCGGCAGCGGCAGCTTCCAGCCGTTGCGAGCTGGCCGACATGCGCTCGCCGACCGCATCGGCCGCGGCGAGCACCGTGTCGACGCCGCGAAGCGCTTCAACGATCAGCGCTTCGCGCGCCGATCGGGCGTCCATTGCATTGCCCATCAGGCTGCCTTCATTCTCAGGTTCACGCTGCGACGGAAAGTGCGAGCGAGGCCTGGAGCTGAATCGGCAAACCCAGCGGGAAGAGTGCAGCGAACGCGGTATCGAGATTCTTGTTGCAGGTCTTTGCCAGGCGCTTCATGGCGATCATCTGGATCGCGGCGTCCTGCTCGTCCTCATTCGCCGCCGCGCGCAACCGTTGCCGGTAGTCGGTCGCGTCGTCGTTCAGCGCGCCGATCGACAGCTGCTGCGTCTTGAGCATGGCGAACAGCTCGTTGGCGAAGATCACGCCACCTTCGGGGATCGTCGCCTCACCGCTGGCGCAGAAGCCGAAGACGCCGGCGAAGTCGGTGCGCAGGTC
>Ga0208266_100330_pt1 | contig 17151 bp, 15 predicted proteins | sample LakWasMet67_HOW9_2_FD_183897 | JGI IMG/M metagenome (GOLD analysis project Ga0208266, IMG submission 183897) | Freshwater sediment methanotrophic microbial communities from Lake Washington under simulated oxygen tension - Sediment Metagenome... | ecosystem: Environmental > Aquatic > Freshwater >...
CGCATGCAGTGGATGCTTTACCACGCCCATTTACTTGCTACGCTTAAGTCGTAATAATGGTGACCAACCAAGGGTAGTAAGCATATGATGCAGCCCACTTTTCATCTTTTGTAGTGTGACCTGCCCCCGTCTAACATGAAGCCTGATCAATCCGCCTCGACTTTACATCCGCGAAATCTGCACCGTGCAGGGTATGATTTTGCTGCGCTGGTGCAAACGCACCCAGCGTTAGCGGCTTTTGTACGGCCGAATGCCTATGGCGATGCGTCGATAGACTTTTCACAGCCAAAGGCGGTCAAAGCGCTGAATCAAGCCTTGCTGAAGCAGTATTACGGGGTGGCGGTGTGGGATATTCCGGTCGATTATTTGTGTCCGCCTATCCCGGGACGGGCCGATTATGTGCATTATCTGGCAGATTTATTGGGTGATCAGGGACAGCAAGTGCGCTTGTTGGATATTGGTACGGGCGCGAATATCGTGTATCCACTGATTGCGGCGCACAGCTATGATTGGCAGTGTGTGGGGGTAGATATTGATGCCAAAGCCTTACGCAATGCGCAAAAAATCATTGATGAGAACGGCTTGCAGCCGCAACTGCGTGTGCGCCAACAGTCTAATTCGGCCTCTATGTTTAAAGGCGTCATCTTGCCGGGAGAGTTGTTTACGCTCACGATGTGCAACCCGCCTTTTCATGCGTCGGCAGCTGAGGCGCAAGCTGGGTCGCAACGTAAATGGCGCGGTTTAGGTAAACAGCCAGCGCACTCGCTCAATTTTGGGGGGCAGTCTAACGAGCTGGTGTATGCCGGGGGGGAGGCCGCCTTTTTAACCAGCATGATCCATGAGAGTAAGCAGTTTGCGCACCAGTGTGTATGGTTTACCACGCTGGTGTCTAAAGCGAGCAATCTGCCGTTGGTTTATCGCACATTAAAGCAGGTGCAAGCGGTGCACGTGACCACCGTAGAGATGGCACAAGGGCAGAAAAAAAGCCGTTTTGTGGCTTGGTCATTTCAGGCACTCACTGCTAAAAAGCGCGTTTAATCAGCAGCTTGGCATTTATCTTTAGGCGACATTGCGCGGTTGAGCGATAATAGCGCCCTCAATATTGTTTGCAGCCACTTGGACCATCCCCTATGGAAATTAAAGTCAACTTTCTCGATAAACTCCGTTTGGAGGCCAAGTTCGACGACTTTACGGTGATTGCTGATCAGCCGATTCGCTATAAAGGCGACGGCTCGGCGCCCGGGCCATTTGATTATTTTCTGGCTTCATCCGCCTTGTGTGCCGCTTATTTTGTAAAGTTGTATTGCAGTACGCGCAATATTCCGACTGACAATATCCGTCTGTCGCATAACAATATTGTCGATCCTGACGATCGGTACAAACAGATTTTTAAGATTCAGATCGAGTTGCCAGCGGAGATTTCTGAAAAAGACCGCACAGGGATTCTGCGCTCGATTGATCGCTGTACGGTAAAAAAGGTGGTGCAGGCCGGGCCAGACTTTGTCATTGAACAAGTGGTTAATCTAGATGAAGATGCGCAGGCCTTATTAACCGTTAGTGGTGCTGCCGATGCGTTGACTTACATCACTGGCAAAGATTTGCCGCTAGAGCAAACCATCGCCAATATGACGGCTTTGCTGGCGGGCTTGGGCATCAAGATTGAAATCGCTTCTTGGCGCAATATTGTGCCGAATGTGTGGTCGCTACATATTCGGGATGCGCATTCGCCGATGTGCTTTACCAACGGCAAGGGCGCCAGTAAAGAGAGTGCATTGGCCTCGGCGCTGGGCGAATATATCGAGCGCCTGAGCAACAATCACTTTTATGCGGGCGCGTATTGGGGCCAAGACATCGCGCATGCCGATTTTGTGCATTACCCCAATGAGCGTTGGTTTAAACCTGGCCGTAAAGATGCCTTGCCCAAGGAGATCTTGGATGATTATTGCTTGGCCATTTATAACCCGGATGGCGAGCTCCGCGCCTCACATTTAATCGATACCAATAGCGGTAACAGCGAACGTGGCATTTGCGCGTTACCATTTGTGCGGCAGTCTGATGGCGCGCAGGTGTATTTTCCATCGAATCTGGTTGAAAATCTGTTTGTAAGCAACGGCATGAGTGCTGGCAATACCTTGGCTGAGGCGCAGGTGCAATGTTTGTCAGAAATTTTTGAGCGCGCAGTCAAACGTCAAATCATCGAAAGTGAAATTGCGTTGCCAGAGGTGCCGGCAGACGTGCTGGCGAAATATCCGAGCATCGTTGCTGGCATTGAAGGTTTGCAGGCGCAAGGGTTTCCCGTGTTGGTAAAAGATGCCTCGCTGGGAGGGCAGTACCCGGTGATGTGCGTTACCTTGATGAACCCGCGTACCGGCGGGGTTTTTGCCTCGTTTGGTGCCCACCCTTCACTAGAGGTTGCACTCGAGCGCAGTCTGACTGAGCTGTTGCAAGGCCGCAGTTTTGAGGGGCTCAACGATTTGCCGCAACCCACATTTGCCAGTGAGGCAGTGACTGAACCAAACAACTTTGTCGATCACTTTATTGATTCGAGCGGCATCGTGTCTTGGCGTTTTTTTAGTGCCAAAGCAGATTATGCGTTTGTTGAGTGGGATTTTTCTGGCAAAGGCGCGCACGCCAATGCCGACGAAGCCGCCACCCTGTTTGGCCTGTTGGCCGCGTTGGGTAAAGAGGCCTATGTGGCCGTGTATGACCAATTGGGGGCAACTGCTTGCCGCATTCTGGTGCCGGATTATTCCGAAATTTATCCGGTGGAAGATCTGGTGTGGGATAACACCAACAAAGCATTGTTGTTCCGTGAAGATATTTTGAATTTACATACGTTGGACGATGCTAGCCTCGAGGCGTTGCTGGAACGCTTGGAGCACAACGAGCTGGATGATTACGGTGATATCGGCACCTTGATCGGCATTCAGTTTGATGAAAACACCGTCTGGGGCCAGCTTACCGTGCTGGAACTCAAGTTATTAATCCATCTGGCCTTGCAGCAGTTTGAAGAGGCGCAGGATCTGGTGGGTGCCTTTTTGCAATACAACGACAACACCTTGGCGCGCGGTTTGTTTTATCAAGCGTTAAATGTGGTGCTCGAAGTGCAATTGGACGACACGCTGGCGCTGGAAGATTATGAAGTGAACCTGCGCAGGATGTTTGGCGATGTGCAGATGGATGCGGTGATTGGCTCGGTGGATGGTGATGTGCGCTTTTATGGCTTGACGCCGACCAGTATGCAACTAGAGGGCTTAGAGCGACATCAGCGTTTGATCGATAGTTATAAAAAGCTGCATGCTGCGCGCGCAAAAGCGGTGACGCAGGGCAGTTAGCGCATTGCTGCCATCTTGCTGATGGGCGAGATGGCCGCGAACTGCGATGAAAATCTAAATATATTCAATCGATTAGAAAATTGGCAATCACAGGTATAATGGGTTCACCCTGTGCTCTACCAATCAACGCAGCGGTTCAGAAATACCTCAAGCAGTTATCTCGTTAGTCCAGATTGGTGTTGCCGGTGGCAACAGACCAGCGCCTATTGAATATGTTGTGTGGCAATGCCATGCAATCTCTATAAAGTTGAATACCTTGTCCTTAGAAACTCCAATTGCAAACATTACGTTTGCGGATTTAAATTTGTGCGCGCCTGTGTTGCGCGCAATTGCCGATGCCGGTTACACCTCACCCACGCCGATTCAGGCACAGGCGATTCCATACGTGCTACGCGGCGGCGACTTGTTGGCCGGCGCGCAAACCGGTACTGGTAAAACGGCTGGTTTTACCTTGCCTATTTTGCACCGATTGTCTGAGACGCCGCTTGCACAGGCGGTCAAAGGAAAACCGCGTTGTTTGATTCTTTCGCCTACCCGTGAACTGGCGGCGCAAATTGGCGAGTCTGTCACCACTTATGGCAAATATCTGCCTTTGAAAAGCATGGTGGTGTTTGGTGGTGTGGGCATTAATCCGCAAATCAATCGTTTGAGCAAACCGCTGGATATTTTGGTCGCTACCCCCGGCCGCTTGCTCGATCTGGTGCAACAAAAAGCACTCGACTTGTCTGCCATTGAGATTCTGGTGCTCGATGAGGCTGACCGCATGCTCGACATGGGCTTTATTCATGACATCAAAAAAGTGTTGGCTATGTTGCCTAAAAAACGGCAAAACCTGCTGTTTTCTGCGACCTTTTCGGATGACATCAAGCGTTTGGCTGATAATTTACTCAATAGCCCTGACTTAGTCGAGGTGGCTCGCCGCAACACATCGAATGCCTTGATTGAGCAAAGCGTGCAGATGGTGCCACAAGCGCATAAACGCGAAATGGTCAGTTATTTGATCAAACACCATGATTGGCAACAAGTGCTGATTTTTACCCGCACGAAACATGGCGCTAACCGATTGGCTGAAAAACTGGTCAAAGATGGCATCCCAGCGATGGCCATTCATGGCAACAAAAGCCAGAATGCCCGTACCGCCGCACTCGCACAGTTTAAAGCGGGCACGATACCGGCGCTGGTGGCCACCGATATTGCAGCCAGAGGCTTGGATATTGATCAACTGCCGCAAGTAGTCAATTTTGAATTGCCGAATGTGCCCGAAGATTATGTGCACCGGATTGGCCGTACCGGTCGGGCCGGGGCGACGGGCGCTGCGATTTCCTTAGTGGACCGCGAAGAGTTGGGCATGTTGAAAGACATTGAAAAACTGATCAAGCGCGAAATCCCGCGGGTACAAGTTGAAGGCTTTGTGCCGCCGGCAAAAAACAGCGAAGAACCAGAGCGGCCTGCGCGCGTGCAACAGAACGGACGTCAGCGTCAGGCGACGCAACATAAGCCGGCACAAGCGCGGCCAGCCGCGAAGCAGGCGCAGCCGGCAAACGCACCACGTGGCCAACGACCAGCAGCAGGCAAGCCTGCCCAGCCTAAGTCAGGTCAAACCAACAATCCGCCAGCGCAAACACGTCAGGGCGCGGCTAAATCACCACACGCTAACAAGCCACAAGGCGCCTTGTTTAGTGCGCGTCCGGGCGGCAATGCTTCGGGCAGACAGGGCCAGCAGACCGCGCCTAAACGGGGCTAACATGCAAATTTGGGTGGATGCAGATGCCTGTCCGGTCGTCATCAAGGAAATCTTGTTTCGTGCGGCGGATCGCTCTGCGATCTCCACCACCTTTGTCGCAAACCAGTGGTTGCGTCTACCGACTTCGCCATATTTACGGGCGATGCAGGTCGCTCAAGGCTTCGATGTCGCTGATGACGCAATTGTGGCGGCGTTGGTGGCAGGTGATTTGGTGATTACTGCGGATATTCCACTCGCGTCACAGGTCATCGACAAAGGCGGCCATGCACTCAACCCGCGTGGTGAGTTTTATTCGCCCGAAAATATCAAAGCATGTTTATCCGTGCGTGACTTCATGGCGTCGCTGCGTGAGAGCGGTGTAGAGACAGGTGGCCCCAGCGCCATGCAAGCCGCTGATCGCCATCGTTTTGCTGCGCAACTTGATCAATTTTTAGCGCGGCACAAAAGCTAGTGCATGCAGCACGCACTTTGTGGGCGTGACCTCTATGGGGGATGCATAGAAACGGTTGGCAGCGATGCCAGCCGTTTTTTTTGATGCGTTGCCAAGGTCTCTGCGATCCATACACCTTGTGCGCGCCATTGGATTGTAATGAATTGAAAACCCTTCTGATCTATCTGGTTATTTCTAAAGGCTTGTATTAGCATCAATTAAAACAGTGTATGTATCACTGTAGGTAAAAATAAGAAGAAAAGGTCATGCATGAATGAGTTTGCAATCTCGTATTGATGAGGCGTTGTTTCGCAAGCTGTTAGCGGGTGCCCGCACGCCTTTGATTGGCAGTGCGTTTGGTAGCTTATTAATTGCGCTATCGCAGCTAGGTACGCACAATGCGAGCCAGTTTATTGTATGGTGCTGCGCGGTTTATCTGGTGATAGGTGTACGTGTTTTTTTTCTCAAACGCTGCCAAAAAAAATTATCTAAACACGGATTCAATCATGCACTCGCCTATCACTATTGTTTGACGCTCGCGCTCTCAGGGCTGGTGTGGGGGGCGCTTGGCTTTTTTGTAGAAAATGCGTCGCCATTGACTGTGATCATGGTGATCACGGCGATTCAGGCCATGGTGATGGGCGGCGTGGTCACCATGGCCTCGTTTACCCCGGCGTTTTTCGCATTTAGCTTGCCAGCGATGTTGCCCATTGTGCTGGTGTTTTCTTTGAGTGAAAGCTTAACCAGCCTCATTATGGCGGTGTTTAGTGTGATCTTTTATTTGTTGATGATTGGGGTCACTTACCGCTTTAACCAGTCATTGCGACAAGCGACGCGCATTGGTTTTGAGAACGACGATTTGATTGGCTCTTTAAAGGATGCTTATCATCAGATTTCTATGCAGAATCAAGAGCTTAATCATTTGGCCCATCATGACACGCTGACCGGTTTGCCAAATCGAAAATTGTTATCGTTGCGTTTGCAGCAAGCCATTGAATTGGGGCAACTTAAAAAAACCACCACTGCGCTGTTATATCTTGACCTAGATGGCTTTAAAGCAGTGAATGATCAGTGGGGCCATGATGCTGGGGATTTGGCATTGGTGGAAGTGGCTGCGCGCTTAAGTCAGGTGATTCGCGGCGGTGACACGCTGGCAAGAGTTGGCGGGGACGAATTTGTGATTGTGTTGTCTGATTTGCCAGAGCAGGCGAATGCCGCGGTAGAGATCGTCGCGCAAAAGTGCCTGATGGCGTTTGAGCAGCCATTTCAGATTCGTGATGCGGTGAGTCCCTTGGGGACATCGATTGGATTGACGCTGTGTCAATCAGGCGAAACGATAGAGCAAACATTGGCAGCGGCAGACAAGGCCATGTATCAAGCCAAATTAATCGGTTGCGGTCAAATGTGTTGGGCACCTTAAGCGTTGCAGGCGGCGCGACTGTATTTGCTTGCGCGGGCGCTTATGGATAATTGCCTCGCTTCACGCGTATCGGCCATTCGTTTAACCATTTAAATGCGTGAATTTGCTGGGCGTTTACACAGCTATTTGCGAATTTGATTTTATTCGCAACCCTTAAAGTAGTAGACGGGGGCTTAAAGCGATTTATCCATGTCTGCACAACCAAACATATCTGCAGGGCGGGGCAAGCTGATCAGACGTTTGTGGCTGATGGCCTTGTTTGTCTTATCGAGTTGTCTCCTACTCATCTTATTTGGTTTGGTAAGCGCTGGTTCTCCAAGCATGCTAGTCACCCTCTGCTGCAGCATGCTGGTCTGGTCTGTCTCCGGGTGGCTGCTTTGGCATCAACAAACGCGGTTGGCCAAGCACCATCATCTTCAACTTGAACAACTCTACCTGGCCTTGAGCCAATGTAATCAAGCGATCGTGCAGAGCACGGATAAGCAGACGCTATATGCACAAATCTGCCAAATGATTGTTCATTTTGGTCATGCCAATATGGCCTGGATTGGCGAGATCGAGCCAGATAGCAAACAGTTGATGGTGGCCAGTGCATTTGGCTCAGGCACCCATTATTTAGATGAAATTCAGATTTCGGCCGACCCCGCCACGCCCAATGGCAGAGGCCCGTGTGGTTTGAGTCTCTCCTCCGATCAGCCCTATTGGGTACCGGATTTTCAAACAAATCCGTTGAGCGCGCGTTGGCACGACAAAGCCAAACAATATGCTTGGAAAGCCGCCGCCTTTTTACCCTTGCATACGGAGGGCAGGGTGATTGGTTGCTTATCGCTGTATGCCGCTGATAGCAAAGCGTTTGATCCTGAGATTCAACACCTGATTGAAGGCATGGTCGCCAACATTGATTTTGCCCTCGATCGTTTTGAGGTGCAGGCGCAACGGCAGTTGTTTCAATCGCACTTGCAGGTGAGTGAACAGCGTGCGCAACTGGTGCTCGAACATGCGCTGGATGCCATTATCAATATTGATATGCAAGGCTTGATTGTGGAGTGGAATCAAGCGGCAGCCGAAATGTTTGGCTACGCGCGTGCCGAAGTGCTTGGCCTCTCGTTGGGGGAGGTGATTGTCCCGCCCGCCTATCGCGATGCGCACCAGCAAGGCATGCAGCGTTTGCAGCAGACTGGTCAATCGAGGTTACTGGGTAAGCTGATGGAAATGACTGCCTTGCGTCGAGATGGGCGCGAGTTCCCGATCGAACTAACAATTGTTGAAATTGCGCGCGATGATGAACATTGCTACAGCGCCTTTATTCGCGATATTACGCACCGCCGGGAAGCGGAAGATCGCATTCGCTTTTTGGCCAATTATGATGCACTGACCGGCTTACCTAATCGAAATTTGCTCAATGAGCGGGTGATCGTCGAGATTGAAAAAGCCTGGGCGCGCGATGGGCAATTTGCGCTGATGTTTTTAGATCTCGATCATTTCAAAGACGTCAATGATAGCCTCGGCCATCGTTATGGGGATAATTTACTCATCGCTTTGACCAAACGTTTTCAAGGCTTGGTGAGGCCCGAGGATACGGTTTGTAGGCTGGGTGGCGATGAGTTTGTCTTTTTGCTGGCTGAAGCAGACCATGCGGTGGCTAAAGAGTTGGTCGAGCGCTTGTTAAAAGCGGTTGAGCAGCCTTTTGTGATCGACCAATACGAGCTGAATGTGACCGCGTCGGTCGGAGTGGCCATTTATCCGGATGACGGCTTAGACATGGAGAGCCTGCAACGCAATGCAGATGTGGCCATGTACCGCACCAAAAAAGAGAGCCGTAACAGCTATCGGTTTTTTAGTACGCACATGCAGGTGCAAACGGCACGCAATTTGCAACTAGTGAATGCATTGCGCCACGCCATTGCACTGAATCAACTAGCCGTTTATTACCAACCGCAAGTGGCGCTGGATTCAGGTCGCTTAATCGGCGTGGAGGCCTTGCTTCGCTGGCAGCACCCGCAATTGGGCTTTATTTCCCCGGCAGAATTTATTCCACTCGCCGAGTCCAGCGGCTTGATTATTTCAATCGGTAACTGGGTCTTAGAGCAAGCTTGCCAACAGATTCAGGCTTGGAAAATAGCGGGTATTCAAGGCCTATCTGTCTCAGTCAATTTGTCCAGTATCCAGTTTCGTGACCCTAAATTGCCTACGCTGGTGAAAGGGATGTTGGAGCGTTATCAAGTCACGCCACAGTGCTTAGAGTTAGAGCTCACGGAAGGGGTGGCCTTAGAAAATCCCGAAGGCGCGATTGCCATGATGGACGCGCTGTATGCGCTGGGTGTAAGGCTATCGATAGATGATTTTGGTACGGGCTATTCCTCCTTAAATTATCTGAAAAAATTCAAAGTGTATAAGCTTAAGATCGATCAGACCTTTGTCAGAGAGGTCATCAGCAATGACGAAGACCAGGCCATTGTCATTGCCATCATTCAACTTGCCCGCAGCTTGGGTATGAAGACCATTGCCGAAGGGGTGGAGACGCCTGCGCAAAAAGCCTTTTTACAGGCGCAAGGGTGCGACGAGATGCAAGGCTACCTGCTCAGCAAACCCATGAACAGTGACGATGCCACCGCTTTCTTGCTGACTTACAATCCCTAATCCCAACCCGCTCGTCTGATTTCTAGGTCCGCCGCACGCCCGTGCTATTGCGTCAGCTTAGGCAGCCACTGTGTCTACTCGGTACACCATGATAGCGCTGCCGAAACACCGATGATCGCTTGACATTGTAAATGATAATTATTATCATTTATCAACGAGTTTGCTAAGGAGATCCACAATGAAACGTCAAACGGTCATGGCGAAAACGATGTTGGCAGGAAAAACCGCTTGTCAGGTGCTTTACCACCCCTCATCAGACACCGTTGCGTTGGAGGTTGGGGGCACCACACTGACCTTTGAGGCGGATCATTTCATCATGATGAATGAAATGCTGCGCAAGGCGGCGGCCCGCATCGTGATGCAAACCAACACTGCGTTAATTGTTTAATCAAGGGAGATCACCATGAATACATTGCCTCACCATGCCATCGGGGTGGATCCCAATCTGCCAGACGCTGAATCTGTGATGGCGTCCTTATTGTATGTCGCGACCTTATATATTAAAAAACCCAGCCACGATTTGGCGAGGCAAGCATTGCAGTTGGCCGAAACGCTCACGTTGCCTGAGTATGCAGAATCAGACCTCATCTGCAGGGTTTCGCGCAGGCTGTGCGTGCAATGGACATTGTTGGTCAACGAACATGCGCAGTTCCGCCCCGTCGCCGACAATATAAAAACCACTGAATGATAGGAGATCAGTATGAGTGAAGCGTCTATGTGTAAAAAAATCCTGTTATCTGGCCAGGCCGGATTTCGTGTGCATTATTGCGAATCGCATCGCACGATAGAGCTTGAACTGGGTGCCATGAGTTTACGGTTAGATGAGGATGCCTTACTGTTAATGCGTGACGCTTTGGATAGCTCCGTCACCAAATTAGAGGCATTGCATGCGACCAGAGGCTCGTTTCGGGCGTTTATGCGTCAGTTAAATATGCCTGACTGAGTGATGGTTTTGTAGCAGACGATACGCCAAACAAAAAAGGCTGTGATCTCTCGATCACAGCCTTTTTAAATGTCTAGAGCCTTAATCTGGGATTTTAGCCGTCACATTTTTGGTTAAAGTCCCTAATGTTTGGTTGAGTGAATCAAAGGCAGTGTTGGTAAGGCCCGTGTCACAAGCGACCCGTTTTTGAACTTCTGACAATTTGTCTCGTAATGCCAGACCTTCTTCGGTTAAGCTCACAATCACTACGCGCTCATCGTCTTTTTGCCGAGTACGTTTGGTCAGCTTTTTCACTTCGAGACGTTTCACCACTGGTGTGATCGTAGCGGGTTCGAGCATCAGTTTTTCGGCGATTTGTTTAATGGATAATTGCTTGTATTGCCACAATGCGACCAATACCAGATATTGCGGATAAGTCAGATTGAACTTGTCCAGATCTGGCTTATAAGAGCGCAACAGGGCATGGGTCGCCGAATATAGAGAAAAACACAATTGGTTTTCTAGGTATAGATTAGTCATGAGTTTAGAATTATATTGTCATTAATATGTATTCCGGGCATTACAGCATCAAATGGGTTGGGTGTCTATAGGTGATTTGTAGGAGAAACGCTGGTTTTGTATAAGATATGATACATACCATGCAATTTCAGCACTTTTAGGCACTGTTTCTTGCACACTCCTTAGCTTCATGGTAGCGAATTTGCGGTGCAATGTTCGCTTTGATAACAGCTTAGAGGATGTAAATGCGCTAGAATCATGCGTATTGCTAGCCAAATTGTTGTGTATTAGAAAGTCTGTTTGAAGCATGTTGCCTTCCGTTACTTTTCTCGATCTAGAAACCACTGGCGCGACCCCGTTGCGTGATCGTATTACCGAAATTGCACTCGTGCGTTTTGATCATGGCATAGAGACTGTACGCTGGCAGACATTGGTCAATCCTCAGCAGCCGATTCCGCCCTTTATTCAATCCCTGACGGGTATTAGTGATGCCATGGTGGCAGATGCGCCGCTATTTTCAGAGGTGGCTGACAAATTGCTGGCGCTGCTAGAAGGCTCGGTATTGGCTGCGCATAATGTCCGCTTTGATCATGGCTTTTTAAAGTCTGAATTTAAGCGGCTGGGTATCACCTTGCGCCAAAAGGTCTTGTGCACCGTTAAACTATCACGTCTGTTATATCCACAGTTTTATAGCCATGGGATTGATGCAATTGTCAGTCGGCATCAGATCACTGGCTTAGCGCGTCATCGCGCCATGGGCGATGTCGAGGCGATTTTAGTGATGCTCAACGATGCCAAGCGTGACCTTGGCGAAGCCGCAGTGCAAGCGGCAGCCATGCAATTAATGGCCGCGCCTACTTTGCCGCCGCATATTGATGCAAGCATGGTCGGCGAGTTGCCAGAAGCCCCTGGCGTTTATCTTTTTTATGGTGAGAACGACTTGCCTTTGTATGTCGGCAAAAGCGTCAATGTTCGGGCCCGCGTGCTGTCACATTTTAGCAGTGACCATGCCTCCACCAAAGAAATGCGCATGACGCAGGAGATGAAACGGTTTGAGTGGATTCCGACTGCAGGAGAGTTTAGTGCTTTGCTGTTGGAGTCGCGCTTAGTCAAAGAGCGGCAACCGATTTACAACCGTCAGTTACGGCGCGAGCGTTCGCTGTGCAGTTGGCAGATCGACCCGCAGGCCCAACCGCAAGTGAAGTTGGTCCATGAGGATGAGATTGATCCCAGCCAAATGACCCAATTGTTTGGCACCTTTAGAAGCAAGCGGCAAGCGATAGAAGCTTTACGTAAAATCGCAGACTTGAGCCATTTATGTGTGAAAAAGTTAGGTCTCGAAGCTGGTAGCCGCGGGCCATGTTTTGCTTATCAGCTCAAGCGCTGTAAAGGCGTTTGTTGCGGGCAAGAACCGCCAGAGATCCATGCGTTGCGCGTGCAACAAGCGCTCATGGCACATAAGCTGAAATCCTGGCCCTATCGCGGCAAGATCGGCATTGAGGAGTACAGCCTAGAGAATGACGTGCGCCAGATGCATGTGTTTGAACACTGGGTATATTTGGGCGTCGCTGAAGACGATGACCGTTTGCAAGACCTACGGACGCAAAAAACGGCGCTCAAGTTTGATCTAGATAGTTATAAGTTGCTGTTAAAAATGTTGGCGCATAAAAAGACCCGCGTACACGATCTGGCCGATTGAGCCACTGTGCCACCTGCGGGTCCCGCGCGCAGGGGTTTCATCAAGCGGTATCAAGGCCGGTAAAAAGTAGTGTTGGTAATGACTGTTTCACCACTTGGCAACGCCGTGACTTCAATCTTGATCGGCTGACTGCCGCGCTGATCAGTGGCTGGCGCAGATAGGCTCAGTGGTGACAATATCTCATCATTCGGCCCGGCAGTCAGTGTTTGCTCACTTTCTACATTCAGCTGTGCGATGCCAGTGGCGCGGACTCGGTAGCGCTGCACCTGTTCGGTGGCGTTACTAAGATGCAATTGGTATAAATTTTCGATGCCCTGCGGTGATTCACGGTACATGATATTGCGGTCACGCATCACATCCACCTTGAAATCGGCTTTATGCATCAAGCCAAATACCAAGCCGACAGTCATCAACGCCAGCAAGCTGCTGTAAATAATCACTCGTGGCCTGAATAGATGCTGACGCAGTGGTTGCTTACCGCCGTCGCCTGCTGCAGAAAAACGGATCAGGTCACGTGGATATTGCATCTTGTCCATGACCTCGTTGCAGGCATCAATACATAGGCCACAGCTGATACACTCATATTGCAAGCCGTTGCGAATATCAATGCCAACCGGACACACCTGCACACAGATATTGCAATCGATACAGGCACCCAGACCCAATGCATCCGGCGCTTGGCCTTTGCTACGACCGCCGCGTGGTTCCCCCCGTTTGCTGTCATAAGCCACAATCAAGGTGTGATCATCAAACATCGCACTTTGAAAGCGGGCATAAGGACACATATGTTTGCACACTTGCTCGCGCATGAAGCCGGCATTGCCGTAGGTTGCTAAACCATAAAAACCTAACCAGAAGCAAGACCAGCCCCCCAATTGCCATTGTTGCAAATCGCCGAATAGTTCGCGTATCGGCGTGAAATAACCGACAAAGGTAAAGCCAGTGATTAAGGAAAAAGCCAGCCAAGCAGAGTGCTTACTCACTTTAAGGCTCGTTTTGCGCAGCCGCCAAGGTTGCGCATCCAGTTTTTGCCTGGCCAAGCGATCCCCTTCAATCTTGCGCTCTATCCATAAAAAGAGCTCGGTGTAGACGGATTGCGGGCAAGAAAAACCGCACCAAAGACGTCCAGCGACTGCGGTGAATAAGAAAAGACCGGTGGCACAAATAATCAGCAATAGGGCTAAGTAAAACAAATCTTGCGGCAAGATCACCAACCCAAACAGATAAAAGCGGTGCGCATCGATATCGAGTAGAAATGCCTGACGCCCGCCATATTGCAGCCAGGGCATGCCGTAAAACACCAATTGAGTGGCCCAGATCATGAACCAGCGCCAATGGTGAAAATAGCCGCTCACCGCACGCGGATAGACTTTTTGGGTGGATTGATACAGTGACATCGTCTGTTCGCTCACTGGAGCGGCGACAATAGGAATGACAGATTTGCGGCGAGTGGAGGTCATAAAAATTCTAATCTATTAACACACTGCGCAGTGTAGAGCGTGGATGCTGAATAAAACAGATTCAGTTTTATAATAAAAAACCATATCAGATGCGCGATACTTGCATCCATTGACCAAGTTGTTCGATGGCTCGCACATGCGCTTCATTCATGGCATGGCCATAATTGAGCCGAATGTAACTGGCATATTGCTGTTGCGATGAAAATAGGTGTCCGGGCGCTAAACTGATTCGCTCTGCGATGGCTCGTTGAAATAACGGCAGGCTGTCTTGTGTCTCGGGCAGTTGTAGCCATAAAAAATAGCCCCCTTGCGGTAAAGTAAAGCGGACCGATGGCGGCAGGTATTGGTGGATGGCCTGCGAAAATTGCAATTGTTGCAGCATGAGTTGGTGCCGCAATTGGCGAAGGTGCTTGTCATAAACGCCTTTGGCCAAGTAACTGGCCAATGCCAATTGTGCTGGAATAGACGTCGCTAGGGTGGTTGAAATTTTTAAACGGGTGATTTTTTCGGTAAAGCGACCGGCGGAGACCCAGCCAACGCGGTAGCCGGGCGCCAGCGTCTTAGAAAATGAGCTGCAGTGCATCACCCAGCCTTCTTGATCCCAAGTCTTGGCGGGTAATGGACGCTGTTGGCCGAAATATAACTCACGATATACGTCATCCTCGATCAGCGGTAATTGATAGCGGGTCATCAAGGCGACCAAGGCCTGTTTTTGCGCGGTAGGCATTAGGCTGCCGGTCGGATTTTGAAAGTTAGTCATGACCCAACAAGCCTTGGGTTTGTGTTGCTGGATTGCGCGCTCGAGCGCAACCAGATCGATGCCCTGTGCCGGATGGCTCGGTACTTCAATCGCCCGCAAGCCCATGCGTTCAATCGCTTGCAAGGCGGCGTAAAAGCTAGGCGACTCAATAATGACACTGTCACCTGGCTGGGTGACGGCGGCTAGGCTCAGGTTGAGTGCTTCTAGCGCACCATTTGTCACCACAATGTCGTTGATCTCCGTGGCTTTGCCATCGAGTTGATAGCGCAAGGCAATTTGCCGCCGCAAAGCGATATCGCCCTGACCAATGTCACGCACCGTCTCATGGGGCTGCATGCGGCGTACCGCGCTTGCCATGTGGTCTGCCAGTTTTTTCAGCGGGAACAAAAGCGGGCTAGGAAACGCAGAGCCAAACGGAATGTGTTGAGGCTCTTTAATGCGCTCGAGTAGATTAAAGACCAAGTCGCTCACTTGCAGCATGGTGGGGGTGCCGCTATCGATGCCGCTGTGCGGCAACAGTCGCTCACTATGCAGCGGACCGGAAACATAATATCCAGAGCGTGGTCGTGCCACAATGAGGCCACGCGCCTCTAGTAGATAATAAGCTTGAAATACCGTGGAGGCGTTGACCAGCTTGCTGCGTTGGATCTCGCGGATAGACGGTAATTTATCGCCGCGTTTAAGCAAGCCTTGTTGAATCGCGCTGGCAATGTCCTCTGCGATGATTTCGTATTTTTTCAAAAGGTGCCCGTCACTACGTTACGTGGTATCTGATATGGTTTATTTAAACCTAACCGCAGCTGTTCGGCAATGCTAATCTGTGTTGAATGTGGTTTGCTAGACCCAGCGAAAGACGAAGGGATCAGCGAATGCACGTAGGCATTAAATTCATATCGAATGCAAAGTGTGAAAGCTTGTATCCGCCCTTGGCGACTTGCTGTAAGATGCGGGGTGATAAATGAATTGCGCTGCGAATTGTGCAGCCAATATCAACCTGACACGGATGCACAAATATATTTGCATTATGGAATAAATTGCGTATAATTGCGGGTTCTTTAAAAGGCGATGTTTAAGGCAATATTATGTACGCAGTGATTAAAACAGGTGGCAAACAGTACAAAGTAGCCGCTGGTGACAAGGTAAAAGTTGAGAAATTGACTGGCGACGTGGGCTCAACAGTGGTGATCGACAAAGTGTTGTTGATTGCTGATGGTGAAACAACCACCGTTGGAGCACCTTTGGTAGCTGGTGCGAAAGTGAACGCCACTGTGGTATCACACGGTCGCGGTGACAAAGTGATGATTTTTAAAATGCGTCGTCGTAAACACTACCGCAAGACTCAAGGTCATCGTCAGAGCTACACAGAAATCAAAATCGACACTATTTCAGCAAAATAAGCACGTTCTGCTTGCATCAAGCAGATTGCTAGAATAAGGAATCAATCATGGCACACAAAAAAGCAGGCGGTAGTTCACGTAACGGCCGCGACTCACAAGCCAAACGCCTCGGCGTGAAAGCTTTCGGTGAAACAGTAGTTAACGCTGGTAGCATTATCGTGCGTCAACGTGGTACAAAAATGCATGCTGGCGAAAACGTTGGCATGGGTAAAGACCACACACTGTTCGCACTGGTTGAAGGCAAAGTTAAATTTGCAATCAAAGGCGCATTGAAGCGCCATACTGTGAGCATCGAAGCGGTTTAACTGCAGTATTGTGTAAAAAGCCCTGTCGCTTGACGGGGCTTTTTACTTTATAGTTCTCAAGTGTTCGCCTTGTCCGGTTGTGTGCGCGGGTTGTGCATGCACCTATCACTGTTTTAATACGCAGTGCAAGGCGTCGAGCGGTCACAATCGGCATGTAGGTATGGGCGATGGATGCCGTGTAACGCAATCATGCGCTTAAAAGGCAAATCGAATCATGAAGTTTATTGACGAAGCTACAATCAAAGTCTACGCCGGGGATGGGGGTAATGGTGTTGCCACGTTCCGTCGCGAAAAATATGAGCCAATGGGCGGCCCGAATGGCGGTGATGGTGGTCGCGGTGGTTCTATTTTTGTCATTGCTGATCGCAATATCAATACGCTGGTAGATTACCGCTATACGCGTACCTTCAAAGCTGAGCGCGGTGAAAACGGCAGTGGTTCCGATTGCTACGGTAAAGGTGGCGATGACATGATTCTGCGCGTGCCAGTCGGTACCACCATCAGCGACAAAGCAACCGGC
>Ga0208266_100331_pt1 | contig 17149 bp, 15 predicted proteins | sample LakWasMet67_HOW9_2_FD_183897 | JGI IMG/M metagenome (GOLD analysis project Ga0208266, IMG submission 183897) | Freshwater sediment methanotrophic microbial communities from Lake Washington under simulated oxygen tension - Sediment Metagenome... | ecosystem: Environmental > Aquatic > Freshwater >...
GCGGTGCGGGTGCCACCGTCGGCCTGCAGCACATCGCAGTCGAGGTGCAGGGTGCGTTCACCGAGGCGCTTGAGGTCGAACACCGCGCGCAGTGAGCGCCCGATCAGGCGCTGGATCTCCTGGGTGCGGCCGGTCTGCTTGCCGCGGGCGGCCTCGCGGTCGCTGCGGGTGTGGGTGGCGCGTGGCAGCATGCCGTATTCGGCCGTGACCCAGCCTTCACCGCTGCCGCGCTTGTGCGGGGGCACTTTTTCTTCGACCGAGGCGGTGCACAGCACCTTGGTGTGGCCGAACTCGATCAGCACCGAGCCTTCGGCGTGCATGGTGTAGCGGCGCGTGATGCGCACCGGGCGCAATTGGGCTGCGGCACGCTGCTGGCTGCGTTGGAACAAGGTGGGGGTGGCCGTCATGGTGAAGAATCCGTTGAGATGAAACAGGCCGGCCAGTCGGCCGGCAGGGCGTGATTGGAACCCGCCGCAGGCCCGGGTTCAAGCCCGGGCCGGGATGCCCTGCCGTGGCACCGGGGCAATCCAGGGCCAACCGGGACCATCCGGGACATCCGTGGCGCGGCTCAGTGCTTGCGCTGGGCCGAGCGGCGGATGGCTTCGTTGATCTCGGCGATGGAGCGCTCGATGGCGGCATCGTCCAGATCGTCGACAAAATTATCCAGGGCGCCCGACTGGATGGTCGAGGCGAACACCCCTTCGCTGATGCTGTCGGTGGAGATGCCGCGGGTGGACTCGAAGGTGTCGGGGGTTTCCCACTCGAGCGCAATCACGGTGACGTTGTCACTGCTGTCGCCGGCCTTGCGCAAGGCGGTTTCGACCAGCTCGGGCACCGCTTCGGACACCGACAGGCGGCTCAGGTGGCGCACGATGTCGTCGTCCGGGACGCTGCCCCACAGGCCATCGGAGCACAGCATGATCTTGTCGCCCTGCTGCAGGATGACCGGCCCGGTGACATCGAAAACAGGCTTGGTGGGCGAGCCCAGGCAGGTGAACAGCACGTTGCGGTTGATGCGCTCAGGCAACATCATGGTGGGGCTGCGGTGCTCCATGTAGGAGTGGTCGCGGGTGCGGGTGAGCAGTTCGGCATCGCGCACCAGGTACAGGCGCGAGTCGCCGCAGTGCACCCAGCTGGCGCTGCCGCTTTGCACCACCCCGGCCACCAGGGTGGTGCGCGGGGTGTCGAGCATGCCCTTGTCGGCGGCGTAGCGCAGGATCTGGTGGTGCGCGGCCATCAGCGCGGTGGTCAGGAACTCGGTCACGTCGGCCAGGCGAGGCTGGGCGTCGCGCTGGAACAGGGCCGAGATGGTCTGCAAGGCGATCTGGGCCGCCACCTCGCCCTCGGGGTGCCCCCCCATGCCATCGGCGAGCACGAACAGGGCCGAGTCACGGGTGTAGCAATAGCCCATGCGGTCTTCGTTCTTTTCACGACCTCCGCGGCGGCTGACCTGGAAAACGGAGAATTTCATTTCGGTTTGACACCCACGTCCGTGGGTTCACGGCCGGTTTTCTTCTTGTTGTCGGACACCAGGGTGTCGAATTGCAAGCGCACCTTCTCGCCCACGGAGAGCTTGGTGTAGCGGCGCTCGCCCTCGCGGCTGAGCTCTTTTTGCAACGCGAACACCGACTGAGGACGGGCCAGCGGATCGAGCGCCATGCACCACTCGACCACCTCGATCAGGTTGTCGGAGTAGACCCCACGCAAGCGCGACAGGGCCAGCGAGAGGCGGTCTTTCTCGATGCGCTGGGGCGCTTCGTTGGGCGGGTAGCCCTGCATGCAGGCATAGATGCAGGCGCCGATGGCGTAGATGTCGGTCCAGGGGCCCATGGAGGCATCGCGCCGGTACATCTCGGGGGCGGCAAAGCCGGGCGTGTACATCGGGCGGATGAAGTTGCCCTCTTTGGACAGCACTTCGCGAGCGGCACCGAAGTCGATCAGCACGGCCTTGTTGTCGTCGGTGATGAAGATGTTGGCAGGCTTGATGTCCAGGTGCAGCATCTTGTGCTGGTGCACGATGCGCAGGCCGCGCAAGACCTCGTCGAACAGCGAGCGGATGGTCGATTCGCGGAACACCTTCTGGGTTTTCAGGTCGCGCGCGGTGATGATGAAATCCTGCAGGGTGGCACCCTCCAGGTAGTTCATCACCATGTAGACGGTTTCGTTCTCGCGGAAGAAATTCAGCACGCTCACCACCGAGGGGTGGGAGATCTGGGCCAGTGAGCGGCCTTCTTCAAAAAAGCTTTTCAGACCAAGCCGGTACAGCGAGAGTTTTTCGGGCTGCACCCGGGGCAGCAACTCACCAGCGCCGCGTGTGGCCAGCGATGAGGGCAAGTACTCTTTGACGGCGACCTGCTGGCCTTCCATGTCCAGCGCCAGGTACACCACACCGAAGCCGCCCGCAGAGAGACGGCGCACCACGCGGTAGCCACCGATGACGGTATCCGGTGGAAGCGGTGCCGGTTTGACCTTCGACATGTGGAGATAGACGGGACGGGCACCCCGTCCAGGCGGGATAATCCCTGTATTGATTTATGTAATAGAACCCAATGCCAGTTTACAGCATGACCGGTTACGCCACTGCCCAGCAGGACGTGGCCACCCCTGAGGTCGGCGGCGACGCCAAAAGCAGTGCCACCACCCGGTTCGGCCTGGAAATTCGCGCTGTGAACAGCCGCTTTCTGGACCTGAGCTTCCGGCTGCCCGAAGAGCTGCGCCAGCACGAGCCCGCCCTGCGCGAGCTGCTGACCGCCAAGCTCAAGCGCGGCAAGGTCGAGGTGCGCGCCGCGCTGGAGCAAGAAGGCGGCGACGGCCTCAAAGAGCCGACCACCCGCCAACTGCAAAAGCTCAACGCCATCCAGGACCAGGTGCGGGCCTGGCTGCCCCAGGCCACGCCGCTGAGCGTGGCCGACGTGATCCGCCTGGGCGGCTCGGACGCCCACACCCTGCTGCCCAGCGCCGAAGAGGTGCAGGCCCTGGCCGCCAAGGTGGTCAAGGAACTGCTGTCGGCGCGCCAGCGCGAAGGCGCCCGCCTGAGCACCATGCTGCAAGACCGCATCGGCCAGTTGCGGGCCCTGGCGGCCCAGGCCACCCCGCTGGTGCCGCAGCTGGTGGAACAACAGCGCCAGCGCTTTCTGGAGCGCTGGAAAGAGGCCATGAACCTGACCGAAGGCAGCACCCTGCCCGAGGCCGCCCAGGACCGCGCCCTGTCCGAAGCCACGGCCTTCGCCATCCGCATCGATGTGGCCGAAGAGATCACCCGCCTGGATTCGCACCTGGATGAGCTGGAGCGCCTGCTCGGCAAGGGCGGCGAGCTGGGCAAACGGCTCGACTTCCTGATCCAGGAACTGCACCGCGAGGCCAACACCCTGGGCTCGAAATCGGCCGCCCTGGAACTGACCCGCATCAGCGTGGACATGAAGGTGCTGATCGAGCAGATGCGCGAGCAAGTCCAGAACATCGAATAAGCCCCCCGAGCCCAACCCAGACCCTGACCTCATCATGGATTACCCAGGAAACCTGTTTGTCGTGGCCGCCCCCAGCGGGGCCGGCAAGTCCAGCCTTGTGAAGGCGCTGCTGGAGCTGGACTCGCGTGTCCAGCCCTCCGTGTCGCACACCACCCGGCCGCCGCGCGGCCAGGAAAAGCACGGACGCGAGTACTTCTTCGTGTCCCAGCCCGAATTTGATTCGATGGTGGCCAACAACGCCTTCATCGAGTGGGCCCATGTGCATGGCAACCGCTATGGCACCTCGAAAAAGGCCATCGAAGAGCGCATCGCAGAAGGCGCCGACGTGGTGCTGGAGATCGACTTCCAGGGCGCCATCCAGATCAAGAAGGCGTTTGCCAATGCCATCCTGATCTTCATCCTGCCGCCGAGCTGGGAAGAGCTGCGCTCGCGCCTGGAGCGCCGCGGCGAAGACGCCCCGGACGTGATCGAACTGCGCCTGAAGAACGCCGCCGTCGAGATGGCGCAGGCCTCGAAATTCGACTTCGTTATAATCAACGAATTGTTTGAGCGCGCCCTTTTCGACATGAAAGCCGTGGTGCACGCCCAGCGTCTCAAGTACGCAGCCCAGCGACGCGCCCGGGCTGACACCTTCCACTCACTGAACATAGCCTAGCCGGCGGAGAACCCTCATGGCACGCATTACCGTTGAAGATTGCCTGGTCAATATCCCGAACCGCTTCCAGCTGGTTCTGGCGGCCACCTACCGTGCCCGCATGCTGAGCCAGGGCCACTCGCCCAAGATCGAAAGCAAGAACAAGCCCGCCGTGACCGCCCTGCGTGAAATCGCTGAAGGCAAGATCGGCCTGGAAATGCTCAAAAAGGTTCCCTGAACCCGCTCGCGCCCCTGGCGCCGAAAAAGCACCGCAGCCGCGGTGCTTTTTTTTGCCCTTTCTCCCACTCATCTCTGACAGCGCTACATTAGAAGCATGACTGCGGTGCTGCCCTCTTCCTCTGCCACGCCCCCGAAAAGTGCTGCCGCGGCCGCCGGCTCCGCCACGACGGCTGCCGCCAATGCCGCCGCTGCGAGCTTTGCCGCCCTGGTCGACGGCCTGGGCTACCTGGGCCCAGCCGGCATCGAGCAGGTGCGCCAGGCCTACCGGTTCGCCGACGCCGCCCACCTGGGCCAGTTGCGCAACAGTGGCGAACCCTACATCACCCACCCGATCGCCGTGGCGGCCCAATGCGCCGTCTGGAAGCTCGATGCCCAGGCCCTGATGGCCGCCCTGCTGCACGACGCACTGGAAGACTGCGGCGTGACCAAAGCCGAACTGGTCGACCGCTTCGGTCTGCAGGTGGCCGAACTGGTGGACGGGCTGACCAAGCTGGACAAGCTGCAGTTCAACACCCGCGAAGAGAACCAGGCCGAGTCGTTCCGCAAGATGCTGCTGGCCATGGCGCGCGATGTGCGGGTGATCCTGATCAAGCTGGCCGACCGCACGCACAACATGCGCACGATGTCGGACATGCCCAAGAGCAAATGGGGCCGCATCGCCTCCGAGACGCTCGAGATCTATGCCCCGATTGCCCACCGCCTGGGGCTGAACCAGACCTACCGCGAACTGCAAGACCTGTCGTTCCGCCACCTGCACCCCTGGCGCTATGGCATCCTGGCCAAGGCCGTGGCCAAGGCCCGCAGCCGACGCCGCGACCTGATCCAGAAGGTGCAGGCCGATGTCGATGCCGCCTTTGCCACGCTGGGCATGCGCATCCGCATCGCCGGGCGCGAAAAAACCCTGTATTCGATCTATTGCAAGATGGACGAAAAACACCTGAGCTTTGCCCAGGTGACAGACATCTACGGCTTTCGCATCATCGTGCCGGGCATCACCGACTGCTACACGGCGCTCGGCGTGCTGCATCAGATGTACAAGCCGGTGCCAGGCAAGTTCAAGGACCACATCGCGATTGCCAAGGTGAATGGCTACCAGTCGCTGCATACCACGCTGGTGGGCCCCTCGGGCATCAACATCGAGTTCCAGATGCGAACCGAGGAGATGCACATGGTGGCCGAAGCCGGCGTGGCCGCCCACTGGCTGTACAAGGCCTCCGACCACGAAGGCGACCCGTCCGAGCGCCTGGGCACCCAGTGGCTGCAGTCGCTGCTCGACATCCAGAACGAAACCCGCGACGCCGCCGAGTTCTGGGACCACGTCAAGGTCGACCTGTTCCCCGACGCGGTCTATGTGTTCACGCCCAAGAGCCAGATCATGGCGCTGCCGCGGGGCGCCACCATCGTCGATTTTGCCTACGCCATCCACAGCAACATCGGCGACCGCACCGTGGCGGGCAAGATCAATGGCGAGCAGGTGCCGCTGCGCACCGAACTCAAGAACGGCGATGTGGTCGAGGTGGTCACGGCGCCCGTGTCCTCACCCAACCCGGCCTGGCTGGGCTTTGTGCGCACCGGGCGGGCGCGCTCCAAGATCCGCCACTACCTGAAGACGCTGGCCCAGACGGAGTCTGAATCGCTGGGCGAAAAGCTGCTGATCCAGGCCCTGCGTGCCGAGGGCATCGACCGGCTGCCGGAAACCCGAGACCCGCATTTCCCGGGCATCTGGGACAAGCTGCTGCGCTTCACCGGCAACAAGACGCGCAGCGAACTGATGACAGACATCGGACTGGGCAAGCGCATCGCCAGCATGGTGGCCAAGCGCCTGACCGTGCTGATGACCGAGGGTGGCGAAAAGCGCGATGCCCTGCTGCTGACACGCGAACGCTACACCTCGCACGAAAAGCTGTCACAGGGCGCCGTGCTGCTCGATGGCAGCGAAAACGCCTCGGTCAAGTACGCCCCCTGTTGCCGCCCCATCCCTGGTGACGCCATCGTTGGCTATTTGGGCCGTGGCGAGGGCCTGGTGGTGCACACCGCCGACTGTGCCACCGCCAAGCGCCTGCAGCACAAAGACAGCGAACGCTTCATTGCCGTGGACTGGGCCGACGAACCGGTGCGCCCGTTCGAGACCGGGCTGGTGGTCACCGTGACCAATGGCAAGGGCGTGCTGGCCCGCGTGGCCGCCGACTTGGCCGCCTCCGAGGTGGACATCACCCATGTGGACATGGGCGATGAGGGCCCGGCCAGCACCGCCGAGCTGCGCTTTCTGGTCTCGGTGCAGGACACACCGCACCTGGATGCTGCCTTGCGCCATCTGCAGCGCACGCCCACCGTGCTGCGGGCCGCGCGCATCAAGCCCGGAGCCTGAGGCTTTTTCTGGCCGACTCAGGCGGCCGGTGCAGGCGCCGGGTAGACCACCTGCAGGATTTCGATATCACGCGGCCCCGAGGGCGTGATCAGCTTGACCACATCGCCCTCGCGCGCCTTGAGCACGGCGCGCGACACCGGCGAGATCCAACTCACCTGCCCCAAGGCACTGTCGGCCTCGTCGATGCCCATGATGGTGACAGTGCGCTGCACCCCCTCGTCGTCTTCGTAGCTGACCGTGGCACCGAAGAACACCTGATCGCTGCCATGGTGCACGCTGGGGTCGGTGACCTCGGCGATCTCCAGGCGCTTGGTCAGAAAGCGGATGCGGCGGTCGATCTCGCGCAGGCGCTTCTTGCCGTACAGATAGTCGCCGTTTTCTGAACGGTCGCCATTGCTGGCCGCCCAATGCACCACATCGACCACCTTGGGCCGCTCTTCATCTATCAGCTGGAACAACTCGTCGCGCAGCCGCTGGTAGCCCGCGGCCGTGATGTAGTTGCGTGTGCCCGCAGGCAGGGCCGGCAGACCCAGGTCTTCGTCATCGTCTGCCCCTGCATCCGACTCTCGCGTGAACGCCTTGCTCATGATCTCCTCGTCAACAACCTCGTCAACCATCGCGGCCAGCTTCTGGCCCCAGGCCCGTGGCGGGCCGTAGGGATCCGAGTGTGCACGAATCCGCCCCTGCCCGGGCCGACCTCGCCGCCCCGGCGCAATTTGACCCGAACTTGCCCCACATCAATCCGCCGCCCCCCACAGCCGGAGATGCTGTCGATACAGTCAGTGCAGACCTTGTCCCTCAATGGCGTTGCGCCCCGGAAAAACACCATGCCCACCGAAGCCCCTCAAACAGAGCGCCGCGCGCGGGCTGACCTGCGCGCCATCTTCGTCGAAGCCTTTGAGATGCTCACGCCGTTTTTTTCGCAGCAAAATGGCTGGGGCAGTGCCAGCTCCCACGATCACCTGGCCTACCGGGCGCTGAAAGAGCGGTTTCCGATGCTCAGCGCCCAGGATTGCCTGGTGCTGGTGATGACGGCCAAGCGCCTGCCACCTCAGGGGCGCCCCATCGGCAAGCCCTGACCCCCTTCTTGCCCACAGGAGCCTGTCCCGATGTTTGAATCTGCCGAGCTGGGCCACAAGATCAGCAAAGCCGCCTACAAGGCCGCCGTCCCCGAATTGCGCACAGGCCTGCTGCAGGCCCAGGCTGAGCTGTATGAGAAAAAGCCCTTCCCCGTGCTACTGCTGATCAGCGGTCAGGACGGCGCCGGCAAGGGCGAAGCCATCAACCTGCTTTACGAATGGATGGACTCGCGCTTCCTGTCGACCCTGGCCTTTTCTGAGCCGACAGACGAGGAACGTGAACGCCCGCCGATGTGGCGCTATTGGCGCTCGCTGCCGCCCAAGGGGCAACTGGGCATCTTTGCCGGGTCCTGGTACTCCGACCCGATCCGACAACGCATCGCAGGCGAGATCACCCTGCCCGAGCTGGACGCCCGGGCCGCCCAGATCAACCGCTTCGAGGCCATGCTGGCCCAGGAGGGCGCCCTGATCCTGAAGTTCTGGTTTCACCTCACCAAGGACGCGCAGCGCGAGCGCCTCAAAGCCCTGGAGAGTGACCCGCGCACGGCCTGGCGCGTCAGCCGCTGGAACTGGGATCGCCTGAAGACCTACGACCAGCTGCAGGACGCGGCCGGCCACCTGCTGCGCATCACCAACACAGCCCAGGCGCCCTGGATCGTGCTGGAAGGCAATGACGACCGCTACCGCTCACTGACGGTGGGGCAACTGGTGCTCAAGGCACTGCGCGAGCGCCTGGGCCAGCCCGCTGCCACCAACGCACCGCCGCCGCCCGCTGCGCCCTTGCTGCGGGTGGACACCGACGGGCGCAATGTGCTGTCGCAACTCGACCTGGCGCGCTCCCTGGCCGACAAGTCCTACAAAACCGAGCTGGCGCATTGGCAGGGGCGCCTGGCCGAGCTGGTGCGCCAGCCTGGCTTTCGCCAGCGCGCCCTGGTCTGCGCTTTCGAAGGGCCGGATGCGGCTGGCAAGGGCGGCGCCATCCGCCGCATCGGCGCGGCCCTGGATGCGCGCCAATACCAGGTGATCCCGGTGGCGGCCCCCAGCGAGGAAGAGCGCGCGCAACCCTATCTGTGGCGCTTCTGGCGCCACCTGCCCCGCCAAGGCAACATCAGCATCTTTGACCGCACCTGGTACGGGCGTGTGCTGGTGGAACGCATTGAAGGCTTTTGCAGCGAGGCCGACTGGCAGCGCGCCTACTCCGAGATCAATGATTTCGAGCACGAGCTGGCCGACGCCGGCACCATCGTGGTGAAGTTCTGGCTGCAGATCAGCCAGGAAGAACAACTGCGCCGCTTCCAGGAGCGTGAAGCGATTGACTTCAAGCGCTTCAAGATCACCGAAGAAGACTGGCGCAACCGCGAAAAATGGGATGCCTACCAGCAGGCCATCTGTGACATGGTGGAACGCACCAGCACAGGCAACGCACCCTGGACCCTGGTGGAGGCCAACGACAAGAACCACGCCCGCGTGAAGGTGCTGCGGACATTGTGCGAGCGGCTCGAAGCCGAACTGGAGTCGGCCAAAGTGGTGAAGACCAAGGCCCGCAAGGCCGAGGCCAAACCCCTGGCCGCTGCCCGCAAGAAACCCAGGAAGGACTGACGCCCAAGGTGCAAGGACGGGCAGGCCATGCCCGTCCAACGAGCCAAGCACCGGATGCCTCAGGCTTGCACATGGCCCAGGCTGAAGGCAAAAACGAAAAAGCCCTAGAACATTTCTGTTCTAGGGCTTGTCGTTTGGTGCGGCTGGCAGGATTCGAACCCACGACCCCTTGGTTCGTAGCCAAGTACTCTATCCAACTGAGCTACAGCCGCTGAGCTTTGTATTCTAACCTGATTTTTTAGCGTGCTTTGCGAAGTTTGAAAAATTTTTCTTACTTGCTTTGCATCGCTTGGCTTCAGGCCAGAAGCGCTTCGTTGTGCGAAGACCGCAATTATGCATCATTTTCGAAGCCCTTCGGGGAAACCCGAATTTTTTTTGCAAGCCCTGCGAGCGCCAGTCCGGTCGCGTGTGTCGCCAGCGATACTGCACTACAAGGCCCCGAAGGTGCCGGAATTGGGCAAAATCGAGCCTCACATGGAGGTGGCGAAATGAGCCAGACAGGGAGCAGCCGATGGCAACGGTGACTTGCCGTGAATGTGGTACCGCGTTCGCGTCCGATGCGTTCGTATGCCCTCATTGCAAAGCCTGGCGCGGAGAAGCCGGCACAGGCGCTCACCCCAGCAACGAGCCGTCCAACCGCATTCTTCAGGCTGTGGCGATTGCCTTGATGGCCGCAACGCTGATGTGCACCGTCGGGCTGATGCTGCTTTGGAACTCAACCCCACTGCCCTCAGCCCGCCCACCAGAGACCAGCCGCCCCCCTGCCCAGGAACTGGCCCACGCCGACACCGCCCCCGTAGCAGCCTCCAATGGCAAGACAGATGGCAATGGCATGCCGATGTCTCAGCCCAGCCCCGCCCCTGGGCATTCGCCCTGATTGACCGAGCACTCATGCCCCCACCATTTGTCCGCCACGCCAACGCCCATGCCACCCGCCCCACCAGAACCTGGTTACGCCAAGGGCTCGCCGCCTTGCTCGGAGGCCTGCTATGCACGGGGGCGTGCGCCGAATTTATCGATGGCGCCGAACTCAATCGATGGTCAGAGGCCTACGAGCGGCAGCGCCAGGGCCTTCAAAGCGCCAAGGATGGGCGCGACATCCTGATGTTCATGGGCTATGTCATGGGCGTCTGGGACGCCACCCTGGGGGATCGCGACTTTCTGTGCACGCCCGACGATTTTGCGTCGGTGCAGATGTACCAGATCGTGGCCAAACACGTGCGCGATCACCCCGAGAAATGGGGCCTGCCGGCCGACTACCTGATTCGCGAAGCCGCCCTGCGCACCTACCGCTGCACAAAAAAGAACTGAGCGGACCTCAGCGGGGTTCGGTGCCAGGCGATGCCTCACCGGGTTGGCCAGTAGCAGGTGTGGCTGCCAGCGAAGCCAGCACCCCGCGCACCTGATCCAGCACCTGGTCAGCCAGCGCGCGGTCAGCTTTGACCACGCCGCGCGAGATCGCGTTGGCCCCGACGAAGGCGGCCACGAACACGCTGGCCAATGCAGCCCGCTGGCTCGCATCCCCCGTGTCGGGCAGCACCGATTCGACACTGGCACGGAACTCGACAAAGGCCTCGGCAAAACTCTGGCTCAGTTGCTCACCTTGGCGCCCGGTCTCACAGGCCGTGGCGATCAAGGGGCACCCGGCCTCCAGGTCGTCTCGCCGGCGTGGGTTGAGGTAGGCCTTGAGGTAGGTGTCCACATCGCGTTCCGCCCCGGGCCGCGGTGCATTGACACGATCAAAGCCCGTCCGGAAGGCGTGGCTGAAAGCCTGGGCCGCCAGGTCCTGCTTGTCGGCAAAGTGCTTGTACAGCGCACCGGGCGTCAAGCCCGCCTCCCGGCTCACGTCGGCCACGCCGATGCCGTCGATCCCGTGCTTCTTGAACAGCCTGCCGGCCGCATCCAGCAAGGCCTGCCGGTTTTGCTGCGCCTGCTCCTTGGTCACTTTCATGGCGGAACACCTCGTTGACACATTTTGATATCGACCATTATCATAAACACCCACACCCCACACAACCCGAAGCCAGCCGCCTCGCTCAACCTCGGCGAGACAGCCCTTCACCCCGAAGGACGCCACCGCATGCTCGCACCCCGTCTGGCTTTGTATCTGAAACACCTGGGCATCCATTACGCCTGGGTGATCGCGGCCCTGACTTTTCTGGCCATGCTGGTGACCTCGGCCGCCCTGGGCCTGCCCGGGGCCCTGATGCAGCCCCTGAGCCAGGAGTTTGGCTGGACCACCACCGAGTTGTCGTCGGTCTTTGCCATCCGTTTTGCCTTGTATGGTCTGCTGGGGCCATTTGCCGCCATGGTGCTGATGCGCTACGGCGTGTCGCGCATGGTGGCCATTGCCGCCGCGGTGATCGCCAGCGCCTTGCTGCTGGGGGTGTTCATGCACAGCCTCGGGCAGGCCTTTGCGCTGTGGGGCCTGCTGCTGGGCGTGGGCACCGGCCTGACCGCCATGGTGCTGGGCGCCACGGTGGCCAACCGCTGGTTTGTGCAGCGCAAGGGCCTGGTGATGGGCCTGCTGGCCGGCAGCAGTGCCACCGGGCAATTGGTGTTCCTGCCGCTGGTGGTCTGGCTCATCGAGCAATACGGCTGGCGTTGGGCCCTGGCCCCGGTGATCGCGGCCTCGCTGCTGGTGTTTGTGCTGATGCTGCTGTTCATGCGCGACCACCCGTCCGACCTGAAGCTCAATGCCTACGGCGCCCCCGCGGGTGAGCCCATCCAGCCCCCAGCCGCCAAAGCCGATTGGGGCCTGCCGCTGCGCACGCTGGCCAGCGCCTCCAGGGTGCCCTCGTTCTGGGTGCTGGCGGCCAGCTTCTTCATTTGCGGGTTGAGCACCAACGGTCTGATCCAGACCCATTTCATCTCGCTGTGCGGCGACAACGGCCTGGGGGCGGTGCCGGCTGCGTCGGTGCTGTCGATGATGGGGCTGTTCGACCTGGTGGGCACCACCCTGTCGGGCTACCTGTCTGACCGTTACGACAGCCGCAAGCTGCTGTTCTGGTACTACGGGCTGCGCGGACTCTCGCTGTTCTGGCTGCCGTATTCCGAGTTCACCCTGGTCGGCCTGTCGATGTTTGCCGTGTTCTACGGGCTCGACTGGATCGCCACCGTGCCGCCCACCGTGAAACTGGCTGCCGCCGAATTTGGCCCCGAGCGCGCCAGCGTGGTCTTCGGCTGGGTCTTTGCAGCCCACCAACTCGGCGCCGCCACCGCCACCTACGGTGCGGGGCTGTCGCGTTCGGTGCTCGCCTCGTACACCCCGGCCCTGTTCGTGGCCGGCGGGGCTTGCCTGGTGGCCGCCGTGATCATCATGCGGCTGCAGCCTGCGGTCCCGCACGCCAGCAAACCCCAGCACTGAGCCCAGGTTCGGCCAGTGGCAGCGCCCCCGCACCAGGGCCGATCCTGACCCCACCCACCCTGGCGCGATAACCAAGGGAGTTCACGCCCACCGTTTCGGCATCTTTTCAGATGTGCGGCATCTCTCAAGAATCCGTCCACTTGCAGGGCACAAGCACCCGAGCAAGAAGACGGAGAGCACACCAGCGGCCAGCCCCACCCGGGCCCGCCCTGGGCCGTGATGCCCGACCACCACAACATCTGAAGAGACAAACATGACCCAGCACTTTCCCTTGCGCACCCTGGCCGGCACTGTCGCGGCCCTCACGGCCGCCGGCATCCTGACCGCCTGTGGCGGCGGCGGTGGCGGCAGCAGCTTGTTCGGCGGCGTCTACGACAGCCAACTGGCCTTCGACAAGTCCAAATACACGACCATCACAGTCACCCTCGACGGCGTGAGCACGCCGGTGCGCTGGTACCGCGAGGTCTGCTATGTCGCCAAGCCCATGCAGTTGGCGCCTACGCAATCCGCCGGTGCGGTCGACAACCAGACCTGCGGCTACCAGAACATGAACATCTTTGTGCGTGAGGTTGATGCCGCCCGGCAGGACAACGCCATCTTGCTGAACGTCAACAACGCCGGCTGGCTGGCCAGCTACCAGGGGGGCAAGGGGGGCTGGAACGGCACGGACGCGATCACCAGCGCCAACTACAGCGGTGCCGACATCGTGAATGGCGGCAGCTACGTCAGCAACAGCGACACCGACAAAAAAGGCGCTGCGCTGGCGCGTGGCTTTGTGTACGTCAACATGGCGTCGCGCAGCCGGGGCGCGCTGGCACCCGCGGGCGTCTACACCGACGGCATCTACCAGGGCAAGGCACCGGCTGCGATCGTGGATGCCAAGGCTGCCGTGCGCTACCTTCGCCTCAACGACAGCCTGATGCCCGGCAATGCCAGCCGCATCGTGGTCAACGGCACCAGTGGCGGTGGCGCACAGAGCACCCAACTCGGTGCCACCGGCGACAGCACCGACTACCTGCCCTACCTCAAGGCCGTGGGTGCAGCAGGGATCGACATCAACGGCAACAGCACCGCCCTCAGCGACCAGGTCTACGCCATCGTGGCCTACTGCCCTATCCAGGACCTGGGCAGCGCCGATCTGGCCTACGAGTGGATGTTCAACGTGCTCAACACCCGCAGCCTGGTGTCAGCAGACCAAAAGGCCGGCCTGATCGTCGACGCCAGCGGCAATGAGCTGGTGCGTGCGTCCAACCCCGACCCGAGCGGCAGCGCCACCCTGATGAACAAGTTTGTCGCCTACCAGGCCAGCCTGGGCCTGAAGAACGACGATGGCAGCGCACTGACCACCGACAACATGCTGGCCGCCCTGCAAAACGAGATCACGAAAGCGGCGAGTGCCTACGTCAAGTCGGGCAAGACCTTTGTCGCCTACAACGCCAACGGCAGCGCAGCGGCCAATGGCGTGGCCGGCGGCAGCGGCACCCTGTACTACAAGAACGACTTCATCAATGTGGATGCCAGCGGCAACGTCACGTTCTTCAACTTTTCGAACTACCTGAAGTTCGTCGCCAAGCAAGCCCGCCTCAAGGCCGTGCCGGCCTTCGACCAACTGGGCCAGACCCCGGCCCTGGCCGCCACCGCGACCAGCGACACCACCAAGGCCGGCGCCACCATCTATGGCAACTACAGCGGCGGTGAATCCAACCTGTTCGGCACGGCCGCCCAGGTGTACTCCAACTTCACCGAGTACGCCTGGAACAACAACAACGGCGGCGACGCCATCAACGCGGCGCAAAGCAGCGTGGGCCTGAAAAACACAGGCTACACCTGGGCCAACAACCCACAGCAGGCCTACCTGCTGAACCAGTACAAGCTGATCAACGCCCTGCCCTACATCGGCAAGACCGACGGCATCACCCCCCACTGGCGCATCCGCGTAGGCGCACGCGATCGCGACACCTCGTTCACCGTGGCCTACAACATCAGCCGCGCCCTCAAGGCCGACACCAAGGTCAAAAATGTGGACTACGCCCTGTTCTGGGATCAGGGCCATGCAGGCAACTACGACGTACAGGACGCCTTCAGCTGGATTGACCAGCGGCTGGCTGCGGGGAACTGAGGCTGGAGTGCGGCGGAGCAACTCTGCCAGGCCGTTGATGGGTCCGGGGCGCCAGCCAGCCCCGGCCAAATCGTGACCATGTAGCCGTCCCGGTCGTTGCCCTGCCACCCCATCCGTCCAAGCAACTTACAAATCGCCTACACGGCCCACCCAAGAAAAAACCGCGCTACCTAATCGATAGCGCGGTTTTGTTATTTGGCTTGGTAGGGCGTGAGGGACTTGAACCCGCGACCAAAGGATTATGAGTCCCGCTATACCTGTGTTGATAGGCATTCCAATAGATTGATGATATCTATAAAAATCAACACCTTACAAGAAATACCTCATCTAAAGCACAAAATTTTTGTTGATCAATATTCCGCAAAATTGCTGTATTCTGGCTACACAGTGGCTACACAGTGGCTACACGGAACGCCGTGTAGCCAAACACAGCAGGAATCTTCAACATGGCTCGCCCTAGAAACAATGAAGCGCCCGACCTGAGCAAGCGCATCAATCTCACAGTCGGAGTCATCGAGCGACTCACTTGCCGAACAGACCAAAAAGCACAGGCCTTCCTCCGCGACTCGGAGGTCCCGGGCTTGAGGGTCAGGGTCACCAACACCGGTGCCAAATCTTTCGTCTTCGAGGCCAAACTAGACCGTCAGACCATCCGTCGAACGATCGGCGACGTGAAGACATGGACTATCGACCAGGCAAGAGCCGAGGCGCGCCGTCTGGCGGTCACATTGGACAACGGTGACGATCCGCGAGAACTTGCTCGTCAACGCGAGGCAGAAAAGGCGAAGCAAAAGGCTGCAGCGGTAACTCTTGCGACCACCGCGCAAGAAGCCTGGACAACCTACATCGAGGAGCGCAGTCCGCTCTGGGGAGAACACCATCGCAACGATCACCAACGGTTGAGCAAAGCAGGTGGCATCGCAGCATCCCGCGGCACCCGCGGCAGAGGCATTACCCAACCTGGCCCTTTGTTTGATCTCTTGGCTCGCCCACTCAGGACCTTGGACAGTGCGACCATCGAGAACTGGGCAAAAAACGAAGCAACGACTCGCCCCACAACAGCTCGGTTGGCATGGCGCCTTCTAAGAGCCTTTCTCGCTTGGTGCGCCGAACACCCAGAGTTCTCCGCTCTGGTCTCGGAACGCAATCCAGCAAAGACAAAGAAGGCAAGAGAGGCACTCGGCAAACCCGGCGTCAAACAAGATGCACTCTTACGCGAACAACTGCCGGCGTGGTTCGAGGCTGTCCGAGGGATGAGTGGAGCAGCACCGGCGGCTTACCTACAAACTATGCTGTTGACGGGCGCTCGACCGGGTGAAATTCGGTCACTGCAATGGAAAGACCTCGACACCAAGTGGAACAGCCTAACGATCCGTGACAAGGTAGAGGGTGAGCGATTGATACCGTTGACGCCGTATGTCCGAACCCTCCTGGAGGCGCTTCCGCGCCGCAGTGACTTCGTTTTCGCCAGCGGCAAAGTGGATGGCATCCCCATGTCCGAGCCCAGCAACGCGCATGACAAAGCCTGTGCAGCCGCAGGTATCGAGGATTTGACTTTGCATGGCCTTCGCCGCTCGTTCAGATCTCTCACCGAGTGGCTGGACATCCCTGCAGGGGTTGTTGCCCAGATCATGGGCCACAAGCCAAGTGCCACAGCAGAAAAGCACTACACAGTGCGCCCGCTCGATCTGTTGCGGGTTCATCACGAGCGTATCGAGTCGTGGATTCTTGAACAAGGTAAGGTGAAAGCGCCCAATCCGGCTTAACTCGGCGCCCCGGATCATCGCGTCCCTGGCAGCCCAAATCGGACGGCCAAACGTCAGCACGGCACTGTTGGGACAGAGTGGCAGAGGATGCCCCCTAACAAAACCCGAGGCATGTTGGAACCGGCTCGAGTGTCCCCTCAATGTAGGTGGCCACGGGACGAGAAGACTCAGCAGGCGAGATCATGATCATTCTGTCCTGTAGCCGCCCCTGACGCAGCCACCGCGACTCCGTCAAGGCCGACATCGTTGTCGCCAGCAAAGCCACGAAGTTTCCACCGCGAAGGCGGCCTTCGCCAACAGCCTCATTGTCAACCTCGTGTGTCGCCGGGTGTGAGCGCCGACCTGCCCGCCCAAAACAGCAATTCTTGCTCTAGGGGGGTAAAACTTTTTAATAACATACAATATACAATATACTTTTACACGCAGGACTTCCGCAATGCCCACCCATCCTTGGCTCCCAACCCCAAACCAAAGACACCTCATTGCGCTGCTGAAACATCGCGTCGAAAC
>Ga0208266_100333_pt1 | contig 17093 bp, 12 predicted proteins | sample LakWasMet67_HOW9_2_FD_183897 | JGI IMG/M metagenome (GOLD analysis project Ga0208266, IMG submission 183897) | Freshwater sediment methanotrophic microbial communities from Lake Washington under simulated oxygen tension - Sediment Metagenome... | ecosystem: Environmental > Aquatic > Freshwater >...
CTAGATAGCCAACGCGTATTGGTAGAATGGAAAGAACAAGGCCACGAAGAAGACAAAATCTGGTTGATTGGCTGATTTTCTTTGCCACAAAGTCCATAAGGTAACACTATATTACATAATTGTGAAACTTTGAGCTAACCTAGTGTACTTTGAGGCTAAATCATATTCACAGCAAAATCATTGCATTTCTTTGCGAGTAAATCTATCTGCTCTACATCATGCCAGGCACTTATCACGATTCTTGTATTGGGTTTACCGGTCTTGATAGGGTAAGCGAAGCTATAAATGAAAATATCATTCTTAAACAGGTAATCATATAGCCCTTCTTGGGGCGTATAAAAAACAGGATAAGCAGGTTGAAAACTAAATAATGATTTGGCTGCCTCCAATTTCAAGCAGAAACGCTCAATATTTGCCAGCAAACGTTCAAAATTCATTTGATAGATTTCATCTGCTTTTACATAAGCGTATAAATAGGCCGGCGCTATAGGCGAGCAGGAAGCAAAAAAGGCTGTATGCCTTAATGTTTCAATCGTAGCTTCATCACTAAAAACCACTCCCCCGGGAATACCCATTGCCTTATGCAAAGACGAAACTACGATAAATCTTATATTAGGCTTCACCGTAATAGACTGAAAAATCCCTGCACCATTCTTGCCTGTAATTCCCAAACCATGCGAATCATCTATAATTAAAGTAATAGACCGATTATCGGGTAAATCATTTATCCAATCAAAATCATAAGCAGTAGACCGCAATCCGTCTGTTGAATTACAAACGATAACCGAGTATGAGGCATTAGCTTCTTTGACTTGTGCTGCAATCTGTTTTGTCCACTCCTGAAAGCTCATGGCTGGCAATTGCACAATCGGTTCATGGAAGTTAGCTGAGTGGCTTTGTGGAGCATAGAAATAGGTCACCTGTTGCGTTCTAAGGTATTGGGCTACTAATTGTCCTGCTAACATGCCTGACGAGACTGTAAGAGCCTTTTCTGCGCCTACCCAAGCGGCCATTTTATTTTCAACCCTTTCATAGATAGCCAATTGCAGATTCCCGTTGCGGGAGCTGCCAAAAGACATGCCGTATTGGTTCAACCCTTCTATTAATAGTTGTTTAAAATCTTCATCCTGATTCATTCCCAGATAAGACGTACCACTAAAAAAGTGATAGTCTTTCTCTCCTAACCTGATTTTCTTTGATGGTTGTTGATGAATGATAAAATCGTTGTGCATATTGGTACAATCTAACTTTTAGCTCTTTCGCTTCATTTCTTTTTCTACCCCACTTTTGTATGCAAAAAAATCTACCTCTAAGGTATGTCTTGGTGATTCCTCAAATCGCTTATGCAATATCCTGGCATCATCTTCTATCGAACGAAGCATTTCTTCTTTTTGAGGTAGTTTACATTCGCCTTTTACAATCTTCGCGATCCATTTAGCCTGTAATTCAGCCAAAGGCATGATAGCCCCTAAAGGCTGTAAAAGCCCGATAAAGAAAAGATTCGGGAAGTTTGGATGGATAACTCTTTTATAAAGCCTGAGATTATTTGACTCCTCTATATCAAACTCTATGTAATGTTTCAGGAACGGAAATGACAGTTTATAACCGGTTGCATAAATTACAACATCAAAATCCTGTTTACTCCCATCTTCAAAAACAACCGTCTTACCCTGAAACTCCTGAATATTAGGCTTAAACTTAATAGCCCCTCTACCCGACAGATGCAATAAGTCCTGTGACAAGGTTGGATGCTCACTTAATAAAGGGCGCTTGGGTTTAGGCACACCAAAATCTTCCTGCTTACCTCGTGCCAGCCATAGGACTAGACTTAAAGTTATTCGCTGTATAGACAGAGGTAATTTTGAGGTAAAAGCATTAGCCAGATTATCAAAAGGCATGCTCCATATCCAGTTAGGAGTAATATGTGCTCCGCTCCTTGTCGAAATCACTATTTTACCGGTATGAAGTCTTGCTGCTTCAGCAGCAATATCCACTGCAGAGTTACCAATACCAACCACTAATACATCTTTATCTTTTACCTGCGCTGATTCTTTATAATAGTGCGAATGGAAAGATTCACCTGTAAAAGTGCCCTTAAATTCTGGGTTAGGGAAACGAGGTTTCCAGTGGTGCCCATTAGCAACTATTATATATTGATAGTTCTCTGTATTTCCATTATCCAATGTAACCACATATGAACCATCAGGTCGCTGGCTTACATCTGTCACAGCGGTATTAAAGGTAATATACTTGCGAATACCAAAGTGTGTTACATAATCTTCAAAGTATTGAATAATATGACTATGGTGCGGATACATCGGGTAATCATCCGGCATCGGGTAGTCGGCAAAAGCCATTGCCTTCCGGTTAGTATTAATATGTAAAGAACGATAGGCCGATGAAACCCCATTGTCATTATTAAAACGCCAGTTTCCACCAATATCTGAACCTTTCTCAAAACAGTCGAAACTAACACCATTTTCTTTTAATACTTTGGCAGCAACGATTCCAGAGGAACCTGCACCAATGATACAGACCTGCTTCATAAATTATAGGTTGAGGGTAATCAATTACTTTTGGGTTATTACAATAAAGTTTTTTACTAAATCCCGAAGCATTCCTCCCGAAACCGAATTCAGGTGAATATTATCAGGCGTAAGTTGGTACCCATGTTTCTTACTTGTATAATCCCAATCTTTACCTAATATATAATGGTTTATAATGGAGAATATCAGCAGTTTATAGGTTTCGTCAAATTTATGTTTCAATGGCAGGGGATTAGCCAGTAAATATTCTTTCTCTTTTTCTCTCAAAGGCAGATAGGCCAACTGTTGGGCTTGGGCTAATTCTTTTATGCACTCGTTATATCTATCTGCTTTTATATTGGCTTCATGCCTTAAATCTTCGCTCATAACAGGCAACGAAATTAAAGCAATTTTTGCTTGAGTTTCCAGTTTCAATCTACGGATAATTTCCTGATAGTTTCTTTTAAATAGATTAAAATCAGGCTTCATATCCTTCGGAATCCTGCCAATTTGTTTAAAACTAGTTTCCAGTTCCTGACTGACAGTCGCGCTAATATCGTTAGTTCCTACCAGTATCGTAATAAAATCAGGTTGACAGGCTATCACATCATCTATCCGTTGCAGTAGCGAATAAGTCAGGTCAGAATTGATTCCTGCATTTAATACCTGCAAATCCTGAAAAATTACGCCTAAATCACTTACCCAATTATAACTTACATTGCCGTGTGTATTACTATCTCCAAAACAGACCAATGTCTTTTTTGAAGTATCTATTTTTTGTCTGTTTTTTTGTGAGGGATAACTCTCTGGTCTTTGGTTAGTAATTTTTTGCCACAACCAATAAAAAATAACAACCAACCATATCAGAAAGCCTATTGATAGTAGCCAAAGCATTCGAGGGTATAATAATGGTTAAAAATATAAACTCAAAGATAACATTTGATGTTAAAAAGTGTTAAATAACACAACTTTTTGTTTGATTCACGTTAATTTCGTGAAATAAGTTTGTTTTATAACAAAGAGTCGTCGTAGGTAAATGTATCAGAAGATGAATTTCAGGAATATTATCATATTTATGCTCATTGCCATGATAGGTTTAATCACCTTTCAATGGTATTGGATTGAGAATGCAATTTCTGTCAGACAAGAACAGTTTGACCGCAACGTGAACGATGCCTTGCAGGAAACGGTCAAGAAAATTGAGAAGCAGGAGATTATTTTTCTTGCCAATCAGAAAATGAAAATAGAGGAGCAAAAGAAGCTCTTGGCTATTACACAAAAAAAACAAGAAAAGAAACGCGTATTAAAACCTGTAAAAGTTGAACAACCAGATGATTTTGGGGTAATCTTCGCCCCGGAAGCACCACAAAGTCCTGTTCAGCCACAGGGGTACAGTGGCTATAATGCCTATTATACCCCACAAGGCACAGAACCCCTGGCAAAAGTAAGACAAAGAGCAGGCCGAGGGAATAACAATACTGTAGCTGTTACTGATGTATTTGGTGCTACCCGTTTGCTCGAAATCCCAGGCCGCCAGATGGATTTAATCAAAGAAATGCTGGAAGAGCAAAACATGGTAGTTGAAGACTTAAACCACCCTATGCGTAATAATCAGATGCGCCAGAAAACTGCCGAAGATTTAATTAAAGAATTTAACCGCCAAATACTCATATTGAATAAGAATGCTAATGAAAACCAACATATACTAAGTATTGCTGACATTGAAGACCAAAGTAGTAGTTTCAGCTTTGGCTATACATTTACGACGCCTATTATAGATAGTACACACACACTCTATACAAAACCCAGAAAAAAGAAGGTGGTTGTAACGCCAAACGTAGAACCAACAGCTACCGCTACACAGGAGAACATTGAGCGTACAAAAAACAAAGCAGAATTAGTAAAAGATGTATTGACGGATGTGATTCATGGCTCACGTGATATTCACGAACGCCTCGATCGTATTTCTTTAGATACACTTTTGAAAAAAGAATTAAAAAGTAGAGGTATTTCTATTCCTTACCAATATATCGTAAAGAATCCGTCGAATATGATTTTCGCTTCTTTTGCCGAAAACTCTATTCCGAATTTTGTGCGGGATGCTTATAAAGCCCAGCTTTTCCCTAGTGACTTACAGCCGCAGAACCATTACTTATATGTACACTTCCCAAATACGCAAGGATTTATCCTGCGTAATATGTGGACGGTTTTTGCGAGTTCTGTCTTTTTGATTCTGATGATTGGTGGTATTTTCTATACATCGGTTAATACGATGTTGAAACAGAAAAAACTGGCTACTATTAAGAATGATTTCATTAATAATATGACTCACGAGTTCAAGACACCTATCTCTACTATCTCATTGGCGGTAGAAGTGATGAAAGACAACGAAGTGAAGAAGGATAGCAGCAAAATGAACCGTTATCTGAATATTATTCAGGATGAAAACCGCCGCTTGGGTACACAGGTAGAAAAAGTTCTACAAATGGCCTTGTTGGACAAAGGAGACGTGAAACTAAAACTGGAAAGAGTAAATATCCATGAAACCATTGAGCAGGTATTACACAATCTGAGTGTACAGATTGAGCAAAAGAATGGTACAGTGAATCTTGAACTGGATGCCGGGAATCCTGAAATAGAGGCTGATGATGTACATGTAACTAATATTATCTATAACTTGCTTGATAACGCCAATAAGTACTCGCCCGAAACACCTGATATTACGATTAAGACAGCCAATGAAGAGGGCTTCCTGAAAATAACCATTGCAGACAAAGGTATTGGCATGACCAAAGAGCAGTTGAACAAGATATTCGAGCGTTTTTACAGAGTGCCAACCGGAAACCTACACGATGTAAAAGGCTTTGGCTTAGGACTAAGCTATGTGAAAAAGATGGTAGAGTCGCATCAGGGCATGATACAGGTCGAAAGTAAGATAGGAGAGGGCAGTAGCTTTGAAGTGTATCTGCCTTTGAATAAAAGAGTATAGTTGTTGTATTTAAAACCCATGAGGGCTACGATATGAAAGTTTTATTGACAGAAGATGACCCCAACTTAGGTATGCTCTTGCAAGAGTATCTGACCGCCAAAGGATTTGACACCGACTTAGCAAAGAACGGCGAAGAGGGCATCAAAATGTTTATTGAAAAAGGCAACTATGACATGTGTATCAGCGATGTGATGATGCCTAAAAAAGATGGATTTTCTTTGGCAAAAGAGATACGGATGAAAGACAAAGACATCCCGATTATTTTCCTGACAGCCAAATCGATGAAAGAAGATACCATACAGGGCTTTAAAGTTGGTGCCGACGATTATATCACGAAGCCCTTCAGCATGGAAGAGCTTTTGATGCGTATGAAAGCCATTCTCCGTCGTATCAATAAACAGGAATCTGATGTGCCATCCAATACTTTCCAGATTGGCGAATATGCTTTTGATGCGCAAACCAATACTTTAGCACATAATGGCAGCCAGAACAAGTTGACAACGAAAGAATCTGAATTGCTGAAATTGCTTTGCCAGAACAAAAACCAATCAGTTAGCAGAAGCTTTGCCTTAAAACTCATCTGGGGAGATGATAGCTACTTCAATGCCCGTAGTATGGATGTATACATCACCAAACTCCGTAAACATCTGAGAGACGATTCGTCGATACAAATCATGAATATGCATGGAGAGGGTTTTAAGTTGATTGTGTAGAAAATAACCGTCGCCCAGTTCGCGCCACAAATAATAAAAAAGTCAGCAACTTCACAAAGTGCTGACTTTCGTTTTTTAAGGTTCTTTGGGACTTAGTAGAAATTTATAATTGCTTACGTAATCGCGCTACAGGAATATTCAATTGCTCACGATATTTGGCAACGGTACGGCGTGCAATATTATAACCACGCTTATTCAGCATTTTCTCTAGTTTATCGTCAGAAAGTGGTGAGTTTTTAGGCTCGTTTTCAATCAGTTCTTTCAGAATATTTTTTACTTCACGGCTTGAAGCATCTTCTCCCGAATCGGTAGCTATACCTTCAGAGAAGAAGTATTTTAACGGATAAATGCCAAAATCAGTTTGTACAGCTTTGCTATTTGCTACACGTGAAACAGTTGAGATGTCCATTTCAATGCGATTCGCAATATCTTTCAGAATCATCGGTCGCAGCTTTGACTCATCGCCATCTAAGAAGAAATCTCTTTGGTATTCAACAATCGCTTTCATGGTTTTTAAAAGCGTCTGCTGGCGTTGCTTGATAGCATCAATAAACCACTTAGCCGCATCTAACTTCTGTTTAACAAAAGTTACCGTCTCTTTGATGCTCTTATGTTGCGCTGAACCATTTTTATCGGTTTTGTCATAAGTATCAAGCATTTCGGCAAAAGAACGGCTGACACGTAATTCAGGTGCATTTTTAGAGTTCAGAATAACATCTAGTTTACCGTTACTATTAGTTACGATAAAATCTGCCATCAGGTATGCGGCTGTGCTATCACCATTACCCGTATTACCCGGTTTCGGATTCAACCGTGTAATGACCCTGATAGCTTCTTTCATGATACTATCATCTATATCAAGGCGTCTCTGGATTTTCTCGTAATGTTTCTTGGTAAACTCGTCGAAGAAATCAGTAATAATCCTGACAGCTATTTCTACCTCAATATCTTCAAAGTCTTTTCTTTCTAATTGAAGTAAAAGACATTCTCTCAAATCTCTTGCCCCTATCCCGGCAGGCTCAAATGTCTGTACCTTTTTAAGAATAGTTGTGAGTTCTTCTTCTGTAGTATAAATATTTTGTGTAAAAGCTAAATCGTTACAGATAGAGCGAAGTGGGCGCCGGATATAGCCGTCTTCTTCAATACTACCTATGAGTTGTAAACCGATAGATTCGTGTCTGGCATCCAAGCGTAAGTAGCCTAATTGCTGAACCAATGATTCGGCCAATGTACTGGTAGCTATTACGGGCATTACGTCTCTATCATCATCTCCCCAGCCATCTCCGTACATTTTATAGCCTGCGTAATCGTCCTGATCTAAATATTGTTTTACGTCAAGTCCCTCATAGCGTTCATACTCACCATATTCGTCGTGGTCATCACCATAGTCATCATCCTCATATTCGTCTTTCACACGATCGTCCATGTCCATACCTTCTTCCAGGGCTGGATTTACTTCGAGTTCCTCTTCTATTCTTTGATCCAGTTCAGCAGTTGGAATTTGCAACAGCTTGATAAACTGAATCTGTTGAGGAGACAGCCGCTGTTGAAGGGATTGGTTGAGACTTAATTTCTGCATGTGAGACGTAGAGTTTTTTCATTTATAATAGGGACTTTTACAGACCCTCTCCACATTTTTCGTGCCAAAAGAATGTGAGACAATGATTAAAGGAATATAATTTTTTATTAACGAACAAATTTTTATGAAAAAAAATTGCCGTTTTTAACAAAAAAATATTTAACTCTTTGATTATCAATTAATTAGTATGGCTAAAAATTTCTCACAAAAAAGGTTTATTTTTTTGAAAAAACTTCAATCAAAAAAATAAACCCCACAAGAAACGTATATCTTGTGGGGTTCGAGTACCGTAAAAAGGGCTGTTTTAAGCAACAATTTCTTTGGTTTTTGTCAATATCTCTTTCTTGTTTTTACGGAAATATTTATCTCTTACTCTCTCATTTATATAGTACATACAAGGCACGATAACCAGAGTAAGTACAGTAGAGAATGACAGACCGAAGATAATTGTCCAGGCCAGGATACCCCAGAATACTGCACTATCGCCCCCAATAAAAATGTGAGGATTGAATTCAGTAAACAAAGTAACAAAGTCCATACTTAAACCTAGGGCCAAAGGCACAAGACCTAATACCGCCGCCGAAGCCGTCAATAATACCGGTGTCAAACGTACACCACCTGCTTCAATAATGGCTTGTTTCAATGGATAGCCCCTATCTCTCAACTCATCTGTAAATTCTATCAAGAGGATACCATTCTTCACCACAATACCAGCCAAAGCAATGATACCTACACCAGACATGATAATTGAGAATGTCATACCAAATACCATGAATCCTAAGAATACCCCGATAAACGATAGTAAAATGGTAACAAAGATTATAATCGGTTTCACTACAGAGTTAAACTGTGTTGCCAGAATCAGATAGATAAGCAATACTGCCGCACCCAAAGCTCCCATTAAGAATATCATTGACTCCATTTGCTCTTCCTGCTCCCCTCCCATTTTCACAGAGTATCCGCTTGGTACTTCCATTCTGTCAATAACCTTGCTTTGAATCTCTGCCACAATTTCGTTGGCATTGTATCCATTCAATACCTCAGAACCTAAAGTAATGATTCTGGATTGGTCTTTACGATTGATCTGACTGAAAGTAGTCGAATAACTGATATTGGCAATTGAGTTCAAAGGAACCTGGCGCAATACCCCACCCATATTCATATCCCGATACGTGATATTCATACTCAAAAGTTTCTCTACCTGATTACGGTCATCCGCTTTTAAGCGTAACTGAATCGGGTATTCGTCTTTATCATCTCTGAATTTCGATATTTCGGCACCAAACAAGGCTGTACGAATAGCCATCGCTACCTGCGACGTACTGATACCTTCACGTTGTGCTTTTACTTTATCTACATCTACAATGATTTCAGGCTTATTGGTAATCAAGTCAGATTTTAACTCTTCAATACCCTTGATATTCTCTTTCTGAATGTTCTTACGAACTTCTTTCTCCAATTTTATCAGACTTGAAAAATCATCTCCTGATATTTCAATTGAAATAGGTTTTCCCGTTGGAGGGCCATTATTTTCGCGTTGTACTGAAATCTCTGTTCCAGGAATACCCTTAATCTCATTTCTCATTTCATCCAGAAGTTTTTGTGAAGATATATCTCCACGCTCTTCTTTTTTCACAAAGGCAACCGTTACTTTCGATTTATGTGGCGTAGCCGACCGATCCGGATTGAACGGGTCTCCGGCATTTTTACCAACGTTTGAGATAACCGAGTTAATGGCTACTTCAGCTTTATTTCTCTTGATAACTCCAAATACTTTCTTCTCAATCACCTTAGTTACCGAGTCAGTTACTCTGGCATCGGTACCTACTGGCATTACATTATAAACATAAATATAATCAGGATCGCCACTTGGGAAGAAAATCACCTTTGGTTGCACTACTCCTAGCATAACAAAAGTGAAAATCAACAAACCAAACATAGCTATTACCGCAAATACCGGACGATACCCTGTGATAATCCAGGCAATAAGTTTTCTATACCCATTTTTAAAACGTGGTAAGGCTTTATCCTGAAAAGGAATAATCACTCTTGGTGTCAACACGAAATGGTTGAATACATAAAGTATAGCAAACAATACCAGCAAATTACCAATACCTACATTGATTAAATAAGCAGGTACTGCTATAATAGCCATGATAATCAACGGGCGACGGATACCTTTAAAGCTGGTGTCCTCGTGTTGTTCGTCTTCGTGGCGTCTCATGAACGAGATAGCGAACACCGGATTTATCACATAAGCTACAATCAATGAAGCAAATAGCGTATATATAAGCGTAATCGGCAGGAACTTCATAAACTCACCAACAATACCCGGCCAGAATAAAAGTGGGAAGAAAGGCGCAATGGTTGTTAAAGTACCTGACAATACAGGCAAGAATACCTCTGATGCCGCCAAACTTACAGCTTCCTTAATGCTTAGATTCTTAAATCGGTTAAACAAACGGTGAGCATTTTCAATAACCACAATCGCATCATCAACCACGATACCCAAACCTAAGAGGAAGGCAAAAAGAACGATGGTATTTAAGGTAAAACCTGAGAACCAGAGTGGGATAAAGGCAATGAGTGCCGAAAGAGGTACGGATAGAGCTACGAAAATGGCATCTCTCACGCCCATAAAGAACATCAAAACGATTACCACGAAAATGAATCCTATAACAACCGTATTAATCAGGTCGGCAATTTCACTTTTCACACGCTCTGAGGTATCAGCTGTAATTCTTGCTTCTAATCCATTCGGGAAACGTTCCTCACGGTATTTCTCTAATAATTTCTCAATACGTTCCGACACATCTATCACACTTGCTCCGGCTCTTTTAATTACGTTGAGTGTTACTACTCGTTTGTTATCCAGGCGGGCAAAATCCTGTTGTTCTTCGCTACTGTCTACTACTTCTGCTACATCGCCTAATCTAACCGTTGCACCTGTTGAGCTGCGTATCTGTACATCCTGAATCTGATATACATCTTTGAACTCGCCTTTTACACGAATTGTGCGGCGTACATTATCTACATTCAAATCACCACCAGAAATATTGATGTTTTCACCCTGAATAGCCGATTGAATATCATAGAAAGTCAATCCGGTGGATTGCATCTTTGATAAATCAAGATTAATCTGGATTTCTCTTTTCAGTGTTCCAACAATATCAACTTTCGTAATTTCTGGGTACGACTCTATATCATCTTGTAGTTCTTCTGCATAATCTTTCAGTTTTTCTAGCGGGAAATTACCTGCTAAGTTGATATTCATGATAGGGAACTCCGAGAAGTTTACGTCTTGTGCCGTTGGGCCGCTATCAACTTTTGTTGGTAAATCTCTTTTCGCTTTATCTATCGCATCACGCACCCTTTGTAAAGCGGCTTCTATCTGCACATTAGGGTCAAACTCAACCAAAATAACCGAAACATCCTGTAGGGCATTTGATTTAATTCGTTTTACACCCGTGATAGTCTTTAACTGCTTCTCAATAGGCTTATTGATTACATTCTCAATATCTGATGGTGTTGTACCAAAGTAAATGGTTTGTACATATATCTGTGGCACTTTAATATCAGGAAACTGTTCTTTCGGAAGATTGAAATAAATTCCTAGGCCTGCCATAAATATCATTGTCGTGAAAATATAGACCGTAGTCTGGTTATTTCCTAACCAACGAACCATATTGTAGATCATCCCACTACCATGCGGAATATCCTGTTCTTGTAATTCTTGAAATTTGTCTTTTTCCATAATCTAAAACCTATAGAGGCTTTTATGATTGTTTAAATATTTTGATATGAAGACACAGAAAAAGTATGGCTTATCTGAATATGATTGTGGATTCAACGCCATACAATCTCGCTTCTAATTAGAAGCTTACCGCCTGACCATCCACTAAATCCTGATAGCCCTGAGTAATTAACAAATCTCCCGATTGTAATCCTGATACAATTTCAATATCGCCACCGTAAGTAAGGCCAGTGGTAATTTTACGGCTACGTGCTACTTTCTTTCCTCCCTCTGTTACGGCTACATATACAATATTACCTGACTCGTCTTGTTGGATAAGGTTTCTATTGATAATAATTGCATCGCTTTTCGACTGGTCGTTTACATTCATAACGGCAGTCATATTCGGCTTTAATTGAGGGTCAATTTTCGGAACCGATGCTTCAATCGTAAAGGTGCGTGAAGCTTGATTAACCGTTTGGCTCACAAAAGTCAATTTCGCAGTAGTTTCTTTGCCTAAATCAGGAAACTTAATCGTTACTAAATCACCTTGTTTCACTGTTCCGGCATAACTATCGGCTGCTTGTGCTACCACTTTAAGGTTATCTGAATTAACGAGTCTTACAATGCCTAAACCCGGCGCAGCCAATTCACCTGCACGTTGGCGGATTTCATCTATAAACCCATTCATCGGAGCCGTTACTTTATTCATACCTAATTGCGTTTGTAAAGTAGCCAGACGTTTTTCTAAGGCTTCTACATTACTTTTAGCCTGAATGTATTGTACTTCAGTACCAATTTTCTGGTCCCAAAGGTTCTTTTGCTTTTGATAGAAAACCTTGGCTGTTTCTAATTGCACTTCAATCTCCTGTTGAGATTGTTTCATCACCGCATTATCGATAGTGGCTATTACCTGACCTTGTTTTACGTAATCACCTTCTTTTACGTTAAGACTCGTAATTGCACCCCCAATTTGTGGAGAAACAAGGATATTGTTTTTAGCATCTAATCTACCCTGAAACTCAACAAAGTGTTTAAAGTTCTGTGCCGCAATTGGCGTGGTAGTTACGCTGATAACTTTTTCTTCTTCCTTATTTGGGTCAATGATATTGAGTTCAGCTTGTAGCTTCTGAATTTTTTCTGAAAGAGTTTTTTCTTCCGCTTGTAGTTTGGCTAATTCCGCTTTCTTTCCTTCTACAGTATTACCGCCGCCACCTTTCGAGCAAGATGCAACCAGTACAATAAATGTTAAGGCAAAACCTATACGTGTAAATTGTGATTTAGCCCCGTAATAAATAAGAGATATATTTTTCATACGAATGTGTTTTATTTAATGCTTATAATCGTGACCTGTTGTGATTTTATGTGGTTATTATTCTGCTAATAGTTTTCCCATGGCTTTATCTAAATCTACTTTAGCAATCAGTACATCGTATAAAGCAGCGAAATAATTGGTTTGTGCTTCTTTCAATGCTGATTCTGCATTCACTACTTCAATATTAGAGCCTTGCCCCGCTTTATATTTTATTTTAGTAACCCGCACAACCTCTGTTGCCAGATCCATATTTCTTTGTTGCACGTTCAGGCTTTCTAAACCATTTTTAAGACTGATACTGGCTGACTTTGACTGTAATTCGAAAGATTCTCTCAACAATAAAGCGTTTTGATCCAATTTGGTTAAATTCAGTTTTTGTTGTTGTAACTGGATTTTCCTCAAACCGCTATCATAAATAGGTATTTGCACGCCTAAGGTTAAAGCCGAGGAACCAAACCAACGCTCAAAAGGATTGAAACGCGTATTACTATGCCCTGCTCCTAATGAACCACTGAAAGAAAATTTCGGAATGGCTCCTTTTACTGTGCGTTCCATGTCTAATACAGACAATTCTCTTTGCACCATTAATGTTGAATACTCTATTCTGTTGGCATAATCAACGGATTGATATTCCAACATAGCCAAAGGTTTGATATCTATTGTGGCTAATTTATCCGATAATACAATGGGTTCATCCAATTTCATGCCCATCTGAAATTTCAGCAATGTCTGGCTCAATAAAATCAGGTTCTTTACCTTTTGTGTTTCAGTAATCAGATTATTACGTTGTACTTCCAGACGATCAAGGTCTAGTTTTTCAATAAATCCTTGTTCATTCATCACTCTCATTTCTTTGATTAATGAATCGATACGTGCAATGTTTAAATCCAGAATTTTGCTTCTTTCTTCGGCTACCAGAACAGAGTAATAGGCCTTGGCAACGTTTTCCGCCACAACAACCTTTGAGTTAGTTACACCTTTGCGTGCCAATTCACGATATACAGGTGCTGCTTTCAAGCCCACCAACCAGGTAGCATCAAAAATCAACTGGTTTACACCAACACCTGCTTGCCCTGACCAAGGTACACCAAACTTAAATTTGGTTACAGCGCCATCCGGTGCAGTTGGGTCAAAGTTTTTGGCATCTAATAGCTGTGTAGGTATAATCGCGTTGTAGGTATAGGAGAAATTACCATTTATCTGAGGCAATCCGGAAGCTTTGATTTGTTTGATTGTCAGTTCGGCTCCCACAATATCTAACTCGGCATTTTTTACGGATAGGTGGTTTTTAAGCCCGTACTGCACGGCCTCCTGCAAGGTAAATGCTTGCTGGGCTTGTACGGAAATCCCACAGATTAGGAAAAAAATCAGGTACTTTATTTTCATATAGTTGATTGTTTAATTATAGTTTGATGTGCTCAAGCTCCGCGTCCTGTTTACATTTTTCGTAAAACTCCAGGCCCTTGGGGCTCATAATTCCTCTTAAATAATGGTCTATGAATGTGGTGTGAACGTCTACCTGGTTAAATTTTTCTGGTGGAAAAACATCGCGGTTAAAAGCAAACTCTACTTCTTCCATCCTTAATCGTGCCAGAATCTCCACGTTGATGTCTGCTCTGTAAAGCCCTTGTTCAATCCCTTCTCTCAGATTCTTCTTCACAATTTCCATGAAATTAACTTTGTTGTATTCCTGGAACAATTGCCACGTTTTGGGATGATACTTCTTTAAATCGTAAAATACAGCAGGATTAATCGTCGACGCTTGTTTACGAAGCAGCGACGCTTCTCTAAAGACCTGTTCAATAGGGTTGGCCGATTCTTTATGTATTCGTTCTGATTCTTCCATGTCGCACAACATATTGTGCTTGGCAATCTCATGAACGATAGAGTCTTTGTCTTCAAAATTCTGATAAATTGTCTTTTTTGACATCCCTAATTCGGACGCTATGTCGTCCATTGTTACACTCCTGATACCGAACTTGCGGAAGAGTGTTTCAGCGGTCTGTAAAATTCTGTCTCTGATTTCCATTTACATTGTTTCTGTCTTTATGCTATCATGATAGTAAGGTTATCTAGAGACAGAAACTGCGGAAACTTTCAAAAGGTTCAAAGTTTTTATAATTTTTTTTAGAACTGTTTTTGGTGGGACAAAATTGGTATGGGAGCAGATAAATCGCTAGAAAATTATGATGAACCGCAAAAATTTGGGGATGAGCTTAGTTTATAGGGTCATAAAGCCTTTTTGCCATAAAAAGTTCCACAGGCGTATTGTTTATATATCAATAAAAATTTGAACTTTTCCAATATAGCATTTTTAAACTAAATCTATTACTCAAAATTTTAAGGAATTTGAGCACTAAATAGTAATTTTGTACACGAGTCTTATCCCTCTCACCTTTCAGATATTTAACAATTAGTTTACGTACAACAATGCCTGTGTAAGGCTCCTGATTCTTAATGAGTTTTTATAAAAAATTTGTCTTCCCTTATCTTACTCGCCACGATGCTGAGAAGATTCACTATGTAGTAATGGACGTGCTGAAGTTTGCGTGTAAGATTCCATTGATGCCCGCTATCTTAAGATTAATCTACGAAAAGAAAGACCCTCGTCTGGAGCGTAAAGTCTTTGGCTTGCGTTTCAAGAATCCCGTGGGGCTGGCGGCAGGCTTTGATAAAAATGGTTTGTGGACAGACGAATTGTCGAATCTGGGTTTCGGGTTTATCGAAATCGGGACGGTTACACCAAGAGCCCAGTTGGGTAATGACAAACCACGCCTATTCAGATTGAAGCAAGATGAAGCCCTTATCAATCGGATGGGCTTTAATAACGAGGGTTCAGGAGCAGCGGCTAATCAGGTACGTAAACGCAAGACAAAAATCATTGTAGGCGGCAATATTGGTAAAAACAAACTGACCAAAAACGATGATGCAGTTTATGATTACCTGAAGGCATTCAATGACCTATACCCATATGTTGATTACTTTGTTATCAACGTAAGTTCCCCTAATACACCCGGCCTGCGTGCCTTACAGGAGAAAGAACCCTTAAAGTATTTGCTGAAAACATTAGAAAGGGACAACGGACGTAAATCAAAACCGAAACCTATTTTATTGAAAATTGCACCGGATTTAACCGATGAGCAATTAGACGATATTATAGAGATAGTAAAAGAAACCCGTATCTCAGGTGTGATTGCCTCTAATACAACTATCAGTCGCGAGGGGCTTGTGACAGATAATACAGAAGTAGGAGAAATAGGCGCAGGCGGACTAAGTGGAAAACCATTAGCCAAACGTTCGACCGAAGTAATCAGATATCTGTCTGAAAAATCAAAGAAAGCATTCCCTATTATCGGGGTAGGCGGTATACACTCTTCGGAAGATGCTATTGAGAAACTAAAAGCCGGAGCATCGTTGGTGCAGGTGTATTCAGGGTTTATCTATGAAGGCCCCGGAATAGTAAAAGATATTTGTGAGGGCATATTAAAAGAAAAATTTTAAGTTAATAGATTGGCTATCAATACTTAACAAAAAAATCATGTCTGCTCTGACATGATTTTTTTGTTTTCTGAAACTATTTTGAAGTGTTTTTGTTTTTATATGTATATACATACAATGTAAAAACACGATTCATTCATTATTATTTATAAAACATTTATTACAATGGCAAAATGGACTATCGACACTTCTCACTCAGAAGTGCATTTTAAGGTAAAACACTTAATGATTTCAACCGTAACCGGAACTTTCGGCACTTATGAAGGTAGCATAGAAACTACTAACGACAACGATTTTGAAGGTGCAACCGCTAATTTCTCGGCTGATATTGACAGTATCTCAACCGGACAAGAACAAAGAGACGGGCACTTGAAATCTGCTGATTTCTTTGATGCAGCCAATTTCCCGAAATTAACTTTTGTTTCTACCTCATTTGAAAAAGATGGTGATGATACTTATATAGTAAAAGGTGATTTGACGATGAGAGGCGTAACGAAACCTGCAACATTGAAAGCTGAGTTTGGCGGAATTATGACGGATTTTTACGGACAAACAAAAGCCGGATTTGATTTACAAGGTAAAATTAATCGCCAGGATTTTGGCTTAGCCTGGAGCGCAGTAACTGAAGCTGGTGGAATTGTGGTTAGCGACGAAGTGAAACTCGTACTAAACATCCAGGTTGTGAAAGGTTAATTTATACTTTCCCCAAGGTCAAAATCAAACAAGAAACCTCTACTGCGC
>Ga0208266_100334_pt1 | contig 17077 bp, 12 predicted proteins | sample LakWasMet67_HOW9_2_FD_183897 | JGI IMG/M metagenome (GOLD analysis project Ga0208266, IMG submission 183897) | Freshwater sediment methanotrophic microbial communities from Lake Washington under simulated oxygen tension - Sediment Metagenome... | ecosystem: Environmental > Aquatic > Freshwater >...
CCCAGTCGACATCGACCTCGATGGTCCAGTCGGCCGGGCAGGCATCGCGCAGCGCGGCTTCGGTGTCGTCGATCAGCACGTCCACCATCGGGCAGGTGGCGCTGGTGGGGATGAGCACGGCGCGGGCGCAGCGCTCGGACAGGGTCAGGCTGTGCAGCAGGCCCAGGTCGACGATGCTTTCGCCGATCTCGGGGTCTTGCACGGCCTGCAGGGCGGCCATCAGCTGCGTGCGCAGCAGGGCCTGGGGGTCGTCGGGGGGCGGGGTCATGGTCGGTGGCGGTAGGTGAGGTGGGATGCGGGCGGCGTTTGGGGCGGGTCGATGGGGCGACGGGCGATGGGTCGTTGGCTCGATTGTGCGCAGCGTCACGCCCCGCCCCTGTCAGGCCCCCGGCCGTTGCCGGGCCATCTGGCCCATCCAGGGCCCGTGGCGGGTTGTCCAGGCGGCGGCCAGCCCCGCCCAGCCCAGGGCCACGCCAGCCAGCAGTGCACCGTGCAGGTCGGCCGCCAGGCCAGGCGTGGTGATGAACGGCGTGGCCAGCGCCCCGGCCAGCCGCAGCGCCACCAGGGCCTGCAAACCCAGGTGCAGGTGCCAGACCACGGTGTCGGCAGCGCTGGTGCGGCCGTTGTGCATGGCGCTGATGCGGCTGGCCATCACCAGCAGGTGGCCACCGCAAAAGCCCAGGGCTAATGCGTGCGTGGCGGCCATCGCCAGCGCCGCGGCCAGGGGTATGAGCCCGGTGGCCGCGGGGCTGGCCCAGGCGCTGGGGCCGGTGGTGTCGCCGAGCACGCCGGCGCCGAACATCGCCAGTGCATGGCCGCCGGCGGCCAGCGCCAGGGCCACCGAGCGCCAGCCGGCGGCCGCGCGCAGCATGCGCAGCATCGGCGTGCGCTGGCCATGCGGCAGGGCCGCGTGGCGCAGGGCCCAGGCGCTGCGCAGTGCCAGGGTGCCCAGGGCCAGCGCCAGCAGCGCGCGCACCGGCGCCGGCAAGGGCCAGCCCAGCGCGTCGAAGGCGCGGGCCAGGGCCTGGCCCGCCAGCAGCAGCAACCAGGGCGTGGGGGACTCCTCGGCCAGCCAGGGTGACATGCGCTGCGCCGCCACCACCAGCACACCGCCGATGGCCAGCCACAGCGCACCGGCCAGCAGCGCGGCCAGGGCCGCGGTGGCGCCGCTGGCCAAGGCGGCGGCGGCGGCCCACAGCGCCGCGGCACACAGCCCGCAGCCCACGCTGGCCAGCACCGCATGCTGGCGGCGGCCGGGCTGGCCGTGGCGGCACAGCCGCGCCAGTTGCAGCACCAGCAGGCTGTGACCGGCGGCGGCCGGCAGCAGGGCGGCGGCGGCGAGCCGGTTGTCCAGGTGCAGCGCCGGCAGCAGCAGCCCCCAGCCGGCCAGCACCGCCACCGTCGGGCCGCGCAGTGCCCGCGCATCCGGGGCCGGCGCCTGCAACCAGCGCGGGCCGGCGGTGAACAGGAAGCCGGCAAAAAACAGCGGCAGGAACCCCAGCGTCATCAGCAGCGCATGGGCCAGGGCGGGCGGCACGGCCCAGTGCAGCGCTGCGGCCGTGTCGGTGTGCAGGGCGGCCAGGCCCAGCACCGCCGCCCACCAGCCGGCGGCCACCAACCAGACCAGCGCGGCGGCGCTGAACAGCAGGCGGTGGGGCGCAGCCAGCAGCCGGCTGAACTGCCAGCCGCTGCCGGGGGGCACGTCGTGGGCCATGCCGCTTGGCAAGGCGCGGCGGGCGGGTCAGGCCGGCCAGGGCCGGTCGGCCGTGCCGGTGGGAGGCAACAGGGCCTGGGCCAAGGCCGAGCTGACCCACAGCTGGCCGTCGCTGCCCATCATCAGCGCCCGACGCACGCCGGCCTGCTGCAGCAGCGCCGCACCCTGGGCCATGCCGGCCACCATCGCCGCCGTGCCCAAGCCGTTGACCTGCGCCACCTGGGCCGCCACCAGGCTGACACCATGCACACCGCGGCTGGGCCGGCCGGTGGCCGGGTCGATGATGTGGTGGTAACGCAGGCCCTGGTGCGGCACATAGCGCTCGTAGTCGCCGGAGGAGGCCACCGCGCCTGCACGCAGCGGCAGCACGGCCAGCAGCCGGTCCGGCTGGGCCGGGTTGCGCAGGCCGATGCGCCAGGGCTGGCCGTCGGCGCGGGCGCTGCACAGCACGTCACCGCCGCCGTTGAGCATCGCGCCGGTGATACTGCGCCGGGCCAGGACATTTAAACCGGCTTCGAGAATAGGGAGTTTGGCAATACCCCCGAGGTCCAATTGGGTGAGGGGGTCGTCGATATAGGCCGTCTGCCGGCTGGTATCGAGTTTCAAGTGGCTTGACTTGATGTGGATCAAAGCCCTGTTGACGGTGTTGTCGTCGGGTATTTCGTGTTCGGCCAATCCACCCGGTCCCGCCGTGAGGCGGCCGACCGTGATGTCGAAAGCGCCGGCGGTGGTGGTATTCAGCCGCTGCGCCACGTGCAGCAGCGACAGCATCCCGGCCGGCATCACCACCGGCCGGCGGCCAGCCTGGCGGTTGAGTTCGGCCAAGCGGCTGTCGGGTGCAAAACGGCTCATTTCACCGGCCAGGCGCCCCATGGTGTCGAAGGCGTCCTGCACTGCCTGGTCCAGGCCGGGCTGGGCGCTGTCGGCCACGCTGAGGTCGACCCAGGTGCCCATCAGCAGGCGCCGGCTGTGGTGGGCCTCGGTGCGGGCCACCAGCGGCAGCGGCCACAGGGCGGGCAGCAGCAGGGTGCCGCCCGCCAGGCGGCCCAGGGCACCCAGCAGGCGCCGCCGGTTGGGTGGGGTCAGGGGTTTCATGGCCATGCGTGCACCTGGGTATTCAACATGCGTCGGATTCTAGATTTCCTCTGGATCCAAGGGGATTATTGTTGGTGCTTTTTAATTACCCTGTTGGGTATAGTTGATCGAAAAAATTGATCTGCTTCAAGTACCGGAATACTGCCCGCGGGAGAACATGCGTCGCGTTCGATTCACCGGTGGTTAACCCGGTTGCGGGCCCTGGGCGGTAGGCCTTGCCGCCGGGTGGGGCCGACGACCCTGGCCTGCCCGCCGCCGACAAGCGCCTTCATCCATCCAACAACCTTCCGGGGGACCCGCCATGAGCGACAAGCCAAGCCAAAACACCGACCAGCCCGAGGGCTTGGCCCGGCGCCGTTTTTTGAATTCCGCGGCGGTGGCCAGCCTGGCCGGTGTCGGCCTGGCGGCCTGCAGCAAGGAGCAGGCGCCCGCGGCCGCATCGGCGGCCTCGGGTGCGGCACCGGCCTCGGTCGCCGCGGCCGGCCACGGCGGCAGTTCGGCCATCCACATGAAGCCGGGCGAACTGGACACCTACTACGGCCTGTGGAGTGGCGGCCACACCGGCGACATGCGGGTGCTGGGCCTGCCGTCGGGGCGTGAGATCCACCGCATCCCCTGCTTCGTGCCCGACGCCCTGGTGGGCTGGGGCCTGACCAACGAGAGCAAGGCCGTGATGGGCACCAAGCCCGACGGCAGCCTGCGCTACACGGTGGCCGACACCCACCACACGCACGCGTCCTACAAGGACGGCAACTACGACGGCCGCTACGCCTGGATCAACGACAAGATCAACAGCCGCATCGCGCGCATCCGTCTGGACTACTTCGTCTGCGACAAGATCACCGAGCTGCCCAATGTGCAGGGCTTCCACGGCATCTTCCCGGACAAGCGTGACCCGGTGGACGAGAAGATCAACTACACCACGCGCGTGTTCTGCGGTGCCGAGTTCCACATCCCGCTGCCCAACAAGGGCGCTGACCTGGACAAGCCCGAGGCCTACCGCACGCTGTTCAGCTGCGTGGACGCCGAGACCATGGACGTGCGCTGGCAGGTGCTGATCGACGGCAACTGCGACCTCACCGCCACCTCCTACGACGGCAAGCTGGCCGCCACCAACCAGTACAACACCGAGGGTGGGGTGAAGTTCGCCGACATGATGTCGGCCGAGCGTGACGCCTGCCTGTTCTTCAACGTGGCGCGCATCGAGCAGGCGGTCAAGAACGGCAAGTTCAAGACCTATGGCGACAGCAAGGTGCCGGTGGTGGACGGCACGCGCAAGTCCAACGAAGACCCGAAGACCGCGCTGACTGCCTATGTCAGCGTGCCCAAGAACCCGCACGGCGTGAACGCCAGCCCGGACGGCAAGTACTTCATCTGCGCGGGCAAGCTGTCGCCCACCGCCACGGTGATCGAGCTGGCCAAGGTGCTGGACTGGTTCGACGGCAAGCTGGACAAGCTGGACAAGGCCATCGTGGCCGAGGTCGAGATCGGGCTGGGCCCGCTGCACACCGCCTTCGACGGCCGCGGCAACGCCTACACCACGCTGTTCCTGGACAGCGCGCTGGTGAAGTGGAACGTGGACGCCGCCATCAAGTTCCACGCCGGCGACAAGAGCGCCAAGTACGTGGTCGACCGGCTGGACCTGCAGTACCAGCCGGGCCACGTCAACGCCTCGCAGTCGGAGACCAAGGCCGCCGACGGCAAGTGGCTGTGTGTGGGCTGCAAGTTCTCGAAGGACCGCTTCCTGCCAGTGGGCCCGCTGCACCCCGAGAACGAGCAGCTGGTGGACATCTCCGGCGACAAGATGGTGCTGATGGCCGACCACCCGGTGCGTGGTGAGCCGCACGACTTCATCATCTTCAAGCGTGAGCTGCTGCGCCCGAAGCAGGTGTACGAGCTGGACGACTTCCCCAACGCCACCAAGGACCCGGCGCAGGGCGGCATCTTCCGCAACGGCAAGAAGGTGCAGGTCAAGCTGACCTCGCAGGCACCGATGTTCAGCATGACCGAGATCCGCCTGAAAAAGGGCGACGAGGTGACGCTGACGCTGACCAACCTGGACAAGATCGAGGACTTGACGCACGGCTTCGCGGTGCCCAAGTACAACATCAACTTCATCGTCAACCCGCAGGAGACCAAGTCGGTGAGCTTCATCGCCGACAAGCCGGGTGTGTTCTGGGCCTACTGCACGCACTTCTGCCATGCCTTGCACCTGGAGATGCGCTCGCGCATCATCGTGGAGGGTTGACCCCCCGAAGCGCCTGCGGCGCCCCCAATCCCAAAAAGTTGGGGGCGCCGCCAGTGGTCCGGCAGAGCCGGTTCCACGGCGGCTGCTGGGTGGACCTCGGCATGCCGTTGGCTGGCCGGAATGACCAGATGAAACTGCTACTTCGCTGTGCCTTGGCCTTGTGTGCGGCCGCCGGGCTGCTGCTGGGCGCGGGCGCGGCCCGCGCCGGTGCCTACGAGGCCCATCTGCCCGAGGACCTGGCCACCGCGCCGGACCTCTGCGCGCGTGTGCCTTGCACCGAGGTGCTGCCGGGCGCCACCACCTTCTCCGAACGCAAGGGCCAGCCACCTTATGTGGAGGCCTATGCGGGCGAAGGTGCGGCGCGCAAGCTCGTCGGTTATGTGATGCTGTCCACCGACATCACCGACACGCCGGCCTATTCCGGCAAGCCGGTGGTCACGCTGGTCGGCATGGACACCAGCGGCCGCTTCGTCGGCATCAAGGTGCTCAAGCACAGCGAGCCCATCCTGCTGCTGGGCATCCCCGAGACGGCGCTGACGAAGTTCAACGACCAGTACCTGGGCAAGTCGGTGAAGGACAAGATCGAGGTCGGCCCGTCCCGCCCCGATGAAAACGTGCTGGGCGTGGACGCCATCTCTGGCGCCACCGTCACCGTGATCGCGCAGAACCAGGTGCTGACCACCAGCGCCAACGCCGTGGCGCGCCAGGTCGGCCTGGTGGCCCCGGTGGTGCGCCAGCCGGCGCGCTGGGCCAAGCTGCCTGCCGGCCAGGACTGGGCCACACTGGTGGCCAGCGGCGCGGTGCAGCACCTGGTGGTCAAGCCCGAGCAGGTGGGGCTGGAGCGGGGCGGTGCACCCTTCATCGAGCTGTGGTTCGGCGACCTGAACCATCCCGACATCGGCCGCAGCCTGCTGGGCGACGCGGCTTTCGACAACCTGCGCAGCCAGCTCAAGCCGCACGAGCACGCGATCTTCATCGTGCGCAGCGCAGGCGCCGAGTCCTTCAAGGGCTCGGGCTTCGTGCGCGGTGGCCTGTACGACCGCATCCAGGTGCGCCAGGGCGACGATGCCTTCACCTTCCGCGACCTGGACTACCTCAACCTCTACGGCCTGGCCGCTGCCGGTGCGCCGGCGTTCAGCGAGTCGGGCATCTTCATCCTCCGGTCCAAGGCCTTCTCGGCGGCCTACCCGTGGAAGCTCAGCTTCCTGGGCAACCGGGTCGACCGGGCCACCGGTGCACGCAGCTTCACCAGCTTCGACACCGCCTACTGGCTGCCTGCTGCCGCGCTGGAAGGCGGCCGACCCAAGGTCGAGACCGCCGACGCCCCCTGGGTGCGGGTGTGGAAGACGCGGGCGGTGGAGATCGCGCTGTTTGCCGTGCTGCTGGTGGCAGTGACGGTGGTTTATGCGCTGCGTGATCCACTCACCCGTCGGTCCACCCACAAGAACAAGTGGCCGGTCAACGGCTTCAAGTACACGGCCTGGGCGCTGAGCCTGGTGTTCGTCGGCTTCGGCGCGATGGCCCAGCCGTCCATCACCCAGGTGCTGACCTGGTTCCACGCGCTGCTGTTCAAGTGGCAGTGGACGCTGTTCCTGAGCGATCCGTTCATCTTCCTGTTCTGGGTCTTCATCATCGTCACGGTGTTTGTCTTCGGCCGTGGCTTGTTCTGCGGCTGGATGTGCCCCTTCGGCTCGCTGCAGGAGATCCTCTACAAGGTCGCCGCCCGGGTGGGGCTGAAGCGCTTCCAGTTCAAGCTGCCGCAGCGCTGGCACGACCGGCTGAAGTGGCTCAAGTACGGCCTGTTCTTCGGCCTGCTGGTGGTGTCGATGTTCTCGATGGGCCTGGCCGAGGTGCTGGCCGAGGTCGAGCCGTTCAAGACCACCTTCCTGGTCGGCATCGGCCACCGCGCCTGGCCTTACGGCCTGTTCGTGGCCACGCTGCTGGGCCTGTCGATCTTCATCGAACGGCCCTACTGCAAATACATCTGCCCGCTGGGCGGTGCCCTGGCCATGCCCAGCACCTTCCGCTGGTTCGGCTTGCAGCGCAAGCCGGATTGCAACCGGTGCAAGGCCTGCGCCGTGGGCTGCGGCGCCCAGGCCATCGACGCCCAGGGCCGCATCGACCACCGCGAATGCCTGCACTGCCTGGACTGCATGGTGCTCTACACCGACGCCACCGGCTGCCCACCGCTGGCCAAGGAACGCAAGCAGCGTGAGCGCAGCGGCCAGCCGCTGACGCGCATCGGCCGCGACGGCTATTTCATCCCCATCATCCCGGTGGCCGACGACCGCGCCCTGCAGGCCGCGCGTCTGGGCGCTGGGCCCGACCCGCGCCTGCCCACGCCGCCGGTGACACCACCTTATGCCGCCGGCCAGGGCCTGCTGGCCTGGTTGCTGGGTGAGCTGCGCGACCACCTCTGGCCCTGGAGCCGCCAGGGCTGGGCGGCGCACCGTGCGCTGCAGGCCGCCGGCATCGCGCTGGCCGCCGCGGCCACCGTGGCCTGGCTGCTGGCCGCCGACGGCCGGCTGTCCCAGGTGGCGGTGATCGCCTGGTGGTTCGGCTGGAGCGTCTACGAGGTGCTGATCCGCCTGCAGGGCAAGCGCCATGTCAAGGACGGCCCGTGGTGGGGCCGCGCCTGGCGCGAGGCCAATGTGATGGACATGCTGAGCTATGTGGGCTTCAAGAACCTGCTGATCGGTGCCAGCTTCTTCCTGGCCCTGAAGGCGCTGGGCCTGCTGGTGTGACATGGCCCACCCCCTGCGCGCTTTGCGTGCCCTCTCCAGGCGTCACCACGGGCGGACCGGCAGAGCCGGATCCGCGGCGGTTGCTGGGTGGGTGCTGAGTTGTGTTGCCAGCGCGGCCACGATCACCGCCCAGCCTGGCCAACCGCTGCAGCCGCTGATCGCCGCTGCCGCGCCGGGCGATGTGATCGAGGTGCCGCGTGGCCTCTACACCGGCAACCTGCTGATCGACAAGCCGCTGACGCTGCGGGGCATCAACCGGCCCACGCTCAGCGGCGGCCTGCAGGGCGACACCATCCGCATCACCGCCACCGACGTCACCATCGAGGGCCTGATCGTGCGCGACTCGGGTGACAGCCTGAAGGACCAGAACGCCGGCATCTACGTCCGCCCCGGCGCACACCGGGCGCGGGTCCAGCACTGTGACCTGGCCTACAACCTGTTCGGCCTGTGGATCGAGAAAGCCGACGACGTGCGGGTGGAGCACAACCTGATCACCGGCAAGCGCGACTACGGCAGCTCGCAGCGTGGCAATGGCGTGCAGCTGTACAACACCAACGGCGCCCGCATCATCGGCAACCACATCAGCTTTGTGCGTGACGCGCTGTACGTCGATGTCTCGCACAAGGCCATCTTCCGGGGCAACAAGCTGCACCACAGCCGCTACGGCACCCACTACATGAACTCGTACCACAACCTCTGGGAAGACAACGACAGCTGGGCCAACCGCGGCGGGCTGGCGCTGATGGAGGTGCGCGACCAGGTGGTGCGCAACAACCGCGCCTGGGGCAATACCGACCACGGCATCATGCTGCGCACCATCCAGGACTCGGTGGTCGAGAACAATGTGGTGATGGGCAACGACCGCGGCTTCTTCATCTACGATGCCGAATACAACACCTTGCGGGGCAACCTGGTGCTGGACAACGCGGTGGGTGTGCACCTGTCGGCCGGCTCCACCCGCAACACGGTGGACGGCAACGACTTCATCGCCAACCGCGAGCAGGTCAAGTACGTCGGCGCCCGGGACGAGCGCTGGGGCGGCCCGATCGGCAACCACTGGAGCAATTACCTGGGCTGGGACCGCGACGGCGACGACCGGGGGGACGTGCCTTACGAGGCCAACGACGTGGTCGACCGCCTGAGCTGGCAGCACCCGATGATGAAGCTGCTGCTGGCCAGCCCGGCGGTGCAGGCGCTGCGCCTGGTGGGCCAGCAGTTCCCGGTGCTGCGGGTGCCCAGCGTGGTCGAGCCCCGACCGCGCATGCATCCCGGTCGGCCCGGCTGGGCCGCCTGGCGGCAAAAACTGCAAGGGGCCGCCGATGCGCGCTGACTTCGTGGCCGGCGCGGCCGCTGCCGCGCCGCCGGCCGACCCCGCGGCCGACACCCCGGCGATCCGGCTGCGTGGCGTGCACAAGCACTATGGCGCGCTGCATGCGGTGGATGGCATCGACCTCGACATCCGGCGTGGTGAGGTCTTCGGCCTGATCGGCCACAACGGGGCCGGCAAGAGCACGCTGTTCAAGATGATGCTGGGCCTGGTGGCGCCCACCGCCGGGCAGATCCACATCGCCGGTGCGCCGGTGTCGGGCCGGGGCTTCCGCGCCGTGCGCCGCGGGATTGGCTACCTGCCTGAAAACGTGGTGCTGTGGGACAACCTCAGCGGCCTGGAGACCTTGCGCTTTTTTGCCCGGCTGAAGGACGTGCCGGCCGCCGAGTGCCCGGCCGCCCTGGACCGGGTGGGCCTGGCCCACGCCGCCAACCGCCCGGTGCGCGAGTATTCCAAGGGCATGCGCCAGCGCCTGGGTTTTGCGCAGGCGCTGCTGGGTGCGCCGCAGGTGCTGTTCCTGGACGAACCCACCACCGGGCTGGACCCGCAGGCCATCCGCGCCTTCTACGACACCCTGGCCACGCTGCGTGGGCAGGGTGTGACGATGGTGCTCAGCTCGCACATCCTGGCCGAGCTGCAGGCCCGGGTCGACCGGCTGGCCGTGCTGTCGGCGGGCCGGGTGCAGGCCCTGGGCAGCGTGCAGCAGCTGCGTGAACTGCACGAGCTGCCACTGGCCGTGGCCCTGCGCCTGGCGCCGACCGACCTGCCCGCCGCCGAGGCCACGCTGGCCACGCTGCGCCAGGCCTTGCCGGCCGGCCTGCCGGGCGTGGCCGGGCTGGCACCGCAGCGCACGGCCGACGGCCTGCAGCTGCACTGCCCCCGTGCCGCCAAGATGGCGCTGCTGCAGGCCCTGGCGCCGCTGGGGCCCCGCCTGCTGGACGTGTTGATCACCGAGCCGTCGCTGGAGGACCTGTTCTTCGCCAACGCCGGCCACACCCGCCCGCCCCAGGAGCCCCGCTGATGGAAGCGCGACAGATCCTCGCCCTGGCCGCCAAGGAGTTGCGCGACCGGCTGCGCAACCGCTGGGTGCTGGCGGTGGCGCTGGTGTTCGTGGTGTTCTCGCTGGTCATCGCCTACGCCGGCGGTGCCCAGCAGGGGGCGGTAGGCCTGCGCTCGATCGAGTTCACCATCGCCAGCCTGGTCAGCCTGGTGATCTACCTGGTGCCGCTGATCGCGCTGCTGCTGGGCTTCGACGCCATCGTCGGCGAGCGCGAGCGGGGTTCGCTCGACCTGCTGCTGGCCCTCCCCATCACCCGCGGCGAGCTGCTGCTGGGCAAGTACCTGGGCCTGGCGGCGGCCCTGGCGCTGGCCATGCTGGCCGGGCTGGCCGCGGTGGGCGGGGTGCTGTGGCAGCAGTTCGGCCGCGCCGGGCTGTTTCACTATGCCGGCTTCGTGGGCAGCGCCTTGCTGCTGGGGCTGGCCTTCCTGAGCCTGGCGGTGGCGCTGTCGGTGGTGGCGCGCGACCGCACCCGGGCCTCGGGCCTGGCCATCATGCTGTGGTTCTTCTTTGTGCTGGTGTTCGACCTGCTGCTGCTGGGCGCCCTGGTGGCCAGCGGCGGCAGCTACGGCGGTGAGGCATTCCCCTACCTGCTGCTGCTCAACCCGGCCGATGTGTTCCGCATCCTCAACGTGTTTTCGCTGGACGACATGCGCAGCCTCTACGGCCTGACCAGCATCGTGCCACCGGCCCTGGCCAATCCCTGGCTGATGGCCGTGGCGATGCTGGCCTGGATCGTTGCGCCGCTGGGCCTGGCCAGCTGGAGATTCAAGCCATGACGACAAGACTGCGCTGCGGCTGTGGCCGCCATGCCGGTGCCGGCCCGGTCCACCCCATGCGCCGCGCCTTCCTGGGCCGGGCCGTGGGCCTGGGTTCATGGGCCTTGCTGGCCACGGCCGGTGGCCTGGCCGGCTGCGGCGACAAGGCGGGCGACGGCCAGGCGCTGGCGCCGGTGGAAATCGGTGCCGCCACGGCCTGTGAACTGGACGGCATGCTGCTGGCCGACTACCCCGGGCCCAAGGCGCAGATCCACTTTGCCGGCGCTGCCGCGCCGGTGTTCCTGTGCGACACGGTGGAGCTGTTCAGCATGCTGTTGCGGCCCGAGCAGGTGCGCAAGGTGGCCGCCGTCTATGTACAGGACATGGGCCAGACCGACTGGGACCAGCCCAAGGGCCACTGGACCGACGCCACCCGTGCGCTGTACGTGCGCGGCAGCAAGCGCCTGGGCTCGATGGGGCCGACGCTGGCCAGCTTTGCCCAGGAGGCCGACGCGCGCAAGTTCGCCGCGGAGTTTGGTGGCAGCGTGCTGCGCTACGCCGAGATCACGCCGGCCATGGCCGACCTGAGCGGCGGCGCCAAGACGGACAGCCGGATGTGAGCCCCGGGCGCCAGCACGCGGCGTCCCGCCCGGCCGTGGCTTGCCCGCAGCGCCGGCAGTGGCTGCTGGTGGGGGGTGTGGCCGCGCTGGCCGGTGGTGCGGGCTGGCTGGCCCGCCGCGGTGCCTGGGCCGGTCTGGGGCACGCCACGGAACGCCAGGGGGTGCACGAGGCGCCACCCGCCGACGTCTGCATCGTCGCGCCACCCGAGCCCTACGACCCGCGCAGCGGCCGGCCGCCGCGCGCCGCGCGGCCGGTGCCGGCGCAGGCCCGCTGCCCGGTCTGCGGCATGTTCCCGGCGCGCAACCTGCGCTGGGCGGCGCAGGTGATCCACGGCGATGGGGCGGCGCACTTCCTCGACTCGCCGCTGAGCCTGCACCTGTTCCTGCAGGACCTGCCGCGCTACAGCCCGGGCCGCCGGCGCGCCGACCTGCAGGCGCAGTGGGTGACCGACTTCGAGCGGGGCGTCTGGACCGACGCGGCCAGCGCCTTCCATGTGCACGGCTCCGACGCGCTGGGCCCGATGCGCGCCGGTAACCTGCCGGCCTTTGCCTCACCCGCGGCGGCCCGGCGTTTTGCCGATGCCCGGGGCGGCCGGGTGCTGGCAGCCGCAGACATCACCGCCGGGCTGCTGCAGCAGCTGGGCGTTGCCGGCCGCCACGCGCACGGCTGAGCCTGCGCGTGGCGCTGGGCCGCACCGGCGGCAGGGCACCTTCAGCGTGGCACGAAGAAGGTCGACGCCGTGCGCACGGTTTCCACCGGGGCCGCCGTGCCGTCCAGCAGCCGGCCTTCGACCCGGAACTGCACCGGCACGGTGGTGCCACGCAGCGCGGCGGCGGCCTCGGGCGGCAGCTGCACGCGCACGATCAGCTGGCCCATGCCGGCGGCGGCCAGCCGCAGGTCCGCGGCCGCACCCTCAGCCGCCAGCCGCAGGCCGGCCGGGCCTTCGACCTGCAGGTGCAACTGCTGGGCCTGCTCACGCTTGTTGCCCAGTTGCAGGCGGTAGACGTTTTCGACCACGCCGTCGTCCACCGTGCGGTCCAGCACGCTGCGGTCGCGGATCACGTCGACCTGGAAGCCGCTGCGCCCGGCCAGCGTCAGCACGAAGGCGGTGCTGGCCGCCAGCAGCAGCACACCGTAGATCAGCACCCGTGGCCGCCACACGCGGCGCAGCATGCGGTTGCGGGTCCAGCCGCCGGCCACGCCGTTTTCGGTGGCGTAGCGGATCAGGCCGGGCGCATAGCCCATCTTGCCCATCACGTCGTCGCAGACGTCGATGCAGGCGGCGCAGCCGATGCATTCGTTCTGCAGGCCGTGGCGGATGTCGATGCCGGTGGGGCAGACCTGCACGCACAGCGTGCAGTCGATGCAGCTGCCCAGCCCCAGCGTGGCCGGGTCGGCCTTGCGCGGGCGTGAGCCGCGGGGCTCGCCGCGGCCGGTGTCGTAGGCGATGACCAGCGAGTCGGCGTCGATCAGCGCGCTCTGGAAGCGTGCATAGGGGCACATGTACTTGCACACCTGCTCGCGCAGGAAGCCGGCATTGCCGTAGGTGGCGCCGGCGTAGAACAGCACCCAGAACCATTCCCAGGGCGAAAAGGCCAGGCTCAGCGCCTCCTGGGCCAGGGCCTGGATCGGCGTGAAGTAGCCGACGAAGCTGAAGCCGGTGACCAGCGCCAGCGCGCCCCAGGCCAGGTGCTTGCCACCCTTGCGCAGCAGCTTGTCCAGCGACCAGGGTGCGGCGTCCAGCCGCATGCGCGCCGTGCGGTCGCCTTCGGTGTGCCGCTCCAGCCACAGGAACAGCTCGGTGTAGACCGTCTGCGGGCAGGCGTAGCCGCACCACAGCCGGCCGGCCACCGCGGTGAAGAAAAACAGCGCCAGCGCCGAGATCACCAGCAGCGCCGCCAGGTAGATGAAGTCCTGCGGCTGAAGCACCAGGCTGAAGACGGTGAAGCGCCGCTCGGCCAGGTCGAACAGCACCGCCTGGCGGCCGTTCCACTGCAGCCACGGGCCGCCGTAGAACACCGCCTGGGTCAGCCACACCATCAGCCAGCGCCAGCGGGCAAAGCGGCCGGTGACCGAGCGTGGGTAGATCTTGGCCGCCTGCTCGTACATCGAGACGACGGTGTAGGCGGCGTCGTCGGCAGGGGGGGGCGGGGCAGCGGTGGACATGGGGTTGTTGTTGGCCTGAAAAAGCGCAAGAAGCTTACTTTAATAAGTAACTATTGACGATGAATGCCCTGGGCGGGCTGGGGCTTCAGGGGATATTTCGGGCTGCACGCCCCTTGCGCCACCCAGGGTGGGCTGACGTAAGTTCCATGCTAAAAACAACTGATGACACGAGACATGGTGGCCATGCGATGCGCCTGACCCTGATGACCGACTACGGCCTGCGCCTGCTGATGCATGTGGCGCAGCAGCCACCAGGCCGGCTGTGCACCAGCGCCGAGGTGGCGCGGCTGCATGGCCTGTCCGAGGCCCATGTCACCAAGATCACCCATCTGCTGGGCCGCGCCGGTTGGTTGGAGACGGTGCGTGGCAAGGGCGGTGGCATGCGCCTGGCCCGGCCGGCGGCCGAGGTTCCGCTGGGGGCGCTGGTGCGCGACCTGGAGACCGATTTCAGCCTGGTCGAGTGCCTGGGCGCCGACGACCATTGCGCGCTCAGTGGCCAGTGCCGGCTCAGCCGCATCCTGCAGCAGGCGCTGGCGGGTTTCCTGCACACGCTCGACGGTTACACCCTGGCCGACCTGCTGCCACCGGCGGGCGCTTCGGCCACCGTGGCCCGGCCGCTGTCCTGGCTGCCGCGGCGTGAAACGGGCGACGTGCCGCCAGCCTGACACCTGCCGGGGCGCGGTGCACGGGTTCGGCGCCAGGCCGGCAGTGACAATGCCCCGATGAGTTTCACCGTCGACATCGGCTGCAGCAGCCAGCGGGGCCAGCGTGTCCTGAACGAGGACTTCGCCGGCGCCGTGCGGGCGCCGGCGGCCGAAGCCGCACGCGGCCTGATCGCCGCCGTGGCCGATGGTGTGTCCAGCGGCGGCCAGGGCCTGGAGGCGGCGCAGACCACGGTGATGGGCCTGCTCGGCGACTTCTTCGCCACGCCCGACACCTGGGAGACCACCGTGGTGCTGGACCGCCTGATCGGCGCGCAGAACGCCTGGCTGGCCGACCACAACCGGCGCCGCCAAGGCCCGGGAGGTGGGGCGGCGCTGACCACGCTGACGGCGCTGGCCCTGCAAGGCCAGACCTGGACCCTGGCCCATGTCGGCGACAGCCGGGCCTGGCAGCTGCGGGCTGCGGCGTCGGTGCTGGGCGACGAGGCCACGCCGCCCGCCGACGAACTGCTGCTGCTCAGCACCGACCATGCTTTTGACCACCCCGACCAGCGCAGCCGGCTGACCCGCGCCATGGGCCTGGACGACGTGGTGCGGCTGGACTTCGCCCAGGGCGACGTGCGCATCGGCGACTGCTTCATCCTGACCACCGACGGGGTGCACGGCGTGCTCAAGCCGGCGCAGCTGGCCATGCTGGCGCGCGGCAGTGGCGCCCAGCAGGCGGCCGACGCGCTGGTGGCCGCCGCCCTGGCCGCCGGCAGCCGCGACAACGTCAGCGCGCTGGTGCTGCAGGTCACCGGCGTCGACGCGCGCCAGTTGCACGACGAACTGGCCGACATGCGCCGCCTGGCGCCGCCACCGCTGCTGAAGGTGGGCGACGTGCTGGACGGCCACACCATCACCGCCCTGGTGGCCGACACCGGCGTGCACCGGCTCTACCAGGCGCGGCTGGCGGGCAGCCGGGCGCTGGTGGTGCTCAAGACCCTGCACCCGGCACGCGCCAGTGACCCCGAGGAGCGCGCCATGCTGGCCCACGAGGCCTGGCTGGGCCTGCGCATCACGGCGCGTGGTGAGCCGGGCTTTGTGCGGGTGCACGAGCGCCAGGCCGGCGCCTCGGCGCTGTACACCGTGTTCGACTGGCATGCCGGCAAGACCCTGGAGCAGCTGCTGGCCACCGGCCAGCGGCCCGCGGTGGCCGAGCTGGTGGCCGCGGCCACCACCCTGGCCGGCGCGCTGGGCCGGCTGCACCGCCAGGGGGTGGTGCACCGCGACATCAAGCCCGGCAACCTGCACCTGGGCGACGACGGCCACTGGCGCATCCTGGACCTGGGCGCGGCGCTGAGCGGCCGCGAGAGCGAGGCCCAGCGTGAGCTGCATGCCGGCACGCCCAGCTACATGAACCCCGAGCAGTGGCAGGGCCGGGCGGCCGATGCCGGCAGCGACCTGTTTGCGCTGGGTGTCACGCTCTACCAGTGGCTGACCGGGCGCCTGCCCTATGGCGAGATCGAGCCCTTCCAGACCGGGCGTTACCGGCGCGACCCGGTGCCGGCCTCGCGGCTGCGGCCCGATGTGCCGATCTGGCTGGACCACCTGCTGCGCAAGGCGGTGGCGCGCGAGGCCGCGCAACGCTTCGAGACCGCCGAGGAGCTGGGCCTGGCCCTGTCACGCGGCGCGGCGCGGCCGGTCAGCGCGCCGGCGGCCACGCCCTTGCTGCGGCGCGACCCGGCGGCGGTCTGGCAGCTGGGCCTGGGCCTGTCGCTGTTGCTGAACGTGCTGCTGCTGGTCTGGCTGCTGTTCCTGCCGCGGTGACGTAGCCCACCCCCTACGGCCTGCGGCCGCCCCCTCCAGGGGGCCGAGCCCGGACAGGGCAGGTCCGGTGGACCTGGCGTGCCTGGCGAGGAGCCGATTCGCCAGAATCGGCGCGGCCAGCAAGGCACGCCGGCGGACCGGCGGCGCCGGATCCGCGGCGTTCGTTTGGCCGGGCCGGTGTGCGGCGTCAACCGACGCGGCGCACGCCCACCGGGCGCACGGCGGCGGCCGGCGCGGTGCCGGGTGCCACACGGGCGCGGCCACCTTTTTCGGCCCAGGTGCGGGTCCAGCGGATCTGCATGGCGCGCATCACGCCCAGCATCACCAGCGCCAGCACCGCAAACAGCACGAAGCCCCACAGGTAGGTGCCCAGGTACTGCTTGGACAGGCCCATCGCATTCGGCACCAGGCCACCGCCCAGCGCGCCGACTTCGCCGATCATCGAGCCGGCCACCGCGGTGGTGGTGGGCCAGCGCAGCGGCACCAGCTGGAACAGCGCGCCATTGCCCGCGCCCAGTGCGGCAAAGCAGATGATCAGCAGCAGCGTGGTCAGTGCCAGCGAGCCGCCGGCCAGGCCGACGCCGGCCAGCGTGACGGCCACCACCACCAGCACCAGGGTCAGGGTGTTGACGCCGCCCCAGCGGTCGGAGATCCAGCCGCCCAGCACCCGCACCGCCGCGCCCATGAAGGCCGCCAGCATCGTCAGCTGGCCGGCCTGCACCTTGCTGACGGCGAACTGGTCGTAGTAGTAGCTGGGCAGGAAGGTGATCAGGCCGATGAAGCCGCCGAAGGTCACGCCGTAGATCAGGCTGAAGACCCAGCCGTCCTTCTCGAACAGGCAGGCCATGTGCTCACGCAGGCCGGCATGGCTGTCGA
>Ga0208266_100340_pt1 | contig 16670 bp, 13 predicted proteins | sample LakWasMet67_HOW9_2_FD_183897 | JGI IMG/M metagenome (GOLD analysis project Ga0208266, IMG submission 183897) | Freshwater sediment methanotrophic microbial communities from Lake Washington under simulated oxygen tension - Sediment Metagenome... | ecosystem: Environmental > Aquatic > Freshwater >...
CCAATGGTTTTTTGCAGACGATTACCCTGCGCGTCAAAAATAAAAGTGGTGGGTGTCAGGTTAACCTCACCGAAGGCTTTGACCATTTCACCATAGCCGTCATGCATGACTTTAAACGGCAATGCTTTCTCTTGGGTGTAGTTGGCCACTTGCGCGGGAGGGTCGTAGGGCATGGCAACGGCAATCACCACTAGGTTTTTATCTTTATACTGCTGGTAAGTATTAATCAGATCCGGCATTTCTTTGATGCACCCGGGGCAGTCTGTCGCCCAGAAATTAACCAGGACGGTCTTGCCACGCAAAGATTGCATGCTGATTTTTTCGCCAGTCAGCGTGGTAAACGTGACTTCGGGTGCTTGTGGCTTTTGCATGACGGCAATCGCTAAACCGGCAAATAACGCCAATGCAACCACAGGCACAACCCATTTTTTTAACTTAGATTTAAATGTAGACATCTGAAAACCTGATTAGACAAAAACCCTAGCGGGAGTACCGTGTTTGTGCAGAATACAGCATGGTATAATTAGTTTTTGTTTTTGATAAATTATCAATGAACGCACCTGTCAACGCAGATTTGTTAAAGCGTAATTCTACTCCTCTCACGCGGTTACGCGAAATCCCGTACAACTACACCTCTTTTTCTGACCGTGAAATCGTGATTCGGTTTCTGGGCGAAGAAGTCTGGGATATCCTGAATACCCTGCGCGCAGAGCGCAAGACGGGCCGCAGCGCACGTATGCTGTTCGAGGTATTGGGTGATTTGTGGGTGGTGTCGCGCAACCCTTACTTGCAGGACGATCTGCTAGAAAATCCTAAGCGCCGCAAAGCCTTGATTGAGGCGCTGTATCACCGCATCGCTGCGATCAACGAGCGTAGCGGTGGCAACGATAAAGTGCAAAAGCTGGTGGCCGCGGCGACCAAAGCCATTGAAAAGTTTGCGGATGACTTTAAGCAGACCGCAGACTTGCGTAAAAAAGCGCTCGCTAAACTGACCAAATTTACCCGTAAGGATAACGTTCAGTTTGATGGTCTGGCGAGAGTGTCCCATGTGACCGACGCCACCGACTGGCGTGTAGAGTATCCATTCGTGGTGGTGAACCCAGATACTGAGGCCGAAATCTCTTATTTGGTACGCGCCTGTATCGAATTGGGATTAACCATTATTCCACGTGGCGGTGGCACAGGGTATACCGGCGGTGCCGTTCCTTTGACGCCGCTATCAGCCGTTATCAATACCGAAAAGCTAGACCAGCACAGCGGTGTGCAGATGCGTACTTTACCAGGCGTGTCGCGCCAGGTGGCGACCATTGACTGTGGCGCCGGTGTAGTGACACGTCGCGCCATGGAAGCGGCGACTGAGGCCGGGCTGGAATTCGCTTGTGATCCGACCTCTGCAGATGCTTGCTGTATCGGCGGTAACGTCGCCATGAATGCCGGTGGTAAAAAGGCGGTATTGTGGGGCACTGCGCTGGATAACCTCGCCTCGTGGCGGATGGTGACGCCAGATGCGACTTGGTTGGAGGTGGAACGCCTCGACCATAATTTGGGCAAGATCCACGATATTGAACTGGCTCGTTTTAAGATCAGCCGCTACGACATTGATCATAAAAATCTGTTGTCCGAGCCAGAAATTCTTGAAATTCCGGGGCCGAGTTTTCGTAAAGTAGGCTTGGGTAAAGACGTAACAGATAAGTTTTTATCTGGTCTGCCCGGCATACAAAAAGAAGGTTGCGATGGTTTAATTACCTCGGCCACATTTATTTTGCATCGCATGCCTAAGCACGTGCGTACCATTGCGCTTGAATTTTTTGGCAACGTGTCAAATGCAGTGCCTGCGATTGTAGAAATCAAAGACCATTTGGATGCGACCGCCAAACATACGCCGGCAGTGATCATGGCAGGCTTGGAGCACATGGATGAGCGCTATATCAAAGCGGTGGGCTATGCGACCAAGGCTGCGCGTCAGCAGCGTCCAAAAATGGTGTTGTTGTGCGACATTGCTTCTGATGATGAGAATGCGGTAGGCGAAGTGGCCTCAGCGGTCGTTCGCATGTGTAACGCCCGCGATGGTGAGGGCTTTATTGCCGTTTCTGCAGAAGCGCGTAAAAAATTCTGGTTAGATCGTTCACGCACTGCCGCCATTGCCCGCCACACCAATGCCTTTAAAATCAATGAGGATGTGGTGATTCCATTGCCACGCCTTGGTGAGTACTCCGACGGTATCGAGCGCATTAACATTGAGTTGTCGATTCAAAACAAATTACGTTTAGTCGATGCACTTGAAACGTTTATGCAGGGGGATTTGCCCTTGCAGCCGGATGAGGACGGCAACGCCGATCCAGAAGCCGTGAAATCTAAACAAAACATCGCATTGCAATTGCTGCGCGACTTGCGTGCAAAATGGCGCATGATTTTGAACACACTGGATGAGCCTGTCAGTGTGCTCGGTGAGTTCGGCAAGCCTTACGCGCAGTATGAGAATGTGTTCCGTGCCGTGCAATCTTACGATTTGCGCGTGTCATGGAAGCGTGAACTCAAGCGGCCGATGGCGGATATTTTTGTCGGTCGTGAGTTTCAGAAAATTCTCGATAAACTAGACGAGATCCAAAAGACGGTATTGAAGAGCCGCGTATTTATTGCGCTGCACATGCACGCTGGTGATGGCAATGTCCACACCAACATCCCAGTGAATTCCGACGATTATGGCATGATGCAAGACGCCCATGCTGCGGTCGAACGTGTGATGCATTTGGCGCGCAGCCTCAACGGCGTGATTTCCGGTGAGCACGGTATTGGCATCACCAAAATGGCGTTTTTAGACCAAGCCACGATCGATACCTTTGCTACCTACAAAAATAAAGTTGACCCGAACGGTCACTTTAACAAAGGTAAGTTGATGATGGGCTCCGGCCTTGAGAACGCTTACACACCAAGCTTTGGGTTGTTGGAGCAGGAATCCATCATCATGGAGCAATCTGCGATTGGTGAGATTGCCGATGATATTTCTGACTGCTTACGTTGCGGTAAGTGTAAGCCAGTGTGTTCTACGCATGTGCCACGCGCGAACTTGCTTTACTCTCCACGCAACAAAATTTTGGGTACCTCGTTGCTGATTGAAGCCTTCTTATACGAAGAGCAAACACGGCGTGGGATTTCACTCAAGCACTTTGACGAGTTTAACGATGTTGCCGACCATTGTACGGTTTGCCACCGTTGTGAAAAACCGTGCCCGGTCAATATCGACTTTGGTGATGTGTCGGTCAAAATGCGTAATTTCTTGCGTGAACAGGGCAAGAAGAAATTCAACCCCGGCACCGCAGCAGGCATGTTGTATCTGAACGCTAAAGATCCAGCCACGATCAAGTTTTTGCGCGCCACCATGATCGGCTTCGGTTACAAAGCAATTAATTTTGCTAACAGTCTTGCCAAGAAATTTGGTTTGCTGAAAGACAAAAAAGCACCGCCAGCCACCGTTGGTAAGGCTGAGATCAAGGCGCAGGTGATTCATTTCATCAACCGCCCGATGCCGAAGAAAATGCAATCCAAAACCTCGCGTGCCATGCTGGGTGTGGAAGACGACACCATGATTCCGGTGATTCGAAATCCACAAAAAGTGACCGAGGATTCTGAAGCGGTATTTTACTTTCCGGGTTGTGGCTCTGAGCGCTTGTTCTCGAATGTAGGCTTGGCCACGCAAGCGATGTTGTACGAAGTGGGCGCCATTACCGTGTTGCCACCAGGCTACCTGTGCTGTGGTTATCCGCAAACAGCGTCTGGCAATCACGACAAAGGCCAGGAAATCACCGCCGATAACCGTGTGTTGTTCCATCGTGTTGCGAACACTCTGAATTATTTGGATATCAAAACAGTGATTGTTTCTTGCGGTACCTGCATGGATCAATTGCAGAAGTACGAGTTTGAGAAAATTTTCCCAGGCTGCCGTCTGCTCGATATTCACGAATATCTAATGGAAAAAGACATGCGGCTACAAGGCGTCACTGGCACGCGTTATATGTACCATGATCCTTGCCATTCGCCGATGAAGACTTACAAACCATTAGAAGTTACCAATAAGCTGATGGGATCTGACGTTGCGTTAAATGACCGTTGTTGTGGTGAGTCTGGTACCTTCGCCGCCGCGCGTCCTGATATTGCAACGCAGGTTAAATTCCGCAAGCAAGAAGAGTTAGAAAAAGGCATGGAGAAAATGGGCCTGACCGTGGGTGCACCAGAGCAAGCGGTTAAAATCCTGACCTCTTGCCCAAGCTGCCTGCAAGGATTGTCACGTTACGGCGACGATACCGGAATTGAAGCCGATTATATTGTGGTAGAAATGGCGAAACACATTCTGGGTGAAAACTGGATGCAAGACTACATTCAAAAAGCCAATAACGGCGGGATTGAAAAAGTACTGCTGTAAAACATACAAACCCCGCGAGAGCGGGGTTTGTGTTGGTGCACGATGGTCTGGCTTATTTCTGGCGGGCTTTGAGGGTGACATAAATGCCCGCCCAGGTCATCACTAAAAAGATAATCGCAATGACGATAAAACTCATCAAACCATAATCCGTAGAAAACAAATCAATCAAAATTTTCATCAGGGTTCCTCCTGTAAGTGCGTCATCTAATAAGTATTGAATGTGAGGATAATTTTGAACCCGATTTGGGATGTGGTTTTTGATGTAACGCAAAAGTGATGCAAGCAACAAGCGCTTAAATTAAGCTGAAAGTTCGCGATGCACGCCTGTTAGGAAATAATGCATGAATATTTACCCGCTGCTAAAGCCGATGCTGTTTCAACTAGACGCAGAACATGCGCACGATGTGACGTTGCAATCACTCAAGCGCGCCGAAAAATGGGGCTTACTGCAATTGCTCGGCAGTCGTTTGCCGGATCAGCCCACACAAGTGATGGGGCTGACGTTTCCTAATCCAGTAGGATTGGCAGCGGGCCTAGATAAGAACGCCGCGGTGATTGATGGCATGGCTGCCCTCGGCTTTGGTTTTATTGAGGTGGGAACCGTCACGCCGCGTGCACAACCTGGCAACCCAAAACCGCGCTTATTTCGTGTGCCAGAGGCTGAGGGCATTATTAATCGCTTTGGCTTTAATAACTTGGGGCTGGATCAATTGATCCAAAACGTGAAAGCGGCCAAGTTCAAAGGTATTCTAGGCATTAATATTGGTAAAAACTTTGATACGCCTAATGAACGGGCGGCCGAGGATTATCTGATTTGCATGCGTAAAGCGTATAGCCACGCCAGCTATATCACGGTCAATATCTCATCACCTAACACCAAAAACCTGCGCGCCTTGCAAGAAAAAGACGCCCTAGGGCAATTATTGGCAACGCTCAAAGCTGAGCAAAAAATCTTGTCGCAAGTGCATGGTAAATATGTGCCAGTAGTATTGAAAATTGCCCCCGATTTAACCACCGAGCAAGTGCAGGAAATCGCCGAATTGCTGATGCAGCATGGCATGGATGGCGTGATTGCGACCAATACCACGCTCGCGCGTGATGCGGTAGCGGGCCTGCCCCATGCTGAGGAAGCTGGCGGCTTGTCTGGTGCGCCGGTCAAAGCCGGGTCAACCCGTGTGATTCAAACGCTTGCGGCTTCGCTCCAAGGCAGCTTACCGATTATCGGTGTCGGCGGTATTTTGAATGGTGAGGATGCCAAAGAAAAAATGGCGGCAGGCGCCAGCTTGGTGCAACTGTACAGTGGCTTGATCTATAAAGGCCCGCAGCTCATTACGGACTGTCGCAAAGCGCTTTTGTAATGGCGCTGCCTATTTTATATTCCTATCGCCGCTGTCCGTATGCCATGCGTGCCCGCTTGGCCTTATGGGCGGCACAAATCCTGGTTGAAGTGCGCGAAGTCTCCTTGCGTGATAAGCCAGCCCATTTGTTACAGATTTCGCCGAAAGGCACGGTGCCGGTTTTGCAACTGCCAGACGGTAAGGTGTTGGAGCAAAGCCTAGATATTATGCAATGGGCCCTTGCGCAGAGCGATGCTCAAGGCTGGCTGAATGCGGACCCGCAGGCCGTGAATCATCTGATTCACATCAACGATGGCGCATTCAAAAAGGCGCTCGACCGCTACAAATATCCAGAGCGTTACCCCGAGCATTCGCAACAGTTTTACCGTGAACAGGGGGAGCAGTTTTTACAAACGTTAGAAACCGCTTTGCAGCAACATCCCTATCTGTTGGGGGAATCTGCCAGTTTGGTCGATGTTGCGATTTTTCCGTTTATCAGGCAGTTCGCCGCGGTAGATGCCGAGTGGTTTGCAACTGGCCCCTATCCGCAACTCAGCGCATGGTTAGCGGGCTGGTTAGAAAGTCCATTGTTTGCCGAGGTGATGCAGAAGTTTCCTGCCTTCAAGGCCTAAGCCCTGAATCCAAACCTAGCCGATATCTGCTCGAAAAAGACAATACAATAAAACGAAAACGTGAGGCGCATTCGTTTTAACTTGCACGCGAACCTAGATTGCTTGCGAAGACAGATCAGATGAAATCTCTAGGCCAGTCACCGCGTTGATGATTCATTTTTTTGCGCGTTTAACTCAAACTTCTCATACGCGTTGATAATCTTTTGCACCAACGGATGCCGCACGACATCTTGTGACAGAAAGTGCGTAAAGGCTATGCCTTTCACGTCTTTGAGAATCTTCTGCGCCTCTACGAGGCCGCTTTTCTGATGACGCTGTAAGTCGATCTGCGTCACATCTCCAGTAATCACCGCTTTGGTGCCAAAACCGATACGTGTTAAAAACATTTTCATTTGTTCAGGGGTGGTATTTTGCGCTTCATCTAGAATAATAAAGCTTTGGTTGAGCGTGCGGCCGCGCATGTAAGCAAGAGGCGCGACTTCAATTGCTCCCCGTTCAAACATTTTATTCACGGTATCGTAGCCCGCCAAGTCATACAGCGCGTCATACAAAGGGCGCAGGTAGGGATCCACTTTCTGGTTTAAATCCCCCGGTAAAAAGCCCAGACGTTCACCGGCCTCTACCGCCGGACGCACCAATACAATTCTTTTAACCCGATCACGCGTCATGGCGTCTACCGCACTGGCGACGGCGAGATAGGTTTTACCCGTGCCTGCCGGGCCGATACCAAACGTAATATCGTGGTCTTGAATTTGCTGCAAATAGCTGACCTGGCGTGGCGTGCGGCCATGCAGGTCGCCGCGCCGCGTCATCAATGCCGGCATGTGGCTACTGGCGACTTGCTCTGGTTTGAGTTTGTCGATTTCTACTAACCCTAGTTGGATATCTTCCAGTTCGATCGGTTTTTTCGCACGCCCATAGAAGTTCTCCAGCAATTGCGCGCCCAGCCGCATATTGCTTTGTGTGCCGCTTAAGTGAAACGTGTTGCCACGACGGTTGATGTCAATATCGAGACCATTGGCTAATTGGCGGATATTTTCATCAAGCGGGCCGCACAAGTTAGCCAGCATTAGGTTGTCTTCAGGGGTTAGGGTAATTTCCATGCTTCATTCACAATTTCGCCGACCAGGCGTTTGGGGTTATAGACATCGGTGATCTTCACTTCGACCATGTGATGGATAAAACGTGCGTCTGCAGCGATATCGACCACGCGGCCATTGTCGGTTTTGCCCGCTAATAGGCCTGGGTCTTTCCAAGAAGGTCCGTCAATCAGCACGCGTTGCACCGTGCCTAACATGGCACGGCTGATCGCATCGCCATTGGCTTCGTTTTCAGTTTGTAACTGCTTCAGCCATGCGGCTTTCTCGCTGGTAGGCGTCTCGTCTGGCAGATAGCTGGCCGGTGTGCCCGGCCGCGGACTGTATAAAAAACTGAAGCTGTAATCAAAGCCGACATCGCGCATCAGCTTGAGTGTGGCTTGAAAGTCTTTTTCAGTCTCGCCGGGGAAGCCAACGATGATGTCGCTCGTAATGGTCAGCGCTGGATTGGCTGCTTTGAGTTTGCGAATCAGGCCTTTGTATTGCAGCGTCGTATAGTTACGTTTCATCGCCATCAATACACGATCGCTACCCGCTTGTACCGGCAGGTGTAATTGATTGGCCAATTTGGGCACCGTCGCATGGCAGGCAATCAGGCGCTCACTCATTTCGTTCGGGTGGCTGGTGGTATAACGAATACGTTCAATTTGTGGAATCTCAGCAATGGTTTCAATCAGTAAGGCCAAGTCTGCCTCAATGCCTTGATATTGCACCCGGTAGGCGTTCACGTTTTGTCCGAGCAAGGTGAGTTCTTTGACGCCTTGCTCAGCCAGTTGAATCGCCTCAGTCAGCACATCTTCAAACGGGCGCGAAAACTCCTCGCCACGCGTATAAGGCACCACGCAAAAACTACAATATTTACTGCACCCTTCCATGATGCTTAAAAAGGCGGTGGCGCCTTCAATGCGTGGTGGCGGCAAATGGTCAAATTTTTCAATTTCAGGGAAGGTGATGTCGACCTGAGGCTTGTTTTCAGCGCGCTTGGCTTGGATGAGTGCGGGCAGGCGGTGCAAAGTTTGCGGGCCAAACACCACGTCAACATAGGGGGCACGTTTGATAATCGCATCGCCTTCTTGGCTGGCGACACAACCGCCGACGCCAATCACGAGATTGGGGTTTTTTTGTTTGAGCGGAATCATGCGGCCAAGGTGGCTGAATACTTTTTCTTCGGCTTTTTCACGCACCGAACAGGTGTTGAGCAGGATCACATCCGCTTCTTCCATGTTGTCGGTCTGTGTCATGCCATCATGTTCGCGCATGAGATCCACCATGCGTGAGGCATCGTACTCGTTCATCTGGCAACCAAACGACTTGATGAATATTTTTTTTCCGCTGTCCTGCTTCATGAAAGGCTAAATTTCTCACAAAAACAGTATTTTAGCGTATTTGCAGGTGAAACCCTAGGTCACATTCAATCCCCGGTCACCGGGGCTCTGCGGTAAAATAAGCTTTTTTATACAAGCCTAGTTTCATGCAAGCCTTACCGATTTTTTTTAATATTGCGCAACGACCTTGCATTGTGATTGGTGGGGGCGATGTCGCCACACGTAAGGTGCTCATGTTGCGCAAGGCACAGGGTCAGATTACTGTCATTTCTCCTGCGTTATGCGATGAGTTGCGTGTGCTGGCTGAGCAAGGTGATATCGAGTACGTGCCGGCTGCGTTTCAGGCTGAGCAGTTGACCAGTGCTTGTTTAGTCATTGCAGCCACCGATGATGAGTCGGTGAATGAAGCCGTTTCTATTGCCGCTAAACGCCTGAATATCCCGGTGAATGTGGTTGATGCGCCAGCCTTATGCACCTTCACCATGGGGTCTATCATTGACCGGAGTCCGATTGTGATCGCGATTTCTAGTGAAGGCAATGCGCCGGTGCTGGCCCGGCACATTCGCAGCAAGATTGAAACCATGTTGCCTGCGGCGTATGGCCGTATTGCGAATATTGCTGGCGAGTTTCGTGAGCAAGTGAAAGCTAAGTTTACAAATATGCCTGCCCGCCGCCGTTTTTGGGAGGATGTGCTCAACGGGCCGTTGGTCGAGCGCGTATTGTCCGGTCAAGAGCAGGCGGCGCGCGAGTTATTGTCGTCATTATTGCAACAAACTGAAGATGCGCCGACCCGCGGTGAAGTTTATCTGGTGGGCGGAGGGCCGGGGGATCCAGATTTGCTCACCTTTAGGGCGTTGCGCCTGATGCAGCAATGCGATGTCTGCGTCTATGACAAGTTGGTCAGTAAAGAGGTGATGGAGCTGGTAAGGCGCGATGCCGAGTTGGTGTTTGTGGGCAAATCACGCGACCAGCATACGTTGCCGCAAGAAGAAATTAACCAATTGCTGGCGCGACTCGCGCTCGAGGGCAAGCGTGTCTTGCGCTTGAAAGGCGGCGACCCGTTTATTTTTGGTCGCGGCGGTGAAGAGATTGAAACCCTGATGCAGCATGGCGTGCCATTTCAGGTCGTGCCCGGGATTACGGCTGCCAATGGCGTCTCTAGTTATGCGGGTATTCCACTGACGCACCGAGATTATGCACAAGCTTGCTTGTTTATTACCGGACATTTAAAAGATGGCACGGTAGATCTCGACTGGCAAGCGATGGCACGGCCGAATCAAACCGTGGTCATTTATATGGGCTTGGTGGGCTTGGCGCAAATTTGCAGCAATCTGATCGCGCAAGGCGTGTCGCCGGAGATGCCTGCTGCGGTGATTCAGCAAGGGACAACGCAAAAACAGCGGGTGGTGCAGTCCACGCTGCAACATTTAGCGGCCGAGGTGGCTGCTGCTGGCTTGAAGCCTCCCAGTCTGACCATTATCGGAGAAGTGGTGAAGTTGCGCGCGCGGCTAAACTGGTTTACGCCGGCTGAATAATCAGTGCAGCGTCTTTATATGGATATCAAGCATTTGGCAAAATCGGTAACGAAAGTCTGGCTTCTAGCCCGCCCTCTGGCCGATTGAGCAAGGCGAGTTGCCCGCTATGTAGGGTGGCAATTCGGTTGCAAATGGCCAGTCCGAGGCCACTGCCGCCTTCATATTTGTTGCGGGCGCTATCCATGCGCTCAAACGGGCGCAATAAGCGCTCGGCATGTTCAGGGGGGATGCCAGGGCCATTGTCGAGCACACTAATCACGATTTTGTCGGCCATCACTTGGCTGCGCACCTCTACTTTTCCCTTGCCGTAGTTGTAGGCATTGCCGACGAGGTTGTCCAACAAGCGCTGCATGGCAAGCGGCCGGATCGGAATAAAATACTTGGGTCCTAGTGAGACTTTCAACTCGCGGCCCGCGCGGCGCTGGCGTTCTGCCAAGGCATGCAGCAAATCATTGATGTCCATCATGCGGGTCGGTTCACCCTCAACGCCACGCACAAAGTCTAAAAACTGGTGAATGATATTATCCATATCGGAAATATCTTCAATCATGCCGTGTTTCATGTAGTCGGCTTCTTGCGGTAGCATTTCAACCGCCAGCCGCAAGCGCGCCAATGGCGTCCGAATGTCGTGCGATACGCCTGCCAGCAATAGTGTGCGCTCAGCATCCAGCCTTGCCAAAGACTCAGCCATTTCATTAAAAGTGTGCGTTACTTCGCGGAGTTCTTCTACGCTGTCTTCGGGTAATTTGGGCGCGGGTTCACCGTTACGCAAGCGCTCGGCGGCATGCACCAGCATGGTCAGCGGTCGGTTGATTCTCGCGGTCAACAGGTAGCCGCCAATCAGTGACAATAGCCCGACTACCGCTGCCCAGCCTAGCCAGTGCCATGGAAAAGGGCGGTCGACCTGAATTTTAGGGATCACCACCCAGAAATCATCTTGTCCAACGTTAAAGCTAATCCAAAGACCAGGAATATCGTAGTGATTCACTGTGATAATGGTCTCTTCGCCTAAGCGCTCACGGATTTTTTGCGCGACCAAATTGATGAACGGATCCAGCGGGAGTGGTTCAATATCTTCTAAAAAGTCTGCGGCATACACACGTACGCCTTCGCGTCCGGAGAGCTCAGACAATAGGGCGAGTCTGCGGTTTTCGTGGGAGGCGATTAAAGATGCACGCGTGTAATTCACAATGGTCACTGCTTGCAAAGCTGCCGCAGTCGCTCTTGGTTCACGATCGAAGTAATCAAAGATTTTGAGCGAAGCATAGATACTGACCGCCAATAAAATGGCGATCAGTAACATGATGCGAGAGAGCAGTCTGCGAGGCAGTAAGCGCACGGGTGTGACTTCAGGCGGGCCGCTTATTGCGGTGCTTCACCGTCTGGAATAAAGACATAACCAAAGCCCCACATGGTTTGCAAATAGCGAGGATGCGCAGGGTCAGGCTCGATGATGCGGCGTAGGCGTGACACTTGCACATCGATGCTTCGATCAAACACATCCAGCTCACGCCCTCGCGCTAGCTGCATCAGGCGATCGCGCGACAAAGGTTGACGTGGGTGCTCAGTGAACACTTTGAGAAGTGTAAATTCGCCGCTGGTAATGGTGATGGGTACACCATTCTTGGTGAGGCTGCGTGTGTTGATATCGAACACGAACTCGCCAAATTGGAAAGAGGCATTTTTTTCTTCGACCACCTGTTTTGGGGTGATTTCGTGGCGGCGTAATACTGCATTGATCCGGGCCAGTAACTCACGCGGGTTGAACGGCTTGGGCAGATAGTCGTCGGCGCCCATCTCCAGACCAACGATACGATCCACTTCATCTCCGCGCGCGGTCAGCATGATGATAGGGGTTACATGATTGGCGCCGCGTAGCCTACGGCAAATGGCAAGGCCATCTTCGCCGGGCAACATCAGGTCGAGAATTAACAGGTCAAAGCTCTCTGCTGCCATGGCTTTGTCGAGCTCTCTACCATCGGAAACGGATTTGATATTGAAGCCTTGTTCTGTCAGGTAGCGCTGTAAAAGTTCGCGCATCCGCAAATCATCATCTACCATCAATATTTTTTTTAACTGTTCTGCCATTACGTACCTTTTTACACAGAAGCGGGCGTGTCTGTTAACGCGCTTGGTCTCCATCAGGATGACCTGACAATGGACATTAAAACGGCTTAGCCGTAAAACTTATCTTTATTATTATACTCCAAGCCGTATGCCGCAAGAAATGGGCATGGTTACAACTTGGTTACAAATAGCGTGAATGATGAAACATTGCATTTACAATCGTGAGGCAAGATAGCCCCCTTAAAATAGTCGCGATGGTCATGAAACAAGCTATTTTTTGTTAAATCAGTTGATGCCTTGACCATGGTTGCGTTATGTTTGTCAGCCTGATTTTAAAGTCAGGCAATATCTGTGATGTTTATTTTCTTGGTTTTACTTTGAATAGATGGTTTAAACGCTATGAGTGAAACAGGAACGAAGGTATTACGTTTGGATGTGGATGTGTAGAGCGAACAAACATTTGAAAGAGGTTTTTTTGCTAACAACGACCATGTTGCTGGCAGTGCCTGCTTTTGCTGATTTGAAGATGCCGATCCGGCTGTCGGATAATCGCATGGTGGAAAATGATGATGTCGGCCTGTCTAAAACCCTAGAACACAACTTCAGCCCAGAAGACCGCGCCCGTTTGCGCAAAGCCCTCTCAGATTACGCGCGCAACACCGATCCCGACCACCAAGTCATGATGCAAAAACGCAAGGCGATGCATGACAGCATTTCGCAGCGTTTTAATGAATGTAACCGCGACAACGATGAGTCGTTGGACCGCGAAGAGGCGACCTTGTGCCTGCCACAGGTCGCGCGACATTTTTCTTATGTTGATCTCGATGGTAATGGTGTGATTACTTTGGATGAGCTTGAAAATGCCTATGCAAAGATGGTCGAGCGGCAGCGTGAAGCCGAAGCAAAAACCCAAGCACAAGCATCACTGATGAGCGAATCGGACGCGGATGCAAAAGCAAGAAACAAACCTAAATCGCCAAATTCAGTCATTCCAGCCAACAGCCCGCTCAATGCCACCGGCAAAGACGTTTCAGTGATCCGTAAACGTCCCAGCTAACGTCTCCCAACATGTCCTCTAGCCTCATGTTGTCCGCGCATTTTGGTCTGCCGCATCCCCTTATTTTGACGCTGATTGTGTGAGCCCAGAGATGGATATCAGTCAATTAACGTTTGTCTGGTATCGGGGCTTAGAGGCCCTCTCGGCTGCGGACTGGCAAGCCTTGGCCGGAACCCACCCTATGCTCGATTACCGTTTTCTGCGCGCTTTTGAGTCGTCTGCAGCGGTAGATCATCAAACCGGTTGGACGCCATATCACCTTGCGGTGTTCGAGGGTGCGCAATTAGTCGCCGCAGCGCCTTGTTATTTAAAAACGCATTCTTACGGAGAATATGTCTTTGATTGGTCTTGGGCGGAAGCCTACGAACAGGCGGGTGGCCAGTATTATCCCAAGCTGATTTCCGCCATTCCGTTTTCGCCAGTGACCGGCCCGCGTTTACTTATTCACCCGAATTACACGGCGCCCCAAGCCCTGGCGACAGCCATGGTGTCGCAAATGCGGGCGTTATGCCAAACCCATGGTTTCTCTGGCTTGCATGTGTTGTTTCCAGATGCACCATCGGCGAATGCATGTGCAGAGACTGCGGGGTTGCGTCGCACAGGTGTGCAGTTTCGTTGGGAAAACCTGTCATATGTCGATTGGGAAGCTTTTCTTGCGGTGCTCAGTCGCGACAAGCGCAAGAAGATTCGACAGGAGCGCAACAAAGTGCAGCAGCAGGGGGTGCAGTGCCGAGTAATGACGGGGCACACCGTCTCGCCAGAAGCATTGGCTTTGTTTTATCAGTGTTATTGCAACACGTATCACCGGCACGGCAGTTCTCCTTATCTACCGCTCACCTTTTTTGAGCAGATCAGTCGCGAGATGCCAGACCAGTTCATTTTGTTTATTGCGTCACAGGACGGCGTGGATGTGGCCGCCAGTGTTTGCGTGTTAGGCCAAGATACCTTATATGGCCGCTACTGGGGCAGCCTTAGCGACATCTCTTGTTTGCATTTTGAGTTGTGCTACTACCAGCCACAACAGTTTTGTATCCGCCATGGCATCCGCTATTTTGAAGGTGGCGCGCAGGGCGTACACAAGCTGGCACGCGGCTTTGTGCCTTATACGACCTGTTCTTACCATTGGTTGACTCACCCAGACTTTCACCAAAGTGTGGCGCGCTTTCTGGATCGCGAAGCCGGGACGATGCAAGCGTATGTGGATGAATTGGAAGAGCGCAGTCCTTACAAAGTCAGCCCCGCTTCAGACTGAGTGATTCTTCTGGATTTACCAAGGAATCTCTTGACCGTCATAGGCAATAAAGTGACCTGATTGATGGGTATCTAGTTGCGCGATCACTTGGCGTAATCCGCGTACACTGGTCTGGGTATCAATCAGTCCATTCGGCCCGCCCATCTCTGTGCGCACCCAGCCTGGGTGCAATGCTGCCACGGCAATATTGGAGGGGCGTAAGTCGATGGCAAGACTTTTGACCACCATGTTTAAGGCTGTTTTGCTGCTGCGGTAAATATATTCTCCACCGCGACCATTGTCAGCAATACTGCCCATTTTGCTGGTCATGGCGATGAATTTGGCAGCATCCGCGCGCTGCAATTGTGGCAAAAAAGCCTCTGCCAAATAATAAGTAGAGAGCGTATTCACTTGAAAGGCATGTAACCACGCCTGCACATCGGTGTTGCCGAACGCGCTGTCTGGATAGGTGCCGGCATTGCTGATCAAAATGTCCAAGCTGAGCGTGGATAGCGCGCTAGCCAATGCTCGAATGGCGGACACATCAGCGACCTCTAGCGTCAGTAACTTCACGTTGTCATGCTGGCTGGCTAGTTGTGTCAGTGCCGTCGCTTGGCTGAGGTCGCGGACCGTGGCATACACCTGATCGCCGTTTTCGGCATATTGCTTGACGTATTCCAGCCCAATGCCGCGATTTGCCCCCGTGATCATGACCGTTTTTGTGTGCATACGTTAGCTCCTGTATTGGTATCCGCAGAATCTGCGATATGATGGAATTTTACGCTGGTTTGCGTACCAGCGGAGTGACTTTGCAAAGGCAATGAGGTGTTTGAGTTGATGAGTGTACGTAACAATTTTGCAACGGCCTGTGTGATAGGTCTTTTCATGGGCTTCATGGCTAAAGCCCTTGCGGGTGGGGCAGATATCAGTAAGAAAATCCCATTGAGACCTTCTTTACTCAAGCCTGAAGATGTGGCGGTGATTTATAACGTCAATGATGCGCAAAGCGAAGAAGTCGCAAAGTATTATATGCAAGCGCGACAAGTGCCAGCCGAAAACCTGATTGGTGTGGAGTTACCTAGGCATGCCAAAGATGCGCTGAGCGTGCCGGAGTTTGAGTCGTTAAAAGCGCAATTAGATGCAAAGCTAAATCAACAGCAAGTCCTGTTGCTAGTGTGGCGCACCCCCTTCGCCGTGCAATGCAATAGCCTCACCAGCGCGCTGACGCTCGGGTTGGATTTAAATCAATGCCGCAAAACCTGTGATCCGGGCCGCGACAGCCCTTTCTTTAATAGTGGGTCCCTCAGGCCTTGGGCAGACCATCATCTACGACTCTCCATGTTGTTGCCGATTAGCACTGTTGAAGCAACCAAGGCGTTAATTGATCGTGGCGTGCTCAGTGAGTTCAGCTTAAATGAGGCCGATGGCTATTTCCTCAAAACACGCGATGTGGCGCGGTCCAAACCGCGTGAAGCCTTTTTTCCGCAGGATGGCATGACCATCAAGTCTAAAAAACTGACGTTACACACCTTAAATCAAGAATCACTTGAGAAGCAGACCGCAGTGATGTTTTATTTCACTGGGCAAAAGCAGGTGGACTTTATGTTGACCAATAATTACTTGCCCGGTGCAATTGCCGATCATTTGACGTCGAGTGGGGGTGTTTTAGCCAATTACAATAATCAGATGCCCGCTTCGCGTTGGCTAGATGCCGGGGCTACCGGGAGTTATGGTACGGTTTCCGAACCCTGTAACTACTGGCAGAAATTTCCCAATCCGCAAATCGTGCTGGGGCATTATCTCGCTGGCGAAACCTTAATTGAGGCCTATTGGAAAAGCGTGAAATGGCCGATGCAGGGCCTGTTTGTGGGCGAGCCGCTGGCCAAGCCCTATGCCAAAAATGCCCCGCTGACGGCTGAATAAACGCATCGCGCTGCACTGGTTATCTGTCATCATGCTGTCATTGCCA
>Ga0208266_100342_pt1 | contig 16633 bp, 12 predicted proteins | sample LakWasMet67_HOW9_2_FD_183897 | JGI IMG/M metagenome (GOLD analysis project Ga0208266, IMG submission 183897) | Freshwater sediment methanotrophic microbial communities from Lake Washington under simulated oxygen tension - Sediment Metagenome... | ecosystem: Environmental > Aquatic > Freshwater >...
GCAGGTTCAGCGTGTGCATCACGCCGCCGGCCGCCGGGATGCCGAAGTAGGCCTCCAGGTGCGCATGGTGGTTCCAGCACAGCGTGGCCACGCGGTCGCCCTTCTTCAGGCCGGCCTGCTGCAGCGCCGACGCCAGCGACAGCGTGCGGCGGTGCCATTCGCCGTAGGTGTGGGTGCGCAGCGTCTTGTCGGGCAGGCGCGAGACGATGGTGTTGCGGCTGAACATCGTGCCGGCACGGTCCATGAAGTGGTTGATCGACAGCGGCACGTTCATCATCGTGGCTTGCATGGCGGCGGGTCTCCGGGGTTGTGAAGGCTTCAGCCCCGAATGATGCGTGATTCCCCGGGGGCCTCCCGTCGCTTGGGCGTCAGGATTTGCCCGGCCCGGCGGCTAGGCTGGCCGGGCCGGATGCGCGTGCCGGCCGCAGAACCCAGCAAGGACCGACATGGACTTCCGCCTCAGCGACGACCAGCAACAGATCCAGGCCGCCATCGAGCGCCTGTGCCAACCCTTCGACGCCGACTACTGGCTGCGCCAGGACCGCGAGGCCAGCTTCCCGCACGACTTCCACCGCGCGCTGGCCGATGCCGGCTGGCTGGGCATCGCCATGCCCACCGAGTACGGCGGCGCCGGCCTGGGCATCACCGAGGCGGCGCTGATGATGCATACCATCGCCGCCACCGGTGCCGGGCTGTCGGGCGCGTCGGCGGTGCACATGAACATCTTCGGCCTGCACCCGGCGGTGGTGTTCGGCAGCGACGCGCAGAAGCGCCGCTGGCTGCCGCCGCTGATCCGCGGCGAGGACAAGGCCTGCTTCGGCGTCACCGAGCCCGACAGCGGCCTGAACACGCTGGGCCTGAAGACCCGCGCGGTGCGCCAGGGTGACCATTACGTGGTGCATGGCCAGAAGCTGTGGATCAGCACCGCCCAGGTGGCCAACCGCATCCTGCTGCTGGCGCGCACCCAGCCGAAAGAAGCGTGCAGCGGCACCGAGGGCCTGAGCCTGTTCTACACCGCCTTCGACCGCGCCACCATCACCGCCCACGAGATCGACAAGATGGGCCGTGGCGCGGTGGACAGCAACCAGCTGTTCATCGACGGCCTGCGCATCCCCGTGGACGACCGCATCGGCGAGGAGGGCCAGGGCTTCAAGTACATCCTGCACGGGCTGAACCCGGAGCGCATCCTGATCGCCGCCGAGGCCGTCGGCCTGGGCCGCGCCGCGCTGGCGCGGGCCGCGTCCTACGCCAAGGAGCGGGTGGTGTTCGACCGGCCGATCGGCATGAACCAGGGCATCCAGCACCCGCTGGCGCGCAACTGGATGGAGCTGGAAGCGGCGCACCTGATGGTGCACAAGGCCGCCTCGCTGTACGACAACGGCCAGGCCTGCGCGGCCGAGGCCAACGCCGCCAAATACCTGGGCGCCGAGGCCTGCTTCCGCGCCTGCGAGACCGCGATGTTCACCCATGGCGGCATGGGTTATGCCAAGGAATACCACGTCGAGCGCTACCTGCGCGAATCGTGGATCCCGCGGCTGGCCCCGGTCAGCCCGCAGCTGATCCTGTGTTTCATCGCCGAAAAGGTGCTCGGATTGCCCAAATCCTACTGATTTCGGCCGATTTCGATCCCCTGGACCCGGGTGGTTGGGCCGCCGCATGACCGGCAACCGGCATGGGCTGCGCTAAAGTCTTCGCGCATCGGGATATCGCTGCGCGCGATGTCCGGTCTGACCGTCGCCCGACGGGGCCCGCATTGGGAGAACCTGCTTGAACAACACCGTTTCGACGCCGACCCCCGGTCGGCCGCTGCGCTGGCTGGCGCTGGCCTGTGCCGTGCTGCTGTGCACCGGCGCGATGGCGCAGCAGCGTGTGCTGCGTGTCATCTCGGACCGCACCGACCAAGGCACGCTGCGGCCCCTCCTCGACGCCTTCGAGGCCAAGAGCGGCGCCAAGGTCAGCGGCGTGTTCATGGACCAGGGCCTGGTGAACCGGCTCGAATCGCGCCCCACCGAAGCCGACGTGGTCATCACCAAGGACGCCGAACTGCTGGACATCGCCGCCAAGCGCGGCCTGCTGGATACGATCAGGTCGCCCAAGATCACGGCGGCGATTCCGGCCGAGTTCCGGGACCCGGCGGACCGCTTCTTCGTCGACGCCTACCGGGCGCGGGTGATCTTCTATTCCAAGGCCCGCGTCAAGCCCGGCGAGCTGACGAGCTATGAAGACCTGGCCGACCCGAAGTGGAAGGGTCGCATCTGCATCCGCTCGGGCAGCCACGACTACAACCTGGCACTGTTCGGGCAGTTCCTGGCCTCGTACGGCGAGGCCAAGGCCCGCGCGGTGATCGGCGGCATCGCCAACAACCTGGCCCGCGCCCCCAAGGGCAACGACCGCGAACAGGCCAAGGGCATCTTCGATGGCAAGTGCGACATCGCCCTGATGAACACCTACTACCACCCGATGATGGCCGCCAACCCGGACCAGAAGGCCTGGGCCGATGCGGTGGGCGTGTTCTTCCCCAGCCAAGCGGGCAAGGGCACCTTCATCATGCGGTCGGCCGCCGCGCTGACCAAGGCCAGCGAAAACCGCGATCTGGCGGTGGCCCTGCTGGAGTACCTGGCCTCCAAGGAAGGCCAGCAGTTGATGGTCGATGCCACCAAGCAGTACTCGGTGCTGCCCGAGGTGCCGGCCCATCCGCTGATGGTCAAGCTCGGCGCCGAGCAAGGCCTGGTGAGCGGCCGCTTCAAGATGGATTTTGTGCCGCTGGACCGGATGGCCGGCAAGCGTGAAGAGGTCATCAAGCTTGTCAACGAGCTCCGCTTCGACGCTGAGCGCTGAGCCCGCCGGTGAGCCGGCCACCCTGCCCACCGTGAGCGGCGCCGCCCTGGCGCGGTCCGGCTTCGCGCTGCTGCTGGCCGCCGCCGCGCTGCTGCCGGCCAGCTACCTGCTGCTGGCCGCCCTGCCCATCCTGTTCGATGGCGGCTGGCTGGCGCACTTTGCCGGCACCAGCCTGCCCCACCAGGTGCGGGCCAGCGTGTCGGTGGCGCTGCAGGCCGCCGCCGTGGCCGCGGCCACCGGCGCCATCCCGGCGGTGGTGGTGTCGCGCTTCGACTTCCGCGGGCGCCACCTGGTCACTGGCCTGGCCCTGCTGCCGCTGCTGTTTGCCCCGCATGTCACCGTGGGCCTGTGGACCGTCGCGTTTTCGGCCGCCTTTTTCGAAAGCGCGCACGCCCTGGCCATCGCCCATGGGCTGGCCTGCGGGCCTTATGTGTTCATCGTTTTCCGCATCGCCGCCGCGCGGGTGCCCAACGCCTATTCGGAACTGGCCGCGGCACTGGGCCTGGGCTTTGCCCAGCGGCTGTGGCGGGTGCACCTGCCCAGCTACGCGGTGCCGGCGGCCGCCAGCCTGATGATCGTGCTGGCGCAGGCCATCGGCGACTACGCCGCGGCCGAGCGCATCGGCATCGACACCGTCAGCGTGGGCATGCACAACCTGTGGCTGGCCAGCCAGAGCTCGTCGGTGGCGGCCATCGTGTCGGTGGTGATGATCGTGCCCTCGCTGCTGCTGGTCGCGGTGGCGGCCTGGGCCTCGACCACCATCATCAGCCAGAACCCGATCCCGCCCGCCTCGGCCGCCGCCACCCGCAAGCCGCTGGCCGGGCCGGCGGCCGGGGTGATGCTGGGCTGGAGCCTGCTGTGCTCGCTGCCCGGCTTCTGGATCCCCGAGTGGCTGACGCTGCGCTGGGCCTGGCTGAAGTGGGAGCGCACACGTTTTGCGGCCATCCCGGGCGACATGCTCAACGCCGCCAGCACCGCGGTGTGCACCACCCTGGTGGTGGGCATCGTCTGCGCGCTGGCGGCGCTGCTGATGCGCTCGGGTGGCCGTTCGCGCCTGGCCGAGCGCATGCCCTGGCTGTTCCTCAGCAACTACTTCCTGCCCTCGCTGGTGCTGGCCCTGGCCTTCGTGATGATGAGCGCCGACGGCTCGGTCGGTGCCTGGCTGCTGGGCGCACTGCGCGACAGCCGGCTGCTGATCGTCGCCTCGGAGGCGCTGCGCTTCATGCCCTTTGCGATGTTGCCGGTGCTGGACGCGCTGCGCCGCACGCCGCCGGCCATGATCGAGACCGCCCGGGCCTTTGGCGCAGGGCCGCTGCGGGCGCGCTGGGTGGCCTTTGCCGGCCACCTGTGGCCGGCGCTGTGGCTGGGCTGTGCGCTGGTTTTCATGGAGTCGCTGAAGGAACTGGACCTGAGCCTGACCCTGCAGCCCTTCGGCTACTCGTCGCCGGCGCTGAAGATCTACGCCTTCTCGCGCCACCAGAACATGGACCGGGCCGCCATCTGGGTACTGATCACCCAGGCCCTGATGCTGCTGCCGCTGCTGCTGCTGTTCAGCCGCATGGCACGCTCGCCACGCCGGGGCGCCACGCCAGCCCGCGCCTGACCCGGTCTCCCACCCCTCGAAAGCAAACGCCCGATGCTGGCTGTCCGATCCCTCTCGCGCGTCGTCGCCGGCAAGCCGCTGGTGTCGTCGCTGTGCTTCGACATGGCCCCCGGCGAGGTGCTGGCGGTGCTGGGCCCGTCGGGCAGCGGCAAGACCTCGCTGCTGCGGTTGATCGCCGGCTTCGACGCCCCCACGGCGGGCAGCCTGCAGCTGTTCGGCCAGACCGCCTCGATGGCCGGCAAGGTGCTGATCGCGCCCGAACACCGGTCGGTGGCGGTGGCCTTCCAGGACGCCACGCTGTTTGCCCACCTCGATGCCCTGGGCAACGCCGCCTTCGCCATCCGGGGTGGCGACAAGGCCAGCCGCCTGGCGCGGGGCCGGGCCGCCCTGCAGGACATGGGCTTGCCGGACATGGACCACCGCGACGTCGCCACGCTGTCCGGCGGTGAGGCGCAGCGGGTATCGCTGGCCCGCGCCCTGGCCGCCGACGCCCGCCTGCTGCTGCTGGACGAGCCCTTCGGCAATGTCGACCGGCTCACCCGCGCCGACCTGCTGCTGCGGCTCAAGGCCAAGCTGGCCACCGGCCTGGGGGCAATCATCATCACCCACGACCCGGCCGATGCCATCGAGCTCGGCGCCCGGGTGCTGCTGATGCGGGATGGCCAGATCGTGGCCGACGGGCCGCATGCGGCCGTGGCCGGCGGCGACCGCGGCGACTGGGCCCGCAGCTTCCTGCAAGCCGGCCGCTGACCCGGGACCGGGGCGGCGCGGCCTGCCCCCCGGTCAGACGTCGACGTCGACCGCGTCGCCGTGCAGTTCCATCAGCTCACGCCGCGCGGCGGCCTCGCCCTTGCCCATCAGCTTGGTGAAGGAGCCCACCGTCTCGTCGAAGCTCAGCAGGCCCCAGGCCACCGGCAGCAGGCGGCGCGTTTCGGGGTTGAGCGTGGTCTCCCACAGCTGCTCGGCACTCATTTCGCCCAGGCCCTTGAAGCGGCTGATGCTCCACGACCCCTCCTTGGCGCCCTCCTTGCGCAGCTTGTCCAGCGTGGCGTCCAGTTCGCCCTGGTCCAGCGCATAGATCTTGGCCGCCGGCTTCTTGCCGCGCGCCGGCGCGTCCACGCGGAACAGCGGCGGCTTGGCGATGTAGACATGGCCACGCTCGATCAGCTTGGGGAAGTGGCGGAAGAACAGCGTCAGTAGCAGCACCTGGATGTGCGAGCCGTCCACGTCGGCGTCCGACAGGATGCAGACCTTGCCGTAGCGCAGGCCTGAAAAATCGGGCTCGTCGTTCGGGCCATGCGGGTCCACGCCGATGGCCACCGAGATGTCGTGGATCTCGTTGTTGGCAAACAGCCGGTCACGCTCCACCTCCCAGGCGTTGAGCACCTTGCCCCGCAGCGGCAGGATGGCTTGCGTTTCCTTGTCGCGGCCCATCTTGGCGCTGCCACCCGCGCTGTCGCCCTCGACCAGGAACACCTCGTTGAGCTGCAGGTCGCGGCTCTCGCAGTCGGTCAGCTTGCCGGGCAGCACGGCCACGCCCGAGCCCTTGCGCTTTTCCACCTTCTGGCTGGCGCGCTGGCGGGTCTGGGCCTGCTTGATCACCAGCTCAGCCAGCTTCTTGCCGAACTCCACATGCTGGTTCAGCCACAGCTCCAGCGGCGGCCGGGTGAACTGGCTGACCAGGCGCAGCGCGTCGCGGCTGTTCAGCCGCTCCTTGGTCTGGCCCTGGAACTGCGGGTCCAGCACCTTGGCGCTGAGCACGAAGCTGGCACGCGAGAACACGTCCTCGGGCATCAGCTTCACCCCCTTGGGCAGCAGCGAATGCAGGTCGATGAAGCTCTTGACGGCGCCGAACAGGCCGTCCTTCAGCCCGCTTTCGTGCGTGCCGCCGGCCACCGTGGGGATCAGGTTGACATAGCTCTCGCGCAGCACATTGCCTTCTTCGGTGAAGGCCAGCACCCAGGCCACGCCCTCGCCTTCGGCAAAGTTCTCGGTCTCGTTGCCCGAGGCATAACCCTCGCCCTCAAACAGCGGCACCAGCGGGTCGGCCGCCAGCCCCTGGCTGAGGTAGTCGCGCAGGCCGCCCTTGTACAGCCAGGTCTGGGTGTCACCGGTCTTTTCGGTGGTCAGCGTCACCGTGACACCCGGCATCAGCACCGCCTTGCTGCGCAGCAGGTGGGTCAGCTCGGCGCGGGGCAGGTCGGTGGACTCGAAGTAGGTCGCATCGGGCCAGGCGCGCACGCTGGTGCCTTGCTTGCGCTCACCCTTGGTGGCCTCGCGGACGGCCAGCGGCTCGATCACGTCGCCACCTGAAAACGCCAGGCTGGCGCACTGGCCCTCGCGCCAGACGCTGACCTGCAGCCGCTTGGCCAGCGCATTGGTCACGCTGACGCCCACGCCGTGCAGGCCGCCGGAAAAGCTGTAGGCGCCGCCCGAGCCCTTGTCGAACTTGCCACCGGCGTGCAGCCGGGTGAAGACGATCTCCACCACCGGCACCTGCTCCTCGGGGTGCAGGCCGAAGGGGATGCCGCGGCCATCATCGTCCACGCTGACCGAGCCGTCGCTGTGCAGCGTGACGGCGATGCGCTTGCCAAAACCCGCCAGCGCCTCGTCGGCGGCGTTATCGATGACTTCCTGGACGATGTGCAGCGGATTGTCGGTGCGGGTGTACATGCCCGGCCGCTGCTTGACGGGCTCCAGGCCCTTGAGGACGCGGATCGAGGCTTCGCCGTAGCTGCCGGCTTGCTTGGGAGGGGTGGCCATGGCCGGCGATTCTAGGGACCGGCCGGGCGCACCCCGGGCGGGGCCTTGTCGCCCCGGCAGCGGTGGCCCGCGGGGGATGCCGCTACAGTGCCGGCCATGTCCGCGCCCTCCCTGCCTGCGTCCGCCGTGTCCGCCCAGCCACCCCGCCTGTCCATGACCCAGGTGCTGGTCTGCGGCGCCATGATCGTCACCCTGTCCATGGGCATCCGCCACGGCTTCGGCCTGTGGTTGCAGCCGATCACCATGGAGCGTGGCTGGACGCGTGAGACCTTCGCCTTCGCCATCGCGGTGCAGAACCTGGCCTGGGGCGCCGCCGGGCCCTTCGCCGGCATGCTGGCCGACCGCTTCGGTGCCTACCGGGTGCTGCTGGTCGGTGGCTTGATGTATGCGCTGGGCCTGGTGCTGATGGCACTGTCCACCTCGGGCCTGGCGTTCACCGGCTCGGCCGGCGTGCTGATCGGCATGGCCCAGTCGGGCTGCACCTACGCGGTGATCTACGGCGTGATCGGCCGCAACGTGGCGGCCGACAAGCGCAGCTGGGCCATGGGTGTGGCCGCGGCGGCCGGCTCCTTCGGCCAGTTCCTGATGGTGCCGGTGGAAAACTGGCTGATCGGCAGCTGGGGCTGGCAGAACGCGCTGTTCGTGCTGGGCTGCGCCGCGCTGGTCATCCTGCCGCTGGCCCGCGGCCTGAAGGAGCCGCCGCAGGCCGCGCATACCGGCTTCCAGCAAAGCATCGGCCAGGCACTGCGCGAGGCCTTCGGCTACCGCAGCTTCCAGCTGCTGATGGCCGGCTACTTCGTCTGCGGCTTCCAGGTGGTGTTCATCGGCGTGCACATGCCCAGCTACCTGAAGGACCAGGGCATGGCGCCGGGCGTGGCCACCACCGCGCTGGCGCTGATCGGCCTGTTCAACGTCTTCGGCACCTATGCCACCGGCGTGCTGGGCCAGCGCCTGGCCAAGCGCCACATCCTGGCCACCATCTACGCACTGCGCTCGCTGGCCATCGTGCTGTTCCTGTGGCTGCCGCTGAGCCCGGTGAGTGTTTATGTCTTCTCGGCCACCATGGGCCTGCTGTGGCTGTCCACCGTGCCGCCCACCAACGCGGTGGTGGCGCAGATCTTCGGCGTGCAGTACCTGTCGATGCTGGGTGGCTTCGTCTTCTTCAGCCACCAGGTCGGCTCGTTCCTGGGCGTCTGGCTGGGCGGTGTGCTCTACGACCGCACCGGCAGCTACGACGTGGTGTGGTGGATCGCGGTGGCGCTGGGTGTGTTTGCCGCGCTGATCAACCTGCCGGTGCGCGAAGCCGCCATCGCGCGGGGTGCGGCCGCCACCGCGGCCGCATGACGGCGCTGTCCGCAAGACCTGCACCCATGCGCCCGATTGCCCGCCTGGCACTGTGGACCGCCGTGGTGGCCGCACTGGCCACGGTGTTTGCCGCCTACCTGAACCCGCACCTGGTGGTCGACCTGGCCAACCGGGTCTGGGCCTGCTTCTGATGCACGCCGGCCTGCCCCCGTCGCCCTGGCTGCTGCGCTGGGCCCATCTGCTGCCGGCGGGCGGCCGGGTGCTGGACCTGGCCTGCGGCCGCGGCCGGCATCTGCGCTGGCTGGCCCTGCAGGGCTGGGCGGTGACCGGCATCGACCACGACGCCGACGCCCTGGCCGCCAGCGCCGACCTGGCCGCGGCCGGCCGGGCCGAACTGATCCAGGCCGATGTGGAGAGCGGCCCCTGGCCCTGCCCTGGCCGGCAGTTCGACGCCATTGTGGTCGCCCATTACCTCTGGCGCCCGCTGTGGCCGCAGTTGCTGGACGCGCTGGCCCCTGGCGGCGTGCTGGTCTACGAAACCTTTGCCGCCGGCAACGAGACGGTCGGCAAACCCTCGCGCCCCGACTTCCTGCTGCAGCCGGGTGAACTGCTGGTGCGCTGCGCCGGCCTGCGCATCGTGGCCTTTGAAGACGGCTTCCTGACCGCCCCGGCGCGCTTCATACAGCGGGTGGTGGCGGTGCGCCCGGGCGCCGATGCCGCGACGCCGGCACGCCATCTGCTGCAACCCTCGACCAGCGGCTGAGGCGCCCGCATCCGACAAGCGCCGCCGGGCCCCGCAGCGGCAGCTAAAATCGCCGCTTCGATAGGAACCCGCATGAAACCCATTGTTGGCAGCATCGTCGCCCTGGTCACGCCGATGTTCGAGGACGGCAGCGTCGACTACGACGGCCTGCGCACGCTGATCGACTGGCACATCGCCGAAGGCACCGACTGCATCGGCGTGGTCGGCACCACCGGCGAATCACCCACCGTGTCGGTGGAGGAGCACTGCGAGATCATCCGCGTATCGGTGGCCCATGCCGCCGGCCGCGTGCCGATCATGGCTGGCGCCGGTGCCAATTCCACCCGCGAGGCGATCGAGCTCACCCGGTTCTCGAAAGAGGTCGGCGCCGACTGCACGCTGCAGGTCGTGCCCTACTACAACAAGCCCTCGCAGGAAGGCATCTACCAGCACTTCAAGGCGATTGCCGAGGCGGTGGATCTGCCAGTGGTGCTGTACAACGTGCCCGGCCGCACCGTGGCCGACATGCAGCCCGAGACCACGCTGCGCCTGGCCCAGGTGCCGGGCGTCGTCGGCGTCAAGGAAGCCACCGGCAACATCGAGCGGGCGGCCCAGCTGATCAAGCACGCACCCGCGGGCTTCAAGATCTACTCGGGTGACGACGGCACCGCCGTGGCCCTGATGCTGCTGGGCGGCCATGGCAATGTCAGCGTCACCGCCAACGTCGCGCCCAAGCTGATGCACGAGCTGTGCATGGCCGCCATCGCCGGCGACGTCAAGCTGGCGCGCACCCTCCACCTGCGCCTGCTGTCGCTGCACAAGCAGCTGTTCTGCGAGCCCAGCCCGGCGCCCACCAAGTGGGCGATGTCGCGCCTGGGCCGCTGCCGGCCGGAGGTGCGGCTGCCGATCACTCCGCTGACACCCGCCGGCCAGGCCCTGGTTGACAGCGCGCTGCGCGACGCCGGCCTGCTGTGAGCCGACGCCTGCTGAACCACCGTCCCACCTTCACCCAACGGGGCCTCCGCGCCCGGCCGGTTCGTCCGGCCCTTCCCGCCGCCACCGCCAACCCGGCGGCCGGCTGTCCGCCCAAGCGCTCCCTGGAGATCCGCACCGTGAATTCCGTGTTTGCCATCACCCCGTTGCGGGGCGCCACGCTGTTGCTGGCCCTGTCCCTGGCGGGCTGTTCGTCGCTGGACGGCCTGATGTCGGGCGACAAGGTCGACTACCGCTCGCAAGCCACCAAGACGGCCCAGCTGGAGGTGCCGCCCGACCTGACCCAACTGGCCCGTGAAGGCCGCTACCAGCCACAGGGTGGTGTGGTCAGCGCCTCGACGATGCGCCAGGCCGGCACCACCGCTGCGCCAGCCGCCCCGGCCGCGGTGGTGGCTCCGCAGGCCCTGAACGACATGCGCATCGAGCGCCAGGGCAACAGCCGCTGGCTGGTCACCGCCCTGCCCCCCGAGAAGCTGTACCCGCTGCTGAAGGCCTTCTGGACCGAGCGCGGTTTCGCGCTGGCCGTGGACAACCCCGAGATCGGCATGATGGAGACCGACTGGGCTGAAAACCGGGCCAAACTGCCGCAGGACTCGGTGCGCAACCTCATCGGCAAGGCCTTCGATGCCCTGTACTCCGTGCCCGAGCGGGACCGCTTCCGCACCCGCATTGAGCGCACCAGCAACGGCAGTGAGGTGTTCATCAGCCACCGCGGGTTGATCGAGGTCTTCACCAACGAGTTCAAGGACCGCACCGTCTGGCAGCCGCGTCCGACCGACCCCGAGTTGGAAGCCGAGTTCCTGTCGCGCCTGATGGTCAAGCTGGGTGCGCCCGAGGAAGGCGCCCGCGCCGTGGTGGCCAACGCGCCGGCTGCCCCTGTGCGCGCGCGCTCCACCACCCTGCCCGACGCGGCGGCCATGGAACTGGACGACGGCTTCGAGCGCGCCTGGCGCCAGGTCGGCCTGGCCTTGGACCGCGGTGGCTTCACGGTCGAGGACCGTGACCGCAGCGCCGGCCTGTACTTCGTGCGCTACGTTGATCCCAAGTCCGCCGGCCGGGACGAACCCAACTTCTTCAGCCGGCTGTTCGGCGGCGAGAAGGACAACACCAAGCCGCAGCGCCTGCGTGTGCTGGTGAAGGCGGCCGGCGCCAAGACCCAGGTGACGGTACAGAACAGCCAAGGCTCGGCCGACAACAGCGTGGCCGCGCGCACCATCGTCGGCAAGTTGATCGACGAGTTGAAGTAAGGCGGCAACCGGCCGGGCCCACCCGGGCCTGGACCTCGCGGCGGGCACGGATCCGGCCTCGGTAGACGAAAAAAGGGGAAGCCACTGGCTTCCCCTTTTTCTTTTGGAGCGGGATAAGAGGCTCGAACTCTCGACCTATACCTTGGCAAGGTATCGCTCTACCAACTGAGCTAATCCCGCAAAACCCTGGAGGCGCGATCCGGAGTCGAACCGGACTAGACGGATTTGCAATCCGTTGCATAACCGCTTTGCTATCGCGCCAACGCCGTCGCTTTGCCACAGGCCGCAGCCACCGACAAAGCAATGGGAAGCCGTGGCTTCCCATTTTCAAATCTGGAGCGGGAGACGAGGCTCGAACTCGCGACCTCAACCTTGGCAAGGTTGCGCTCTACCAACTGAGCTACTCCCGCATGTGATGGCTTTCGCCATCTTCGGCACTTCGCTTGTTGCCAAGCTCAGCGCCGTTTCGCATCACGTTTTGTGTTCAGCGAAGCTAGTATTCTATACGCGATATCCCGATTCGCGCAAGCCCCTTGCCGCAAATTTTCAATGCGGCAAGGTGTCCGACGGGCCTGCCGCCGGCGCGACGTCCGGCTTGCCAGCCTCGACCTTGGCCGCCGCCGGCTCGTCCTCCGGCAACGCCGCAGGCATGGTCTCCAGCGCGATCTCCAGCACCCGCTCGATCCAGCGCACCGGCACGATCTCGAGGTGGTTCTTGACGTTCTCGGGGATGTCCTGCAGGTCCTTGACGTTCTCTTCCGGGATCAGCACCGTCTTGATGCCACCACGGTGGGCGGCCAGCAGCTTCTCCTTCAAGCCGCCGATGGCCGTGATCTCACCCCGCAGCGTGATCTCGCCAGTCATCGCCACGTCGGCCCGCACCGGGATGTTGGTCAGCGCCGAGACGAAGGCGGTGGCCATCGCCGCACCCGCGCTGGGGCCGTCCTTGGGTGTCGCGCCGTCAGGCACGTGGATGTGGATGTCGCGCTTCTCGAACAACTCGTCCTTGACGCCCAGGCGGCGGGAACGGCTGCGGATGACCGAGCGTGCGGCTTCCACCGATTCCTTCATCACATCGCCCAGCGAACCGGTGCGGATGATGTTGCCCTTGCCAGGCATCACCGCCGCCTCGATGGTCAGCAGGTCGCCACCCACCTCGGTCCAGGCCAGACCGACCACCTGGCCGACCTGATTCTTCTTTTCGGCACGGCCGTAGTCGAACTTGCGCACGCCCAAGAAGTCGTTGAGGTTCTCGTCGGTGACAATGACCTTGCCGGTGACCTTCTTGAGCTGGATGCTCTTGACGGTCTTGCGGCAGATCTTGGAGATCTCGCGTTCCAGCGAGCGCACGCCGGCTTCCCGCGTGTAGTAGCGGATGATGCCGCGGATGGCCGACTCGGTGATCTCCATCTCCTCGTCCTTGACGCCGTTGTTCTTGGCCTGCTTGGGGCACAGGTAGCGCTGGGCGATCGAGACCTTCTCGTCCTCGGTGTAGCCCGACAGGCGGATCACTTCCATCCGGTCCAGCAGGGCCGGCGGGATATTCATCGAGTTGGAGGTGGCGATGAACATCACGTCCGACAGGTCAAAGTCGACCTCGACGTAGTGGTCGCTGAAGGTGTGGTTCTGCTCGGGGTCGAGCACCTCCAGCAGCGCCGAACTCGGGTCGCCACGGAAGTCCATGCCCAGCTTGTCGATCTCGTCGAGCAGGAACAGCGGGTTGCGCACGCCGACCTTGGTCAGGCTCTGCAGCACCTTGCCCGGCATCGAGCCGATGTAGGTGCGGCGGTGGCCACGGATCTCTGCCTCGTCACGCACACCGCCCAAGGCCATGCGCACGAACTTGCGGCCAGTGGCGCGCGCCACGCTCTGGCCCAGGCTGGTCTTGCCCACACCCGGGGGGCCGACCAGGCACAGGATCGGCGCCTTGACCTTGTCCACACGCTGCTGCACCGCGAGGTATTCCAGGATGCGTTCCTTGACCCGGTCGAGGCCGTAGTGGTCTTCGTTGAGCACCTCCTCGGCCAGCGGCAGGTCGTGCTTGACCTTGCTCTTCTTGGCCCAGGGCAGGCCAATCAAGGTGTCGATGAAGTTGCGCACCACCGTGGCCTCGGCGCTCATCGGCGACATCAGCTTGAGCTTCTTCAGCTCGCTGTCGGCCTTTTTGCGCGCCTCCTTGCTCATCTTGGCGGCTTCAATCTTCTTCTCGAGCTCTTCGAGATCGGCGCCCTCCTCGCCATCGCCCAGTTCCTTCTGGATGGCCTTGACCTGCTCGTTCAGGTAGTACTCGCGCTGGCTCTTCTCCATCTGGCGCTTGACGCGGCCACGGATGCGCTTTTCCACCTGCAGGATGTCGACCTCGTGCTCCAGCAGTTCCAGCAGCTTCTCCAGCCGCTTGGCGACCACGAACAGGTCCAGCACCGACTGCTTGGCTTCGAGCTTGAGCGGCAGGTGCGCGGCGATGGTGTCGGCCAGGCGGCCCGGATCGTCGATGCCGGCGATGGACGTGAGAATCTCGGGCGGGATCTTCTTGTTCAGCTTGACGTACTGGTCGAACTGCTGCGTCACGGCACGGCGCAGGGCTTCGACCTCGGGCGATGGCTCACCGGTGGGCTGCACCGGCACCACCGCGGCGGTGAAATGCTCTTCGGTGTCATGGATGGTCTGGGTCTCGGCGCGCTGCACGCCTTCGACCAGCACCTTCACCGTGCCATCGGGCAGCTTCAGCATCTGCAGGATGCTGGAGACGCAGCCGACCTCGAACATGTCCTCGGGCTTGGGCTCGTCCTTGCCGGCGGCCTTCTGCGCCACCAGCATGATCTGGCGGCCGGCTTCCATCGCGGCTTCCAGGGCCTTGATAGATTTGGGGCGGCCGACAAACAGCGGGATGACCATGTGCGGAAACACGACCACATCACGCAACGGCAGCAGCGGCAGCGTGATCGGATCGGCGGGGAGTACTGGATGTCCAGACATGGGAAACCTCTCTTTCTCAGACCGACTTGGGGCCTGAGCAGGGGAATGCAAGGCAGAAGCCTTGCCGATGCAGAAAGACGGACTCCGTCAGGAAAACGGGGAGCGACTGGTGTCGCGAGCCCACCGAGGTCGGACCGAACAGCGCAGCCGTACACCCGTACGGCGAGCAGCGCAGGGCCGAGATCGGTGGGCGCAGCAGCAAAGCGCCCCCGCTTTTCAGGCGCTGGCCTTCTGTTCGCGGTACACCAGCAGGGGCTTGGCGCCCTCTTCGACGATGTGCTCGTCGATCACCACCTTGGCCACGCCGTCCATCGTCGGCAGGTCGAACATGGTGTCGATCAGCGCGTTCTCCATGATCGAGCGCAAGCCGCGTGCACCGGTCTTGCGCTTGAGCGCCTTGCGGGCAATCGCCGCCAACGCGGACGGGCGGATCTCCAGTTCAACACCGTCCATCATGAACAGCTTCTGGTACTGCTTGGCCAGGGCGTTGCGTGGCTCGGTGAGGATCTGGATCATCGCCGACTCGGTCAGCTCGCCCAGCGTGGCCACCACCGGCAGGCGGCCGACCAGTTCGGGGATCAGACCGAACTTGATCAGGTCCTCGGGCTCGGCATCCTTGAACACCTCGGCTGCGCGCTTCTCGGTCTTGCTGTGCACCGAGGCGCCGAAGCCGATGCCCGATTTCTCGGTGCGGTTCTGGATCACCTTCTCCAGCCCGTCGAAAGCACCCCCGCAGATGAACAGGATATTGGTCGTGTCGATCTGCAGGAAATCCTGGTTCGGGTGCTTGCGCCCGCCCTGCGGCGGCACGCTGGCCATCGTGCCTTCCACCAGCTTCAGCAGGGCCTGCTGCACGCCCTCGCCGCTCACGTCGCGGGTGATGCTGGGGTTGTCGGCCTTGCGACTGATCTTGTCGATCTCGTCGATGTAGACGATGCCACGCTGCGCCCGCTCGACGTCGTAATTGCAGTTCTGCAGCAGCTTCTGGATGATGTTCTCGACGTCTTCACCCACGTAGCCGGCTTCGGTCAGCGTGGTGGCGTCGGCAATCACGAACGGCACGTTCAGCAGCTTGGCCAGGGTCTGCGCCAGCAGCGTCTTGCCCGAGCCGGTGGGGCCGATCAGCAGGATGTTGCTCTTGGTGAGCTCGACCTCTTCCTTGGCCCCGGTACCGATGTGCTTGAGCCGCTTGTAGTGGTTGTAGACCGCCACCGACAGCGTGCGTTTGGCCGATTCCTGGCCGATCACATACTGGTCCAGCGTGTTCTTGATTTCCAGCGGCACCGGCAGGTCGGACTTGGGCGCCTTGGCGCCCGCACCCTCGGCCGGGGCTTCGTCACGGATGATGTCGTTGCACAGCTCAATGCACTCATCGCAGATGAACACCGACGGGCCGGCAATGAGTTTTTTCACCTCGTGCTGGCTCTTGCCGCAGAAGCTGCAGTACAGGACTTTTTCGCCGGAGGCGCCCTTCTTGTCGGCCATGGGTTTGGGTGTGCTGTGGAGGGCGGGTTAGGTTGCGAATCAATGATAGATCAAAGCACCGCGGCAGCCAGGGCGGGCCCGGGTGGCCGCGGCGGGCGGCGTCAGCCGCGCTTGGCGATGACCTGGTCGATCAGGCCATAGGTCTTGGCTTCTTCGGGCGACATGTAGAAATCACGCTCCATGTCCGCCTCGATCTTGCTCAGCGGCTGGCCGGTGCGGTCAGCGTAGATGCGGTTCAGCTGCTCGCGGGTCTTGAGGATCTCGCGCGCGGTGATCTCGATGTCGGTGGCCTGGCCCTGGGCACCGCCCGAGGGCTGGTGGATCATGACCTTGGCATTGGGCAGCGCGATGCGCTTGCCCTTGGCGCCGGCCATCAGCAGGAAGCTGCCCATGCTGGCGGCCATGCCCATGCACAGCGTGGAGACATCGGGCTTGATGAAGTTCATCGTGTCGTAGATCGACAGGCCGGCCGACACGCTGCCACCGGGCGAGTTGATGTACAGGAAGATGTCCTTGTCCGGGTTCTCGCTCTCCAGGAACAGCATCTGCGCCACGACCAGGTTGGCGGTGGCGTCGTTGACCGGGCCGACCAGGAAGATGATGCGCTCGCGCAGCAGGCGGCTGTAGATGTCGTACGCACGCTCGCCACGGCCGGATTGCTCGATGACGATGGGCACCATG
>Ga0208266_100344_pt1 | contig 16622 bp, 16 predicted proteins | sample LakWasMet67_HOW9_2_FD_183897 | JGI IMG/M metagenome (GOLD analysis project Ga0208266, IMG submission 183897) | Freshwater sediment methanotrophic microbial communities from Lake Washington under simulated oxygen tension - Sediment Metagenome... | ecosystem: Environmental > Aquatic > Freshwater >...
CCCCCGAAGCCCACAAGCTGCGACACTGGCGCCAGGCGATAGACAGGGCCAGCATTAATGCGCTCCTAGTGCACTATCTGGCATGCGCATCTCAGTGAGGACACCCTGCTGCAAATTGAGTACCCGCTGGCACCGGCGAGCCAAGTGCATATCGTGCGTCACCAGCACCAGTGTCGTTCCGTTCTGCGCATTCAAATCAAACAGCAGCTGAATAATCGCCTCCCCCGTTGCCACATCCAGATTACCGGTCGGCTCATCGGCAAATAAAATTGCTGGCTTGGCGGCAAATGCACGGGCAATCGCTACCCGTTGCTGCTCACCTCCCGATAATTGTCTGGGGTAATGTGTGCCGCGTGCCGCCAGGCCCACGCTTGCAAGTGCGGCCACGGCGACCGCCTCGGCCTCGCGCCGGCCTGCCAGCTGCAACGGCAGCATCACATTTTCGAGCGCGGTGAGCGAGCCTAACAATTGAAACGACTGAAACACAAAGCCCATGTACTTGGCCCGCATGGCTGCACGGCCATCTTCATCCATCGCGCCGATATCTGCCCCCGCGATCAGGACTTTTCCACCACTTGGCGTGTCCAACCCGGCCAACAACCCCAGCAAAGTCGACTTGCCTGACCCCGAACTGCCAATAATCGCCAGCCGCTCACCTTGGGGAACGGCCAGATTCAAATCGGTCAATATGGGGAGTGTTGTATCATTGCTGACAACGGATTTACTCAACGATAGCGCTTCAACGATATAAGGGCTTTGCATTAATGATGTTCCGATTTCTCAAAATATTAAGCGTAATAACAGGATTACTATTCACCAGTCTGGCGATGGCCGAGTCATCTAAACCGGTGATATTGTTTTTCGGTGACAGCTTGTCTGCCGCTTATGGCATCCCTAAAGAACAAGGCTGGGTCAATCTAGTCGCACTTCGTTTAAAAGACAAGCAATTGCCCTACGAAGTTGCCAACGCCAGTGTCAGCGGTGAAACTACCGCTGGCGGGCTCAGCAGATTACCGGCGGCACTCAAGCAGTTTAAACCCAGAATCTTGGTGATAGAACTAGGTGCCAATGACGGCTTACGCGGCTTGCCGCTGGATGCCATGAAAAACAACCTCGAAAAAATGATTCAAGCCAGCCAGCAAGTGAATGCAAAGGTGATTTTATTGGGCATGCTTATTCCACCGAATTATGGCCCGAAATACACCCAGGGGTTTAAAGCCATTTACGCAGATCTGTCCGACAAATACAAAATACCATTCGTCCCATTTTTTCTGGAGGGGGTCAGCGGCCACCGTGAATTGGTGATTGAAGATGGGTTGCACCCGAATGTGATTGCACAGCCTAAAATATTGGACAATGTTTGGCCAACACTCCAACCATTGTTCCATTTAACCGGTAAAAGCAGCCATTAAATAGCGCGAAGTCCGCACATGCACGTGGCGGGAGATGCGTACCGAATTCAGTGTTGGTGCGCTTTAATCCATCTCCTCAAGCACCTGCAAAAAATCATCGCCATATTTCTGCAACTTTGCCTGCCCGATCCCGCTAATCTGCCCCATTTCATCCAGTGTGTGTGGTTTGCGATTGTGGATTTCGAGCAGTGTGCTGTCGTGAAAAATCAAATACGGTGGTACGCCTTGCTCTCTGGCCAGTTCGAGTCGTTTGGCTTTAAGCGCTTGCCAGAGTGGATCATCATTGGCCCCTGCAAATGCCTCTTTGGCACGCGCGCTGCGTTCGGCTTTGCTGATGCGTTTTTCTGGTTCTGCATCGCGGCGTAGCCAGACTTCTTGCGCGCCTTTAAGTACGGGTCGCGCGGATTCGGTGAGTTTTAAGCCGCCATAGGCAGCCATGTCCGCTTCCAGCAATCCAGCTGCGATCAGCTGGCGATACACCCCGCTCCATTGCGCTAGATTGAGGGTTTTACCGATGCCAAAAGTGCTGACTTTGTCGTGACCGAAGCGCGCCACTTGCGGGGTGACTTTGCCGATGAGCACATCAATTAAATGTCCAACGCCGAATCGTTGCCCAGTACGGTAAACGCAGGATAGTGCCATTTGCGCGACTTGTGTCGCTTGCCAGGTTTCAACAGGATGCAGGCAGTTGTCACATTGCTCGCAGGCGCCAGGATGGCTTTCACCAAAATAACGCAAAATAGTTTGATGGCGGCAGGCGGTGGATTCACAGTAACCCAGCAAGGCATCGAGTTTCAGACGTTCTAGCCGTTTGCGCTCTTCTGAGGCTTCGCCACTGTCGAGCATTTGCCGCATAGAAACAACATCCCCCATGCCGTACACCATCCAGGCATTCGCTTGCAGGCCATCGCGGCCGGCGCGGCCGGTTTCTTGGTAGTAGCCTTCCATGCTTTTGGGCAAGTCTAAATGCGCGACAAAGCGCACATTGGGCTTATCGATGCCCATGCCAAACGCAATGGTCGCCACCATGATGATGCCCTCTTCGCGCAAAAAGCGCCGTTGGTGATGCTCGCGTAATTGCGCTGGTAACCCGGCATGATAAGGCAAGGCCGACCAGCCTTTTTCAACCAGCCAGGCAGCGGTTTCCTCTACTTTTTTGCGGGAGAGGCAATAGATGACGCCAGCGTCATCCGCATGTTCACGTTCTAAAAAGGTGTGAAGCTGCTGACGCGCATTATTTTTAATTCCCACGTGATAGCGGATATTGGGGCGATCAAAGCTTGAAACAAACTGCCGGGCGTGTTCGAGATTCAGTTGGCTGATAATTTCGGCACGGGTGGGGGCGTCGGCAGTTGCTGTCAACGCAATCCGCGGTACATCGGGGAAGCGATGGTGCAGCACCGTGAGTTGGCGGTATTCTGGCCTGAAATCGTGGCCCCATTGCGAGACGCAGTGCGCTTCATCAATGGCAAACAGGGCCAAGCCGACATGCTGTTGCACCTCGTCAAGCAGACTTAAAAAACTGCCGACCATCAGGCGCTCGGGGGCGACATACAGTAGCTTAATGTCACCACTCATCACTTCGCGGGTGATGCGGGCATTGTCTTCAGCACTTAAACTAGAGTTTAAAAAAGCGGCATGGACGCCAAGCTGTTGCAAAGCCTCGACCTGGTTTTGCATGAGGGCGATCAACGGTGAAACCACGATCGCTAGGCCTTCACGGGCCAGGGCCGGGACTTGGTAGCACAGCGATTTTCCGCCACCAGTGGGCATTAACACCAGCGCATCTTGGCCGGCAATCACATGCTCAACAATGGCTTGTTGCTGGTGGCGAAACTGGTTAAAACCAAAAACGTCTTGGAGGATTTGTTGCGGTGAAAAGCTCGCCATGTCAGGGCAAGCCTAAATTTTGTGGTAGGGATTAATAAGCTGGTCGACTAATTGGTGCAGTGCCTCGCGCATCTGTGCCTCACTGACTTCCATCAGCAAGCCATCCTCCAACGCATCTTGTGCGATTTGTTTGAGTTCATCAAAATTTTCAGACATGACTTTGACTTTTTCGGTACAAGAAACCACCGAACCATCGTCACGCAGCCATTTGGGCCATTCGTTAGTCATACACTTGTTCTTTCACTGACTGACTTTTTCACTGGCTTTGCTCTAAAGCCTGCCACAATTTTACCAAAGCTTGGCCACGGTGGCTCATTTTGCTTTTTACTTCTAGTGGTAATTCAGCCACGGTTTTACCTGTCTGCAAATCCATAAACAAAGGATCGTAGCCAAAGCCATCCGTACCGCGAAACTCGCGCAAAATTTCACCCAACCACATGCCATCGGCAATCATCGGTTGTGGATCATGCGGTGAGCGCACTAGGACCAGCACACTATAAAAATAGGCGCGGCGGTCACTTTCACGCGTCATCACGGTGAGCAGTTTATCGTTGTTACGCTCGTCCTGCGTGAGCAGGCTACCGGCGGGCAATGGCCCTGCATAACGCGCTGACATAACGCCCGGCGCGCCTTGCAAGGCATTCACGCACAAGCCAGAATCATCCGCCAGCGCGGGCAGGCCGGTATGCTGACTAGCATGTCGTGCTTTGGCAAGCGCATTTTCAACAAAGGTGTCATAGGGCTCAGGGCATTCCGGGACGTTGAATTCAGATTGCGACACAATCTCAATATTCAAGGGCGCCAAAACATGCGCGATCTCACGGATTTTACCTTTGTTACCAGAGGCAATCACCAGTTTATTAAACGATAAAGCCATGGTTATGTCGCTAGGGCCTGTGTTTGCAATTGTGCCAATGCTTGAATGCCTTTGGCCGCCAAATCTAACATGTGATTCATGGTTTGGCGGCTGAATGGCTCGCCTTCGGCCGTGCCCTGAATTTCAACGAAACCACCGCTGCCAGTCATGACGACGTTCATGTCCGTATCGCAATCGGAGTCTTCAATGTAATCGAGGTCGAGCACCGGTTGACCCTGGTAGACCCCCACCGAGATGGCTGCCACGGAGTCTCTGATTGGGGTTTCGCTGAGCAAGCCCTTTTGCAGCAAGGTGCCTACCGCATCGACCATGGCAACATAGGCGCCGGTAATGCTGGCAGTGCGGGTGCCGCCATCGGCCTGAATGACATCACAATCGAAATGAATTGTGCGCTCGCCCAGTTTTTGCAAGTCAATCACCGCACGCAGACTGCGGCCGATTAAACGCTGGATTTCTTGCGTACGACCGCTTTGCTTGCCGCGCGCCGCCTCGCGGTCCATGCGTGAGCCAGTAGAGCGTGGCAACATGCCGTATTCAGCAGTCACCCAACCCTGGCCTTTGCCTTTCAAAAATCCGGGCACTTTCTCTTCGACGCTGGCAGTGCAAATGACATGGGTGTCGCCAAATTTAATCAGCACCGCACCTTCTGCGTGCTTGGTATAGTGGCGGATAATTTCAATGGCGCGCAATTGATCGTTGGCACGCTGACTTGGTCTGATCATGGTTGTTTACTTTCTAAGCTGGTCATCACGTCGAAATGGCGATGCAGGCTCAGGAATAAGGGCAGCCTGTCTTGCATCATCCATTCATCGGTTCGAATTATTTAATGTGTTGCTGGGTTCTCCCCAGCGCTTCCTGAATTTCGGCTATCGCCTTTTCAATCTCGTCGTCGGTGAGATCTAACCCATAGGCACTCGATACAGGCGCGGCGGCGTTCATCATGGTCGTGGTCACATCCACTGGCAAATCTAGCGTAGAGATGGTCAATGGGTTAATGACACGCTGACCCCACTGGAGGGCAATCGCACTCATATTATCGCCGACCGTGATACTCGCTGCGTCGGCATCGTCTAATAATCTGTTGACGCCATCATTGATATCCGCCGCCAGCATATGTTGCGCCATGTTGATATCGGGCACGGCATTCCAAACGCCATCGGAGCATAACAGAATCACGTCACCCTCACGCAATGGAATAGGCGCCGCCAACTCTACGTTCGGTGCCCGGTCACCACCGACGCAATTATAAATTTTATTGCGGTGCGGATGGTGGTCGACTTCATCGGCTGAGATTTTACCCTCGCGCAACAGCGACTGCACAACAGAGTGGTCTTCGGTCTGGTGATCGACCAGGCCGTTACGGTAAAGATATAGTCTGGAATCACCGACATGCGCACAAAACAGCTTGTTTTGCTGAATCAGCGCCACCACAATCGTGGTCCTCGGTGATTCCATCAAGCGTTTTTGCAAGCGCACATTTTCAATCACATTGTGTGCCTGCGCAATTTGCTCACGCAAAAATTGGGCAGGCTGCGTAATCATGGGTTGTGATTCCCGCTGAAACGCCTCTATCATCGTTTTCACAGCGATCTCGGCGGCCACATCCCCATGCGCATGCCCACCCATACCATCTGCCAACACCAAAAAAATAGCATTTCTATGGTATGAGTAAGCCAGCCGGTCTTGATTATAAGGGCGCGGCCCCTGACGGCTCCCTTGTGCAATGGTGAATTTCATAGCGGTTTGGTCAGCACCTTGATGATTTTATCCACCAGCGATCCGCGCGGGTCTTCAACGACGCGAATGCCGATCATTTTTTTCTGTAACGAAAACACACTTTGCGGGCGCATCATGTAATCAATTTGCATACACGCATCGATAATCGCCAACAATTTCTCAGAGTATATCTGTTTGCCAAGCACAACTGCAGGCACCAGTGTATCTTCTTTGAGACGCAAGTTCGCCGCCACTGGCGACGCCCGTTGCAAGCAGGCATACATACTGGCGCCGATGCTGTAGATGTCACTCCAGGGTCCGAGATGTTTGCGGTCCATGTATTGTTCTGGCGGCGCAAAACCCGGCGTGTAGGTGGGCGCAAGCGTTACCTCTGACAAGGCCTGGCGGGCGGATCCGAAGTCGAGCAGCATCGGCGAACCATCGAGGCGAATGTAAATGTTTGCGGGTTTAATATCCAGATGCAACAATTTTCGCGTATGCACCTCGCGCAAACCATTCAGTAATTCAACAAACATGCGGATTAAAAAGCCTTCCGGCACCGGCTGTGACAAAGCCATAATGTAATCTTGCAAGGACTTACCGCGCTCGTATTTCATCACCATGTAGACGGTGTTATTGGCTCGAAAGAAGTTTTTCACCCGCACAATATTTTTGTGCTCGATATTGGCCAGCGCCAACCCTTCTTCAAAAAAGCACTTCATGCCATGCTTATAAGCCGCTTCATTTTTACCATTTGAGCGAATGTGCGTATCACCATCCCGTTCAGCCAACGTGACGGGCATGTATTCTTTAATTGCGATGGTATTTTTTTGCGCATCTTGCGCCAAATAGACGAAACTAAACCCCCCTAAGCTCAGCACCCGGGTGATGGTGTAATCATGCAATACCGTGCCTACCGGCAAGGCGAAATCGAATTTATTGGCGAGCTTCACTAGCGTTTTAACGACACCATCATGGCATTTATTTAGGCAGCCCGCCGTTTTAATCCTTAAAGGCCCGGCTGAGCAGCGGTTTTATCTTATCTGTGCGCTATTTTCGCATATCGATAGCGCATTTGATACAATCCTTCAGTTTGCCCGGAGCGCGATGATGACGACAAAAAAAACCACCCCAGCACAATCCATTTTAAGCATGACCGGCTTTGCCGCCACGGAAGCACGTTTTCCCGGCGGTCTGCTGCTGATTGAGTTACGCGCGGTCAACCATCGCTATCTAGAATTGCACGTTAAAATTGAAGACAGCTTGCGCCAATTTGAGGCGCAAATCCGCGAACAATTGCAAACGCGGTTAGGGCGCGGCAAAGTCGAATGCCGTATGAGTCTTAAAAGCGATAACGCAGCGACCACGCTCACACTGAATCCTGCTATGGTCGGGCAAATTGCACAAACCCTGAATGCATTACAACAACACTTTCCGCAGGCACAACCGATCAATCTGGTAGATATTTTCAAATTGCCCGGCGTGCTGCACACCGAGCCGGCGGATGCCGAGGCGATGGCACAAAGCCTGCACGCTGGATTAGCCCAAGCCATCGATGAGCTGATTGCAGCCCGAGCGCGCGAAGGCGACAAACTCAAGCAAGTGTTGTTAGACCGCCTACAAGGCGTGCGCGATCAGATCAGCGTTGTGAAACCATTGTTACCAACGTTGGTAAGTCAATACCAAGAAAAGCTCACTGCCAAACTGCGTGAAGCCATGCAAGCCGATGACGACCGTGTGCGGCAAGAAATCGTGCTTTTTGCACAGCGGATTGATGTGGATGAAGAATTGGCACGCCTGCAATCACACATTACCGAGATGGATCGTATCCTCACTGCTGGCGGTGCCATGGGTAAAAAGTTAGATTTTTTAATGCAAGAAATGAATCGCGAAGCCAATACACTTGGCTCAAAATCGGTTGCCATTGAAACCACACAAGTGTCCATGCAGTTAAAAGTGCTGATCGAGCAAATGCGCGAGCAGATTCAAAATATTGAATAACCCAGCTGCATTACAATCAGCATTGCACCAAAAGCGTGATTACAAAACGCACCATTATGGTGCATTTTGCCAAAATACCCAGATAAACCAATTGATATCTCACTGATTTAAAAGATTATTTATTGCTGGCACACGGCTTGCTCTTATATAATTGATTTTTATAAGCAAGGCAAAGGTCCAGCATGATGACGCAATCGGCCAAACAGTTTTTCGATGAGATGCAGGGCTATGGGGGCAATGTGCGCGCCATCTATCAAGCATACAACCGCTGGCTTAGCGATGTCCCCACACAGCAATTGGCCGCCAAGCGTGCCGAAGCTGAAGTCTTATTCCGTCGCGTTGGTATTACGTTTAACGTCTATGGCGAAGAGGATGGGGCCGAGCGCCTGATCCCGTTTGATGTCATTCCGCGCATGATTTCTGCCAGTGAGTGGGCGCATTTGTCTAAAGGCGCCGTGCAACGCGTGCGTGCGCTCAATATGTTTCTGCATGATATTTATCATGAGCAAGAAATTATCAAGGCCGGCATTGTGCCCCACAGCATTCTGACGAACTCACAATACCGCCCAGAAATGGTTGGCGTCAACGTGCCGAACCAAGTGTATGCGCACGTGGCAGGCATTGATCTGGTGCGCACCAGTGAGTCGCAGTTCTATGTGCTTGAAGACAATTTGCGCACACCTTCTGGCGTGTCTTACATGCTAGAAGATCGCAAGATGATGATGCGCTTGTTCCCCGATTTATTTAGAAAATACCCGATTGCCCCTGTTGAACACTATCCTCATGTGCTACTAAACAACTTACGTTCAGTCGCGCAAACCGGCGTCACTGACCCCACCGTGGTATTGCTCTCACCAGGCGCTTACAACAGTGCCTACTTTGAACATGCTTTCCTCGCCCAGCAAATGGGCATCGAGCTGGTCGAAGGCCAAGATTTGTTTGTCCGTAATAACGCCGTTTATATGCGCACCACGCAAGGCCCGCAAAGGGTGGACGTGATTTACCGCCGCATTGACGACGACTTCCTTGACCCTCTGGTGTTCAAGCCCGACTCCCTGTTGGGCGTGCCAGGTCTGCTCTCCGTCTACCGCAATGGAGGCGTCACATTGGCTAACGCCGTAGGCACCGGCGTGGCCGATGATAAGGCGACGTATGTTTACGTGCCGGAGATGATTAAGTTCTACTTGGGTGAGTCTCCCATCCTGCAGAACGTGCCTACGTATCAACTCAGCAAGGAAGATGATCTGGCCTATGTGCTGGATCATCTGCCTGAGCTGGTCGTGAAGGAGGTACAAGGCTCTGGCGGCTACGGCATGCTGGTCGGACCCGCTGCCAGCAAGCAAGAAATCGAGGAGTTCCGCTTGCGCATTGTCTCCAAACCAGCCAACTACATCGCACAACCCACGCTTGCTTTGTCGACCTGCCCAACGCTGGTGGATCAAGGCATTGCGCCACGCCACGTCGACCTGCGCCCTTTTGTGCTCTCAGGCAAAACAGTCAGCTTGGTACCGGGAGGTTTATCACGGGTCGCGCTCAAAGAAGGTTCATTAGTGGTTAACTCCTCGCAAGGGGGCGGCACCAAAGACACCTGGGTGTTAGAACGGGATGAAGTCAGTGTCGAGAGTATGCAGTCACAAATGGCTGCCCAACAAACTACCAAAGAGGCCGTCATATGTTAAGCCGCACCGCAGATCATCTGTATTGGATGGCACGTTACATCGAGCGCACCGAAAACGTCGCGCGCGTGTTAGACGTGACCTACAACATGTCACTATTGCCCTCAGACAGCAATGATGAAGAGTTATGGGACATGGTGCTCGAGATCGCGGGCATTCGTGATATTTATGACGCTACTTACAAAGAATTAAACGCCACCAACGTGATTAAACATCTGGTGATGGACAGCAACAATCCGTCCAGCATTTATAGTTCACTGCGCAGCGCACGTGAAAATGCGCGCGCAGTACGGGTGGCCATGACGACCGAAACCTGGGAGAACATGAACACCTTGTGGCTAGAGTTTGGCCAGTATATCAAGCAGGATTTAACGCAAGCAGGCTTGAGTGAATTTTGCGAATGGGTAAAAAGTCGTTCTCATTTGTTCCGTGGCGTGTGCTTTGGCACCATGTTGCGCGATGAGGCCTTCAGCTTTGTGCGCTTAGGCACGTTTATGGAACGGGCAGATAATACGGCGCGCTTACTCGACGTTAAGTATGAATTTTTAATTCCGATGCAAGAAGCCAATGATGGCGCGGTGGATTATTACGAGTGGAGTGCGGTGCTGCGCTCTGTGTCGGCTTTTCAGGCATATCAAAAAGTGTATCGTGATGCGATTGAGCCGATGAAAGTGTCAGAATTATTGATTCTGCGCGAAGACATGCCACGCTCACTGCACGCTTGCTATGCAGAAATTATGCCTATTTTGCGGCAAGTGGCTGGTAGCCGACAAACCGAAGCAGAGCGCCTGGCGGGGCAGATGCACGCCAAGCTCCATTACGGCCGCATCTTGGATATTGTTACAGATGGTGTGCATCACTTTTTGGACGAATTTATTTTGGCCAACCGCAAACTGGGCGAAGAAATTCAACGTAATTTTTTGAGCGCAACGGCCTAATCGCAGCGCAATGCTTTATTGCACACGCGGTGGCGTTTGACCGCAACCATACGCAACCTGCTTCCAACACGGCTGCGCATTGGGGTTTGGAGCCCTTCAAACGATGTTGCTCAATATTGACCACCAGACGTGTTATGTTTTTAGCGACATGGTGCCTTACACCATCGAGCAATTGCGTCTGACTCCGCGCAATGGGAATAGTCAACAGGTCCACCATTGGCACATCAAGGTCCTCGGGCAACTGACACCTTTTGAAGATGCTTTTGGTAACTTATCGCACACCTTGGTCATTGATCAACCGCACCAGTCATTGCTGATAGAAGTCTCTGGCGCAGTTGAAACTGGTGTTGAAGCGCCGGCCACCCAAGCAACGCTGCCCACAGCCATTTATCTGCGGCAGACGCCTCTAACAGAGGCTGATGCCGCAATGACTGCGTTTGCACAGCGTTTTGCTCATGCGCCACTGGCCGAGATGATGCATGCGTTGCGCGCGCGCATAGAATACCTGCCAGGCGCGACCGCAGTCGATACGCCAGCCACCGCAGCGTTCAGGCTCGGCAAAGGCGTTTGCCAAGATCATGCCCATGCTTTTATTGGCTGTTGCCGAAGTTTGGGTTACCCAGCACGCTATGTCAGCGGGTATTTGTTCACCGCAGAAGGCCAAAGGATGCAGAGCCATGCCTGGGTTGAAGTCTGGCAAAATAATCAATGGCTGGGGCTGGATGTGTCCAACGGTACCCTCGTGAATGACACACATGTCAGGTTGGCGAATGGACTCGATTACCGCAGCGCTAGCCCAATTACTGGCCCTCGCATGGGCGGTGGCTTAGAGGGCATGGCGAGTATGGTGCACATCAGTCAACACGCCGGCCTGACGGATCAACAGCGCGAACAACACAGGCAACAGTTACGGCGACAGGCACAAACTGCCCAGCAGTAGCCCACCGACGCATGCTATGATGATTTTTTTAACACAGAATGTAGCGCTTATTTCTTATGACATATTGTGTCGGTATTTTGCTTGAACAAGGGTTGGTATTGGCTTCAGATACCCGGACCAACGCCGGGGTAGACCAAGTCGCCATTTCACCCAAAATGCACGTATTCGAAGTGCCCGGCGACCGTATGATTGTTTTATTAACGGCAGGCAATCTGGCCATTACACAATCTGTTGTCAATCTTTGTCGTGAACAACTCAAATCGGCTGAACCGCACGCGCATCTGCATAACGTGCAATCATTATTTGAAGCGGCCAGCGTCGTTGGCGCCGCCATGCGCACCGTGCATCAGCGCGATGGTAAAGCGCTTAAAGACCATAGCATAGACTTTAGCGCCAGCATTCTAGTCGCAGGACAAATTAAAGGTGAAAAACCGCGCCTGTTTAATGTGTATGCGGCAGGTAACTTTATTGAAGCCACGCCTGACACGCCCTACCTGCAAATTGGTGAAACAAAATATGGCAAACCAATCATAGACCGTGTCATCAAACATCAAACCAATGTCACAGATGCGGTAAAATGTGTGTTGATTTCATTTGACTCCACCATCCGCAGTAATATTTCTGTGGCTTTACCGATTGATTTGATGATATACCGCACTGACAGTTTCACCGCCGATTGTCGGCAACGCTTGACAGAGGATGACCCTTATTACGCTCGCATTCGCAAAGGTTGGGGCGAAGGGCTGAAATCCGTGTTTTCTTCACTACCTAATCCTGAATGGTGTGCCTCATGAGTCACGGCCATTTATTTGTGATCTCTGCGGCTTCTGGCGCGGGAAAAACCAGCCTAGTGCGCGCCATGTTGGCGCAAGACCCCATCCTAAAGTTGTCCGTTTCGCACACCACGCGCGCGCCACGACCGGGTGAAGAAGATGGCATTCATTACCATTTTGTGTCAGAGCCTGCATTTTTAGAGATTCTGGATCAGGGCGGCTTTCTTGAAAGTGCCCACGTGCATAGTGCACGCTATGGAACCGCGCAAAGTGAAGTAGAAAGCGCATTGGCCGAGGGCCGCGATGTCATTCTCGAGATTGACTGGCAAGGCGCAGAACAAATACGCACCCTGTTCCCGAATGTGACTTCAATCTTCATTTTACCGCCCTCCATTGAAGCCTTATCGCATCGACTCAACAGTCGCGGGCAGGATAGCGAAGCCGTCATCACACAACGCTTGGCGGCTGCGCGCGAAGAGATGCGTCACGTGCATGCGTTTGATTATGTTACAATAAATGATAATTTTGACGTGGCCTTGCAGGATCTGATGGCGATTGTTCGCGCACAGCGCTTGCAGTTAAACCGCCAGGTTGCTTGCCACGCGTCATTGATTCAATCACTTACCTGACCCAGCGCGCACTTGCGTTGCATGTAGGCTCACACATTAAGAGGTTTTTATGGCACGTATTACTGTCGATGATTGCTTGGACAACATCCCTAACCGTTTTCAATTGACACTGGTAGCCGCTTATCGCGCCAGACAATTGGCGAATGGCTCTGACCCATTAGTGAGTGGTTACTCGCAAAGAGACAAGCCAACCGTCATTGCCTTGCGCGAGATCGCAGCCGGCAAAATCGGTGTTGAATTGTTAGAGAAAAAGGGTCAAGCATAAACAGCTATGCCCCACAGCCAAGGCGATCCTGCCCATCGCAAGTCCAGATCTCCTCTGGAAGAAGTGGACTTGCTCCCTGCTGACCGTGAGGATTCTCCGCTCACCCAGCTGATCCGTAAATACCTCAACGAAGAAGAAGTGCAACTGGTTTGGCAAGCGTATCGCTATGCCGAACAGGCGCATGCCGGTCAAACCCGCAAAACCGGCGAACCCTACATTACCCACCCGATCTCCGTCGCTTGCATTCTGGCCAAGCTACATCTTGACCTGCCCACGCTGCTGGCAGCACTACTGCATGATGTGGTTGAAGATACGGAAGTAGACAGTGCGGCAATTGCCGAACGGTTTGGCAAACAGGTGGCCGATTTAGTGGATGGCTTAACCAAGCTGGACAAAGTCGAGCTGCAAACGGCGACCCAGGCGCAAGCCGAAAACTTCCGAAAAATGCTGCTGGCGATGAGCCAAGATGTGCGCGTGATTTTAGTCAAGCTGGCTGACCGTTTGCATAACATGCAAACACTAGAGGCGATGCGCCCAGAAAAACAAAAACGCATCGCACGGGAAACACTAGATATTTATGCGCCGATTGCCAACCGTCTGGGCTTGAACCCAATTTACCACGAGTTAGAAGACCTTAGCCTCAAATACCTATATCCGAATCGCTTCCGAGTGATCGACAAAGCCATCCGCCTTGCACGCGGCAATCGCAAAGAAGTGATTAGTAAGATTCTGGAAGCCATTCAGAATCAACTCAAGCACTACCAGCTGGAGTATGACGTCGCTGGCCGCGAAAAACACTTGTACAGCATCTACAAGAAAATGGCCGAAAAATCGACCAAATTATCGCAAATTGGGGATATTTACGGTTTTCGTGTGGTGGTCAAAGATACGGCGGCTTGTTACCTGGCGCTGGGCGCATTACACGCGCTATACAAGCCGATTCCCGGCCGGTTTAAAGACTATATTGCTATTCCCAAGGCCAATGGCTATCAATCATTACACACCACCTTATTTGGCCCGTTTGGCACACCGATTGAGGTTCAAATCCGTAGCCAAGAAATGCACAACATTGCTGATGCTGGGGTCGCTGCGCATTGGTTATATAAAACAACCGACGCGCATCTGACCAAGCTGCAACAACAAACGCACCAATGGTTGCAAAGACTGGTTGAGATTCAAACCGAAAGTGAAGACAGCCACGAGTTTCTTGAAAACTTTAAAGTGGATCTGTTTCCTGACGAGGTGTATGTTTTTACGCCCAAAGGCAACATTATGGCGTTACCGCGCGGTTCAACGGCGGTTGATTTTGCTTATGCCGTGCACTCAGATGTGGGCAATAGTTGCGTCGCGGTCAAGATCAACAATGAGTTGGCGCCATTACGTACCGAAATGCGCAATGGCGATCATGTCGAAATCATTACGGCACCGTTGGCCAAACCCAATCCAGCCTGGCTCAATTATGTGGTGACTGGCAAAGCCCGCTCACATATTCGACATTACCTGAAAACGGTGAAGGTGGAAGAATCGGCACAACTGGGGGAGCGTATGCTCAATGTAGCGTTGCGCGCCATGCATATCGAGCCTGCCGAGATTGCTGATAAACAGTGGCAAAAAGTCATGAACGACTATGGCACCAAGACACGTCAAGGCATTTTGACCGATATCGGCTTAGGCAAGCGAAACAGCCTGATGGTGGCACACCAATTGCTGGCCCACCCAGCCGACGCGGATGATAAATCCAGCAAAGTGCTGGACACCATTACTATCCGCGGCTCCGAAGGCATGGCAGTGCAATTTGCCCCCTGCTGTCGCCCAATCCCCGGTGATCCAATCTTGGGTTTTATCAACAAAGACAAAGGACTGGTCATCCATACGCATGATTGTCCAGCCATTCGTAAATTCAGGTTAGACCCTGAAAAATGGCTAGACGTAGAATGGGATGCGGACCCGAAAAAGTTATTCAGCGTGAACTTGCGTATTACTGTTGTTGACGAACGTGGGATGCTGGCCAAAGTCGCTGCCACGATCTCCAACGCAGATGCCAACATTGACAACGTCAGTGTCGAAAACAGTGATGGCAGCCAATACTCCAACGTCAACTTTACCGTACAGGTGCATAACCGCGTGCATCTGGCTACCCTCATCCGTAATTTGCGCAAAATTCAGCAAATCGTGCGCATCAATCGGGTCAAGGGTAACCAAGTGGAACAACGCATCCAATAACTCAAAGTGATGCCAGCATGCGTTCCTTAAGCGAGATTAAAGGTTTTACGCCTGCCTTGTGCAGTCAGCTCGCCAAGCTGGGTATATCGTCAGTACAAGCGCTACTACTGCACCTACCTTTGCGTTATCTAGACGAAACCCGCATTACGGTTATTCGTGATCTTCGTCTGGGCGAACAAACACAAATAGAAGGCGTCGTAGTGCATAACGAAGTCAGCTATAAACCACGCAAAATGCTCAATGTCAGGCTGCAGGATGATACTGGCATCATCAACCTACGGTTTTTGCATTTTTACCCCAGCCAAGTCACCGCCATGCAAATCGGGCAGCGCTTGCGCGTGTTTGGCGAGGTGCGTCCTGGTTTTTTTGGTTATGAGATGGTGCATCCGACCCAACGCAAGGTTGGCGAAGACACCCCGGTCAATCAAGCACTCACCCCGGTGTACCCGAGCACGGCTGGCTTGAGCCAAGCCGCTATCCGTAAAGCAGTCAACTTGGTCTTACAACCAGCCAATTTAGTCGAGACCCTGCCCGCATTCGTGTATCAATCCCTGCAACTGCCAGACTTCGCCACCAGCCTACGATTGTTGCATCAGCCCCTGCCCGACATGGCGCTCACTGCACTCGATGACCGCACCCATCCTGCTTGGCAACGGCTTGCTTTTGATGAGTTACTGGCACAGCAATTGTCGATGCGCCAGCATTACGCGCGCCGCAAACAGTCCCAAGCACCTAAAATCGCCGCTTCACAAACGCTGGTGAAGCAACTGCAGGCACATTTACCATTTAGCCTGACTGCGGCGCAACAAAAGGTGATTGCAGAAATCAGTCATGACTTATCCCAACCACACCCGATGCAGCGGCTCTTGCAAGGCGACGTAGGCAGTGGCAAAACCATTGTTGCCTGTATCGCCGCGTTGCAATTAATCGAACATGGCTGGCAAGTGGCGATGATGGCGCCGACTGAAATTTTGGCAGAACAACATTATAAAAAATTGGCTGGCTGGCTAGCGCCTTTAGGCATTGAAGTCGCTTGGTTGACTGGCAGCCAGCACAAAAAAGAACGTGAGCATTCACTGTCAAGAATAGCCAACGGTGAAGCCATGCTCGCAGTGGGCACCCATGCTTTATTTCAGGATCAAGTGCAGTTTAAACAGTTAGGATTGGCGATTGTTGACGAGCAACATCGTTTTGGCGTTGGCCAACGCCTGGCACTGCGCAAAAAAGGACAACAAGCACAACTTGAGCCGCATCAACTCATGATGTCAGCCACCCCAATCCC
>Ga0208266_100345_pt1 | contig 16566 bp, 12 predicted proteins | sample LakWasMet67_HOW9_2_FD_183897 | JGI IMG/M metagenome (GOLD analysis project Ga0208266, IMG submission 183897) | Freshwater sediment methanotrophic microbial communities from Lake Washington under simulated oxygen tension - Sediment Metagenome... | ecosystem: Environmental > Aquatic > Freshwater >...
CGAAGCGAAAATTGATTCAACTGGTTGAAGAGAAACATGTCAGCGGCTGGGACGACCCTCGCCTACCCACACTGGCCGGTGCTCGCCGTCGTGGCTACACGGCAGAGGGCTTCAAACTGTTTACAGACCGTATTGGCGTATCAAAAGCAGACTCTTGGATCGATTATAGTATTCTTGAGGACTGCATGCGCGAAGTGCTCAATGACGCTGCTCCCCGTAAAATCGGGGTGCTGGATCCGATCAAACTAGTCATAGACAACTATCCTGAGCATGCAGAAGAGGATTGCTACGCGCCGAATCATCCGCAAAAACCTGACCTAGGCAAACGCGTAGTCAAGTTATCGAAAACGCTGTGGATTGAACGCGAGGACTTCATGGAAGAGCCCTCAAAAGGCTATTTCCGTTTATTTCCCGGCAATATGGTGCGCCTACGCTACGGCTATGTCATCAAATGCCTACACTGTGAAAAAGACGCGTCAGGTCAGGTCACTGTCGTGCATTGTGAATATCTGCCAGACACCAAGTCCGGCACCCCGGGCGCAGACAGCGTCAAAGTCAAAGGCAATATTCACTGGGTCAGTGCGGCGCATGCATACCCCGCTGAAATTCGCTTATATGACCGCCTGTTTAAAGCGCCACACCCTGGCGAAGGCAAAAACGACGATGGCTCTGACCGCGATTTTCTGCAGGACATTAACCCTGATTCCGTGACCACCATCTCTGCACAGCTTGAGCAAGGCGCACAAGCGGCTCAAGCGGGAGATATCTACCAGTTTGAGCGCCATGGCTATTTTGTGGCTGACCGTAAAGACAGCGTGGCTGGCAAGCCCGTGTTTAACAGAACGGTGACCCTCAAAGATCAATGGCAGAAATAACGTTAGCCATGACACCGGTCGAATTATCAAAAGCATTTAGACTGCTCAATCATGGCCCAACCACGCTCATCACCTCGGCACATGGCAGCCAACGCAACATCATGGCTGCCGCTTGGGTCTGTGCGCTAGACTTCAATCCAGCCAAAGTCACGGTCGTGATTGATCGCAACACCTACACGCGCGAACTCATCGAGGCCGAAGGCACCTTTGCGATCAACCTGCCCAGCGTGCAACAGATTGAAATGGTGAAACAAGTAGGCAGTATTAGCGGACGAGATTTAGCAAGCACTGACAAATTTGCAGAATACGACATTGACACTGTTGCTGCACAAGCAATCACCGCACCGTTAGTCACGGGCTGCGTCGCTTGGCTAGAGTGCAAAATCATCCCCGAGCCACATAACCAAGCCACTTACGATTTGTTTATTGCCGAAGTGGTAGCAGCACATGCCGATGCGCGCGTGTTTTCGGATGGCCGTTGGCATTTTGAGGGACATGACGAGTTACGTACCGTGCATCATATAGCCGGGGGCGTATTTTACGCCACAGGCCAAGCCTGTTAATGCGTTAATCTTGCCGCCACTACCGAAAGCCCTGCATCCCCTGCAGGGCTTTTTTATTTAGGACAATTCCTACAGCAAAAGACACCTTTGACGGGCTTTGTTGTTGCGCGTTTTAAGCGATCATTTTAGACGTGATAGTGAATGACGCGCTGCGTTTCAACATGACAAGCAGTGCAATGATAGACAACCCTCTGCGACAACGCCTTTCTTGTAAGTCATTCCACCGTTACGAGTAGCAGTCAATTCAACCGCGCCAGCGCAGCAATGCGTGGCCTTTTGTCATGAGTCGTAAGGTATGTATGCGCACACAAGCCAAGCCAAAAAAAGAGCCTTTATATGTATTATTAATCAGTGTGCACGGCCTGATTCGGGGCGAGCAGCTCGAGTTAGGCGTCGATGCAGATACTGGCGGACAATGTACCTATGTGCTTGATTTAACCAAGGCGCTGGCCGCGCACCCGCAGGTGGCTAAAGTGGATTTAATGACGCGCCTGATCGATGACCCCGCGCTCGCGGCTGACTATGCGCAGCCAGAAGAGCCACTGAGTCAAAATGCCCGCATCATCCGGTTTCCATGCGGGCCCAAGCGTTATATGCGCAAAGAAACCTTATGGCCTTACCTTGACCAGATGGTAGACCGCTGCCTGCACTATTTACGACAGCAAGGGCGCCCGCCTGATGTCATTCACTCGCATTATGCGGATGCAGGCTATGTGGGACGTCAATTATCTATGTTGTTAGGTATCCCGTTGATACACACCGGACACTCGTTGGGTAGACCCAAGCAAGCGCGCTTACTTTCGAGTGGTCGTAAAGCGACGAATATTGAAAAGCAGTTTAATTTTGAACGTCGCATTGCAGAGGAAGAGGCGCTCATGCAACATGCCTCGCTCATCGTCACCAGTACGCGACAAGAAATCGAACTGCAATATGGCATGTATCCACATCCCGATTCAAAGCGATTCAGGGTGATTCCACCCGGCACAGATACCTCGCGTTTTTCTCCTCCGGGTAGACAGCCAATTGCGCCAGCGGTTGAACAAAGCATTTACCGCTTTTTGCAGCAGCCGAAAAAACCGATGATCTTGTGCATTTGCCGTCCCGAGATGCGAAAAAATATCAAAGGGCTCATTGCGGCCTATGGCAACAATCTGGCTTTGCAAAAACGGGCCAATTTAGTATTGGTGGCTGGTAGCCGCGATAATATTCGCTCCCTAGAAAAGTCACAGGCGGCGGTGCTGAATGAATTATTACTGGATATTGATCAGTATGATCTCTGGGGCAAGGTCGCTATCCCTAAAAACCACGCGCAAGAGGCCGTGCCAGAGCTCTACCGGATGGCAGCAAAAAGCCGGGGGGTATTCATCAATGCCGCCTTTACCGAACCTTTTGGTCTCACCCTGCTAGAAGCGGCTGCATGTGGTTTGCCGGTGATAGCGCCAGATGACGGCGGGCCGCGCGACATTTTGGCGAACTGCCATCATGGCTTGCTCGTCAACACGCTGGATCCTATCGCGATGGGCGATACCTTGTTGGCGGCTTTATCAGACGTCACGCGCTGGCGCGCATGGGCTAAAAATGGCGTGTTGAATGTCAAACGCCATTACACTTGGGCGGGGCACGTTAACAAATACGTCAAAGAAATCAGTGCGTTGTTACATAAACAACGTAAAAACTGGCGCAAACAGCAGATCGCCTTACATCAAGGCAAATCGCCTATTCCGCTCGCGCAACACGCATTCATCACAGACATCGATAACACCTTGCTGGGTCGCCGCGATGGCCAAGAAGCGCTAGTTGCATGGCTGATCGACAACGTCGGCTATACCGTGTTTGGCATCGCCACCGGGCGGCCAGTAGACAGTGCAATCAATATTCTGCGTAAGCACCGCATCCCGATTCCGGATGTGTTGATCACCTCGGTCGGGTCAGAGATTCACTATGGACTGCGCCGCATCCCAGATATCGGCTGGGCCAACCATATTCGCCACCTGTGGCGTCGCGAAGATATTCAGCAAGCATTAAAAGCGATCCCCGGCATCCGTTTGCAGTCAGCAGATAACCAACGTGAATTTAAAATCTCTTATTTGGTGGACCCACAACGGATGCCTGCAGTTGACGACATCAGTCAGCATCTGCGCGGGCAAGGCCTACATGCGCAATTGATTTATTCACACGGTGAGTTTCTTGATGTGTTACCGATCCGGGCCTCAAAGGGCCACGCCATCCGCTACCTGTCTTACAAGTGGGGCTTACCGCTGGCCAATTTTCTGGTGTCTGGCGATTCAGGCAATGACATTGAAATGCTCACCGGTGACACCATGGCGGTGGTGGTTGGCAACTACAGTGAAGACCTCGCGCATTTAAAAGGGGCACCACGCGTTTATTTTGCCGAGGCCACCCATGCCCACGGCATTTTAGAGGGCATGCAACACTATAAATTCGGCATCCAAGCGACCAAGGCGCAAACACTTGCGCACAGCCAAGTCATCATAGAGGGCAGTTGAGTCATGTATGAGCAAATCTCGCATTCTTTATTGAACGATATCCTCAGTCAGTTTAAACAGCCCAAGGGGGAAGATTGGCAGCATTTTTATACCCGCTTGGGCGCCAACTTTTACGCCATCCACTCGCTGTTTCACCATCTGTATGGGCAGCGTGATGACTTTAAAACCCAGTTGGGCGCACTCATCCGCGTTCTATCGCAGCAATACGCCCAACGCGCAATGCACTTAAAAGCCAAAGATCTCGAACGCGAAAAAAACCATGATTGGTTTATGCAGCAAAAATGGGTGGGCATGGCGCTATATTGTCAGGGCTTTGCTGGCAACCTAGCCAACATGCGCGACAAATTAGCTTACTTGCAAGAGCTCGGCGTCAACCTTGTGCATATCCTGCCTATTTGCGATTGCCCGGCGTATGAAAATGATGGCGGCTATGCAGTGCGCGACTTTAGAAAAGTAGATGCCCGTAACGGTAGCATGGCCGATTTAGAGCAACTGATTGCTGCCATGCAGCAGTGTGACATGCTGCTGACCTTAGATGTGGTGGTCAATCATACCTCTGATGAACATGCTTGGGCCAAGCAAGCGAAACTAGGCGATCAGCATTATCAGGACTACTACTATCTGTACCCTGACCGCACCGTGCCAGACATGTTTGAAGCTGCGATGCCTGAAGTGTTTCCAGAGCACGCGCCCGGCAGCTTCACCTTTAACCCTGAAACGGGCAAGTGGGTGATGACGGTGTTCAACCATTATCAATGGGATCTCAATTACACCAATCCGGCAGTGTTAATTGAAATGGTCGACATTATTTTATTTTGGGCAAATAAAGGGGTCGATATTTTACGGCTGGATGCCGTGGCATTTTTGTGGAAAAAAATCGGTAGTAGTTGTCAAAACGAACGAGAAGCGCATCTGATTTTGCAACTACTCAAGGACTGTTGCCAAGTCACCGCGCCCGGAGTCATTTTTATTGCCGAAGCCATTGTGGCCCCGCTCGAAATTATTAAATACTTTGGTGAGGATGCCATTAATGCCAAAGAGTGCGAAATTGCTTACAACGCCACGTTTATGGCCTTGCTATGGGATGCGGTCGCTACCAAACAAACCGTGCTACTCACTAAAGGCGTAGACGATTTACCAGAAAAACTTGATCGCGCAACCTGGTTAAACTACGTGCGCTGTCATGACGATATTGGCCTGGGGTTTAGTGATCAGGCGATTATTGCTGCGGGTTTTGAGCCGGTTTCTCATCGCCGCTTTCTCGTCGACTACTACACCGGCCACTACCCTGAATCGAATGCCAGAGGATTTGCTTTTGGCGTCAACCAAAAAACCGGCGATGCAAGAATCTCTGGTGCGTTAGCCTCTTTAGCGGGCCTTGAAACTGCGCTCGCCAACCAAGACCCAGCCGCTATCGAAAACGCCATTTTGACCATTACTCTTCTGCATAATTTGATTATGTCTTTCGGCGGCATCCCGCTTTTGTACTATGGCGATGCCGTCGGCACACTGAACAATGACAGCTACTTGCAAGATGAAAACAAGATGCACGATAACCGCTGGGTGCATCGGCCGACGCTAGATTGGGAGGTGGTTGGACTGAAGAATCAAGTAGGCAGCGTGCAACAGCGGCTGTTTAGTCAAATCAAGCAACTGATTGCCATGCGTAAAGAAATTGCCGCGTTTGCAGACCTGAATAACCGTGAATTAATCGCGCTTGAAAACCCGCATCTGTTTGCCTTCTATCGGGATGTCCAAACAGGGATGCACGCCAAAGTCGTTGTCATCGCCAATTTTGATACTGATGCGCAAGCAGTGTCTCTGCAACCCTTTCGTCAAAGGGGGTTGTTTAAAGCGTCTGTATTGACTGAATTATCGACCGGTCAATCGATCTCCACCGCAGACGAACAACTCGTGATTCCTAAACTAACCGCCTACTGGCTATCCACTTAACCAGAGCTACGAAAGGACGCATCAACAACATGACTTGGTTTACTTACTTAGGGATCGAGAATCCCGCACAAATGCTCGCGCTGGTCAAAATGTTGCTGCGCATTTTTTTAATTATCGGCATTGCCTACTTTCTCAATCGGCTGAGTAAACAATTGATTGTCAAACTGCGCGATACATTCAACGCTAGGCAAGCAGATAACATCGAGGAAATCAAACGGTTAAACACCCTCAGCATGGTGCTTCGCTATATTGTCACTACCGCCATTCTCGCGATTACCGTGGTCGAGATTTTGCACGAACTGGGCATTTCAATCGCTCCGGTACTGGCAGCTGCAGGGGTGGTCGGGCTGGCAGTGGGTTTTGGTGCGCAGAGTTTGGTCAAAGATTACTTTAACGGTTTTTTTCTATTGCTCGAAAATCAAATTCGCAAAGACGATGTGGTCGAGATTGCCGACAAGGCCGGCTTGGTTGAAGAAATCACGCTACGTTATATCAAAATGCGTGATTATGAAGGCAATGTGCATTATGTGCCGAATGGACAAATAACCACAGTCACCAACCGCTCGCGCGATTTTGCCTATGCCGTGATGGATATCCGCGTTGCATATGATGAAAACATCGCTAAAGTCATGCAGATCATGCATGAAGTTGGCACTGCGATCACAATGGATGAGACGTTTAAAGAGAAAGTATTGGATAGATTGGACATTGCTGGCGTGGACAGCCTGGCAGAATCTGCCGTGATTATCCGTTGCCGGATCAAGGTAAAACCTTTAGAACAATGGACGATTAAACGGGAATACCTGAAACGCATTAAAAATGCTTTTGATGCAGCAGGCATTGATATCCCTTTCCCCCACTTGAAGGTCTACCAAGGCAGCGTGCAAGATGTGCTGACCGCGTGATCTACTCAGCCGCCGTCCGGTCGGTCATTCACCTGACGGTAAACGACGTTTCTGCCGATAACGATAGGCAAACAAGATCACAATCCCGGCCAGATTCGGCCACCAGATATACCAATGTGACCACGGAATACCATCCACTTTGACATCAGACAGTGGCCACAACAATGGCGTGGCGAAGTAATCAAGGCTATGAAATGGAAAATCCAGCAGGATATGGAATGGCCATGCCAGCATGGCAAAAGCAATTTCTTTACGCCAGACCGCCAGCAGACCAATCACCACAAAGGCAACCACAAAACTATGTCCCACGGTATACGCTGGATAAATCCATGCAGGCAAGGTCGATAAAGCGGGCTTGCCCCAGGTGTAGTTGCCTTCTATCACGCGCAACAAAAATAAAGCGCCAAAAGAAATCAGGTCTGGCATCGCCCCCATCAAGGCAGCAAATTTGGGGTATCTACGAAAGCCAAATAGTCCGAATCCCCACAAGGCGTGGCTAAAGGTGTCCATTCCATCCCCCCTAACACTAGGCAGCCAATTGACGAATCACCGCTGCCAACTGTTCTGCTTGCGATTGTACTAAGGCCGCATTTAAACCTTCTACCATCACTCGAATTTTAGGCTCGGTGCCAGAGGCGCGCAATAGCACGCGACCTTGACCATTCAACGCCTGTTCGACCTGGCTCACCGCCGTCTGTACCGCTGGCTGCTGCAAGTCTAGTTTTTGTTGGGTAGTCACATTGATCAACACTTGCGGATATAGCGTTAAATCGGCCCCTAGCTGTTGCAGGGTTTTACCGCTCTCACGCAGAGATTGCAGTACCTGTAACGCGGCAATAATCGCGTCACCACTGGTATGTTTATCCAAGGTGAGAATATGCCCAGAATTTTCACCGCCTAATTTCCAGTTCTTTTCTTGTAACAGCTCCAACACATAGCGGTCGCCCACCTTGGCGCGGCCAAAGGGGATCTGATGCTTTTGCAAGGCATGCTCGAGTGCCAAATTGGTCATCAGCGTGCCCGCCACACCGCCTTTGAGTTTCCCTTTGGCATACAACCCCATGGCGATGATATACAGTAACTGATCACCGTCGAGCAGTTGACCGGCACCGTCCACCATCATCACGCGGTCGCCGTCACCATCGAACGCAATCCCTAAGTCTGCATGATGCGCAAGCACGGCTTGTTGCAGTGCTTGTGGATGCGTTGAGCCCACATTTTCGTTGATATTCAACCCATCCGGCTGATTACCCATGGCAATCACCTCTGCGCCTAACTCGTGAAACACCGGCGGGGCCACATGGTAAGTAGCGCCATGCGCGCAATCGAGGACAATTTTAAGACCACGTAAGTCGAGATGATTCGGAAAAGTACTTTTACAAAACTCGACGTATCGGCCCGCCGCGTCATCCACCCGTTTGGCCTTACCCAAGTGCGCAGATGCCATCACCTGCATGGGCTTGGCTAATTCAGCCTCGATGGCGTACTCGATGTCATCCGGCAACTTCGTCCCTTGTGCCGAAAAAAACTTAATCCCATTGTCATCATAAGGATTGTGTGAGGCCGAAATCACAATGCCCGCCTGCGCCCGCAGCGCGCGCGTCAAATACGCCACGGCAGGCGTGGGCATCGGGCCGGTAAGCAACACATCTACACCCGCAGCAGATAAGCCCGCCTCTAATGAAGCTTCGAGCATATAACCCGAAATACGCGTATCTTTACCAATCAACACCGTGGGACGTTTTCCCATCGGCAAATGCTCATGGTTTGCTAACACACGCCCAGCAGCGTAGCCAAGCTTCATGACAAACTCTGGCGTGATCACCGACTCCCCCACGCGTCCACGAATGCCATCGGTACCAAAATATTGTTTACTCATTACGATTATCCTTAGGGCTTTTGCCTGAATTTATTTTAATGCAGCCACTACTTTGAGGGCTTCGACCGTCGCTTTAACATCATGTACCCGCAACAGATGGGCGCCATGCATGGCACTGATGACCGCAGCCGCCACGCTGGCATGCAAGCGCGCATCCACATCATTACCCGTCATTTGCCCCAACACGGATTTTCGAGACAAGCCCACCAGCAAAGGGCAATTTAATGCTAACAGTTCCGGTAAGGCTTTCACCAAGGCAATATTATGGCTACGCGTTTTACCAAAACCAAAGCCAGGGTCTAGCATGATACGCGATGGGGCAATCCCGGCCGCCAGACAGGCGTCGCGCTGATCGCTTAGAAACTGTTTTACCTCAGCCACCACATCGGTATAGTGCGGGTCAAGTTGCATGGTTTGTGGCGTCCCTTGCATATGCATGATGCATACGCCCACGTGACTGTCCGCAACCACCTCCAACGCCCCCGGTGTTTGCAAGCCACGCACATCGTTCACCATACTCGCACCCGCAGCAATTGCCGCGCGCATGACTTCAGGTTTGTAGGTATCAATCGAAATCGGCACGGTAATCTCGCGCGCGACTAATGCCTCAATCACAGGGATCACGCGTTGCAACTCTTCGTCAAGTGAAACAGGCTGGGCGTTAGGTCGCGTCGATTCACCACCTATATCCAAAATCGCTGCCCCTTGCTCAACCAACAATAGGGCCTGTGCGACCGCAGCCTCCTGTTGCGCAAACTGACCACCATCCGAAAAGGAATCAGGCGTCACATTGAGTATCCCCATGACCTTGGGGGAATCAAACTGCAGGCTGAAATGTCCGCATTCAAACAGCATAAAGATTGTATGTCCAAAAAAACAAAGGCTGGCAAATGCCAGCCTTGTTATTTTAACTGAAAGCGGAGGTGTAAAACACCCGCTTTGATGCTCTAGGCATTACTTTCAGTCTCGTCACCTTTTGCCGTTGGTTGAGGCGCAGGATTCACCATCGGGCCTGTACCGCTGCCACCTGAACTCACTGCTGGACCATTTTTTGGTTTCGGCGCCCGGACTGGCAAGCCCGCCATAATGTCATTGATCTGATCCGCATCGATGGTTTCCATTTCCATTAATGCTTTGGTCATGGCCTCGACTTTGTCGCGGTTGTCTTCAAGCAATTTGCGGGCAAGACTATACTGCTCATCCAAAATACGGCGGATTTCAGCATCCACTTTTTGTTGCGTGGCTTCAGACACTGTACGCGAAGACATGCTGCCCATCCATGAATCTTGCTCACTGCCAGCATAGACCATGGTGCCCAAACTATCGGACATGCCATATTTAGTTACCATGTCACGTGCCATTTTTGTCGCGCGTTCAAAGTCGTTAGAGGCACCGGTAGACATTTGATGCATGAAAATTTCTTCGGCAATACGACCACCAAACAGAATAGAAATGTCTTCCAGCATCTTGTCTTTGTAGTTACTGATGCGGTCATGTTCGGGTAACTGCCAAGTCAAACCCAACGCCCAGCCGCGCGGCATAATAGTAACCTTGTGCACAGGATCCGCTTTGGGAAGCAATTTAGCCACCACGGCATGACCAGACTCATGGTAAGCCGTATTCAGTCTTTCCTCTTCACGCATCACCATTGATTTACGCTCAGGACCCATGAAAATCTTGTCCTTGGCATCCTCAAAATCTTGCATATCAACAGTGCGTTTATTGCGGCGTGCTGCAAATAATGCGGATTCATTCACCAGATTCGCGAGATCTGCACCACTGAAACCAGGCGTACCACGGGCCAAAATATCGGCTCTTACATCCGGGTCAATCGGCACTTTACGCATATGCACATTCAAGATTTGCTCACGGCCTTTAATATCAGGCAAGCCAACCATCACCTGACGGTCAAAACGACCAGGACGCAGCAAGGCTTTATCCAACACATCTGCACGGTTCGTTGCAGCGATGACAATCACGCCAGAGTTCGCCTCAAAACCGTCCATCTCGACCAGCATTTGGTTCAAGGTTTGCTCGCGTTCATCATTTCCGCCGCCAGTACCGGCACCACGATGGCGACCAACCGCATCAATCTCGTCAATGAAAATGATACAAGGAGAGTTTTTCTTGGCGGTTTCAAACATGTCACGCACACGCGCCGCACCCACCCCAACAAACATCTCAACAAAGTCAGAGCCCGAAATACTAAAGAAAGGTACTTTGGCTTCACCAGCAATGGCGCGCGCAAGCAAGGTTTTACCAGTCCCTGGTGGGCCCACCATCAACACCCCGCGAGGAATGCGGCCGCCGAGCTTTTGAAATTTTGTCGGATCTCTCAAGAAATCCACCAGTTCGGACACTTCTTCTTTGGCTTCATCGCAACCGGCGACATCAGCAAAAGTCGTGCTGTTATTAGATTCATCCAATTGACGGGCTTTGCTTTTACCGAACGAGAACGGACCGCCGCCCTTGCCGCCACCTTGCATCTGGCGCATGAAGAAAATCCAAACACCGATCAACAAAATCATTGGGAACCAAGACACGAAAATGCTCATGAGGACAGACTCATGCTCTTCTGGTTTGGCCTCAACGATCACATTATTTTTCAGAAGATCTGACACCATCCATGGATCGGATGGCGTGAAGGTATCGTAGTTTTTGCCTTCGTTGGTGGTCACGTGCAGTGAGCGACCATCGATTTGCACTTTTGCAACACGGCCATCTCTCACCTCTTGCATGAACTGAGAATAAACCACTTGACCACCGCTTCTGGTGGTGCCGCTGAATTGGTTAAATACCGTCATCAGCAACAAAGCGATCGCTACCCAAATCGCGATATTTTTCAATAGATTATTCAAGGTGGTTCCTTAATTTTAAAATCGAAAGGCAGGGATATCCCTACTTGGAACTATGGAGGCAAAACCTAAATTTTCAAGCCTTTAATGCCATTGTATACCCAAATTTTTGTATGGGCGACGAAACTAGAGGCAAAAAACCATGGCAATTCAAGCTTTACGCTGTAAGCCCAACAAATACACTTCGCTACTACGATCACGTGAAGCTTTAGGTTTACGGGTCACTACTTTTTCAAATTGGTCGCGCATTTGCTTCACAATGTCGTCAAATCCGCTACCAATAAAAACTTTGACCAGAATATTGCCGCCTGGTTTCAACCATTGTTGACAAAAATCTAGTGCGAGCTCGGTTAAGTATGTTGCGCCAGCTTGATCTACATCTTTTAGACCACTCATATTCGGTGCCATGTCGGCAATGACCAGATCCACTAGCTTTTGATTGAGCGTGGCTTCGAGTTGTTTGAGTGCGGTCTCTTCGCGAAAGTCACCACAAATAAACTCCACCCCCGGAATCGGATGCATCTCCAGTATATCGAGCGCGATGACTCGCCCCTGCCCCTTGATGCGCTGCACGGCCACTTGCGACCAACTGCCAGGTGTTGAACCAAGGTCAACCACCGTCATGCCAGGCTTGATCAATCTATCTTTATCGTCAATCTCCAGCAGTTTGTAGGCTGCCCGCGCGCGGTAGCCGTCTTTTTGTGCTTGTTTTACGAACGGATCGTTCAAGTGTTCCTGCATCCAAGCTTTGCTGGTTTTGGAGGGTTTCATAGGGGGAATTCCTGCTTCATGCTAAAATACTAATTGTTTTCAAGGAAATTTTTGCATGCAATTAAACAGCAAACAAATCGCTTATTTACGTGGCCTGGCACACACTTTAAACCCGGTTGTCATGATAGGCAATAATGGGCTGACCGACGCCGTTTTAAAAGAAATTGATGTGAGTCTCAATGCACATGAACTGATTAAAGTGCAAGTCGCCGGTGATGACCGCGATTTGCGCAAATCACTGCTGACTGAGATTGCAGATAAAGCCAATGCTGTGGCTGTCCACCATATTGGCAAACAGCTCGTGTTTTACCGCGCTAGTGACATGGTGAAAGCTTCAGCCAAGATTGTCATTCCAAAGCTGTAATCCAGCCGTGACAACAAAAAACGCGCTATTTAAAGCGCGTTTTTTATTTGGGCCTAACTGGATTTAATCACCAACCACAGCCCAAGCAAACACTCGATCAAGTAAGCAATACTGGCAATACCGTGCCATGTTTTAAACCGGCTAGCAAACACACTTTGCATCACATCATTTGGTAGGGCACTGGCTTTTAACTGCGCAAGCAACGGTTGAATACCGAACTCACCAATGAGGACCAATATCCACATAAAAAATACCACCCAAAACAAACCTTGCTTGAAGGCTGACAACCCCTCACCAGCCAATCGTTGCAACAGTAACCACAAACCACTTGCGAGACCGATATAACTCACAATCGTAAACAGGCGCCCAGCCACCTGGCCAGCCAATTGGCGATCAGGGATGGTCTGAAACAACACACTAGCGGTTACGGCAGTCATCCATAACGCCCCAACCCAGAGTGTCACTAACACAGGATTAATCCAAACGGTGAGTCCTGATTGCTTGGCCATGGGCATGCACTCCTAAATGTAGAGTACTTCGATAATTTCGTACTCTTTCACGCCACCGGGCGATTGCACTTCAACCACTTCACCCTCTGATTTACCAATCAGGCCGCGTGCAATCGGCGAGCTCACGGAGATTTTTCCGTTTTTAATATCGGCTTCATCTTCACCGACGATCTGATAGGTTTTAGGCTCGCCTGAATCTAAGTCCTCAAAACGGACGGTGGCACCAAACACCACACGACCCTCCGCATTTAATGTGGTTGGATCAATAATTTGCAGGTTTGACAGCTTCGCTTCAAGCTCAGAGATACGACCCTCGATAAAGCTCTGGCGCTCTTTCGCAGACTCGTATTCGGCATTCTCTGACAAATCACCCTGCGCGCGCGCTTCGGCAATGGCCTGAATAATGTTTGGTCTGTCGACCGCACGCAAACGTTGTAATTCTTCCTTGAGCAATTCTGCGCCAAGCACGGTCACAGGAATTTGATGTACTGCCATGTGAAATACCTTCAAAAAAATAACTATAAAAAAATAAACCACACCCAAACGAGCGTGGCTTATTTCAGTAATGGATAATGCCTAAAGCAATTAGTTCCAGTGTAAGTTAACCAAGGCGTTTGTGCAAGTCTTGCACGGAGTACACGCTCATGTCCTTACTCTGTGACATCCCAATACAGGCCGCACGCGCACCAGCCAAAGTGGTGTAATAGGTGACCTTGTTTTGCAAGGCGCTGCGACGGATTTCGTATGAGTCCGTAATGGCTTTTTTGTCCTCAGTCACATTGACAATCAGGCTGATCTCATTGTTTTTGATCATATCGACAATATGTGGTCTACCTTCTGCCACCTTGTTCACTGGCGATACGTCTAGACCTTGCTCTGCCAATGCACGTGCAGTGCCCTTGGTCGCTACTAGCGTGAAGCCCAGTTTCACCAGATCATTGGCAATGTCGATCACTTTCGCGTGATCTTCATTGCGCACACTGATAAATGCCTTGCCACCGGTAGGCATCTTCACCGAAGCACCCAATTGTGATTTCACAAAGGCCTCAGCAAACGTATCACCTACCCCCATCACTTCGCCGGTAGATTTCATCTCTGGGCCAAGAATAGTATCCACGCCAGGGAACTTGATGAAAGGAAACACAGCTTCTTTCACCGAGAAGTAAGGAGGAATCACTTCTTTGGTCACGCCTTGCGATTTCAGGCTTTGACCTGCCATGCAACGTGCTGCAATTTTGGCCAGTTGTAACCCACAAGCCTTAGAAACAAACGGCACGGTACGCGAGGCACGCGGGTTGACTTCGAGCACATACACCACTTCGCCCTGCTCGGTATTCTGCACGGCAAACTGCACATTCATCAGGCCTTTCACGCCCAACGCTTTCGCCATTTGGACGGTCTGCTTGCGCAACTCATCCTGCAAGCGATCACTGAGGCTGTATGGCGGTAACGAGCAAGCTGAGTCGCCAGAGTGCACGCCTGCTTGTTCAACGTGTTGCATAATGCCGCCGATCAATACATCTTCGCCGTCACTCAAGGCATCCACATCGACCTCGATCGCATCATTCAAGAAACGATCCAACAAAACGGGGGATTCGTTAGACACTTTCACCGCTTCACGCATGTAGCGTTCAAGCTGGCTTTGTTCATGCACGATTTCCATCGCACGACCACCCAGCACGTAAGAAGGACGCACCACTAATGGGTAGCCGATTTCCAACGCCAGACGAATGGCCTCTTCAGGCGCGCGCGCAGTGCGGTTAGGTGGCTGCTTCAAATTGAGCGTATGCAGCATTTGCTGGAAGCGCTCCCGATCTTCAGCACGGTCAATCGCATCTGGTGTGGTACCGATAATAGGCACACCCGCTTTTTCCAGATCACGGGCTAACTTGAGAGGCGTTTGGCCGCCATACTGCACAATCACGCCAACAGGTTTTTCGAGATTAACGATTTCTAGTACATCTTCAAGCGTGACTGGTTCGAAGTAGAGACGATCGGAGGTGTCATAATCGGTGGACACGGTCTCAGGGTTACAGTTAACCATAATGGTCTCGTAACCATCCTCACGCATTGCAAAAGCAGCATGGACACAGCAATAATCAAATTCAATGCCTTGACCGATGCGGTTAGGGCCGCCCCCAAGCACCATAATTTTTTTACGGTTGCTTGGCTTCGATTCGCACTCTTCTTCATAGGTGGAGTACATGTAGGCCGTGTTGGTCGCAAATTCAGCGGCACAGGTATCAACTCGCTTGTAGACTGGGCGTACGTTCAATGCTTGACGGAAAGCACGCACCGCATGCTGGTCGGTATTGAGTAATTTAGCCAGACGACGGTCAGAAAACCCTTTACGTTTGAGTCTGAACACAGTTTCTTTGCTCAAGTCAGCAATATGTTTGCCCACCAGAGATTGCTCGAGCTTGATGATTTCCTCGATCTGCACCAAGAACCAACGGTCAATTTTTGTGATCTCGAATACTTCATTGACGCCCATGCCCAGACGGAACGCATCCGCCACGTACCAAATACGCTCTGGACCAGCTTCACCCATTTCTTTGACGATGCGGTCTTTGTCATCCGTCAAGGAGTCCAAACCATCCACGCCGACTTCGAGGCCGCGCAAAGCTTTCTGGAAAGACTCTTGAAAACTGCGCCCCATGGCCATCACTTCGCCCACCGATTTCATCTGTGTGGTTAAGCGACTATCTGCCTGTGGAAATTTTTCGAAGGCAAAACGAGGCACTTTGGTGACGACGTAGTCTATCGAGGGTTCAAATGAGGCCGGGGTTTGACCGCCGGTAATCTCATTCCGTAATTCGTCCAAGGTAAAACCCACTGCCAATTTGGCGGCCACCTTGGCGATCGGGAAGCCAGTCGCTTTTGATGCCAGTGCTGACGAGCGTGATACGCGCGGGTTCATCTCAATCACGATCATGCGGCCATCGTCAGGATTGATAGCAAACTGAACGTTGGACCCCCCGGTATCGACGCCAATTTCACGCAATACTGCCAGTGAGGCATTACGCATGATTTGATATTCTTTGTCGCTGAGTGTTTGTGCAGGCGCCACCGTAATGCTGTCACCAGTATGCACGCCCATTGGGTCTAAGTTTTCAATAGAGCAAATAATGATGCAGTTGTCTGCTTTGTCGCGGACCACTTCCATCTCGTATTCTTTCCAACCGAGCAAGGATTCCTCAATCAGCAACTCGTTGGTCGGTGAGGCATCTAGGCCACGCTCGCAAATCGCGATAAATTCCTCACGGTTGTAAGCAATGCCACCGCCACTGCCACCCATGGTAAAAGAGGGGCGAATAATGGCGGGATAACCAATCGTGGCTTGCACTTGCAAGGCCTCTTCGAGGCTGTGCGCAATCGCAGAGCG
>Ga0208266_100348_pt1 | contig 16385 bp, 13 predicted proteins | sample LakWasMet67_HOW9_2_FD_183897 | JGI IMG/M metagenome (GOLD analysis project Ga0208266, IMG submission 183897) | Freshwater sediment methanotrophic microbial communities from Lake Washington under simulated oxygen tension - Sediment Metagenome... | ecosystem: Environmental > Aquatic > Freshwater >...
CTGGAAATTTTTCGCTTTGAATCTGGCATGCAAAAACTGCAAAAAATTGAGGTCGATTTAAAAGCGTTGTTGACGGGCATTGTGGGCGATGTGTTATTTGAGAAGCAGGATGCGAAACTGCGACTAGAGATGCCGGAAACCGCCGTGGTTGTTGAAGGGCAATTGGAGCTGCTGCAACGTGCGATCGACAATGTCATACGCAATGCGGTGAAATATGGCCCTGAAAACGGCATCGTGGCCATTGAGTTGCAACACAGTGCACGCACAGGCGAGGTGATCTTGGAAGTGCAAGATCAGGGGCAAGGTGTGGAGCAGCAAGAGTTAGAACAAATTTTTAGGCCGTTTGTGCGCGGTCGGCGTGCCTCGCAAGTGGACGGACACGGTATTGGCTTGGCCATGACCAAACATATTGTTGAAGCGCATGGCGGATTTGTCAAAGCCACTAACCTCAACCCACATGGCTTTATGATCCGGATTCACTTGCCGACAAAGCTTGATACAAGCAGTGATCAAGAGCCAAAAAATTGGTTATAACAATGCTAAAATAGCGGGTTACGAATTTAGCAAATCAGAGCCGGACATTTTATGACAGCACAACACTCCAACCCAGATAACGCGACAGCATCCGTCGTGGATGAGAATCACGTGATTGCGGAGCGTCGCGAAAAATTACGCTTGTTGCGTGCGCAAGCACAGGCAGCGCAAACCGCTGTTTTCCCCAACGACTTCAGACCAGAGCACAAGGCTGCGGCTTTACAAGCGGCTTATGCTGAGAGTGATAAAGAAACGCTGGATCCGCAAGAAATTGTGGTGGTGGTTGCGGGCCGTATGATGCTCAAACGTGTCATGGGCAAAGCGAGTTTTGCTACGATTCAGGACAGCTCAGCGCGCATTCAGCTCTATATTGCGCGTGATGAAATCGGTGAGGCGCTGTATGAAAGCTTCAAACACTGGGACATGGGCGATATTTTAGGCGCGCGTGGTCGGCTGTTTAAAACGCGCACCGGTGAGCTCTCTGTGCACGTGACTGAATTACGTTTGCTGACAAAATCGCTGCGTCCACTGCCTGAAAAATTTCATGGTTTGCAGGACCAAGAGATCAAATATCGTCAACGTTATGTGGATTTGATCACCTCAGAAGAGACCCGTGCCACGTTCAAAGCCCGCTCCAAAGTGGTGGCTGCCATCCGTCAATTCATGAATGACAACGAGTTTCTTGAAGTAGAAACGCCCATGTTGCACCCGATTCCGGGTGGTGCGTCTGCCAAGCCTTTTATCACGCACCATAATGCGCTTGATATGCAGATGTTCATGCGGATTGCGCCTGAACTGTATTTAAAGCGTTTAATTGTGGGTGGGTTTGAGCGGGTCTTTGAGATCAACCGTAATTTCCGTAACGAAGGCTTAAGTGTTCGGCATAACCCCGAATTCACCATGATGGAGTTTTATGCCGCTTATACTGACTATCAGTGGCTGATGCACTTTACAGAGGAATGTATCCGTGCCGCAGCCATTGCCGCTAATGGCACAGCCGTGCTGAGTTATGCTGGCAAAGAAGTCGATCTGAGTAAACCATTTGAACGGTTAACGATTGTGGGTGCGATTCAAAAATACGCACCGCAATACACGCTTGAACAGTTAAATGATGCCGCATTTTTGCGCCAGACTTTGCTACAGTTTGGTGTTAAGCCGTTTGACCATGCGGGCTTAGGCGCGCTTCAACTGTCATTGTTTGAAGAAACCGCCGAAAGCCAACTCTGGCAGCCCACCTATATCATTGACTATCCGGTTGAAGTATCGCCCTTGGCCCGTGCCTCTGATCAACAGCCAGAAATCACCGAGCGTTTTGAGCTGTTTATTACCGGCCGTGAAATGGCCAATGGTTTTAGTGAGTTAAACGATGCGGAAGACCAAGCCGCACGATTCCAAGCCCAGATGAAAGCTAAAGAAGCAGGTGACCAAGAGGCGATGTACTATGATGCGGATTTCATCCGTGCCTTAGAATATGGCATGCCACCTACCGGCGGTTGCGGCATTGGCATCGACCGTCTAGTCATGTTGATTACTGACAGCCCAAGTATCCGGGATGTGATTTTGTTCCCGCACATGCGCGCAGAGAATTAAACCTCGCACGCGTAACACGCAGCCACCCACTCGGGTGGCTTTTTTATGACCTATAGTCTGCTTGTAAGAAAAGTGTAAGGTTTGTCATCAAACTGTCATATTACAAATTCAAAATACGCTCCGGATACACACATGTAATCTTATAACAGGGGATAGTAATGAATTTGAAGTTTCGTCGTTTGTTGATGGCAACCTTGGCTGGTGGTCTATTAACCGGTATGGCGCCTGTCGCATATGCTGATTCAAACTTAGATCTGGTTCAAGCGTTGGTGAGTAAAGGCGTGTTGACTGAAGAAGAGGGCGCCTTGCTGATGAAGGGCCGCACCAACGAAGTTGAAGTGCAAAAAAAGAAGGAATCTAAGAGCTGGACAAGCCGTGTAAACATGCGTGGCTATGTACAAGTGCGTAATACCTCTATGTTGGGTGGCGATGAGGGGGTTAACTTGTGGTCAGATCGCTCTGTCGGCGATGACCATTCGCTTGGTGATGCAGATAAGAACTTCTTGATCCGTCGTGCCCGTATCATCATTTTTGGTGATTATGGCGACCACCTGAGCTACTACATTCAACCAGACTTTGCTAGCTCCGTTGGCGGCACCACAAACTCCAATGCAAGCGGCGCAGGTAACTTTGCCCAATTGCGTGATGCATATGGTGACGTTTACATAGATAAAGAGCGCGTTCACCGCGTGCGTGTTGGTCAATCTAAAGTACCTTATGGCTTTGAAAACTTACAATCTAGCTCAAACCGTCTGGCGTTAGACCGTAACGATGCACTGAACAGTGCTGTGCGTGATGAGCGTGACTTAGGCGCTTTCTACTACTACACCCCAACCAACATTCAAGCCCTGTTTGAGGAAATCAACAAAAGCGGTTTGAAGCATTCGGGTAACTACGGTATGTTTGCATTGGGTCTTTATAATGGCCAAGGTGCAAATGCACGTGACCAAAATGACAACTACCATGTGGTTTCCAGATTTACTTACCCATGGAAAACGAGCAGCGGTCAAATTTACGAAGCGGGTATTCAAGCTTACAAAGGGGATTACATCTCCACTACAGGTGCTTACAGCCGTCGTAATGCAAACGGCACGTTATCTTCAGCCACAGCGCCAACGCTGGGCACAGGCAATCCTCTGTCAAACAGAAATGGCATCGAAGATGAACGCGTAGGCGTCAGCTTTATCATGTATCCACAACCATTTGGTATTCAAGCTGAATGGAACTGGGGTAACACGCCGGGTCTGGATATCACCAAAAACGTCATTGAAAAGAAAAACTTGAATGGTGGTTATGTGCAAGCCATGTACAAAATCGATAACTTCCAGTTCTTGAGCACCAATGGCACGTTGATTCCGTTCATCAAGTGGCAATACTTTGACGGCTACAACAAGGCTGAAACAAACTCTCCTGAGAACCATGTCAATGATTGGGAATTGGGTCTGGAATGGCAAATCGCCCCTGAAGTTGAGTTGACTGCCGTTTACCACCGTATGAATCGCACAAACATTGTCACAGGCAATAGACCGACTAATAACGCTAGCGGAAGCAACCTTGAAGCGCGTGAAGACTATGAGAACTTCAAAGCAGATGCTTTGCGAGTACAACTGCAATACAACTTCTAATTCGACACATACGAATCTCTCTCTATTTCAATCCCGCGGTCTCGCGGGATTTTTTTTATTCTTTATATAGTTAAAAGTAATATAAAAATAACGAATAATTATTTTTTAAAATATAAATAGTCTGAAATAATGCCCTTCATTCAATGCAGTGAGGGACATCATGTCTACAGTCATAAACAAGCCAGACCTACAAACTGACGAAGCCGTATTAGCAATTGTTGCCGCTGCTATTGCGGCTGTGCAGCGTGATACAGGGTATGGTTCGATTGAAATCACGGTACATGATGGCCGCGTGACGCAAATTGAGCGGCGCGAGAAAGTCCGCTTTGATCAACAAATAAAATCCAAAAAGTAGTGGATATTATTTAGCACACTGACCAGGCGGCTGGAAGTCATTTATTTACGGGAGAAATACATGCAGTTTAAGAAAATAAGTCTTGCACTCGCTACCGCAGGGCTTTGGTGGCTAGGAAATGGTGTGGCCTTTGCAGAGGAGGCCGTTCAAGCTGAGGCGCAAGTGGAAGACACTGAGCAACAGAAAAAAGTGAAAGCACGTTTGGCTGAGATTAAAGCTGAAGAAAAAGCCGCCGCAAAGGCTGCCGCTGGCTACTATGTGGAGCGTCGCAGTTATGGCACGCAGAAGGAAACCGAGCCTCCACGTTACGTTAAGCAGCTCAACAAAACTTGGTTGAAAGATTACGATGCGTTTGCAGATGTTGACTGGTTGGACATCGGCTTCGAGTATCGTGCGCGTTTTGAGCATCGTGATAACGATTTTCGTCGCGCGCAACAAAACATTGATGAGCCATTACTGCTGCGTTCAAGAGCTTATGTTGGGTTAAAAAATATTCTGGACCCATTCCGTTTTGCGGTGGAGGTTCAAGATTCTCGTCGTAATCATAGCGATTACACACGTAGCAACGATACGCGTGATGTGGATAAGGCAGATTTTTTACAAGCCTATCTGGAGTTGTATTTCAAAGACAGCATTTTCGGTAAGGACGATCTGGGTAACAGCCGTCCCTTCTGGGTGCGCGGTGGTCGTCTCGCTTGGGAAGCGGTTGATAGACGTTTGATTGCCCGTAACGAGTGGCGCAACACTACCAATACTTTTCAGGGTGTACGTGCAAACATCGGCGATAAAAAGAACGATTGGCAGCTTGAAGTGTTTGGTGTGCAACCCGTGCAGCGCTTTACTGACCAATTAGATCAGGTGGATCACTCACAGAATTTTTATGGTGCTATTTTTGATTGGCGTGGCTTATCAGAATACGTGTCGATTCAACCTTATTACTTCTTGCTCAAACAAGATGGCAGTGAGGTGAAATACGATACTAACGGTAATTCATACAGTGACCGTTCTGTTTACACGGCAGCGCAGCAAAATCAGGCAAAAATAGACCGCGAAATCCACACAGCAGGTTTGCGTGTTTTTGGGGTTGTACCTGGCACCAGCTGGGACTATGACGCGAGCTACATCAAGCAGTGGGGGCATCAAGAGCGCTTTATCAGTAATGCGATCGGCTATCGTAACGTTGATCATGATGCATATGCTTACAACGCTGAAATCGGTTATACCTTTAACCATCTGTGGAAACCTCGCGTCAGTGCCTTTTACGGCGTAGCTACGGGTGATCGCACAACGCCTTCAGGCAACGATTTTACCGCTAACCAGCGTTTTGATCGCTTGTTTGGCTTTGCTCGCCCATGGTCTAACGATGACTATATTCAGATGGAAAACATTCGTACCCCAAAAGTACGTTTAGAGTTCGATCCAAAATTCACTTGGCTTGAAAACGTAAAAGTGGATACCGGCTTTAGCTGGTACCGTTTGGACAGTGCCAGTGATCGTTGGAACGCGGGGGCTAACTTGCGTGATCGCACCGGTAACTCGGGTAAAGACTTAGGCAAAGAGTTTGATTTGCGCGTCAGATTCCCGCTGAATCAATATGCTTCATTGAACCTAGGCTATGCGCATTTCTGGGCGGGCGATTTTGTGAAAAACACAGTGCAACTGCCTGCCAATAATAACGATGCCACACGCTCTAGTGAATCAGACTTTTTCTACACTGAACTGACATTATTAGGCTTTTAATTAAGGAATAGCATGACATTCAACAAGACTTTAATTCAGGTAATTGCAGCGGTTGCTTTTGCATTACCGGTCGCTGCTTCGGCAGCTGACGTCAGCTTGCTCAACGTGTCCTACGATCCGACACGCGAGTTATATCAAGACTATAACGAAGCCTTCGCTAAATACTGGAAAGCCAAAACTGGCGACAACGTGACGGTGAAGCAGTCGCACGGTGGCTCAGGCAAGCAGGCTCGCTCGGTGATTGACGGCTTGCAGGCAGACGTGGTGACGCTCGCTTTGTCTTACGATATTGACGAGGTGGGCAGCAAAGGGCGGTTGTTTGGGCCAGATTGGCAGAAACGCTTGCCGCACAACAGCTCGCCTTATACCTCCACCATTGTGTTTTTGGTGCGTAAAGGCAACCCTAAAAATATTAAAGACTGGAACGATTTGGTCAAACCAGGCACTTCAGTGATTACGCCTAACCCAAAAACCTCGGGTGGCGCACGCTGGAACTACCTGGCGGCCTATGCCTATGCACTGAAGCAAAACAACAATGACGAAGCCAAAGCCAAAGACTTTTTGAAGAAGGTGTTCAAAAACGTACCGGTGCTAGATAGTGGCGCTCGTGGTTCAACCACGACCTTTGTTGAGCGCGGTATTGGTGATGTGCTGTTGGCTTGGGAAAACGAAGCTTTTCTAGCGTTGAAAGAGTTGGGTCCGGACAAGTTTGATATCGTGGTGCCATCGCTGTCTATCTTGGCTGAACCGCCGGTGACAGTCGTCGACAAAAACGCCAAGCGTCACGGCACAGAAGCGGTTTCCAAAGCGTATCTGGAATACTTGTATAGCGAGGAAGGTCAGGAAATTGCGGCGAAGAACTACTACCGCCCAACGCTAGAATCTGTGGCTAAAAAATACGACAAACAGTTTCCTAAAGTCAATTTAATCAAGATTGACGAAGTGTTTGGCGGCTGGCAAAAAGCGCAAAAAACCCATTTTGCCGATGGCGGTGTGTTTGACGAGATTTACCAGAAGTAAGATTTGATCGACAGAAAAAGGCATTTACCCAATGCCTTTTTCTTTCTCTACAACAGGAGAGTATCGCATGTCAAAAGCATTAGTGATTGGTGGTGACCGTATTGAGGGCATCAAACAGGTACTGCAAGCGCAGGGGATCGATAAGATTGATCACTGGACTGGAAGAAAGCCGGGCGATGTCAAACGCGAGCTACCTGCAAACGTCAATGTGATTGTGTTAGTGATTGGCTGGCTGAATCATTCGATGATGTATCGTATCAAACATGTGGCCCATAAACGGGGTCTTAAAGTCGTCTACACGCGCAATAGTGCCGATGGGATGCAGCGGGTGCTTGAGGCCGCCTGATCATCTTTTCGTGTCAACAGATTTAAATGTCATTTCTTTTCAATGAGGTCTCAATTTATCCACTTATTTAACCGTTAACACACATGAGTTTTCAGGTTTAATGGCCTGAATCAGTCAACTTTTGTGCCGCGGGCACAAACATGATCTGGCGATAGTGGTTAAAGGGTAAATAATGAGTCAAACCGGGACTGGCGAGCAAGTTGCGCCACTCAGCGAAAATACAACGCAACGGCAATTTATGCGGCATCGTCTTGTGCGCAAGGTGCAAGATAACACGCATTTTTTAGCCATGGCCAGCATGGTATGCGGCTTGCTAGGCTTTCCGCACTACCTGTTAGATGTAGACAATAATGTCTGGTTAGCCCAGCTGCTGACTTACCTCACGTTTATTTTGGTGAGCTATAACTTGTTGCTCGAAAACGGCCGCAACAATTTAGCCATGCTCACCATGTCATTGGTGACAATTAGTCTGTTTGTGGTGCAGCTAACCCCTTATGCTGCCGATTTCAACGACACTGCCCATTTATTGCGAATCGCCAACGATGTGCAGGTGCACCAAGTGTCACGGGTTGTTGAATACGCTGCCGGCGCCTTACTGGCCTGTCTCATTGCCGTTTCTTATTTATTCCAGCGCTCTGGCTGGTTGGCTACCAGCCAAGCGATCCTATGTGTGGCAGTGATGATTCCTTTGATTCCGCTGCTTGGCTTTTTGTGTGGAATTGCGCGTCCGTATGGCCTGATGCCGCCACTAGCGACACTGAGTGGCTTGCTGTGTGCCTTTGGGTTGCTGGCAAGGCATGCGTCACACCCGCCCATGAGCTATCTATTGTTAATGGACGATCACGGTAAACAGATTCGTTTTAGTATTTTGTTGTTGAGCTTTTTTGCCATCATGCTGGCGCGCGCGGGGGTCGAGTTTGGCGATAATATGCGGGCATTGCCGGTGGTGGTGGTGGCATGTATCTTGGCCATCATTTACACCATGACAGCGACGTATTATGGCAAAGGGCAAACCAGTGAGCAGATCCTGCCTGCCGCAGACATGGACTTTGCTAGTCAAGTAGAAACAGCATTGGCGAATCAGCAATTTTTTCTCGTCTATCAACCGCAAGTGGATTTCAACACGGGCAAATTAAAAGGGGTTGAGGCACTGTTGCGCTGGCGACATCCTGAAAAGGGCATTATTTCGCCAGAAAAATTCATTCGCGTGGCCGAGTTGACCGGGCTGATTGTGCCGCTGGGTAAATGGGTGATGCGCACCGCTTGTATGCAAGCCGCGCAATGGACTCATGATCCTGTGCTAGGTAAAATCGAGCTGTCGGTGAATGTGTCTGCGTTACAACTCAAATCCGGCACCCTGGTAGAAGATATTCTGCAGATTTTGGATGAAAGTGGCTTGGCGCCGCATCGATTGGTGGTCGAGCTCACCGAAAGCGCATTTGTGCAGGACGACGGAGACAATGCGCGCATCATGCATCGCTTAAAAGAGGCCGGCATTCAGCTCGCGATTGACGATTTTGGCACAGGCTACTCGTGCTTGTCCTACCTGCGGGATATCCCGGGGGATTATCTGAAAGTTGACCGCTCGTTTGTGATGGAATTACCTGGTCATCACAAATCGCAAGCGGTGATTCGAGCCATTGTCAGTTTGGGTAAGAGTCTGGATTACCGCATTATCGCCGAAGGCATTGAAACCCAAGCACAAGCAGCGTTTCTCAAAGAAATTGGCTGTGACATTGCACAAGGTTTCTTGTTTGCCAAGCCATTAGAACCGCAGGCCTTATTACAATGGGTAGCCCTGCATCAGAACGCCGAAGCTTAATTTTCCCAAGCGCCTCTTGCAGGACGATCATTTTTTTTGATGTGATGGTGCATGCCCAATGCATTAAGCGGTTGCCATTCTTTATTACACATTTGTGTCAATTTAATTTGATTTAATGGAACATAAAACCCTGTTTTCTTGGTTGTTAGTTTCAATGGACTGGCGCCTATAGTGCATTGAAACGCCCCGCGACGCGGGGGCATTGTCACAAACCGAGACAGGGGGTTACATGTCACCATCCAGCATTGACTGGGCAGCTGTCAGCATTGAAGCATGTGCCACGCAACAGCAATATATGCGGCACCGTTTTCTTCGAACGGTACAGAAATATGCGCCTTGGCTGGCGATTGCCAGTATTTTGTCGGTACTGTTAGGTTTTCCATGGAGTGACTTACACCACACCATCGAGTTGAGTGTGTTGCAAAGCACAAGTTACCTGATTTTTATTACGGTCAGTTTGCAGGTCATCTTCGACACCAGACGTGGGCATCCTTGGGTGGGATGGTTGATTGGGTTTGTGTTGCTTGGGTTTTCGTTACAAGCGGGCTGGCGATTCAGTCACCACGCGGCATTTAATCATTTTTCTTCTCTGCAAAGTTTTTCGTCTGCGGTCAGTCATGGCCAGATTGCCACCGATTTCACCATGTCACTGCTGGTGATGACGAGCTGGGGCTTGTGTCAGCTTCAATATAACAAAGTGAGCCAGGCCATTCTCAGCATTGCCATGCTCATGCCAGTCACTGCGGTGTTGGCGCAGGCTTACGGTATTCCAGATGCCTATGGGCAACTGTCTGCCTTATCTTGTTTGGCTGGCTTGTGTTGTGCGTCGGCACTCTTGGCCAAACAGGTTTCTCAAACGTCCATGAGTTATTTATTGTTGCTGGACGACACAGGCAAACATCTACGTTGGATTATTAGCTTGCTGTTTGTATGCGCCATTTTTCTTGGTGGCGTGGGCGTGTATTTTAAACATGATTATCGGTTAACCCCTTTGATCATTACGCTTTCACTGATTTCTGTGGTGAGTATCATGACGTTTACCTACTACCGCAAAGGGGTCATGCATGAGCAAGTATTACCGCCCGAAGATTTGGCCTTTGCCAGCGAATTAGAGGCGGCGATTGCGCATCAGGAGTTCTATCTGGTGTATCAGCCCCAGTTAGATTTGATGACCGGGGCATTGGTCGGCGTCGAGGCCTTGATCCGCTGGCGACATCCACAGCAGGGTGTGGTGCCGCCAGTGAGGTTTATTGGGATCGCCGAAGTGACAGGCTTGATTGTGCCCATGGGGGCTTGGGTCTTAAAAGCGGCCTGTCAGCAAGTCGCTGCTTGGAAAGACGGCGCATTAAGTCAAGTCAAGGTCTCGGTCAACGTGTCACCGATCCAGCTACGGTCAGCCGGGTTTCATGCGTATGTGCAGCAAGTCTTGCGCGAGACCGGCCTGGCCGCAGACCGCTTGGTGATTGAGTTAACCGAAAGCGCATTTGTGCATGCCGATGACAAAGGAACTGCGCATTTGTAGGCGCTCAAGCAATTGGGGGTCAAACTCGCGATTGATGACTTTGGCACGGGCTATTCATGCTTGGCTTATTTGCGAGATATTCCAGGGGATTATCTAAAAGTCGACCGTTCTTTTGTCAATGATGTGCCGGGTAAAGAGCGGTCAGAAGCGGTGACCAGTGCCATTGTCGTCTTGGGCAAAAATTTGCATTATCAGATTGTTGCAGAAGGCGTGGAGACCCAGGCACAGGCAGATTATCTGAAGTCACTAGGTTGTGATTTGGTGCAAGGGTATTTGTACGCCAAACCGATGGAAGCAGGGGTATTGCAGCAATGGGTGCGTGACAGACAGACACAGCCGCTATGACACTCAGGTTGCCGCTGTTTGTAGCTTGTGGTGATGTAGCTTAGACCTGACCAATTCAATGTGCGCCCGTAATTCGTAGGCATATTGTGAAAAAGGGACTGGTAACTTCACATTGACCACTTTGACCTCAATCTCATTGAGCTTTTCAAGGCAGTCTTGCAAATCTTCAGCAGTCTTGATTTCTTGTAACTGCGTATCCAAAAAACGCAACTCGCCGTAATAACGAAACAGTTTACGTTTCACTAGCCAGACGTAGACCATCGGAATGATTTTGGTGAGCGGGATCAATAAAGCCAGCAAGGGTAGGATCACGATCAAGGTCCGATTCACAAAGGTTGCAGCCCAGAACGGCAGGTATTTATCAATAATCGGCAACCCCGATTTATAAAAGTTAAGTGCCTGCGTGCTTAATGGAAAGTCTGTATCTTTGGCAGACGGAAACTCCCCCTTGCTGTTAAGTAGACTGGGGCCACCATGCACCTCTGCAATCACCTTCATCATCAAATAGACCAGCGCCGGGTGCATGTTTTCTTTGACCACCAAGGTAGCGGTTGGCGCGACCAAATGCACATCATGGCTTGGAATGTTGCGTGCCAAATCTATCGCCCCTTCGGGTAATACTAAGTGGTGCATAAACGCAAACTTGCGAGAGAACGCCTCTGCCGTATCCATACTCAACAAACGCAGGCGTTTATCCGATGCCATGTCACGAATGATGCTCGAATTGGCTACATCCACAAACAGTGCAACATCCAGCTTGCCTGCCTTTAACGCGGCGGCAGCTTCTTCACCGCCGATGGCAATCAGCTTCGCATTGGCTGCGTTAATGCCGCTTTCAGCCAACAACATGCTGGCTAAGGTATGCGTGCCATTGCCAAGATAACCGATACCAATACGCTTGCCTTTGAGGGCTGATAAATGCGTGGTGTCTGTCTTGCAACGACAAAAAATCCACACCGGTTGGTAGTACAAGCTGCCCAATGACAATAACGAGCCAGCCCCTTCGCGTTGCGCAACACCATCTTGAATAAAGGCGATATCAACATTGGAGTCAGGGTCTTTGAGTAAGCGCAGGTTTTCGTTGTCGCCGGTGGTTTTTCGTAGCGCAAGCGTGATGCCCTCTTTTTGCAGATATACCCCATAGATAGCGGCAAAGGCGTTGTAATTTAAATCGGCCTCACCCGTGGCAATCACAATCTTGCGGGGCGGGGCTGGGTCAATAAATTTGTAGGCAAAAAATAAGGCAAGACAAATCAGCAACACAGAAGGGAGCGTGGCCTCAAGCAACTCGCGGGTAAAAATAGCGGTAAATTTGTTGTTACGCGGATCAAATTTCATCGGTCTATGCGCCAGGGCGAGCCAGCAGTGTGTGGTGAATGGTTCTGATTCTACAGAGGCTGGCGCGGATTGTCACAAGCGCAGCATAGCAACACACAGCCATCACGCGCATGATCAGGCGTAATGGCTGTGGCCGGGCGCAGATTAAGCGTGGTAAGACGCTAAGCGTTCGTGCGGCGACATCGCCTAAGGCGCTTTGGGTCGGTTGTTCAGACATACAATGGTTCTTCTAATTAAACATACTTAAACATGCTTGGCTACGATGAGCCGTTAAAAATCAAGCTGCGACCGGTCCACGCATTTGCCCAGCGCTTTGCGCGCGGGTAGTTTTGGCGGCTGTGCTAAGCGCTGGCGTTGTTGGAGCGCATTCTCGCGAATGTTGGCTAGTTGCTGTACGATGTGTTCAATCGCTATTTCTTCCATCGCCCATTCCTTGATTTTATGATGGCAAACGGCTGACGACAGGCGAAAAAAAAGCCAGTCGTCCCTAAGGGTGACTGGCTTCCAGTGGTCTGGTCAGCGTGAATCTATTTAAACTATAAAATAAACGCTCGGCCTTGAACAGGGCTAAGACTAGAATCATTACTTATTAGCATATGTGTTTTTATTCTTTGCGCAGGCAATAGGGCGTTAAATTTGCCTAGGTTTATTTATAATATTTAGGTATATGGTTTTTATAAAATATTATTTTTAATTTTAGAATAAGCTTTTTAAACTGCATCTAAATTTTTTATTCATCAAGGGAGCACTATGTCACACTGGTTTACCGACAATGCCCAAAGTATAGGCAACACCCCACTGGTTCGTTTGAATCGCATCACATCGCCCGGTCAGGCCACCATACTGGCCAAGATTGAGGGTCGAAATCCCGCTTATTCAGTGAAGTGCCGCATCGGTGCCGCCATGATCTGGGATGCCGAGCAGCGCGGGTTACTGGGGCCTGGCAAAGAGATTGTAGAACCGACCAGCGGTAACACCGGCATCGCGCTCGCATTTGTTGCCGCAGCCAGGGGTCTGCCGATCACCTTGACCATGCCGGACACCATGAGTGTGGAGCGCAGAAAGCTATTGTTGGCTTATGGTGCCAAACTGGTCTTAACCGAAGGGGCCAAAGGCATGAAAGGAGCGGTGGCCAAAGCCGAGGAAATCGCCGCCTCCGACCCTCAACGCTATGTATTACTTCAACAGTTCAAAAATCCAGCAAACCCGGCCATCCATGAACAAACCACCGGTCCTGAAATTTGGCGCGATACCGGCGGCAATATTGATATTTTCGTGGCAGGCGTGGGCACCGGTGGCACCATCACCGGCGTGTCACGTTACCTCAAGCAGACGCAGGGTAAGCAGATTCTATCGGTAGCGGTGGAGCCGGCGACCAGCCCAATTTTGACGCAGTTTCGCGCCGGCGTAGATCTAGCGCCCGCGCCACACAAAATTCAAGGCATCGGCGCCGGTTTTGTGCCTGATACGCTTGATTTGAGTCTAGTCGATGACATTGCGCAAGTGAGCAATGAGGACGCTGTACTATTTGCCAGACGCTTAGCTTTAGAGGAGGGCATTCTGGCTGGGATTTCGTGTGGTGCTACTGTGGCAGTGGCGGCCCGCTATGCAGCGTTGCCTGCGCACGCAGGTAAAACGATCGTCGTGGTGTTGCCAGATTCAGGCGAACGGTATTTGAGTTCGGTGTTGTTTGAAGGTGTGTTTGATGCGCAAGGATTAAGCCCGGCTTAATCCGCAGTTAAAACGTCCGCCAATGCGGGCGTTTTTTTATCACTTTTATATGCTTTAAAATTATAAAAATATTATTTTTTATTCTTTTTAAAGATATTAAAATCCCGTTATAGTGAGCTCCAGTTTTTCATTTAAGGAGTGCACTATGTCCCGCATCATTCGTCGTTTATTACTGGTGGCTTTATTTGGCTTTGCACCTTTACATGCGGCTGAGCTGCTGAACGCGTCTTATGACGTGACTAGAGAGTTTTACAAAGAGTTAAACCCCGCATTCGCGCAGTATTGGAAAGACAAAACCGGAGAGACGGTGACGATTAACCAGTCACATGGTGGCTCGACCAAGCAAGCACGGGCGGTGGTCGATGGTCTGGATGCTGACGTGATTACGATGAACCGCTCTGCAGATATTGATATCCTTGCTGAGAAGGGCAAGTTGATTCCTGCCAATTGGCAAACGCGTTTACCAAACAATAGTGTGTATAGCGCTTCGCCGACGGTTTTTTTGGTGAGAAAAGGCAATCCAAAGCAAATCAAAGATTGGGATGACTTGGTGAAACCGGGCGTTGCCGTGATTATTCCAAATCCTAAAACGTCAGGGAATGGCAAATACAGCTATCTGGGCGCATGGGGGTCGGTGACGCAAAAGGGCGGGGATGCCAATAAAGCCAAGCAGTTCGTAACCGATTTGTTTAAGCATGTCCCGGTGTTAGATGCCGGTGGCCGCGGCGCCACAACGACCTTTGCGCAACGTGAGTTGGGCGATGTGTTGCTCACGTTTGAAAACGAAGTTTTTTTGATTCAGCAAGAATTCGGTCAAAACAAATACGAAGTGGTCTATCCGTCACTCACTGTGCTGGCCGAAAATCCGGTGGCATTGGTAGATAAAGTCGTGGACAAAAAGGGCACGCGTAAAGTCGCGCAAGCCTATCTGGAGTTTCATTTCTTGCCGCAAGGACAAGCGATTGCAGCCAAGCACTATCTGCGTCCACAAGCCAGTGATGCCAGCCCGAGCAATTTCAAAAAATTGAATACGTTTACGGTAAAACAGGCCTTTGGTAGCTGGAGCGAGGCCGAACATACACATTTTAATGATGGCGGTATTTTTGACCAGATTTATCAGAAATAGCGAACGCACGCGCAACAAGGAGTCATGATGACACAACGAACATCGAATCAAGAGCAAGAACATGTGGTGCAATTGCGCGCCGAGTTAAAGCAAGCCTTGTCACTAGACCTGGAAGAACTGGGTCTGCTGGAGGCAAGCTCAGGCGAGTATGAAAGCACATTCATCGGGGTACACCTCAAAACTGCATTTCAGCCCATATATGATGCCAAGCAAGGGGATATTTACGGCTATGAGGCCCTGATCCGCCCCTCGCTGTTTGGCACGTTGGGTAGCACGCCAGAGTTTGCGTTTACCTATGCTGAGCAATCCGGCAAATTGGTACAGTTTGACCGCGTCTGCCGTTCGCAACATGTATTGAACTTTCGTGCCATTCATCAAGAAAACGGCCTGCTATTTTTAAACGTGCATCCCAAGTTATTGCTCGAAGTGAGCGCGCACGGCAAAGTGTTTGAGCAGATTTTGCATAAGTATTCGGTGCCCACGCATCGGGTGGTGCTTGAAATCAATGAGTCGCTGATCGAGCAGGATAAACACTTAATTTCGGCCATTGAGAACTATCGGGCCTTGGGTTACCAGATTGCCTTTGACCATGTTGGCGGACATCAAAGTAAGTTATACCGCCTGTGGCTGACACAACACGATTTCATCAAGTTTGATGTGTCGGTGATCCATCAGGCCGCGCAACAACCGACCTTAGCCCGCGCGCTAAAAGGATTAGTGGCGACGGTACAGGATTTAGGTAGCACCCCCGTGATTGTTGGCATAGAAACCCAGCAACAGCTGGATATTGCGATTGCCTCTGGCGCGAGCGTGTTGCAGGGCAATTTGCTGGCTGCGCCCGTGGTGGCGAAGGTGATTAATGATCAGTTTCAACATAAGGCGCCCAAAGTAGCTTAAGCGCATTCACTTTAATATAACAGGTGCTTATAAATAAATGATTATTCATTCTTTTGATAATTAAAAGAATGCGGCTACATTAGCGCCTGTTTTCACTGATCACCACACAACATGGCATCAAATAAAAAGAAACATCTACTACCCGGTTTTGGGTTGTCTTTGGGGGTCACGCTGGTTTATCTCAGCCTGATTGTCTTGATCCCGCTCGCTGCCGTTTTTTTGCGTACCACTGAACTGACTTTGCATGAGTTTTGGGCAGTGGTGACCACGCCTCGCGTCGTGGCAACCTACAAACTGACTTTTGGCGCCTCATTGTTGGCCGCATTGATTAATCTGGTGTTTGGATTGCTCACTGCTTGGGTCCTCGTCCGTTATCAGTTTGTTGGTAAAAAAA
>Ga0208266_100353_pt1 | contig 16252 bp, 15 predicted proteins | sample LakWasMet67_HOW9_2_FD_183897 | JGI IMG/M metagenome (GOLD analysis project Ga0208266, IMG submission 183897) | Freshwater sediment methanotrophic microbial communities from Lake Washington under simulated oxygen tension - Sediment Metagenome... | ecosystem: Environmental > Aquatic > Freshwater >...
GTCGGCATCGGCCGGTTTGCCCAGGATGCGCCGGCCGATGGCCACCGTGGTGTCCGAGCACAGGATGGGGGCGTCGGGCAGGCCACGCTGCCGGCGCCTGGCCCGCGCGGCCTTCAGCTTCCGGCCGGTGACACGCTGCACATAGTCGGCCGGCAGTTCGCGCGGCAACAGCGCTTCCAGCGCCTCGGCGTCTTCGTCGGGATCGGGCAGCAACAGCTCATGGGCCACACCCAGCTGGGTCAGCAACTGGCGCCGGCGCGGGCTCTGCGACGCGAGGTAGACGAAGGTGTGCAACGGCAGGCTCAAGCGGCGGGCTCCGGGGTCATCCGTGGCAGGTCATTCGCGGTGGTACGGGTGGCCGGTGGTGACGCTCCAGGCGCGGTACAGCGCCTCCGCCAGCAGCACCCGCACGAAGGCATGCGGCAGTGTCAGGTCGGACAGGCGCAGGGTCTCGTCGGCGGTGGCCTTGAGCGCCGGGTCCAGCCCGTCGGGGCCGCCGACCAGCAGCACCACGTCGCGGCCGTCACCCAGCCAGAAGCGCAGGCGGTCGGCCAATTGCAGTGTCGTCAGCCGGCTGCCACGTTCGTCCAGCACCACCCGGCGGGCCCCTTTGGGGACAGCCGCCTCCAGGCGCTGGGCCTCGGCGGCCATCAGCTGGGTGGCGGTCTTGCCGGCGGTGCGTGGCTCGGCCTTGACCGCCTTCAACTCCAGCCGCAACTCGGGCGGAAAGCGTTTGGCGAAATCCTCGTAGGCCGTCTCGGCCCAGCCGGGCGGCTTCTGGCCGACCGACGCCAGCACCAGGCGCATCGTTCAGGCCCGTCGCAGGCAAGCCATGCCGCTCAGGCGCAGCGGCGCACTCAACCGCGCTTCGGCGCGGCCTTGCGGGCCGGGGCCGGCTTGCGCGCGGCGCCGCCCGAGGTCTTCACCGCGGCGGTCTTGCGGGCGATCGGCTTGACCACGATGGTCTTGACGGCGGCCACCTTCACCGCCGGCGACTTCCGCGCGGGGACCTTGCCCGCAGCGGTCTTGCCGGCGGCGGTCTTGCGGGTGGCCTTGCCGGCCGCCTTCTGTGCGGCCAGCGCCGCGGCGGCCGCGGCTTCCGCCTTGGCCTTGGCGGCAGCGGCCCGCTCGGCGTTGGTGGTGCGCACCGCCACCTGCTTGGCGGCTGCGGCCTTGCGCTCCGGCGTGGTGGGGGCGGCCACGGCGCGGCGGCTGGTCTTGGCCACAGGCGCCTTGGCGGCCACGGTCTTCTTGGCCACCACCTTCTTGGCCGGGGCCTTCTTCGCCGCAGCCTTGCGGGGTGCGGGTGCGTCGTCATCGTCTTCGTCCGGCTCGGACGCCTTGACCAGGCCCTTGGCCTTGCCGTCGCCCAGCTTCATCTTCACCGGCTTGCCGCCCCAGATTTCTTCCAGGTGGTAGTACTCGCGGATGCCGGGCTGCATGATGTGCGCCACCGCAGCACCGCAGTCGACGATGATCCACTCACCGTTGTCGCCACCCTCGGTGGCCAGCACCGGGAAGCCGGCGGCCCTGACCGCCTCGCGCACGCCCGAGGCCAGCGCCTTGGTCTGCCGGTTGCTGGTGCCGGACGCGATGATCACGCGTTCGAACAGCGGCGACAGGTGCTCGGTGTTGAAGACCAGGATGTCCTGGGCCTTGACGTCTTCGAGCCCATCGACGATGGCCCGTTGCAGTTTGCGGATGTCCATTCAGCGCCTGCTGCCTTCCTTGTTGCCCTGGGTATAGAGCTGGTGATGATCAATATAGCTGGCCACGGCCTGGCCGACCAGCGGGGCCAGTGCCGAGGCCGGTTCGCCGTTGGCCAGGCGTTGCCGGATGTCGCTGGCGGCGATGTCCAGCCGCGGCAGGTCCAGCGCCCGCACGCGGTGCGGCACCGCTGCCAGTGCGGCCGGCGGTTGCGGCGCCTGGCCGGCACGGCCGGCCACCGCCAGCGTCAGCCGCTGCAGCAGTTCGGGCCAGTCGCGCCAGGTGTCGAAGCGTGCGTACTGGTCCTGGCCGATGACCAGGAACCAGTCGGCGCCGGGTGTCTCGGCCTGCAGTTCGCGCACCGTGTCGATGGTGTAGGTCGGGCCGTCGCGCTGCAGTTCACGGGTGTCGATCCGGCAACGTGGTTCGGCATCGAGCAGGGCGGCCAGCATGGCCTGGCGGTGCGCCGCCGGGGCCACCGTGCGGCCGGCCTTCTGCCAGGGCGCGCCGGCCGGCAGCCAGCGCAGTTCGTCCAGCGCCAGTGCCTGCAGCGCGACCCGGCCCAGGCTCAGGTGCGCCAGGTGCGGCGGGTCGAAGCTGCCACCGAGCAGGCCGATGCGACGGGCGGCCGTCAAGCGCCGGCCGCCCCGGCGCCGTCCTGGGCCCAGTCGCGTGGCCGCAGGAAGTCGCCGTACAGCCGCGCTTCGGGCGTGCCGGGCTCGGGATGCCAGTCGTAGCGCCACTTCACCACCGGCGGCATCGACATCAGGATGCTCTCGGTGCGGCCACCCGACTGCAGGCCGAACAGCGTGCCGCGGTCAAACACCAGGTTGAACTCGACATAACGACCGCGCCGGTAGGCCTGGAAGTCACGTTCGCGCTCGCCGTAGGGCAGCACGCGGCGGCGCTCGACGATGGGCAGGTAGGCCGGCAGGAAGGCATCACCCACCGCGCGCAGCATGGCAAAGCTGCGCTCGAAGCCCAGCTCTGAAAAATCGTCGAAGAAGATGCCCCCGATGCCACGCGGCTCGTTGCGGTGCTTGAGGAAGAAGTAGTCGTCGCACCAGGTCTTGAAGCGCGGGTACAGGTCGTCGCCAAAGGGCGCCAGCGCGTCGCGGCAGGTGGTGTGAAAGTGCACCGCGTCGCCCTCGAAGCCGTAGTACGGCGTCAGGTCCATGCCGCCGCCGAACCACACCACCGGCGGCCGACCCGCGGGCAGCGCGGCAAACATGCGCACGTTCATGTGCACCGTGGGCACCATCGGGTTGCGCGGGTGGAACACCAAGCTGACGCCCATGGCCTCGAACGGTGCGCCCGCCAGCTCGGGCCGGTGCTGGGTGGCCGATGGCGGCAGCTGCTGGCCCTTGACATGGCTGAAGTTGCAGCCACCCCGCTCCAGCAGGCCGCCGTCATCGTCGGGATGTTCCACCAACTGGGTGCGGCCGTCGCCCTGCAGCCGCTCGCCGGGCGCACGTGTCCAGGCGTCGGTGATGAAGGCCTTGCCGTCGGCCTGCTGCAAGGCGTCGACGATGCGCTGCTGCAGGCCGAGCAGGTAGTCGCGTACCGCTTGGGTGTCCATCGTGTCTCCGGGAGCGCCAGCCATGCCTGCCCGCTCAGCGCTTGGCGACGGCGCGGTAGCCGATATCGCTGCGGAACTGCGCGCCGTCGAACTGGATGCCACGCAGCGCGTCGTAGGCGCGCGCCTGGGCCAGCTTGGCCGAGTCGCCCAGCGCGGTGACGCACAGCACGCGGCCGCCGCTCACGCGCAGCGTGCCGTCGTCCAGCGTGGTGCCGGCGTGGAACACCACCGCGTCGTCGCTGTCCACCGGCAGGCCGCTGATGGCGTCGCCCTTGCGGGGGTTCATCGGGTAGCCGTGGGCGGCCAGCACCACGCCCAGCGCAAAGCGGCGGTCCCAGTCCAGCTCGACCTTGTCCAGCGTGCCGTCGGTGGCGTGCATCAGCACGTCGATCAGGTCGCTCTTCAGGCGCATCAGGATGGGCTGGGTCTCGGGGTCACCCATGCGGGTGTTGAACTCCAGCGTCTTGGGCCGACCCTGGCCGTCGATCATCAGCCCGGCATAGAGGAAGCCGGTGAACGGGATGCCGTCCTTGGCCATGCCCTGCACCGTGGGCAGGATGATCTCGTGCATGGCCTTGGCATGCACATTGGGCGTGACCACCGGCGCCGGGCTGTAGGCACCCATGCCGCCGGTGTTGGGCCCGGTGTCGCCGTCGCCCAGGCGCTTGTGGTCCTGGCTGCTGGCCAGGGCCAGCACATGCTTGCCGTCCACCAGCACGATGAAGCTGGCTTCTTCGCCCTGCAGGAACTCCTCGATGACGACACGCGCGCCACCCGCGTTGTGCACCACGCCCAGGCTGTTGTCCAGCAGCATGAAGTCGATGGCCTCGTGCGCCTCGGCTGGCGTCATCGCCACCACCACGCCCTTGCCGGCGGCCAGGCCGTCGGCCTTGACGACGATGGGCGCACCAACCTGGTCGATGTGCGCATGCGCCGCCGCCGCGTCGGTGAAGGTGGCGTAGTGCGCGGTCGGGATGTGGTGCCGCGCCATGAAGTCCTTGGCAAAGGCCTTGGACGACTCCAGCTGCGCCGCGGCCTTGCTGGGCCCGAAGATGCGCAGGCCACGGGCGCGGAACACATCCACCACGCCGGCCGACAGCGGGGCTTCGGGGCCGACCACCGTCAGCGCGATCTTGTTGGCCTCGGCGAAGTCGGCCAGCGCCACCGGGTCGGTGAGCGCCACGTTCTTCAGCCGCGCGTCGCGCGCGGTGCCGCCGTTGCCCGGGGCCACGAACACCTGCTGCGCCCGTGCACTCTGCGCCAGCTTCCAGGCCAGGGCATGCTCGCGGCCACCGCCGCCGATCACCAGGACGTTCATTCGGAAATTTCTGCGTTGTGGAAGACGTCTTGCACGTCGTCCAGGTCTTCGATCACGTCCAGCAGCTTCTGCATGCGCGCGGCGTCCTCGCCGGTCAGCTCGATGGTGTTCTCGGCGCGCATGGTCACGCCGGCCAGCTCGGGCTGCAGGCCGGCGGCTTCCAGCGCGGCCTTCACCGCCTCGTAGTCCAGCGGCGGGCACAGCACCTCGATGGCGCCATCGTCGTCGGTCAGCACGTCCTCGGCGCCGGCTTCCAGCGCCACTTCCATCACCTGGTCCTCGGAGGTGCCGGGGGCGAAGATGAACTGGCCGCAGTGCTTGAACTGGAAGGCCACCGAGCCTTCGGTGCCCAGGTTGCCGCCGTACTTGCTGAAGGCGTGGCGCACCTCGGCCACCGTGCGCACACGGTTGTCGGTCATGGTGTCGATGATGATGGCCGCACCGCCGATGCCGTAGCCCTCGTAGCGGATCTCCTCGTAGTTCACGCCTTCCAGCGCGCCCGAGGCCTTGTCGATGTTGTACTTGATGCGGTCGGCCGGCATGTTGGCGGCCTTGGCCTTGTCGATGGCCAGCCGCAGGCGCGGGTTGGCGCTGACGTCGCCACCACCCTGGCGCGCCGCCACCGTGATCTCACGGATGATGCGGGTCCAGACCTTGCCGCGCTTTTCGTCCTGGCGGCCTTTGCGGTGCTGGATATTGGCCCATTTGGAATGTCCGGCCATGGGGTCCTCTGCAATCTTGTCGGGGCACACCGGCGGCAGGCGCCGGCGGGCGTCAAATCTGGGGGTAACCCGGCATTCTACCGGGCCGCCCCCGGCACACCGTAGACTGCCGGCATCACCCACTCCCCACGCAGCGCCCCACCATGGCCGACCCCCTGCTCATCGCCCAGCACGGCGACATCCGCTGCGAGTTGCTGCCCGCGCTGGCCAACCGCCACGGCCTGATCACCGGCGCCACCGGCACCGGCAAGACCATCACGCTGCAGACCCTGGCCGAAGGCTTCTCCAAGATCGGCGTGCCGGTGTTCATGGCCGACGTCAAGGGCGACCTGACCGGCATCAGCCAGGCCGGCAGCGTCGGCCCCAAGCTGGCCGCCATCCTGGCCGAACGGGGCCTGGACACCCCGCAGGCGCTGGCCTGCCCGGCCACGCTGTGGGACGTGTTCGGCACCGCCGGCCACCCGGTGCGCGCCACCGTCAGCGACATGGGCCCGCTGCTGCTGGCGCGCATGCTGGCGCTCAACGAGACCCAGGCCGGCGTGCTGAACCTGGTGTTCAAGATCGCCGACGACCAGGGCCTGCTGCTGCTGGACCTGAAGGACCTGCGCGCCATGCTGCAGCATGTGGGCGACAACGCCAGCCAGTTCACCACCGAGTACGGCAACGTCAGCGCCGCGTCCATCGGGGCCATCCAGCGTGGCCTGCTGCAGATCGAGCAGCAGAGTGGCGACAAGTTCTTCGGCGAGCCGATGCTGGACATCAGCGATTTCATGCAGACGGTGGACGGCCAGGGCGTGGTCAACATCCTGGCCGCCGACCAGCTGATGAACGCGCCGCGGCTGTACGCCACCTTCCTGCTGTGGATGCTGTCCGAGCTGTTCGAGCAGTTGCCCGAGGTGGGCGACCTGGACAAGCCCAAGCTGGTGTTCTTCTTCGACGAGGCCCACCTGCTGTTCAAGGACGCGCCGGCGGCCCTGGTCGAGCGCATCGAGCTGGTGGTGCGCCTGGTGCGCAGCAAGGGCGTGGGCGTGTACTTCGTCACCCAGAACCCTCTGGACGTGCCCGACAGCGTCCTGGGCCAGCTGGGCAACCGGGTGCAGCATGCGCTGCGCGCCTTCACACCACGCGACCAGAAGGCGGTGAAAGCCGCCGCCACCACCATGCGCGCCAACCCGGGGCTGGACATCGCGACCGCCATCACCGAGCTGGGCGTGGGCGAGGCCCTGGTCAGCCTGCTCGACGAGAAGGGCCGGCCGGGCGTGACCCAGCGGGTGTTCGTGCTGCCGCCGGGCAGCCAGATCGGCCCGATCACGCCGGCCCAGCGCCAGGCGCTGATCGCCGGCTCGCTGGTGGCCGGTGTCTACGAAAAGGGGGTCGACCGCGAATCGGCCTACGAACGCCTGCGTGGCCGGGCCGGCGGCAACAGTGCCAGCCCGGCAGGCAGCACCGGCCCTAGCCTGGCCGACGAGGCGCAGGCCGCGGCCCAGGGCGCCAGCCCGGCCGGCGGTGCGGCGGGTGCCGGCGGCAGCGGCGGCAGCGGCGGTGGCCTGATGGATGGGCTGAAGGACGTGCTGTTCGGCAGCACCGGCCCACGCGGCGGCCGCCACGAGGGCCTGGCCGAAAAAGCGGCCAGTTCGGCGATGCGCTCGATCGGCTCGGCCGTGGGCCGCGAAATCATCCGCGGCGTGCTGGGCTCGATCCTGGGTGGTGGCAAGCGGCGCTGAGCCGGCGCGCCGGCGCGCTCACTGCCCGGGCGAGAGCTGGGCCGGCTCGGGCCGCACCAGCACCCGGCGTGCGGCGTCCAGCCGGTCGATCAGGCGATTGGCCACATAGCTGTTCTGGCTGTCCGGCTCCAGCGCGGCGATCACCAGATTGGCCAGCGGCTGGTCCAGCGGCACGTACCAGCTGCCGGCCGGCGCCGCCAGGTCCTGCGGCTGCAGGTCGACCACCAGCTGCAGGATGGTGCGGAAACCGTCGGCCACGATGCCACGCACATCAGGCCGGCTGATCTCGCCCCGCGCCGTCTCCACCCAGGCCTCGGCGGGCAGGCGGGCCGGTGTGGCCAGGCGCTGCACCTGCACGCCCAAGGCCCGCAAGGCCGCCACCGCTGGCGCCTGGCCGGCATCCAGCCAGTAGCCGCAGGGCCGGGGCCGGGCGGTCACGACACGCAGCGCCAGCGCCGACTCCCAGGCCACGTCCACCGCCTTGTCGGCGCCGGTGACCGGGTCGAGCATCAGCAGCGTGCGCCGCGTCGGTGTGCTGGCAGCCAGCACCACCGCCGGGCCACCGCAGGCGGCGGCACGCACCTCGGCGTCGGCGGCGGCCTGCAGGGCGCGCAGGTCGTCGGCATGCAGCGCCGCCTGCTGCAGCACGGTGCGCAGGGCCAGCAGCTGCGAGCGGATGCGCCGCGCCAGGTGCAGCCGGCCGATGCCGACCCCACGCGACTCCAGCAGCAGGCTTACCGCATTGCGCAGGCCGTTCACATTGCGCCCGGTGTCGGGCTGCACACCGCCCATGGCCAGGCGGAAATCGGTGGGCGCCAGGGCGTTGGTGTAGTACCACTCGCTGCGGTGGCCCTCGGCCGCCAGCGCGGCCAGGATGGGCTGGCGGAACCAGTCCTCGCTGGCCCGGCCCAGCGCCTCGGGCAGGTTGGCCGCCATCGCGTACTGCAGCAGCAAGTCGTTGCGCTGCACGGCCTGGAACTTCTGCAGGTAGCGGCCGACCACCGTGTGCTCGTGCGCGTCCACCACCACCACCGGCCGCTGCCGGCGCACCAGGGCGGCCACGGCCTGGGCCTCGGGTGTGCGCAGCAGCAGGTGGTCGCGGTTGATGTCCAGGCCGTCGGCGGCCACCCGGCGCTGCCACTCGGCACCGTCCGGATTGGCGCGGGGCAACACGGTGACGTCGATGTGGTCCAGCACCGCCGCCAGCGGGCCGCCGGCCAGCTGGCGCGCGATCACCAGCAGCGCCTCGGCACCGGCCGGTTCATCACCATGCTGCTGGCCGATCAGCAGCACCACCGGCCGGCCCGGGCCGCGCGAAAAGTGCAGCGCCTCGATCGCCGTGCCGTCCTGTGAGCGGCCGGGGCTCAAGCGGGTGATGCGGGTGCCGGCCGGCGCAGCGGCCACCAGCGCAGCCAGCTGGTCCGCCAGTTCGGCATTGCCGGTGAAGCCCGGCACGCCGGCCGCCAGCACCGGCGTGTCGTCCGGCGGCTCGGGGTCGGGGAAGCGGGCCGCCACCGCGGCGCTGTACGGCAGGGCGGGCGCCGGGGCCGCGGTCGCCACCGCCGCCACCACCGTCTCGGCCCGGGCCTGGGCGAGGCCGGCGGCCAGGCCGCACAGCAGCACGGCCTGCAGCAGGTGTCGGGCGGATGTCATGCCGGCACTGTAGCCGCGCCACGGCCCGCGGCCCGCCGGCTCCAACGCGCCGACGCCGCGCCCGCCGCCCCGCACGCGCCATGGCGTAAAATCCGACCCTTTTTGTCGGGGCATCGGCCATCACGACCATCGGTATGTCGCCCGCATTGCCGCGCGCCCCTTTCAACAGTTCCAAGCTGATCCGTTTGCTGGCCGGACTGGCGGTCACCGATACCGGCCATGCCCCGCAGGCCCTGGCCGAACGCCTGGGGCCCTGGCTGGACTGGACCGATGCGATTGCGCTGTCGACCGTGCTGAATGCCCCGCTGGCACCGCCGGCAGCCCGTCGGTCGGACGGGCCCAGGCCGCACGCCGCGGCGGCCGAAGCCTGTCGCCGGGTGCGCACCGATCTGGCGCAAGCGATGGCCAAGGCGGGGCAGGCCCTGACCGCCCAGGCCGGCCCCAAACCGGCGGCCGCAGCCACCGTGGCGCCGCGCGCAGAAACGGCTGACTTCTTGCCCTATCGCCAGCACTGCCTGGCGCAGCAGCGGGCGATGGACAGGCGCATCGGCCCCTTGCGGGAGCAGGTGCGGGCGCTGGCAGCCGGCCACTCGCCGCGGCTCGGCCAGCTGGCCGCGCTGGACGCGGTGATGGACCAGGCCCTGGCGGCGCGTGAACGCCATGTGCTGTCCAGCGTGCCCCAGCTGCTCGAAAAGCACTTCCACCGGCTGCACCAAGCGCATCTGGCGCACCAGGCGATGGTTTCAGAGCGCCAGCAAGCCGGGGCGTGCAACCCCGGCATCCAACCCGCCGGCTGGATGGACAATTTTCTGAACGACATGCACGCCGTGCTGCTCGCCGAGCTGGACAGTCGTCTGCAACCGGTCGAAGGGCTGATCGCCGCCCTGGCCAACGAGGTCTAGGGCCTGTTAACACCATGAACAGAATGATTTACGCCGCCGCCTTCGGCGCCGGCCTGCTGGCCGTGGGCTGGGTGGGGTTCGGCTACATCGGCACCAACCCGCTGGCGCTGGTGATGACCGGGCTGATCGGCGCGGCCTACCTGGTGGGCGCGCTGGAGCTGCGCCGCTTCCAGCAAGCCACCGCCGGCCTGGCCGGGGCGCTGGCGGCCATCCCGCAGCCGCTGCCGGCGCTGGACCGTTGGCTGGACCAGCTGCCGGCCACGCTGCGCAACCCGGTGCGCCTGCGCGTGGAGGGTGAGCGCGTCGGCCTGCCCGGCCCGGCCCTGACACCCTACCTGGTCGGCCTGCTGGTGCTGCTGGGCATGCTGGGCACCTTCCTGGGCATGGTGGTCACGCTCAAGGGCGCGGTGATCGCGCTGGAGAGCAGCACCGACCTGCAGGCCATCCGCGGCGCGCTGGCCGCGCCGGTCAAGGGCCTGGGCGTGGCTTTCGGCACTTCGGTGGCCGGCGTCGCCGCGTCGGCCATGCTGGGCCTGCTGTCGGCCCTGTGCCGGCGGGAACGGCTGCACGGGGTGCAGCTGCTGGACACCCGCATCGCCACCGTGCTGCACGGCTTCTCCCGCGCCCACCAGCGCCAGCAGACCTTCCAGACCCTGCAGTCCCAGGCCCAGGCCCTGCCCGGGCTGGTGGACCGGCTGCAGGCCATGATGGGGCAGATGGACCGGCAGCAGCAGGCGCTGAGCGCGCAGTTGCTGGCCGGCCAGCAGGACTTCCACCAGCACACCCAGGCCCACTACGCGGCGCTGGCCAGCAGCGTCGATGCGTCGCTGCGGCACAGCCTGACCGAAAGCGCCCGCGTCGCCGGCGCGACGATCCAGCCGGTGGTCGAGGCCACGATGGCCGGCATCACCCGCGAAACCGGCGCGCTGCACCAGCAGATGGCCCGCGTGGCCCAGCAGCAGCTGGACGGGCTGGCGGCCCGCTTCGACCAGACCATCGGCGGCGTGGCCGGGGCTTGGACCCGCGCGCTGGCCGAACAGCAGCACGGCCACGCCACCCTGACCCAGGGCCTGCAGCAGGCGCTGGACGGTTTTGGCCAGACCTTCGCACAGCGCTCGGCCGGCCTGCTGGCGGCGGTGGACACCCGCCAGGCGGCGGCCCAGGACGCCGCGGCGGCCACGCTGGCCGGCCTGGTGCAGGAGACCACGCAGCTGCAGGCGCAGCTGGCCGGCAGCTTCGAGCAGCGCTCGGCCACGCTGCTGGCCCGCGTGGACCAGGCCCAGGCCGCCGCGCAGGCCGACGCCCGCAGCCGCGACCAGCAGCAGCTGGCGGCCCTGACCGGGTCGCTGCAGGCCATGGCGGCGTCGCTGCAGGCGGCCTGGCAGCAGGCGGGTGAGGCCAGCCAGCGCCAGCAGGCGCAGATCTGCAACACGCTGGAACAGACCGGCCGCGACATCGCTGCCCGCAGCGAGGCCCAGGCCCGGGCCACCCTCGGCGAGCTGACCGGCCTGATGCACACCGCCGCCGAAGCCCCACGCGCCGCGGCCGAGGTGATCGCCCTGCTGCGCGACCAGCTCTCCGACAGCCTGGCGCGCGACAACCAGCTGCTGGAAGAACGCAGCCGCATCATGGCCAGCCTGGGCCAGCTGCTGGAGACGGTCAACCAGGCGTCCCACGCGCAGCGTGGCGCGGTGGATGCGCTGGTCGACTCGTCGGCCGCGCTGCTGGACCAGATCGGCCGCCGCCTGAGCGACAAGATCGGCGCCGAGTCCGAGACGGTGGCCGCCGCCGCCACCCAGCTCAGCGGCAGTGCGGTCGAGGTGGCCAGCCTGGGCGAGGCCTTCGGCTTTGCGGTCCGGCTGTTCAGTGAATCGAATGACAAGCTGATGGGCCAGTTGCAGCGCATCGAGGGGGCGCTGGGCCAGTCGCTGCAGCGCAGCGACGAGCAGCTGGCCTACTACGTGGCGCAGGCGCGCGAGATCATCGACCTGAGCCTGAGCTCGCAGCAGCAGATCGTCGAGGACCTGCAGCGCCTGGCCAGCCGGCCGGTGCTGGCGCCGCCGGTCGGCGAGGCGGCGTGATGAACACCGGGGAGACGCTGGACGAGCTGGACGCCGGTGCCGAGCCCGGCACGCCGGTGTGGGCGGTGTTCGGCGACCTGATGGCCGGCCTGCTGGGCGCCTTCGTGCTGATCCTGGTCGGCGTGCTGGGCGTGCAGCTGCAGCTGGCCAGCAATCTGGAGGCGGAGGTCAAGAAGCGGCAGGTCGAGGAGCAGCGGCGCCTGACCCTGGAAAAGGCCCTGGCCGGGCCGCTGGCCTCGGGCCGGGTGACGCTGAACAACGGGCGCATCGGCATCAGCGGCAGTGTGCTGTTCTCGTTGAACTCGGACGAACTGCAGCCCGAGGGTCGCCAGCTGCTGAAAAGCCTGGCGGCCCCGCTGGCGGCCTATCTGCGCGCCCGCGACGAGATGCTGATGATCAGCGGCTTCACCGACAACCGGGTGGTGCGCAACAGCAACCGGCAGTTCACCGACAACTGGGAACTGTCGGCACAGCGCGCGCTGACGGTGACCCGGGCCCTGATCGCCGAAGGCCTGCCCTCGTCGTCGGTGTTTGCCGCCGCCTTCGGGCCGGAGCAGCCGGTGGCGTCCAATGCCGACGCTGCCGGCCGGTCACACAACCGGCGGGTGGAGATGGCGCCGCTGCCCAAGTCGCCCCAGCTGGCGGCCAAGCCCGGTGGCTGACACCGTCGACAGCGGCCCGCCGGCGCTGCCCGATCCCCCCGGGCAGACCCTGGCCGCCTGGCGTGCACGCGGCGCCCACCGGGTCGACCCGGTGCAGTTCCACTTCCTGGAGGCCCTGGCCCGGCGCGCGGCCGCCCATGGCGGCGAGACCCGGCGCCTGCTGGACCAGCGGCTGGCCCAGTTGCTGGCGGCCCATGGCCAGCGCCTGGCGGCGCCGCCGCCCGCCGGCCCGGCCCCCCGGGCCGATCAGGCCCTTCAGGCCGATCAGGCCCCACCCAGCCCACTGGCCGATCTGCTGCGCCGGCTGAACGCGCCGCGGCCCGGCGCGGCGGACGAGGCCGCGGCCCACGCGCCACCGGCCACCGCGGCCACCGCCCCGGCCGAGCTGAAGACCCTGCAGCAGTTCAGAAGCACCTGGTCCCGGCTCAGGGTCGACCAGCAGCTCAGCGGGTCCCTGGCGCGGGTGCCGGAAAACGCCGGCCCACTGCATTCCGACCGCCTGCTGCTGCTGGCGCTGCAGCGCATGCGTGTGCTGTCGCCGCAGTACCTGGAGCGCCTGCTGAGCCATGTCGACGCCCTGCTGTGGCTGGACCAGGCCACCGGCGGCAGCCCGCCGGCGCCGCGCAACGTGGTGCGCGCCGACGGCGAAAAAAAGCGCAAGCCGGCCCGCCCGCGGGCCAGGTAAGCCGGCCCGGGTGCGGCCGGGCCGGGCCAGGGCATCGGCATACTGGCGCCCTGCCCCGCCCCCCGCCCTGTCACGCGCCACGACGCCGCCCGCCATGCCCACAACCCTCCGATCCACCGCCATCGTCGGCGCCGGCGCCGTCGGCAGCTTTTATGGCGCGATGCTGGCCCAGGCCGGCCACCCGGTGACGCTGATCGCCCGCGCGCCGCATGTGGCGGCCATCCAGCGTGAGGGGCTGCAGTTGCAGATGCAGGGCCAGACCGTGCAGGTGCCGCTGGCCGCCACCACCGACTTGGCCGCGGTGCGCGGCGCCGACCTGGTACTGGTCTGCGTCAAGTCCAGCGACACCGAGGCCGTGGCGCGCCAGCTGGCGCCGCTGCTGGACGCCGGCACCACCGTGCTCAGCCTGCAGAACGGCGTGGACAACCCGGCCGTCCTGGCGCACCACCTGGCGGCCACCGTGGTGCCCGCGGTGGTCTACGTCGCCACCGCGATGCCGGCGCCCGGCGTGGTGCAGCACTTCGGCCGCGGGGAACTGGTGATCGGCCCACGCGACGCCGCCCAGGCGGCGGATGCGGCACTGGGCCAGCGCCTGCAGGCGGTGGTCGACCTGTTCGCCCGCGCGCAGGTGCCGGTGCAGGTCTCGCCCGACGTGATGGGCGCGCTGTGGGCCAAGCTGCTGGTCAACTGCGCCTGGAACGCACTCTCGGCGCTGACCCACCAGCCCTATGGCCGCATCGCCGCCCAGGCCGGCATCCGTGACCTGCAACTGGCCGTGGTGCACGAGGTGCTGGCGGTGGCGCGGGCCGACGGCCAGGCCCTGGCCACCGAGGCGTCCATCGCGGCGGTGGACCGCATCGCCAGCAGCATGGCCGGCCAGCATTCGTCCACCGCCCAGGACCTGGCCCGCGGCAAGCCCACCGAGATCGACCACCTCAACGGCTTCATCGTGCGCCGGGGTGCCGAGCGGGGCATTGCCACGCCGGCCAACCAGGCCCTGTGGGCGCTGGTGAAGCTGGCCGAAGGCGGCGCCGGCCGGGGCTGAAGCCGCGCTGCCGACCGCGCCGGCGGCCCGCATCCCGCGCCGCCGGCGCGACCGCTGGCGACAGGCGGCGGCATTTGGTCGCAGCCGCCGCGACAGGCCGGCACGGCCGCATGACCATGGCGACATCCCACCCCGACGGAGCCCGCCATGACCCCCACCACCGACCTGATGCCCCTGCTGCTGAGCCGCACCCCGCCCTATGTCTGGGCCATCCTGATCGCGCTGCTGGTGCTGGGCGGGCTGCAGGCGCGTGACCATGTGGTCTCGCGCGGCCGCCTGCTGGCGCTGCCGATCGCCATGGCCGTGCTGTCGCTGAGCAGCGCCGGCCGGGCCTTCCACTGGCTGACGCTGGTGCCCCTGGTCTGGGCCGCCGGTGCCGCCGCCGGCCTGGCCGCCAACCGGGCGCTGGGCCTGCCGCGCCGGGTGCAGGCCCTGGGCCATGGCCGCTGGGCCATCGGCGGCAGCTGGGCGCCGATGGCCCTGCTGCTGGCCATCTTCGGCCTGCGTTATGCCGTCGCCGCGTCGCTGGCCACCCAACCGGCGCTGGCCGAGCAGCTGGGCTTCGTCGTCGCCGCCAGCGCGGCCTACGGCCTGGCCTCGGGCCTGCTGGCGGCGCGGGCGCTGCGGGTGCTGCAGCACCGGGCCGCACCCTCGGCCGGCCTGGCCGCCGCCTGAACCGGCCGCACCACGCCAGACCACGCCACACCACGCGCCCACCCGCCGCCCGACAATGCGCGCCATGTCCCCGCCCCCCACCGTCCCGCTGGCCAGCCTGGCTGCGCCGGCCCCTGCGCACGAGCCCAGCCCCTGGCCCGCCTTCGTGCGGCGCGGCCTGCGCAACCAGGGGGTCTGCGTGGTGGTGGCGCTGGTGATCTGGCTGATGGCGCCCAACGCCCGCGGCAGCCTGTTCACCGCCTGGGTCTACTCGACGGCCATCGGCACCTGCAGCTGGTTCTTCATCGACGGCAGCCGGCTGCTGCTGTCCCGCTGGCTGGCCGGCCGCTCGACCGTGCCCGCCGCGCGCCGCGCGCGCTGGCCCGGTGCGCGCTGGATGCTGGCCTGCATCGTGGTCGGCGCGGCGCTGGGCTACAGCCTGGGCACCGCGCTGGGCGACGCCATCACCGGCTTCCAGACCCCCAGCCTGCTGCTGAACCGCCCGGCCATCGCCATCACCCTGGTGTCGGCCATCGCCGCCACCTGGTACTTCTACGCCAACGAGCGGCTGCGCCTGGAGCAGCTGGCCACCGACGCCGCCCGCCGCGCCGCCACCGAAAGCCAGCTGATGCTGCTGCAGTCGCAGCTGGAGCCGCACATGCTGTTCAACACCCTGGCCAATCTGCGGGTGCTGATCACGCTGGACCCGCCCCGCGCCCAGGCCATGCTGGACCGGCTGATCGCCTACCTGCGCGCCACGCTGGGGGCGTCACGCAGCGGCTGGCACCCGCTGGCGGTGGAGTTCGAGCGCCTGGCCGACTACCTGGCGCTGATGGGCTACCGCATGGGCGACCGGCTGCAGGTGCGGCTGGACCTGCCGGCGGCGCTGCGCGACGTGCCGGTGCCACCGCTGCTGCTGCAGCCACTGGTGGAGAACTGCATCCGCCATGGCCTGGAGCCCAAGGTCGAAGGCGGCCGCATCGAGGTGCGCGCCGAGCAGTGCGGCACGCGTCTGCGGCTGATGGTGCGCGACACCGGTGTCGGCCTGCACGATAGCGGGCACGGCAACCCGGCACCGGCCGCTGGCGACGCCCCACCCGGCAGCCACTACGGCACGCGCCATGTCGCCGAACGCCTGGCCACGCTGTACGGCGCGCAGGCCCACTTCCGCCTGCAGCCGGCCGGCGACGCCGAGGGCGGTGCGCTGGCCGAGCTCGACCTGCCGCTGCTGCCGGCCGATGCGCCCGCCGCTGGCACCTCCCCCTCCGCCTGAGCCCACCCCATGCCCCAGGCCCTGATTGCCGAAGACGAACCGCTGCTGGCCGCCGCGCTGGCCACCGAGCTGGCCCGGCTGTGGCCCGAGCTGCAGCTGGTGGCCAGCGTGGGCGACGGGCTGAGCGCCACACGCCAGGCGCTGGCGCTGCTGCCGCAGGTCTGCTTCCTGGACATCCGCATGCCCGGTGCCACCGGCCTGGAGGCGGCGCAGGCCCTGGCCGAGGACTGGCCGGCCGGCACGCCCT
>Ga0208266_100358_pt1 | contig 15982 bp, 11 predicted proteins | sample LakWasMet67_HOW9_2_FD_183897 | JGI IMG/M metagenome (GOLD analysis project Ga0208266, IMG submission 183897) | Freshwater sediment methanotrophic microbial communities from Lake Washington under simulated oxygen tension - Sediment Metagenome... | ecosystem: Environmental > Aquatic > Freshwater >...
CGCCCAGGCCTGAGGCTTCCAGCGCACGCAGCCAGCGCTGCTCGGTCTCGGCCAGGGCCTGCTGGGCCTGGCGGCGGTCGGTCACATCCTGGGTCACGCCCAGCATGGCCTGGGGCCTGCCCTGGGCGTCACGCTGCAGCCGCCCATGCACCGCCAGCCAGCGCACGGCGCCGTCGGTGCGCTGCACACGGAACTCGACCGCGCAGGGCTGGCCGTCACGCAGCGCCGCCCGGTAGGCGGCCACGAAGGCCGGTCGGTCCTCGTCCAGCACCATGCTGCTGAAGTCGGGGTAGCCGTCGGCCGGTGCCGGGCCCAGCAGGCGGGCCTGGCCGGCACTCCAGTCGGTGCGGCCGCTGGCCATGTCCCAGCGCCAGCTGGCCATGGCAGCGGCGTCCAGCGCCAGCCGCAGCCGCTGCTCCGAGGCCTGCAGCGCGGCACGCGAGGCGGCCAAGCTGTCGAGCATGCGGTTGAAGGCCTGGGCCAGGTGCGCCACCTCGTCGCCGCCGTCGGCGGGTGCACGCTGGGCCTCGTCACCCCGGTTCACCGCGTCGGCAGTGGCCTGGATCAGGGCCAGGCGGCGGGTGAACCAGCGGCCGATCAGCGTGGCCACCAGGCCCGCCAGGGCCGCGGCCACCAGGGCATGCAGCACACCGCTGCGGGTGATGGCGGCAAGCTCGGCCTGGGCCTGCTGGCTGGACACCCCCACCCGCGCCCAGCCCACCGGCTGGTCGCCCAGCCGCACGATGCTGGTGACATCCACCCGCTGCGGCCCCTGCACCCGCCGCAGCGCCTGGGTCGGCGCGGGCAGGTCCTGCACGAACTGACCGGTGCGCTGGCGGTCGGTGTGGGCCAGCACCCGGCCTTGGGTGTCGAGCAACATCGCGAAGTCCAGCTGCGGCAGGTTGTGCTGGGCTTCCACCAGCTCCTGCAGGCCGGCCAGGTCACGCGCCGCCAGGCCACTGGCCGCGGCGGTGGCCAGTGCCCGGGTCAGGCCGGTGGTGACCAGCTCCTGGCGCTCCAGCAGCGCCGCGCGCTGGCGCAGCGTCATGTCCAGCATGAACAGCAGCATGGTGGCCACCACCACCACCGCCATGCCCACGGTGAGCTGGCGGCGCAGCGTGCCGGCCAGGGCGTGGTGCAGGCGGGCAACGCGCATGCGGCGCATCTCAGGGCCCGTCCACCGGCCGCACGTCGCGCTCGAAGCGGGCCACGAAGCGGCGCACCGGCGCGTAGCTGGCATCGTCGGCGGCCACGATGCGCCGGGTCTGCATGCCAGCCAGCACGGCCCGGCCTTCGGCGGTCTCGTGCAGCGCCAGCAGCAGCCGCGCAACCTGCGTGCGCAGCGCCGGCGCCAGGTCACCACGCACCATCACCGCGTTGTTCACCAGCGGCGGGGTCTCCCAGGCCACACGCAACTGCGCGGCCTCCTGCGGGTGCTCCTTCTGGAACGCGCGCCAGGGCGGTGGCCAGGTGGCCGCGGCGGCCACCTCACCACGCAATGCCCCGAGGATGGCCGACTCCTGCGACCCCACGTAGCGGTTGTCCACCTGGCGCACCACGTCCACACCCTGCTGGTGCAGGAACCACTGCGGCATCAGGCAGGCGGCCACCGCGGTGGGCGCGGGGTAGGCCACGGCCCGGCCCTTGAGCTCGGCCGGGCTGCGCAGCGGGCTGTCCCGGCGCACGATGAACAGGCCCTTGAAGTCGGTCGCCTCGCCAGCCATGGCGATCACCCGGTAACCCGAGGCCATGGCCTGCAGCGCCTGCCAGGGATTGGGCAACAGCAGCTCGGGCCCCCGGGCATGGAACTTGGCCTCGTAGGCGGCGTAGTCGCGCGAGGCTTCCAGCTCGAAGCGCACGCCGGTGATCTGCCGGTTCAGCAGGTCCACCAGCGGTTGGTAGGCCGCCATCAGCTTGCGCGGGTTGTGCAGCGGGTGCACCGCCAGGCGCAGCACCGGCCGGCCCGGTGCGGCGGCCGCGGCATAACGCGGCCCCGGCAGCGCGCCTGCGGCCGGCCCCGGCCCGCAGGCCGCCAGCCAGACGGGCAGCACGCCGACCAGCAGCAGCTTCAGCGGCAGGGTGACACGGGCTCGGGGGATCGAAGCGGGGCGGGACATGGGCTTGAGCGGTGCCCACGCGGGCGGCAAGCCCCCGGGGCGGTGCCCGATTACAACCGCAAGCCGCGCCGCCTCAAGCCGACATTTGGCGGCTTGCCGGCCCGCAAATGTGGCGCCGCGCCGATCGGGCGGCCGGGCTCAGACCCGCTCGATGACCAGCGCGATGCCCTGGCCCACGCCGATGCACATGGTGCACAGCGCGTAGCGCCCGCCGATGCGGTGCAGCTGGTTGACCGCGGTGGTGGCCAGCCGCGCGCCGCTGGCGCCCAGCGGGTGGCCCAGGGCGATGGCGCCGCCGTTGGGGTTGACGCGGGCGTCGTCGTCGGCGATGCCCAGATCACGCAGCACCGCCAGGCCCTGCGCGGCAAAGGCTTCGTTGAGCTCGATCACGTCCATCTGCGCCAGGCTCAGGCCGGTCAGCTCCAGCACCTTGCGCGTGGCCGGCGCCGGGCCGAAGCCCATGATGCGCGGTGCCACGCCGGCGGTGGCCATGCCCACCACCCGGGCGCGCGGCGTCAGGCCGTGGCGGGCGGCGGCCGCCTCACTGGCCAGCAGCAGCGCGCAGCTGCCGTCGTTGACACCGCTGGCGTTGCCGGCGGTCACCGTGCCGTCGGGCCGCACCACGCCCTTGAGCTTGGCCAGCGCCTCCAGGCTGGTGGCGCGCGGGTGCTCGTCCTGGCTGACGACGATGGCGTCGCCCTTTTTCTGCGCGATCGTCACCGGCACGATCTCGGCGTCGAAGAAGCCCGCCTTCTGCGCCGCCACCGCCTTGAGCTGGCTGGCCAGGGCCATGCGGTCCTGGGCCTCGCGCTCGATCTTGAAGTCGGTGGCCACGTTTTCGGCCGTCTCGGGCATCGAGTCGACGCCGTACAGCTCCTTCATGCGCTTGTTGACGAAGCGCCAGCCGATGGTGGTGTCGTAGACGGCGTTGGCGCGGCTGAAGGCGCTCTCCGCCTTGGGCATCACGAAGGGCGCGCGGCTCATGCTTTCCACGCCGCCGGCGATCATCAGCTGGGCCTCACCGGCCTTGATGGCGCGTGCGGCGCTGCCCACCGCATCCAGGCCCGAGCCGCACAGGCGGTTGATGGTGGCGCCCGGCAGGTCGGCCGGCAGGCCGGCCAGCAGCGCGGCCATGCGCGCCACGTTGCGGTTGTCCTCACCGGCCTGGTTGGCACAGCCGTAGAGCACATCGGTCACCGCGGCCCAGTCGACCTTGGGGTTGCGCGCCATCAGCGCCTTCAGCGGGATCGCGCCCAGGTCGTCGGTGCGCACGCTGGACAGGGCACCACCGTAGCGGCCGATGGGCGTGCGGATGGCGTCGCAGATGAAGGCTTGGTGGCTCATGGGGTCTCCTCGGATCAGGTCGGGGTACGGGCTTTGGGGTCAGGCGATGGTACGGGCGCGTGCGCGCAGCCAGGGGCTGACACGGTAGCGCTCACCACGGTAGTGGACATCCAGCGCGTCCAGCAAGGCCACCACCTGCGGGACAGGCCAACGCGCCAGCCACTCGAACGGGCCTTGCGGGTAGTTGACGCCCAGCTTCATCGCCGCGTCGGCGCCGTCGGGCGTGCACACGCCCTGCTGCACCGCGTCGGCGGCCTCGTTGACCAGCATGGCCACGGTGCGCGCCACCACCAGGCCGGGGGCATCGGCCAGCGGCAGCGGCGTGAAGCCCAGCGCCGCCAGCCAGGCCGGGGCCTGGGTGCGCCAGGCGGGGCTGGCGCTGTCGGCCACGGCATAGGCCAGCGCGGTGCCGGGCGGCGTGGGCTGCTGCAGCGGCCGGTCGAACACCGCCACGTCGGCCAGACCCAGCGTGGCGGCCAGTTCACCCGCCGTGCGGCCGTCGCTCAGCACCAGGCGGGCGCCGTCGATGGCCAGGCCGGTCCAGCCGCTGCCGCGCACCCGTGCCGGGCCCCAGCCTTGGGACGACAGGGCGCGGGTGGTGGCGGCTTCCAGCGCGTCGGCCACGGCGTCGTCACCGTGCACGGTGATCTCGTGCGCCGTGGCCGGGGCCTCGTGCACCGCCACCGGCAGCGGCGGCGTGCCGTCCGGGTAGCGGTAGAAACCACGTCCGGTCTTGCGGCCGTAGAGGCCGCCCTCGACCATCTCGCGCTGCACCAGCGAGGGCTGGTAGCGCTTGTCGTAGAAATTGGCCTCGTACACCGACTGGGTGACCGCGAAGTTGGTCTCCAGCCCGATCAGGTCCATCAGCTCGCAGGCGCCCATGCGGAAGCCGGCGCCACGCAGGCAGGCGTCGATCACCTGCGGCGCGGCGGCCTGCTCCAGCAGCAGGGCCAGGGTCTCGGCGTAATACGGCCGGGCGATGCGGTTGACGATGAAGCCGGGTGTGGACTTGCAGTGCACCGGCACCTTGTTCCAGACCTTGCTCAGCGCAAAGATGGCTTCGGCCACGGCCGGATCGGTGTGCAGGCCGGAGACCACCTCGACCAGCTTCATCAGCGGCACCGGGTTGAAGAAGTGCATGCCCACCAGGCGGCCGGGCCGGCGCAGGCCGTTGGCGATGGCGGTGACCGAGATCGACGAGGTGTTGGTGGCCAGCACGCAGTCGTCGGCCACCAGGGCCTCCAGGTCCTGGAACAGCTGGCGCTTGACGGCCAGGTTCTCCACCACGGCCTCGACCACCAGCTTGGCCCCGGCCGCCTCGGCCAGTGCGCTGATGGGCTGGATGCGCGCCAGCGTGGCCTGGGCCAGCGCCGGGTCCAGCTTGCCCTTGGCCACCAGACCGTCCAGCGTGCTGGCCAGCTTGTCGCGGGCCTGGGCCGCGGCGCCGGGACGGGCGTCGTGCAGCAGCACCGGGTGGCCGGACTGGGCCGCCACCTGGGCGATGCCGGCGCCCATGATGCCGGCGCCGACCACCAGCACCGGGACGTTGTTCAGCTCAATCGTGCTCATGCAGTTCCCCGGTCAGTAGGTTTCCAGATGCAGGCGGCCTTCCTTCTTCAGCGCGGCCCCGAGGGTGGCCCAGTCCAGGCCGGCCTGGGTGGCGATGTCGCGCAGGGCCAGCACCACCCCCTCCTCCATGCTCTTGAGGCCGCAGACGTAGAAGCAGGTGTTGCCCTCCTTGAGCAGCGGCACCAGGTCGGCGGCACGTTCGCGCATCGCGTCCTGCACATAGCGCTTGGGCTGGCCCGGGTTGCGGCTGAAGGCGAAGCTGGTGTCGATGAAGTCCTTGGGCAGGTTCTGCAGCGGGCCGAAATAGGGCAGCTCGGCCTGGGTGCGGGCGCCGAAGAACAGCATCAGCTTGCCACCCTCGAACTTGCCGCTGGCACGCAGGCGGCGGCGCCATTCGGTCATCGCCCGCATCGGCGCGCTGCCGGTGCCGGTGCAGATCATCACGATGTTGCTGCGTGGGTGGTTGGGCATCAGGAAGCTGGTGCCGAAGGGCCCGATCACCTGCACCGTGTCGCCCACCTGCAGGTCGCACATGTAGTTGCTGGCCACGCCGCGCACCGGCTTGCCCTGATGGTCTTCCAGCACACGCTTGATGGTCAGCGACAGGTTGTTGTAGCCCGGGCGCTCACCATTGCGTGGGCTGGCGATGCTGTACTGGCGCGCATGGTGCGGCTTGCCGGCAGCGTCCAGCCCCGGCGGCAGCACGCCGATGGACTGGCCTTCCAGCACCGGGAAGGGCATGGCGCCGAAGTCCAGCACGATGTGGTGGGTGTCGTACTCCTTGCCGACCTCGGTGACACGCACATTGCCCACCACCGTGGCCGTCACCGACTTCTCGGCGGCCCGCGGCCCGTACAGGTTGGTGTAGGCGTGGGCGGCCGACCAGGGCGGCACGGTGGCGCCGAAGGCGGCCGAGTTGAACGGCGCCTCGCCGGTCACGTCGGCCGGGGCCGGCGCCGGTGCGGCCGTGTCCACCGCCGCCACGTCGGCGCCGGCTTCGGCCAGCTGCTCACGGCTGAGCTCGGGCGGCAGTTCGTCCCAGCCCAGCTGTTCGTCCAGGCTGTAGGTCCGCGCCGGCGTCATGGTGCGGTAGTTGTCGATCGAGCCCGTCGGGCAGGGCGAGATGCAGTCGTTGCACCAATTGCACTTGCTGACGTCGACCACGTAGTTGCGCGAGTCGTGGGTGATCGCGCCCACCGGGCAGATCGCTTCGCAGGTGTTGCAGCGGATGCAGATCTCGGGGTCGATCAGGTGCTGCTTGATGACGGTGACGGGCATGTCCATCGAGGGTCTCCTGTGCCGCGCGAAGTGTCTCATTGAGCCGACGCCCGCTGAAGCGGGCGTCGTGATTCGTCAAGCAGACGCCGCGGAACCGGCTATGCCGGGCCGCTGGCGTTGCCCCCCGGGACCGTCAGGTCCCCTCCGGTGACCGGGGGGAGCGGCGAAGCCGCTGCGGGGCGGGGTCAGTTGAAACGAACGTATTCAAAATCGACCGGCTGGCGGTTGATGCCCATCACCGGCGGCGCGATCCAGTTGGCGAACTTGCCCGGCTCGACCACCCGGCCCATCAGGCTGGCCACGAAGGCGCGGTCGCTGCCGCTGGGCAGCCAGCTGTCGACGTTGGCGGCCCATTCGGACTCGCTGATCACCTGGCCGCCCGGCGACACCTTGATGCCCTTGAGCGCACCGATGTTGCGGTGGAAAGCCTTGTGCGGCACCTTCAGGCGGAACGGGATGCCGGCCTTTTCGATGACCTTGTTCCAGCGCTCCACGCCGCCCACGCTGTCCTTGATGTAGTCGTCGCGCAGCACCTCGTTCAGGGCGTTGAGCATCGGCACCTCGCGCTCGGTGAGCTGGCCGTTCTGCACCGCCAGCACCTTGTAGGTCTGGCCCTTCAGGACGTGGTCGTCCACCCGCTTGCCTTCTTCGTAGCGGCCCTTCAGGCCGGTGGAGTAGAAGGTGGCGGCGTTGCTGGACTCGTCGGCGCCGAACAGGTCGATGGTCACCGAGAAGTGGAAGTTCAGGTAGCGCTGGATGGTCGGCAGGTCGATCACGCCGGCGGCACGCAGCTTGGCCGGGTCATCGGTCTTCATCTCGTTCATCGCCGCGCAGGTGCGGCTGATGACGCGGCTGATGCCCGACTCGCCCACGAACATGTGGTGCGCCTCTTCGGTCAGCATGAACTTGGTGGTGCGGGCCAGCGGGTCGAAGCTGGACTCGGCCAGCGCACACAGCTGGAACTTGCCGTCGCGGTCGGTGAAGTAGGTGAACATGAAGAACGACAGCCAGTCCGGCGTCTCTTCATTGAAGGCTTCCAGGATGCGCGGGTTGTCTTCCTGGCCCGAGCGGCGCTCCAGCAGGGCCTCGCCTTCCTCGCGGCCGTCACGGCCGAAATACTTGTGCAACAGGTAGACCATGGCCCACAGGTGGCGGCCTTCCTCCACGTTGACCTGGAACAGGTTGCGCAGGTCGTACTGGCTGGGGCAGGTCAGGCCCAGGTGGCGCTGCTGCTCGACCGAAGCCGGCTCGGTGTCACCCTGGGTGACGATGATGCGGCGCAGGTTGGCGCGGTACTCGCCGGGGATGTCCTGCCAGGCGTCTTCACCCTTGTGGTCGCCGAAATGGATCTTGCGGTCCTTTTCGGCCGGGTTCAGGAAGATGCCCCAGCGGTAGTCGGGCATCTTGACATGGCCGAACTGGGCCCAGCCCTGCGGGTCGACGCTGACCGCGGTGCGCAGGTAGACGTCGAAGTTCTGCGAGCCGTCCGGCCCCATGTCGCCCCACCATTGCAGGTAGTTGGGCTGCCACTGCTCCAGCGCGCGCTGCAGCGTGCGGTCCTCGCTGAGGTTGACGTTGTTGGGGATCTTGTCGGTGTAGTTGATCGCGCTCATGTCTGTCTTCTCCGTCGTGTGAGGTGTTAGACCCGGTTCCAGTCGAAAACGGCCTTGTCGCCCTTGCCGTAAACCTTCAAAGCGCCCTTCTCGCCCACCGCGTTCGGCCGCTGGAAGATCCAGTTCTGCCAGGCGGTGAGGCGCCCGAAGACGCGGGTGAACATGTTCTCGGGGCCGTTGAAGCGCAGGTTGGCTTCCAGGCCGGTCAGCGCGTCGGGGCTCATCGCCACACGCTCTTCCACGGCGATGCGCACCTCGTCGGTCCAGTCGATGTCGTCGGGGTTGCTGGTGACCAGGCCCAGCTTGAAGGCGGCGTCGGCATCCAGCGCCTGGCCCAGCACCGCACGCACCGCGGCCAGCGGCGCGGCCTCGTCGTAGAAGCGGCGGCCCAGGCGGCTCTGGCCGGTGACCATCGGGTAGAGGCTGAAGTTGGCCTCGCTGAAGCCGATCTTGGGCGACTTGGCGGCATCGTCCGGCAGCATCAGCTGGTAGCTGCGGTCGCAGGCCAGGGCCAGCTCGGCCAGCGTGCCGGCAAAACACGAGCCCGGCTCGATCAGCGCAAACAGGCTGCGGCTGCTCACGTCCAGCCGGCTGAAGGTGCGGCGCAGCAGGCCGATGGTCTCGCGCACCAGCCAGTGGCCCTGGTGGGCCAGCAGCGTGGCGTCCAGCGCCAGGGCCGCGGCCACGTCGCCTTCGGTCTTGACCAGCCAGGTGCCGATGTCCAGCTCGTTGGTGCGCATCTGCAGGATCGCGTCTTCCAGCTCGCGGCCCATCTGCAGCGGGTACCAGGCAGCACCGGCGGCCTCGATGCCGGCCACGTCGGTCGGCTGGCCGGCGGCCGGGCCCTTCACCGTGAAGGTGGCGGTCCGCTTGGCGCGGTCGATCTCGACGGTGACGTGGGTGTAGCGCAGCGCGTCGGCTTCGTCGACGCGGGCCAGCTTCGGCAGCGCCACGCCCTTCGCATCGGCCGGGCGGTCACTGGTGGCGGCCAGCTGCAGCGCACGCTCCTGCACCTTGGCGGCGAACTGCGCCGGCTTGGCGATGTCGTCCACCAGGCGCCAGTCCTTGGCCTTCTGGCCACGCACCCCTTCGGCGCTGGTGCAGAACAGGTCGGCCAGGTCGTGGCGCACCTTCTTCTTGTCGGTGACGCGGGTCAGGCCGCCGGTGCCGGGCAGCACGCCCAGCAGCGGCACCTCGGGCAGGCTGACGGCGCTGCTGCGGTCGTCCACCAGGATGATCTCGTCGCAGGCCAGGGCCAGCTCGTAGCCGCCGCCGGCGCAGGCACCGTTGACGGCAGCCAAGAACTTCAGCCCGCTGTGCTGGCTGCTGTCTTCCAGGCCGTTGCGCGTCTCGTTGGTGAACTTGCAGAAGTTCACCTTCCAGCTGTGGCTGCTGACACCCAGCATGAAGATGTTGGCGCCGGAGCAGAACACCTTCTCCTTGGCGCTGGTGACGACCACCGTGCGCACCTCGGGGTGCTCGAAGCGGATGCGGTTGATGGCGTCGTTGAGCTCGATGTCCACGCCCAGGTCATAGCTGTTGAGCTTGAGCTTGTAGCCGGGGCGCAGGCCGGCGTTTTCGTCGAAGTCGGCCGCCAGCGTGGCCACCGGGCCTTCGAAGCGCAGCTTCCAGTGGCGGTACTGGGACGGGTCGGTCTGGTACTCGACGCGGTTGGGATTGCTCATCGTCAGATCTCCGGTGGGATGCACTGCAAGATAGTGCATGTTTGCTGAATCAATGCACGCATCATACTGCATGCTTCCACAACGTCAAGCCATCGCATGCACTTTTATGCTTGTCTCGGGTTTGTCCCGGTTCGGCCGGCTCAGGCCGGCAACTGCAGGGTCTGCCGCACCTGCCGGCGCAGCGCCTGGAAGGTGGCCTCCAGCGGCGCGGCGCTGGTGTCCACCGCCAGGTCGGCCTTGGAATAAAAGGCGGCGCGGCCGGCCAGGATCTGGCGCAGGTCGTCCATCGCCTCCTTGCTGGCGGCCATGGGCCGCAGGTCGCCCTGGGCGGCCACACGCTGCATGTGGTCCTCGGGCGCGGCCTGCAGCCACACCGTGGTGCAGTGCGCCAGCAGCAGGTTGAAGGTGGCGGCGTCCGACACCAGGCCGCCGGGCGTGGCGATCACCGCCTCGGGGTAGATCTGGATCGCCTCTTCCAGCGCGCGCCGCTCGTAGCGGCGGTAGGCGCTCTGGCCGTACAGCGCCTGGATCTCGGCAATGCTGCAGCCGGCAAACTTCTCGATCTCGCGGCTCAGCTCGACAAAGGGGTAGCCCAGGTCGTCGGCCAGCATCTGGCCCAGCGTGGACTTGCCGGCGCCGCGCAGGCCGATCAGCGCCACCTGCTGGTTGTGCTGGCGGTGCAGCGCCGACGCACCCGGCGCGCCGCCAGCGCCCAGGGCATCGGTGATGGCGATGCGGGCGCGGCGCAGCGTGGCCTCGTCGCGGTGGGCCAGCAGCTCGCGGATCAACAGCCACTCGGCTGACGCCGTGGTGACGTCACCGATCAGTTCGGCCATCGGGCACTGCAGCGCACCAGCCACCTGCTGCAGCACCAGGAAGGACGCGTTGCCGATGCCGTATTCCAGATTGGCCAGGTGGCGCTCGGACACGTCGGCGGCCAGCGCCACCGCCTTGCGTGTCATGCCACGCTGGGCACGCAGGCTGCGCACCCGCTCGCCCAGGGCCAGCAGGGAGGGGTTCTTGTCCTCGGCCGGCGGCTCGGTACCCTGGCCGCCCACGCCGGGTGCGGCAGGGTCGGCGTCGGTGGACAGGCCACCGTCGGTCGCGGCGGGCTTCGGTGTTAACCCGGGTGAATGCATTATAGTGCTTGACATGGTGGGGGCGCGGCAGTACCGTTCGACTGCTTGCACAATACTTCATATCGCCGAGGCCCGCAACCCGGCGACACAAGGAAAGCCCACCGTGTCCCAAGCCGCCTTCCGCCAATTGATTGTCGACCTGACGGCCCAGATCGCCGGCCGGCCATTGGATGCCACGCTGGACGCCTGGCTCAACGCCGAACATGGCGCCGGCAGCAGCACCTACGCCCGACTGAAGGCCGCCTGCCAGCAAGGCGTGGCCGAAGGCTGGTTGTGCGACCGCGAAGGGGGCGGCATCCGCTACGGCCGCATCTTCAAGCCGGCGCCCGACCTGCAGGGGTTTTCGGTGGACGTGGTGGACATGGCCGACATCGCCGGCCCGCACCATGCCCACCCGCTGGGTGAGATCGACCTGAACATGCCCTTCGACGACAGCGACGGCGCCACCTTCGACGGTCGCCCGGCCGGCTGGCTGGTCTGCCCGCCCGGCAGCGCGCACCGGCCCACCGTGGCCAGCGGCCGCGCGCTGGTGCTGTACCTGCTGCCCGAAGGCCGCATCGACTTCACGCGCTGAGCGCCACCCGGCGCCCTCACCACCCGCCCGGCGGCGGCCGCGCCCCGCGCGGCGTGGCCGACCGCACCCCGTACCCACACCCGCCACCCGCACCCGGAACCTGTCCCCGATGACCGAACTGCTCTCCAACCACCTCGGCGGCCGCTGGCAGGCCGGCACCGGCACCGGCACGGCGCTGCTGGACCCGGTGCTGGGCACCGAACTCGTGCGTGTTGACGCCACCGGCCTGGACCTGGCCGCCGGCTTCGACTTCGCCCGCCGCGTGGGTGGCACCGCGCTGCGCGCCCTGAGCTACCGCGAGCGTGGCGCCCTGCTGGGCGCGGCGCTGAAGGTGCTGCAGGCGCGGCGCGACCATTACTACGCCATCGCCACCGCCAACAGCGGCACCGTCAAGAACGACTCGGCGGTGGACATCGACGGCGGCCTGTTCACGCTGGGCCACTACGCCAAGCTGGGCGAGACCCTGGGTGACCGCCATGGCCTGCTGGACGGCGAGCCGGCGCGCCTGGGCAAGGACCCGCTGTTCCAGTCCCAGCATGTGCTGACGCCCAGCCGCGGCCTGGCGCTGTTCATCAACGCCTTCAATTTCCCGGCCTGGGGCCTGTGGGAAAAGGCCGCGCCGGCCCTGCTGTCGGGTGTGCCGGTGGTGATCAAGCCGGCCACCGCCACCGCCTGGCTGACGCAGGTGATGGTGCAGGACGTGATCGACGCCGGCGTGCTGCCGCCGGGTGCGCTGTCGGTGGTCTGCGGCAGCGCGGCCGGCCTGCTGGACGCGCTGCAGCCCTTCGACGTGCTGAGCTTCACCGGCTCGGCCGACACCGCCACCGTGATCCGCCAGCACCCGGCCGTGGCCCAGCGCAGCGTGCGGGTCAACATCGAGGCCGACAGCGTCAACTCCGCCCTGCTGCTGCCGGGTGAGGCCGCCGACAGCGAGGCCTTCGGCCTGCTGGTCAAGGAAGCGGTGCGCGAGATCAGCGTCAAGTCGGGCCAGAAGTGCACTGCCATCCGCCGCATCTTCGTGCCCGAGGCGCTGTACGACGCTGCCGCCGAGGCCATCTCGGCCAAGCTGGCCAAGCTCAGCGTGGGCAACCCGCGCAACGAGGCGGTGCGCATGGGCGCGCTGGTCAGCCGCGCCCAGCTGGGTGCGGTGCGCAGCGGCCTGGTGGCCCTGCAGGCCCATACCCAGACCCTGCACGACGGTGCCACGCACGCGCTGGTGGACGCCGACCCGGCCGTGGCCTGCTGTGTTGGCCCCACGCTGCTGGGCACACGCGACGCCGACGGTGCGGCCATCGTGCACGACACCGAGGTGTTCGGCCCGGTGGCCACCTTGCTGCCCTACCGCGATACGGCGCACGCCCTGCAGCTGGTGCGGCGTGGCCAGGGCTCGCTGGTGGCGTCGCTGTACGGCAGCGACGCCGGCGCGCTGGGCGCCACCGCACTCGAACTGGCCGACAGCCACGGCCGCGTGCATGTGGTCTCGCCCGACGTGGCGGCGCTGCACACCGGCCACGGCAACGTGATGCCACAGTCGCTGCACGGTGGCCCCGGCCGCGCCGGCGGCGGCGAGGAGCTGGGCGGCGCCCGTGCGCTGAACTTCTACCATCGGCGCAGCGCCATCCAGGCCAGCACCGCCGTGCTGGCCAGCACCAGCGCCAACATTGGCGCCCCCACCAGCGCCGGCTGAACGGCGCGGCCACCGCCCCGTCGGAACCCTGACCCCAGGAGACACGCATGAACGCCACCGCCCTCAGCGCCAGCGCCCCGGCCGTCGAAGCCCCCGGCGAGACCTTCAACTTCGCCCAGCACCTGCTGGCCGTCAACCGCGGCCGCGCCGCCAAGGCCGCCTTCATCGACGACAGCGGCCTTCTGAGCTACGGCCAGCTCGACGAGCGGGTGCGCCGCCTGGCCGCCGGCCTGCGCGCCGCCGGCATCAAGCGAGAAGAGCGGGTGCTGCTGCTGATGCAGGACGGCAACGACTGGCCGGTGAGCTTTCTGGGCGCGATGTACGCCGGCCTGGTGCCGGTGGCCGTCAACACCCTGCTGACCGCCGACGACTATGCCTACATGCTGGAGCATTCACGCGCCCAGGCGGTGCTGGTGTCGGGCGCGCTGCTGCCGGCACTGAACTCGGCCCTGGTCAAGTCCGACCACGAGGTGCAGAAGGTCATCGTCTCGCGCCCGGTGGCCCCGCTGCACCCGGCCGAGGTCGAGTTCGAGACCTTTGTGAACGCCCAGGCGCCACTGGCCAAGCCGGCCGCCACCAGCCCCGACGACCCGGGCTTCTGGCTGTATTCGTCCGGCTCCACCGGCCGGCCCAAGGGCACGGTGCATTCGCATGCCAACCCCTACTGGACCTGCGAGCTGTACGGCAAGGCCGTGCTCGGGCTGACCGAGGCCGATGTCTGCTTCTCGGCCGCCAAGCTGTTTTTCGCTTACGGCCTGGGCAACGCGCTGAGCTTTCCGATGAGCGTGGGCGCCACCACCATCCTGATGGGCGAGCGGCCCACGCCCGACGCCACCTTCAGGCGCTGGACCGGGGGCGTGGGTGGCCTCAAGCCCACGGTGTTCTACGGCGCGCCCACCGGCTTTGCCGGCATGCTGGCCCACCCGGCCCTGCCGGCGCGCGGCGACGTGGCGATGCGCCTGGTGTCGTCCGCCGGCGAGGCCTTGCCGGCCGAGCTGGGTGAGCGCTTCAAGGCGCACTTCGGCATCGACATCGTCGACGGCATCGGCTCCACCGAGATGCTGCACATCTTCTTGTCCAACCGGCCCGAGCGGGTGCGCTACGGCACCACCGGCTGGCCGGTGCCGGGCTACGACATCGAGTTGCGTGGTGAAGCCGGTGCGGCCGTGCCCGACGGCGAGCCAGGCGACCTCTACATCCACGGCCCCTCGGCCGCGATGATGTACTGGGGCAACCGCGCCAAGACACGTGAGACCTTCCAGGGCGGCTGGACCAAGAGTGGTGACAAGTACGTGCGCAACGCCGACGGCAGCTACACCTACAGCGGCCGCAGCGACGACATGCTCAAGGTCAGCGGCATCTACGTCTCGCCGTTCGAGGTGGAGGCCACGCTGGTGCAGCACCCCGCCGTGCTGGAGGCCGCGGTGATCGGCGTGCCCGACGCCGAGGGCCTGACCAAGACCAAGGCCTTCGTGGTGCGCAAGGCCGGCGCCGTGGTGACCGAGGACGAGCTCAAGGCCTTCGTCAAGGAGAAGCTGGCGCCCTACAAGTACCCACGCCAGATCACCTTCGTCGACGACCTGCCCAAGACCGCCACCGGCAAGATCCAGCGCTTCAAGCTCCGGGACCAGGAACGTGGCTGACGCCCCCACCGCCGAAGCGCCTGCGGCGCTCCCCAGCAAGGGGGCGACGCCAGCGGCCCGGCACAGCCGGTTCCGCGGTGTCCGTTGGCGCCAGATCCCATGACGCCCTCCGATCACACCGAGATCGACTGGGCCGGCCGGCCGGTGCTGATCGAGCACGCCTGGGTCGGCGACAACACCAGCGCCGCGCCCCCCCTGGTCTTCCTGCACGAGGGCCTGGGTTCGGTGGCGATGTGGCGCGACTTCCCGGCCCGGCTGTGCGCGGCGCTGGGCTGCCGCGGCCTGGTGTATTCGCGCCCTGGCTACGGCCGCTCCACGCCGCGCCCGGCCGACGAGCGCTGGGGCCTGGACTTCATGCACCAGCAGGCCGACACCGTGCTGCCGGCGCTGCTGGCCGCGCTGGGCGTGACCGGTCGCTACGCACTCTTCGGCCACAGCGACGGCGGCTCGATCACCCTGCTGCACGCCGCCCGCCACCCGCAGCGCGTGGCCGCGGCGGTGGTGCTGGCGCCGCACATCCTGGTGGAAGACTTCGGCCTGGCCAGCATCCGTCAGGCGCGTGAACAGTATCTGCAGGGTGAACTGCGCAGCCGCCTGGCGCGCTACCACGACGACGTGGATTCGGCCTTCTTCGGCTGGAACGACATCTGGCTGTCGCCCGAGTTTCCCCAATGGGATATCCGCGGCGAGTTGTCTACCATCGCCTGCCCGGTGCTGGCCATCCAGGGTGTGGACGATGTCTACGGCTCGATGGCCCAGATCGACGGCATCGCCACCGCCGTGCCCGGCACGCAGCTGCTGAAGCTGCCGGCCTGCGGCCATTCCCCCCACCGAGACCAGCCCGAGGCGGTGATCGCCGCCTGCCAGGCCTTTTTTGCCCGACCCGCCCACCAGGAGACAACACGATGATCAAGCACCCCGCCCTGACCGCCCTCGGCCTGGCCACCGCACTGGCACTGTCGCTCACCACCGCCCCGGCCCTGGCCCAGGGCGCCAAGCTCAAGGTCGGCCTGATGCTGCCCTACACCGGCACCTTTGCCGCGCTGGGCACGGCCATCGAAAACGGTTTCCGCCTGCAGATCGCCGAGACCGGCGGCAAGATCGCCGGCCGCGAGGTCGAGTTCTTCAAGGTCGACGACGAAAGCGACCCGGCCAAGGCCACCGACAACGTCAACAAGCTGGTCAAGCGTGACCAGGTGGATGTGCTGATCGGCACCGTGCACTCCGGCGTGGCCATGGCCATGGCCCGCGTGGCCAAGGACAGCGGCACCCTGCTGATCGTGCCCAATGCCGGCGCCGACGCGGTGACCGGCGCCATGTGTGCCAGCAACAT